>Ga0164242_10000940_pt1 | contig 34548 bp, 23 predicted proteins | sample OricomgcompostMG_FD_108783 | JGI IMG/M metagenome (GOLD analysis project Ga0164242, IMG submission 108783) | Miracle-Growth compost microbial communities from Emeryville, California, USA - Original compost - Miracle growth compost (MG) ... | reverse complement strand
TCCGTTAAAATTGACGATGGAACCGGTAAAATAGGAGGCAGGAATGATTGGAAAAAAAGCGGAAGCAGTATTGAACCGGGCTCTTTCCACCGCCGTCGACCGAAAACATGAATTTTTGACCCTCGAACACGTCATGCTGGCGTTGCTCGACGAACCCGAGGTGAAGCAAGCCCTCGATCATTGCAAAGGAAACATCCCGAAACTTCAGGAAGACCTGAACGCGTACCTTCAGAAGGAAGTGCCGTTGGCACCCCAAAACGAGAAAGGCGAGACGGAAAATCCGATCGCGACCCTGGGGGTGCAACGTCTCGTTCAGCGTGCGCTGTTTCAAGTGCAGTCTTCCGGCAAAAGCGAAATTCATCCCGTCGATCTTTTCGTCGCGGTTTTTCAAGCGAAAGACTCGTGGGCTTTGTATTTGCTGAATCAACAGGGCGTCGATCGCCTGGACGTGGTGAATTTCGTCAGTCACGGACAGGGCGATGAATTCGCCGCTGACAGCGGAGCGGCTGAAACCGGAACCAAAACCGAAACGAAGGCTGCCCATAACGACGCGCTTTCGCAATACACGGTGAATTTGAACGAATTGGCTAAAAACGGAAAGCTCGACCCGATGGTGGGCCGCAAGCAAGAGCTCGACCGAGTGATCCAGACTTTATGCCGCCGCCGCAAGAATAATCCCTTGCTGGTCGGCGAAGCCGGCGTCGGAAAAACCGCGCTTGCCGAAGGGCTTGCTCAACGGATCGTCAGCGGCGACATTCCCGAAATTTTGAAAGGCGCCGTGATCTATTCGCTCGATTTGGGCGCTTTGCTCGCGGGCACGAAATTTCGCGGCGATTTCGAACAGCGGATGAAACGCGTGATTCAGTCGCTCGAAGTGAAGCACGGACGAGGCGTGTTCCCCGTCCTGTTCATTGACGAGATCCACACGATCGTCGGCGCGGGTTCGGTCAACGGCGGAACGGTCGATGCGGCGAATCTGTTGAAGCCGATGCTCGCGCGCGGAGAAATTCGCTGTTTCGGCTCGACGACTTTTCAAGAATACCGAAGCGTGTTCGCGAAGGATCAGGCGCTTTCGCGCCGATTCCAGAAGATCGACGTGGTAGAGCCGACTCAAGACGAAACCGTTCAGATTTTGAACGGTCTGAAAGCGCAGTTCGAAAAGCATCACGGCGTGACGTACACGCCCGACTCGATCAAAACCGCGGTCGATCTTTCGGTCAAGCACCTGACCGACCGTTTCTTGCCGGATAAAGCGATCGACGTGATCGACGAGGTGGGCGCGAAGATGCACATCAAGCGCTCGCAAGAGACGAAAGAAGATGACCCCGAACACTCGCTTGAAACGAAGGCGGTCGAAGTCACCGCGCTCGACGTCGAAGAGATGATCGCGCAGATGGCTCGGATTCCGGCGAAGACGGTGACGATCAATCAGAAGGACCGTTTGCAGTCGCTCGACAAAAACTTGCGGCTGACGATTTTCGGTCAGGATCACGCCGTCGACAAGATCGTTTCGAGCATCCGGCTTGCGCGTTCGGGCCTGCGCTCGGGCGACAAGCCGATCGGATCGTTCTTGTTCTGCGGCCCGACCGGGGTCGGAAAGACGGAACTTTCGAAACAGCTGGCCCAGCACATGGGCGTGAGTTTCTTACGCTTCGACATGTCCGAGTACATGGAACAGCACACGGTTTCGCGTCTGATCGGCGCGCCTCCGGGTTACGTCGGGTTCGAACAGGCCGGTCTGTTGACCGACGCCGTTTCGAAAAACCCGCACTCAGTGGTCTTGCTCGACGAGATCGAAAAAGCGCACCCGAGTGTGTGGAACATCCTGCTTCAGGTGATGGACCACGGTTTTTTGACCGACAACAACGGCAAACGCGCCGATTTTCGGAACGTGATTTTGATCATGACTTCGAACGTGGGCTCGCGCGATTCCGAACGTCGGACGGTGGGCTTTGCCTCCGAGGTCGCCGGATCGAACGCGGCTCAGAAAGAACTCGAACGCGTGTTCTCGCCCGAGTTTCGGAACCGTTTGGACGGCGTGGTCTTCTTCAATCCTCTCGACGAGAAGATGATGGAGCAGGTCGTGAACAAGCAGCTGGTCGAGCTTGAGCACTTATTGCTGGCGAAACAGATCGAAATCGAATTCGATCCGTCGGTCCGTGATTGGTTGGCGAAGCGCGGATTTGATCCGAAGATGGGAGCTCGTCCTCTCGGGCGGGTCATCCAAGACGAGATCAAGCGCCCGCTGTCGGAAGAAATCCTGTTCGGCAAGCTTGAGAACGGCGGGGCCGTCCGCGTAGTCCTGAAGGACGACCGCCCTCAGTTCGTCATCGAGAAGCGCGCCCCCAGCAAAAAGCGCGTGCACGCGCCGGCTGAAAATTAAGTCGAATCAGGGCGTTACGAAAGCGCAGCAAAAAGAATACCCGTCTTTTCAAGGGGTTGACCCTTTCGTCCGATAGGAAGAGGTGGAAACTCTGATCGGGCTGTTGTTTGCCCTTTTGTTATCGCCTGCTTTTGCGCAGACCGAGACCCCCGAGGTCATCGTTCCGTTGGGCGATTATTGCCAATTGGAATCGACGGCGACGCTCCCTTCACAATCGCCCAGCGCGAAGAACGCGTGCTCCACCTCCGAAGTCCTGCCCTCGGAAACGAAACAGACGATGGAGCAATTGGTAAAAGTTTTAAAAACGGGCCAGCCGGAGCCGATTTCGGACGAATGCCGGTGGATCGAGAATATGGGAAAGCTCGTCGGCGATCAGCCGATCGAGCTGAACCTCAAGGATAAAAAAGAGCGTCCCTGGAAGATCAAATTCTATTTTTCGAATTCGAAAACTTATTATCAAAAAACGACGGCGAAACTGAAAAATTCGCGGATGGACCTGACGATTCGGAATCTGAAACCTGAAGAACGCCGAAGCGACAGCTATTACACGGTTTGGAAGACGAAAAACCTGCAAGACGCCTTTCGGTGGGTCGACGAACCCACCAATACTTTTCAATTTTCAGTCGAGCATAAAAAAGACGATTATTTCGTGCGCGTATTTCATCCGAAATTATTTTTCGTGACCGGCGATCAAGATCAAACCGGGAACCATTACAACGAAAACGTTCAAGTCAATGGCACGCTCGATGGGCAAGACGTGAACGAGACGATGGGGCTTCACCGTCATTTACCGAATAGCCTGCACATGGATCATTGGGAGGATTCTCATAAATTCCTGCAAATCGAAGGCGGTTACGGGCATACATTCGTCTTGGCGAAGGCCAAGGGCAAGCCGATCCTCGTTTACGAGCCTTCCATCATGGCCGGGGTTTACGTCGGGGTCCACAATAGCGGCTGGGCCAGCGCCGAAAACCCAGATGAGTTGACCTCTTTCAGCGACGACGGCAACTCCAATGGGCACATGAAGGTCATGGGGGTCAGCATTTCAACCGGGAACAAGATCACTCTGCACGATCGGAACGATAACGTGGGGGTGTTCGTCGAGCACAAGTTTTCTTACGGAAAAATGAAGTACGATTTATTCGACGGGACCGTTCAACACGACCTGATCTACAATTCGCTCAACGTCGGGGTTCAGATCACGCTGATCAAAGCCGGAAAGAAACAATGACGCATTTCTTTACGAAAAGTGGGCGACCACCTTTTAGCGCTCGCCACGCGGGCCGGGCCGGTCGATCAAGTGGACGTCGATTCCACGCGTGTGATCGATCGCTTTTTGGATGAAGCCGCCCGATTGTTCTTTCGCGAAGAGCAGGTGCTTCATGCCGTGAGTCTGGCAAAAATCGACGATTTGTTCCGATAACCCCGGTCCCTTCAATTCGAGGAACTGGCCGCCGAGCGAGGCGGCGAGGGCCTCCAGGCGCTTTGAAAGCGCCGAAGTCTCGTTCGGCTTTCGTACCGGAAGCAGCTTGCTCGGATACACCATGATCACGTAAAAATGCGACGAGTACTGGCTCGCGTACTTCGCGCCCTTGTGAATCATCTTTTGATACAGATCTTCGTAATCTTCTTCGTCGGTGACGATCGTCGCGACTCCCGGGTCGGCTTCTTCGCGGCCGCCCGAGCTCAGGAGTTTTTCGTTTTGAATGCGCTTCAACTGGTCGTCGACCATCACTTCGAGCGCAAACTTGCGAAGCAGACTCAGGTTTTCATGGGTGAAGAAATGAAAAAGCGCCTGCTCGGCCTTGTCTTTCGGAAAAACCTGTTCGGATTGAATGCGGGCGCGAAGCTCGTCGATTTCGACGTCGACGAAAACGACCGAACTGGCTTGATTGAAAATATGATCGGGCACGCGTTCCTGGATCTTCAGGCTCAGCGCGGTGTCAAGGCGTTCGGCGATGCTGTCGATGTGCTGGACGTTCAGTGTCGTCATCACATTTTTACCCGAAGCCAAAATTTCAAGGACGTCTTCGTAGCGTTTTTTATTCTTCGAACCCGGCGGGTTCGTCATCGCCAGCTCGTCGATGATGATCGTGTCGAAGTCGGATTGAAGGATCGAGTCGAGTTGAAGCCCTGATCCGTCCTGATCAACTTTTTGACCGACCTTCGGAAATTCGCTGACGAGATCGCAGATGCCCGAACGCTCGCTGTGATTGAGCGAGGCCACGCCGATGCTCTGGTTTCTTTGCTTCTGAGCGATCGCGTCTTTTAAAAGCGTAAATGATTTTCCGCAGCCCGTGGCGTATCCGAGGTAAATGCGCAGTTGGCCTTGAGACTGGCGGCTTTGATTCTGTTTTGATTCCATAATCAGAGGATGAGTTCAGGACTAGCACGGCCCTGGGGACACTTCAATAAATAATGTCCAAAAGCGTCGCCTGGACCTCGGGGGTCATGTACGGGTAATGATAGGCATAAGTGTAAATGGAAGCGGCCATTTTGGCCGTCGGGACCGCATACGAAAGCTCCGTCCAGATCTCCTCGGTCGGCGCAGTCAGCAGATTTTGAACGTAGGCCGAGTTTTGGACCTTCGGATTCTTCGGCGTTTTTCCCGTCCAAAGAATTCCCATCACTTCGCCCGTCTCGCGGTCGATCATGGCCGAGCCCGAATCGCCGTGCGAGACGTCGCAACCGTTCGCAAACGACCAGACCGGATCGGGCATCGGATTCATCGCATCCGGATCGTGCAAAAGCCGGTATTCGCCGGTTCCTGAAAGGACACGGCAATCGTCGCCCGAATCGCCGACCATTTGTCGGGTTGAATTTCCGGCCACGCCGAATCCGATCGTGGCGAGCGCTTCGCCGAGGCGCACGTCCTTTTTAAAAGAGAAATTTGCCGCAATCGGAGCGAGAAGCGCTTCATCGGCGGCCGGCACTTGAAACGTCATCAAGGTCAGGTCGACGTCCTTAAAGGTACCGAGCCAGCGGTCGAGACGATAGGTTTTATGAAGTAACGGAAAATTCAAATCAAAGCCCAGGCATTGCGGTCCGGTCTCGCAAACGTGATGGTTGGTCGCGACGACGTGAACGCCGTTGAATTTTCCGAGATAGAAGGCCGTTCCTCCGGCGACGGGAATGAAGGCCGTGGCCATAGCGGCGCGCCTAAACTGAGGCGTCGCGGTGTTGAGGGTGCTTTCCATCACTGGCGATTTATCCCAAGTCGAACCGATCTGGTAAAGAATCGGATCGTATTGGGGTGGGGTCAACAGCAGCATCGAGGACGCGATCAGCGCGGAAATCATGCGGGCACCGTACCATGGCAACCCCCATTTTTCACTCCCTTCTTTCGGGTTTTATGAGAGACTGAATCGGTGAAGCTGACGGATCTTTCAATCGAAATTTCAACCGATCCCGCCGACTTGGAAACCTACGGCAAGGATTGGACGAAGGTGTATCCCCCTCGTCCGTCGGCGGTGGTTTTTCCGAAGAGCACCGCCGAAGTCTCGCAAGTGTTGAAGTTTTGCCAGGATCACGATTTGGCCGTCGTCCCTTCGGGCGGACGCACGGGGTTAGCGGGCGGAGCGGTCGCCGCGAAAGGCGAAGTCGTTTTGTCGCTCGAACGCATGCGGGCCTTGGGCGAAGTCGATTCTCTGGCCTACACCGTGGCCTGCGAAGCCGGAGCGGTGACGGAAGCCGTTCACGAACATTGCAAAGCTCATGGCCTGACTTGGCCGATCGATTTCGCATCGAAAGGATCATCGACGGTGGGCGGAAACATTTCGACCAACGCGGGTGGCGTCAAGGTGATCCGCTACGGGTTGACCCGTCATTGGGTGCTGGGATTGACCGTCGTCCTGATGAATGGCGAGATTTTGCGGCTGAACGGCGCGCTCGAAAAAAACAACACCGGCATCGATTTGCGCCAGTGCTTCATCGGAAGCGAAGGAATTTTAGGTGTCGTGACGGAAGCGGTTTTAAAACTCACGCCGTTGCCGAAAGAAAGCGATGTGTTTTTTTTCGGATTGAAAGACTTGAATTCGGTGTTTCGCCTGTTCGAAGAAGCTCGCCGAAGCGGCTTTACCTTGAATGCCTTCGAATGCCTTTCGAACGAGTGTTTGGAAGTGGTGCTTCGCCAACGTTCTTGGAAGAGCCCTTTTTCCGAGCTGCATGCTCAATATGTTTTACTCGAAATCGAGCGCCCCGAAACGGCGGATGCGCGCGATCGGCTGGAGTCGTGGCTCGGCGGTTTGTTTGAACAGGGGCAGGTCGAAGACGCGGTTTTGGCCCAGTCGCCGAAAGAAGCGCAAACCCTTTGGGCGATGCGAGAAGGGGTTTCGGAATCGCTCGCGCACGAGGGCTTGCTTCACAAACATGACATTTCGCTGCCGATCCATCGTTTGCAAGAATTCATCGAGCAATGGACGCACGATCTGGCGACGAATTATCCCGGGATGAAGCCTTACATCTTCGGTCATATCGGCGACGGCAATCTGCACGTCAACCTGATGAAACCCGAATCGATGGCGCTCGAAAAATTCCGCGATTCTTGTCGTCAGGCAGACGAGCGCATGTTTTCGTGGATCCAAAAATACGAAGGCTCGGTCTCGGCCGAACACGGAATCGGACTTCTGAAAAAGCATTTGCTGCGTTACACGCGCTCCGAAACGGAGATCGAACTCATGCGCGCGATGAAACGCATCTTCGACCCGAAGGGCTTGCTTAATCCCGGAAAAATTTTCTAAACGGCACGCTTATCGCGCAAGCGTGCATTCGAGCGCCAGCATGCGGAACGGATCGTCCGAAACGCGATAGTAAGCGCGACGACGCTCGCCCGATGATTCTTCGATACCGAAGTTCTTGAAGATGCGCCATTGGCCCGTCCGGGTCGTTTGGACCGACGAGTTTTCGAACGAATCGGCGAGGGTCGGAACGCCAGGCTGAAGCGAAGTATAAACGAGCAAATCCGGAGTCAGGTGGACGATTCCCGCGACGTCGGGCGAAGTCCCGAATTTTCCGGCTTGTTCATGGCATTCGAAGGTTTGAGCTTGGGACATTGACATTCCACAGAGCGACAGCACAGCGAGGGTCGGCAAAAAGGTCAGCAAGTTTTTTTTCATAAGGCCTCGGCGCGAACGTTAGCTTCTTTTTTACACTTTGTCAATTTAGTTTAATAGTTCTGGCACCTCGCTTGCTTCAAAAAGGGGTGGAGAACACTATGGAATCTCGAAAGATCGACAGACGGTGGATTTGGCTGGCAGGTGGGGTCATGGCGACGGGAGCCGTCGCGTATTGGGTCACGAGCCGGACGCAATGGGGAAAAATGCTTCGAGCGCGGCTTCGGCAAAGATTTGCGCGGATTGATCCGAACCGCCATTTCGGCGACGGCACTCGCGATTTGGTCGAAGAGGCCAGTTGGGAGTCTTTTCCTGCGAGCGATCCTCCTGCTTATCATTGAGGCCTATCTGAAGATCAGGAACGATGACGGCTCTGGGACTCCAGAATCAGATTCTCGATTACCTGTTCGGAGCGATTGAGTCTTTTAGAGGCTTCGATCATCAGCTCGTAAACCCGAGGCGTGTCGTTCTTCTCTTTTACTAGCGCTTGTCCCAGTATCATCAGCTGAGGGTAATCTTTGAAGTGGAAGAGTAGCTCCATGCGGAGTAGAAGCACTTCGGTTTTTTTGCGGGTCGGTTCTTGCATTTGTGAGTAGAACTGATCCGCCATTTCGAAGCTTTGGTTCTCGGTCATGTACCGAAACACTTCAGTTTGGAGCAAATCGGTGCGAAGCGAGATGCGAGAAGCGTCTTTTAACGCCTCCAGAGCGCGTTCGGGCTGGTTTCGATGACGGAAGTAGCGCGAAGAGGTGAGAAGACCCGCGATCATGACCCGGTTCAAGGTCGTTTCGGTCGCGTCGATCGATTTGAAACGGTCGCAATAACTGAGAATATCCTCGAATTTCGAGCAATGAATCGACAGGCGGACGAGATCGAGCAGCCGATTCGCGCTAGGCGGGTTTTTTTCGTACAGCAGGGTCGCGGTTTCGTAGGCAAGCTCGTATTTCTTCTGGTTCAGGTACAGCTCGAAAAGCCCGTTCATGCACAGATAGCTTGTCGGGTCGGCTTGAAGGCCCTTTTTCAGAAGCATCGCCGCTTTTTCGAGGTCGGCGAGCTGGACGCTTGCTTTGGCGAAATACGCATAGGTCGGTGCATGTTTCGAATTTTCGCGAAGCCCTTCTTCGAACAGAGTGGATGCCTTTTCGGGGTTCGATGCCCTCAGTTCGCGTTTGCCTTCTTCGAATTTGACGAGATATACGGGAGGATCGAGTTTGGTCGTGACGGCGGCTTGAATGCACTCTTGCAAGGTTTGGATCGTATAAGGCTTGAGCAGGACGGCGTCGACCTGGAATTCGGCCAAGGTCCCCAGGTGAACGTTCGACGAATCCATCGACAGAATAATGCTGGTCGAGGCGAGGCGGTCGGGCATGGTTTCGAAATGCTGTTGGACGAGATCAAGCCCCGATGATTTGCCGAGATTCATTTCGGAGATCAAAAGCTCGGGCCGGAACTGGACGATCAGCTTTTGGGCTTCGTCGTATCGGTCGGTGATGAGGACGTTTTCGGGGCTCAGGCCGAAGGGGGAGAGCAGCTTTCGAAGAGAACGCGCGGCCGCGAGGCTTTGATCGGCGATCAATGCCTTTTTCTCTTTGAAGTATTGCTCGATCGGCGTGAGGGAGCGGCTCATTTTTTCAATTCCCCCAAAATCCGGTTCGCTTCGGTTTGTCGATTTTCGACGTGCTTCAAAAACTTCTGCCACTCGTCGACGCTGTATTGTCGGAATTCGAGTCTGACCTCGAATCGTTCGTTCAAATCGCCTTCGATCTCTTCGATCACGCCGGTCACTTGGGTTTCAAAACGCACGGGCTCGCCTTCGGAATCGTGGACGTTGGCCTCGATCTGAAGGATGAGGGAGTGCCCATGCGAGCAGCTTCGCTTCGGCATCTCTAAAGTGACGCCGGTGCGGGCGAGGGCGACTAGAACCACATCGCCGGATTTTTTCGAAATCCGGCTTCCCGAAGTCGAGTTCGTCGCCAGAATGGTAAATGATTCGGTGATTTGATTCAGGTTCTCCAATACGGAGACCGACAGTTCCGCCATAGTCTTTCCCTCAACACTCATTTTATCGTGGGGAGGGGTCGGACGACACAATAATAAACAAAAATTAAATATTAAATGAAAAGCATTGTGTGAAATGAAGTCCCGTTTTTAGAGGCTTTTCAGGTATTCGATCAGATCGCGCTTCTGATCAGGCGTGTAGCGCTCCTGACCGGCTTCGTTGCGGAAGATGCGGTCATAATGGCCTTCGTTCGAGAGTCCCGGTTTGCGAGTGTCAAAGCGATAAACGTCGTCTTTCTTCCAGGCGGCGGGGGTTCGATCTCCGAGCGGATATCCCACGCATTCCTGGTCGTAATCGCGATTCGGATCGATGGCCTGCCCCGAGTAGTAAACGACCGGTCGTTTTTCGGGCGGAGTCATCAGCGCGCAAAGATTCGGGATCGAATTATTATGCAGGTAAGGGTACCGTGCCCAGATGCCTTCGAGCGGCGGCGGGACGTAACCCTTTTGGGGTTCGATCACGATGTTGAATTCCTGCGAAAATGCGAGCGGGTTCAAAGCGTCGGCTAGCGCCTGCATGCCTTCGCGTCGGCCGGGATCGGTACCCACGTCACGAACCGGGGTCGTCGCAAAGTAATCGACGCGAATGGTTTCGGGCGAAGCCGACCAATCCTTTTCGTAACGACCGTGGCAATGGGCGCAGTTTTGTACGAACAGCGCTTCGCCGCGCTTGGCGCGTTCGACCTGAATCGAATTCGGTCCGAAGAACTCGCGGTATTTCGGCGCCTTCGTCGCGAACACGGCCGTGGTCAGCTCTTCGACGATCGACGGGTTTTGTTTCAGCCAATCCACCAATTCGGGCAAATCGGCGCCCCGGCCGATTTCGTTCCAAAGAAAGTTCGTGAAGATCGGGTTCCCCGAAACGACCGATCCGTCCGAAAGCCAGCGTGTTTTGTATTTCACGTTCCACCATACGGCGGGCTTCGAGTCGGCAATCAGGTGATCCATCAGATTCGGGCGGGGATGTTTCGCGTCGTAGTCGGTGCGCTCGGCCCAGGCGTCGTTCTTGCGGCGGGCGAGCGACAGCGCCACTTGCGCCAGCGAGGTATCCAGCCCCAGCGCCGAAGGTTTTTTGATACCGATCGAGACGATGTGCTTGCGGGCGTCACGATACATCTCCATCTCTTCGCGCGTGGCCCCCGTCAGGGCGGCAAATGTGTTCGGATGAATGATGCCCAAAATCGATTGCCCGGCCGAGAACATCTCGTTGGCGCGCGGAAAACGATTGGTCAGTCCCAAAATTTTTCTTCCGAACAATTCGGACGAGTGGCAGGCGGCGCAGCTTAAGGTGAAGCCGTCCTGATGATTGCGACGAATGATCGAGACCCCCATCGGATAATCGGGGCGAACGCCGTCCGGATAAGGCACCGATCCGTCGGTCGGATAGTCATGCAGTCCGAGCCAATCCCAAAATCCGGTAAAATTTTTAAAGTCGCGTGAAATCGATAAAACCGATTTCAATAGCCCGAAATTCGGATCCCCGGGCTTCATCCCCAGCAGCTTCAGCGTCGGTCGGGCGGGCAGCAGGATCCCGGTCGGTTCGACCGGATAATCGACGGCATGGAGTTGTCCTAGACGAGTTTTTTCTGAAAAAGTGGCGGCATCCCAGCCGTAGGGATTGGCGCGGCCGGTAGTGGAGATCTGCGCAGAGGCACTCCAGTCGGGTTTCGAGGCGGCCCACGCACTCGCCCCAGTTCCATTAAGCACCGCAACAAAAGGCCCAAGGAACAGCCCGATTGAAAGCAAAAATAAATGCAAGTCTCCCCCTCCCGCGATCGATCTTTCCTGAGTTTTCTCTCGGGTTTTTGCGAATGTCAATGTAGATTGAAAACATCATGAAGACAAAAATCAGGCGAATCGGGATCATCGTGAAGCATCGTCATGAGGAAGCGGCGGCGTTGTCGCTCGAAGTCGCCCGATTGCTTCTGAATCGCGGATTCGAGATTTTTTTCTGCGACGAGAGCCGCAAGCAAATCCAGAGCTTGAAAAACATTAAAATCATCAAAAAACAGGATCTTCCGAAGCACGTCGATTTCATCATCGTGTTCGGCGGCGATGGCACGTACCTGAGTGCCGCTCGCTTGATGCGCGAAAAAACGCTCCCGATCTTGGGCGTGAACATGGGTACCTTGGGCTTCTTAACCGAGGTTCGCAAAGAAGAAGTGTACGATACGCTGAATCGGATTTTAAAACAGGGCGTGTTGAACCTGTCGGAACGCGCCATGCTCGAAGTTAAGGTGATTCGCAAAGGTAAAACCATTTTAAAAGACATCGTGGTGAACGACGCCGTCGTTTCGAAGGGCGCCATCGCGCGCATCATCGGCGTTCGGATGAACGTGAACGGCCAGTGGGCCAATTCGATCCGCGCCGACGGTCTGATCGTCAGCACGCCCACGGGCTCGACCGCGTATTCGGTCGCGGCGGGCGGCCCGATCGTCATGCCGCAGATGGGGTGCATGGTGGTGACGCCGATTTGTCCGCACGGACTCACGCAACGTCCGCTGGTGTTACCCGACGACGTGAAGCTCGAACTGACGCTTGAGCATCAGCCCGGGCATGTGTTTTTGACTCTCGACGGCCAGGACGGACTCGACCTGAAGGACGGCGATTGGATTCAAATCACCCGTTTCAAAAAACACAAACTGAAGATCGTCCAGGCGCCGAACCGCGATTATTTTTCGCTTCTGCGCGAGAAGCTCAATTTCGGGGGGAAGTAAAATGTTACAAACGATTAAGATCAAAAATTTCGCCTTGATCGAAAACGCCGAGATTCCGTTTGCCGAAGGGCTGAACATCCTGTCGGGCGAAACCGGCGCGGGTAAGTCGATCGTGCTCGAAGCGATTTCGTTGTTGCTGGGCGGACGCGCGAACAGCGAAGTCATTCGCAGCGGTGCCGACGAGGCCGTGGTCGAAGGCTACTTCGATATCGAAGAACTGCCGTGGTTAAAAGAACGCATGGGCGAAGTCGGCCTCGAATCGGAAGACTCTGAACTGCTCATCAAGCGGTCGATTCATCGCAACGGCAAGAATCGGATTTTCATCAACGGCGAGCTGGCGACGCTGAACATGCTTCAACAGGTGTGCGAGGGGCTCGTCGATCTGTGCGGCCAGAACGAACACCAGTCACTTTTTAAATCGACCGTTCAGCTTGATTTGCTCGATCGCTTTTCGACGCTCGATCAGACGACCGACCAGATCCGCGAACAGTTTCGAAAAACGATCGCCCTTCGCGACGAGTGGGAGACGCTGAAGCGTAAAGAAGACGAGCGCGTTCAGCGCCTGGAGTTCATTCGCTTTCAAATTCAAGAGCTGAACGAGGCCGCGCTGAAGCCGGGCGAGGACGAATCGCTTCAGCAAGAAAAGAAGCTTCTTCAATCGCACGAGCAGCGAATTACGCTGGCGAACCAGATCGACGGCGCATTGGACGGCGATGAAGGTGCGTTGAATACCCTCAAAATTGCGCTCTCGAAAGCCAAAACCTTAAATCAAATTGATGCCGGCGTGGCCGATCTATACTCGACGCTCGAACGCGCGTTGGCCGAGGCCGAAGAGGCGTCGCGCCTGGCCCGTCATTATTTAAACCAAGGCGAGCTGAGCCCAGAGCGCCTCGAAGGGGTGCAAGAGCGCCTGAGTTTGATCACGAACTTGAAACGCAAATACGGTCAGTCGATCGACGAGATCATCGCGCATCACGAGCGGCTCGCGGGCGAGATCGATTTGCTCGAAAATTTAAGCTCGCGCTTGGATGGCTTGGAAGACGAATTCAAGAAGGAAAGAACCCGGACGCTCAAGCTGTCGAAAGAGCTTTTTTCGAAGCGTAAAAAAGGCGCCGAAGGCTTCGTCAAGGCCGTGGCCAAAGAGCTGAAAGAGCTTCGCATGCAGGATGCCGCCGTCGATTTGGATCTGAATTTTCAAGAAGACTTGGCGTTCTGGGGCCCGCACTCGCTCGGGACCGAAATCGCACTCGAAGTGCGCACGAATTTGGGCGAAGAGAAAAAGCCGATTCAAAAAATCGTCTCGGGCGGCGAGCTTTCGCGCCTGATGCTGGCCATTCGACGGGTGATCGCCGACAAGGGCGGCATCGGGGTGTATCTGTTTGACGAGATCGACGCAGGCTTAGGCGGTCAGACCGCGTTTACTGTGGGCAAAAAACTAAAAAGTGTCGCCGCGTACAATCAGGTGATTTGTATCACCCACGTTCCGCAGGTTGCCTGCTTCGCCGATCATCACTTGAACATTCAGAAGCACACAACCAAAGGCCGGACCGTCACCGAAGTGATGGCGCTCGACCGCGAAGGCCGCCGCGAAGAGATCGCCCGGATGCTCGGCGCCGAAAAGCTGACCCCGGCTGCGCTCAAGAATGCCCGCGATTTATTGGAGAGCGCGGCGCAATAAGATAAAAAGCCCTTAAAAAACAACGCTAAATAAAAAAGCGGAGTGTACTCCGGATTTTAATGGTGAAAGCGGAGTACGGGGCGGAAGCAAAACGTCGTGCAGAATCATGCAAAAATCGGTGGATTTCATTGAATGGGCAGATGAGATGCGATCGTGATGGATACAAAAATGGAGAGAGCGGCGAGGATGCCCAATCGGATAACTAGCCGACGTTCCATTTTCTTCATAGAAAATTTTAACAATTGAAGCCTTAAATCAAGGCGCTGAAATGTGATTTTAATTTCGTCTATTTCAGATTTTATAAAATGATGATTCTTTTTTGTGGATGACTTCATGGGGAGTTCTTTCCCTTCTTTGTAGAATATTTTTTGATAGGCGCAAATAAGATAAACAAAATAAATGTAATGACGTTAACAGAGATAAATAAACTGAGATGCAGCCGCAACGGAGCGATCACGGTGGTCAGTAGGACAGGGTAGATGGGGAAAACGATTAGATATCCAATCCAAGATAGGTCACAGTTTTTTCCGCATTGACTGCATTTAAGGTGAAATTGGAAAAAGCATTTTAATCTAGCACCAAAATAAAATGTTTTATGATTGCAATATGGACATCTAAATAGGTTCATAATTATTGAGAGCCTATGTTACAAGCGGTAAAAAAGCCATCCCCGCCCACGAACCAAGCAGCAAGACGCCCCCACGGATTCGATGTTACGGCTGCCGCCGCCGCTCTTAATCCCCAAGAGGCATAAGTTGAGCCGGCCAAACATACTGGATTAATGATACCACCGCTAAGGCCAGTATCTGGTGCTCCCATATAAGAGGGCCAAGAGCTTGATCCATTATAAGTTGTGTTATTTGCCAATTGTGTACCATCCTCTGGTTTAAATTGCCCAAGAGCATTTGCTTGGGTTGCGCCATAACCAGCATATGCTCCGGCTAGTAGTCCGGCCAAAGCGCCACTAATAGCGCCCGATAAAAAGCCTTCCCCAAATGAGTGCCCTTGGAGCAAGCTGCTGGTTCCTCCTATTATACCCCCAGTAATACCTCCGACAATAGCACCGGCAATTGCTCCCGCTGTCGCTCCTAATATACCTCCTCCTAATAGGCCACCAATAAAGGCGCCAGCGAGGCCACCCGTGAATATCGCAGCGATTCCAATTAGTATGCCTGTGAATAAATCTCCAAGGAAGGATTGTCCCGTCGGATCTGAAAATGCAAATGGATTATTCGCAGCATAGGTATAATGATTTATAATAGTAATTGGTATATTTTGTTGCCCCGGATTCGGATCTTCCTGCAAAAAACGACCAATGCTTGGGTCGTAATAACGAGCGCGATTATAGTAATACCCAGTTTCCGCGTCTAACTCGCGTCCGGCAAAGGCATAACTGGTATTCACAACCGGATTAGAGGTGATATCTGCTGCATTGGCGTCTTGAATACCTAAGAGTATTCCAAACGCCGAATAGACGTAATGCTGAAGTTTGTTTCCGCTCGTATCGGCAATATCGATGATTGAACCGAGAGCATCTTTTAAATAGGTATATGACCCTGCATTTTTGGCCATTTTGGCATCTACGCCAGCACTGGTGATGTTGACCGCCAAGACGTCATCAGTAGTGAGGGTTGAATTCGTATATTGAGCGAGTAATTGATTGCTGCCATCGTACTCGAATAATAACTCACTACCGTCATAAGCATATTTTCGAATACTGGTTTGTTGATTGGTTAGATTTGTGACGGTTTTTTGAATTCTGCGCCCAAGGGTATCATAATAATAATGAATATCCTTTACTGGAAGGAGCGAAGTAGGTTCAAAAACGTGAACTCGGATGAGCTGGTTTGTCGAGGAATAACTATAGCTCGTAAAATCACTGAGATTGGTATTGCTGACTTTTTCAATGAGGTTTCCGTTATGGTCATAGTAATAATGATAACGGTAATCGTCAGTTAAGCGCTGAGATTTTGAGTCATATTGGTAGGTTCCGCTTTGATCGCTGGTTCGATTGAAAATCGAATCGTATCCAAAGCTTTCGTTCTGCATTGCAGTTACCGAAGTTTCAGGATTGGATGAGCTGGTGACTTGGTTGTCGGCATCATATGCGACGGTACGGTTGACATTACCAAGTGAATTTTGAAGAACCATTTGAGTGACATTGCCAACGAGGTCGCGGGTTAATTGATAGCTAGCAAAAGTGCTGCTGCTCGACTCATGAGTAATGGACGCAATCAACCGATTGACATCAAAGGTATATTCCGTCGAACTGCCAGGGCGAGTTTGGGTCAGGTTGCCCGTCGAATCGTGGTAAGTGTAAGTATAGAGTTCATTGAGCGGATTTTGAATTGCCGTTAACCGATCAGCGGCATCGTAAGTATAGCTCGTGGTACCGTTGAGAGCACTCATTGATAAACGATTTCCATCACCGTCCCAAGTGTAATTCAAGTTCGTAATCGGAAGATCGATCATTGCGTTTAAGCCTTGGCTCGACGATTGGATCAATCGACCCAATGAATCATATTGAAATAAAATTTGAGAGTTCAAATCACTGATTGAAAGTGGATTTTTTTGGAAGTCATACGTCATTGAGATCGTATTGTCGGGCAACTGAGTTTGGACGAGGTTGTTCACGGCATCGTATTGATACGATTTGACGTTTCCGTTCGGGTCGGTTTCTGAAATGACGTTTCCATTATTGTCGTATTGACGGGTTAAAGTATTGCCTAATGGATCGGTTTTCTGAATCATATTTCCCATGATGTCATATTGATAGCTGGTAATGCCTCCTTTGGGGTCGGTGACGGAAGCAAGCTGTCCGCCAGGCATATAAGTATAAGTCGTGGTTTCGTTTTTCGACGTGGTGACCGAAGTTAAGCGGTTAAAGGCATCATAAGTATATTGAGTAGTGTGCCCGTTTGCATCGGTGATAGAAAGAACGTTTCCGGCTGCGTCGTAAGTGCGAGTCGTTACATGTGCAGCGGGGTCGGTAGAAGTAATGAGATTTCCGGCTGAATCGTAACCGTACTGCGTGGTCTGACCTAAAAAGTTCGTGATCGACGTCACAAGACCTGCGGCATTGTAAGTATAGGTCGTCGAATGATTCATGGGGTTGGTCTTGGACAACAAGAGCCCGCTTGTTGAATCGTAAGTATAATAAGAGGTAAGACCGTTTCCGTTAGTTGAGCTTAATTGGTGTCCGTAATTGTCGAAAGTCTGGCTGGTGGAGAGGCCCGATATGGATTCGGTTTTTGAAATGACGTCACCCCAAGGGTTGTAAGTAAATGAAAGAGTGGACTGATTGGGTTCCGCGATCGTAATCGGGCGTCCATATTGATCGTTGGTGATTTCGGTAATATTTCCGAGAGAATCTTTAACGGTTTCAATATAACCGCGATAATCTTTCGCAAACGTTGTCTGATTGCCGTTGGCATCCATGAGAGAGTCCGAAGCTTCATTGATATTCAAGCCGTATTCATATCCCGTTCCGATGTTCCCGTTTGTGGCATTGTTGATCGCAGTCGCCGAAGCGGAATCGGTGATTTGAATCGGCGAATCGTTCGGAAGAGTCATGCCTGTCAGTCGGTCATAAATATTATAATGATAAGAAGTGGTATGACTATTAGGGTCGAGCTTGGAAAGCATAAGGCCGTCCGAGTTATAAGAATAATGGCGGGTGCTTCCATCGGGGTATTTCACTTGGGTTAAGGTTCCGTCGGGTTGATGGAGTAATTGAGTTGTTCTTCCTGCCGGGTCAGTAATGCTCGATAATTCGCCGCCGGAATAGGAATAGGTGAGGACACCTCCGGAAGGATCAGTCATAGAAGTTAAATTTCCATTTTCATCATAAGTGTAAGAGGTTTGATTACCTAACCGATCTACTGAGGCGATTTCTCTGCCGATGTTGTCGAAATGAATGACGCTCCCATTACGGTAATTCCGGGTAAAGGTACCGTCTGGGTTTCTTTGCAGATCAGGGACCCATGTACCGTCTTCGTTTTGTCGCGCACCTTTAGTGGCGGTGTTGATCTGTGTAAAGCTCAGTGTTCCTGTAGATTCATTGGCAAAGACTAATCTTCGGATAGTGCCAGAGTCATAAAAAATTACGTTTTGACGATCATCAAGGCCAATTGAGGTGGGGGCGCCAATTGACTGAAAGACTCCATTTGTAGCGCCGCCAGCGATAACGATTGCATGATGAGTGAGAAAATCGATTCTTACGATTCGTTTGTTTCCGGTATCCGAGACATACAAATACCCATTTTGGTTATCAACAACGAGACCCTTGGGTGAGTTAAGAAGCACTTCATTTGCAGGAACATAGTCGGCGAGAATTCGAGTTGGACCGCCGGCAAAAGTCGAGATGGTTCCTATAGTGTCAACTTTTCGGATCATTCCGTTTTCAGTAGCGATATAAAGATTGCCTTGGGCGTCATAAGTGAGGGCCTGTGGGTGACTGACGCTCGCTTGTGTAGCGGGGCCACCATCACCGGTATCGACACCAAAATATTGTCCATTTCCGGCGATCGTTGAAATGCTGCCGGTAGTGAGGTCAAGTTTTCGAACGCGATTGTTACCAAAATCAGCGAATATCAAAGTATTCGGTTGAGGGCCGGCCATGATGGCATTCGGTGCGTTCAGTTGAGTATCTAAAGGCGCATGATCATCGCCGTTAAAACCAGCGCTCATATTCCCAGCTATAGTTTCGATAGCTCCGGCCTCATTTAACTGTTGAATGATGTTTTTTGACGGAACGGTGAAGTAAGTTGTTCCATCAGACCCTGCGGCTATGCCGCCGAAGTATTGCCACGCGGTAGGTCCAAATGGTAAATTTACAGATCCGATCGTTTCTAAGGATTGATTACTAAGATCGCCTTTAACGATCTTTGCGTTTTGCGGGATTATACCAAGGATAGAAACGCCGACAAAGGACGGCCATTTTGAAAGGTCAGTGACATTATTCGAGGTCAGGCATGCCGGACAATGGTTCTCAAGTGATTGGATTTCGTTGTTGAGTACAAATTGTGAAAATTGACCGTTTCCATCTTCCAAAAGGATTCGATTTGTATTTGGGTTGATGATTTTCTGAATTCCGGCAATTTTCCATCCACGTCCAGCGGATGAGTCTACTTCGTTATCAACGAGTATATTTCCTTCGAGATCCTTCGGAAAAACTTCCGAAATTTGCTCGTCACTCGAAAAGGACTGAGTCGAGATTTGTGGCCCCGATAAATTGCTTTGCCATTGAGTGACGGTTTGAGTCCCCACCACTAGATGATCTAAGTGCATTTGATATTTCGCGTGGTATTGGTATGTGCCGGAAGGAAGGTATTGATTGTTACTATTTAAATCCACTTTATAAGAAACAATGCTTCGGGCGGGCAATAAGGGATTTCCTTTAAAGCTCAAAACCGGACTTTGAATCGTTCCGACAGAAAACTGCGCGGTAATCAGATTGGGTTGATACCATGAGGTAGCCTTTGTTGAAGATTGATAATAAACATCAATCGTATCTTCGCTGCAGAAAAAGAATAAAAAGCAATGTTCAACGTGGTATTGCTTCGAGCCTGTATCAGTCGTAGTCGTGGTAAGATTGAGCGGAGATAAATCGAACAAATTACTGACAAATGCTGAAGGCTTTGCCCAGATGCTATTATAAAGTAATTGAGGTGTATAAGACTTCCCCATGACTTTATAGGAAGGAAGATTGACGTTTTGGCTTAAAGTCGCTCCCGAAGAGTTGCCGTTTCCGGCGACTTCGACCGGGCCTGCAATGACTGGCGCGAAGAAAACCAAGCTAAAGTGGGTAATGCCGTGATCCGGTGTAGTCGTCACGGATGTCTCGTCAGGATCGACCTTCCCAACCCCATCCAACTCCCATTTCCCGGTAATGCTGTTCATCGACATGACGACCATTTGCGTTCCGGCTGGCAGATGATTGTCATTCGGTAACGACAACGTGACCGGCTCTGAAAAGGTCGTGCCCGATGGTTCGAGCGCCACGACCTGATCGGGCTTAGCGAAGTCCATCGGAGGGATCGTTGCTACATCCGCCGGAATAGTCGCCATCGAGATTTGCCCTTGAGACGAGCCGTCCGGAAATTGCGTGGCCCCCGCAGGAATCGTTAAGCTTGCGCCAGGAGCGGCGGCATTCGTAACCGTTCCACCTGAGGCACTCTCGATGACGGTGGCAGAGCCGTCTTGAGGGATGGGCACTAGATAAATCGGACGCTGAATGACGTTGCTTTGCGAAAGCCCAATACTGACGGAAAGCGTGGTTTTTGAGAATTTCTTGTTAGGAATCTGAATGGAGGTACCGTCAACGAGTACTTTTTGATCGCCTGTCACCGGTTGGGTAAATGCGAAAACTCCGTTTGCATCGGTGAGGACCGGCGAAACGACGCTGCCGATAATGCTGATGGTTGCGCCTGGAAGCGGATTTCCGTCGATATCTTTCACGGTTCCCGAAAGAAGTGTTCCGCCTGATCCCCAATTCACGGTGACAGAACTGGTCTGTCCGTTAGCGCTTGCCGTGACCGTTGCGTTTTGGAAGGTATACAAGGAAAGTTTGAAACTGCCGTCGTTGTTCGACGTTGTACTGGCGCCATTAAAGAAGCCTGCGCTCGCATCTACGGTGATTCCTGGCTGTGCGGCACCGGGAACGCCGATGATATCAAAATGGACGCCGTCTGAGTTCGGAACCACAGAGATCAAATTTCCATTGAGCGGAGCTGTAAAAATTTCGACGGAAATATCTCGCGAAGAAACGTTACCGACTAAATCAGCGACTTCGAAATGCAGAGTCACTGCACCCGTCGCCATGGATACGTAATTTCCAGAAAAAGACAGGTGATCGTCGGAAAGAGTTAATGGCTGATCGTTGACTTTGGCATAAGACAGCGCTTCATTCGAATGACCTGAAATCGGAACAGTGGTTTCGGTTAGAGTTGAATTCGCTTCGGGAGAAAGCCCGTTCAAGACCGGAGGTGTGGAATCAAGAATGACGTTGCTTAACGAAATTTCGGACGTATTTCCGGCGGCATCAATCGAAGAAATCTCGACCGTATTCACGCCTTCGCTCAGGGTCATGTCGGCATTGAATGACAGATCAGTCGAAGCCTTGACTTGAGATCCATTCAGAGAAACGGTGGTGTTGACCGGAGAAGCATCCAGTACCGTGATCGGTAAAGAGAACTGAGGTTGTCGGGTCAGGATGCCGTCAGTTGAGCCTAATTGAATTGAAGGAGCGGTGCGATCGATCTGAAATGAAGCGGTATACGGAATCGCTGAGTTTCCTGCGAAGTCCTTGATTCCGAATTGAAATTGATAAGCTCCTTCGCTTAACGGAGGAATCGCACCTTCGAATAAATAATGTGCACCGTTATCGGAAGTGGATGACGTAAGCTGTGCGCTGAGGTCGATTGTTTGCGAGCCGCTTAAAGTTGCGGTGACCGTACTTGGATCAATTCGTCCTAGTGGATCGGTAACTTCAATATGGACCTGTCCTGGATTTTGAACATAAGCCGCGTTCGAGTTGGGAGTGGCGTCTGTGACTGTAATGATCGGAGCCACAGAGTCTTCCTGAAGGACGGGACTGAAAGGGAGGAAGGCGACGAGATCACGCTTCTTCCAAAGGAGCACTTGCTTTTTTTCGTAGATGCGAATTTCGAATGAACCTGTCGCATGGTATTGGTTTACGGAATACTGAAAGTTGAGTTCAGTCGAATCATTGAGGGATACATTTTCTTTGCTTCCGACGAGAACGCCATTCCATCGGTATTCGACGTCATAACGGTCATTTCGATGTCCGTGAGTATCGCCCATGTATTTAACAAATGCGTTAAGATTCACCGGAGAGTCTTGAAAAACGTTTCCTGGGTCGGCTTCGATTTTTAATCGAAAATTGTTCCCTAATACAACCGTACTTGAAGGCGCACTTTGTTGGCCTTCGAATTGAAGAGCGTAATGCGTTTCGGTTAAGTCTTGATATTTTTGGGCGAGATGCGAGTCAATTCGTTCTGCTAAAAGCGTCAGTAACGAACGGAGGTTCAGCCATGGAATGAAGTTTTGATGTCCGAAGCCGTGATGCTGAAGGTGCGTGAAAGCAAGATCAAGGGCATTAATTCGGCGTCTGAGTTTTGATTGAAGCGATAACATGCTTCTGCATTCGGGATCTCCAGCACCTACTGTGGTAATAAATTCATTGTTCATCGAAGAAACGATCGGGCCAGTTGTGAATTGATAAGAGTCACGTTTGGAACTGAATTGAGTTTCGGTCGTTCGTTCGGAAGTGAAGTCGGGAAAGTAAGTCCTGATTTCGATCGAGTTGGAGATTTTCTTCGTAAACGGCTTCGGTGTGGCGGACTGGTCGTCCAAAGTTTTCAGCGTTCCATGGAAAACAGCGCTTTGCCCCGATTGCACCGCTTTGGGTTCGGCGGTCGTTTGAACCAAAATTCCGTCATTTTTGTCATTTAAATTCTGATTCAAAAATCCAGCCCATGCCGGATTCGCGATCATAGACGCAAAGAGGCCTACGAACACAATAAATTCGTATCGTGGTTTCATGTTTTGACTCCGAAGAGGGTTAAAGTTTCAGTCCTGTTTTGAGTTCCGCAATTTCGGCATCGCTGATGACGCGTTCTTGCTTCAGAAGATCAAGCTCGTTCGAATCGATTTTGTAGTTCTGATCTTGATTGATCTCAGAGAGCGTTTGAGTAACTTCGGCAGTCACTTCAGCCGCTTCTACGTAATCTCCCGAGCTTTGCCCTGGTTGGGTAGAGGGCGATTCTTGAGCTGATTGAGATGACCCCTGAGGCGTACAACCCGTGAATTCTATTAAGAATAGCGCCGGTAGTAGCAAAATAAATATAGATTTCCGCGAGATTCCCATGCGTTCCCCTTTCATCACGGATGAAGCCTGACTATTTTAGTCTATTAAAAGCGAGACCCAATGTCCATAAAAAATTCTGCCCAGAATTAATTTTGAGACTCTTTTGATGAAAGGGTCCGATTTACAAACTCCCCGAATCGCGAGAAATCAGATTCATGAAAACTTTTTCCGTCACCCTTGTTCTGCTCACTTTATGCGCCTGCGCCACTTCGCCGCTCGGGCGAAAGCAACTGATGCTCGAATCCGACAGCGACATGAACCAAATGGGTGCGCAGTCGTTCGAAGAAATGAAAAAAACCACGCCCATCGACAAAGACGCTAAAACCAATGCTTACGTTCGGTGCGTGGCCCTCGCGATCACGAACGCGCTGACGCCCGATCAGAAAAAAGCAGTCGGCGTGACGAGCTGGGAAATTGTCGTTTTTAAAGATCCGGCCGCTAACGCCTTCGCGCTTCCCGGCGGAAAGATCGGCGTGCAGACCGGCATTCTGCCGGTCGCAAAAACCGATGCGCAGCTTGCGGCCGTTTTGGGGCACGAGGTGGGCCATGTGATCGCCCGTCACGGAAACGAGCGCGTTTCGCAACAGACGCTCGCGCAAGGGGGTTTGGTCATCGCCGACGTGCTGGCGGGCAAAGCTTCGCCCGAAAAGAAAGACCTGATCATGGCCGCTGTCGGAGCAGGCGCGCAGTACGGCATTTTGCTTCCTTACGGACGCACACAAGAAAGCGAGGCCGATTTGATCGGGCTGGATCTGATGTCGCGCGCGGGGTTCGACCCACGCCAAAGCCTGGAGCTTTGGAAGAACATGAGCGCCACCGGCGGAAGCGCCCCGCCCGAGTTCTTGTCGACCCACCCGTCGAACGAGACGCGGATGCACGATTTGAATGCGCGCATGCCCGAAAGTTTGAAAAAATATCAGGCGGCGCAAGCGCGGGGTTTGCATCCGCATTGTGTATTATAGCCTGAAAGGAAAACATCATGAAAAAAGCAGCATTGATTTTAATTCTTATGGTGAGCGTCGCGCACGCGATGTCGCGTTCGCACCCACAGTCGGTCGCGCTCTGCGAGTCGGACGACGGAACCCTTTCCGTCGAGATCACGAAAACATCGGGGTTTCTTGCGAACGTCACGAAAGATTCGGCAACGACGAAAGACATCGCCTTAACTCGGCACCCGAAGACGGCAAAGTGGATCGACGGTTTTGAAGGAAGCTCGGCAAAAACCGGCGCGTTCACGCTTCAAGTTTCGGAAGTGATGGGCGAGGCCGGGCATGAGGCCGTGTTCCACGACCGTTCGGGCGATCACACCGTCCGTTGCCATTACGAGCCCGAGTTCGAGCCGAAGTAATTATTTTTGAACGGAAACGATCTTTCCTTTTTGAACCGTATAAAGTTCAAGATTGCGGGCGCAGTGATGGTCGACCATCGACACGCTTCCGGTCGCGGCCTCGACGTCCTTCACGTCTTCGAGCGATTTGCGAAAATCGTTGCGACTCGAAGGCGAGTCTTGTCCGGCCTGGATCACCATCGACGCGGCGTCGAAGGCCAATGCGTCGAATTCGCCCGGATAGGCGTTGTAGGTGCCGACATAAAGATCATAAAAAGCTTTGGTCGATTCCGGCGGGTTCAGCGTATTCAGCGCCACGGGAAAGATCGCGCCGTTGGCCTGATCTTGGGCCCGCTGCACGAGCTGAGTCGAGTTCCAGCTTGAAATTCCGAGGTAAGACAAATTCTTTGCATCCCTGAAGGCGAAGGTCGGAATGATCTGACCCACGATCTTCGCTTCGTCGGCGATGATGACGGCGTCGAAATCGATGACGGGCCTTAAATTGAAGTACTGAGCCGTCCGCATCGTCTTGTGGATGATTTTCATTTCCTTGCGTTTGGCGGCCAGTTCTTTCAATTCGTTTTCGCGGGCGTCGGTGTAGAACAATCCGAGCGCACGATCGACCGGCGGGCGGAAGTCGGTCATCGACGGCGGATACAATTCGAACGCCTTCACTTCGCCGTGATGGGCATTGATCACGTCCCAAAAGGCGTTGGCCAGCTCTTCGCCGGGGTTGTTCGACGGGGCCAGGATCGCGAATCGCGTGTAACCTTTCTCCTTCATCGCATAATCGACCACCATCGAAGCTTGATCATGCGGCGAGATCGTGCACGAAAACAAATCGGCCGTGATCGGGCCCTGCACTTGCGCGATCGACACGAGCGGAACTTGGTAATAATCGGCGCGAGCGGCCAGCTCTTCAAGCCCCGTGCTGAGAATCGGCCCGACGATGGCGATGACGTGATCGTCTTCGACGAGCTTACGCATGGCTTCGATGCGCGATTCGGTGGTTTCGCCGCTGTCGACTGGGATCAGCTCGTAATTTTGCGCGCGGGATTCTTTCGAGGTCTGAAACGCAAGCTCGATCGTACGCTGGGCACGTTTACCGAACTCTTCGTATTTTCCGCTTAAGGGAAGCAGCAGGCCGATGCGGGACGGATTCACCGGCCCCGAATAAGTTTCTTGCGGCGGGGTCGGGAGCGCGCTCGGGCCGTTTCCGTTGAGGCCCGGAGTGGGCGATGCGCCCGCGTTGGCGTACTGCTTCGAAGTGATCTTTTCTTTCAGAGTCAGAACCTTTTGCTGATGAACCGGATCCAAGTGGGTAAGATCGATCGCGTTTAAGATATCCAGCGATTCGCCCGTCTTGTTGCTTTCGAAAAGCGCGCTGGCCAGATTGTACTGATAATAACCCCGGTATTCGGGATGATTGTTCGTGTCGAGCGCTTTACGAAAGGAAGCTTCCGCTTGGAGGGGCTGTCGTTGAGCGAGCAGCACGAGGCCTTTGAGATTGTGGTACTCGGTCAATTCGCTCATTGGGACGGAAGATTCGGGCGTCGCATTCAAAAGCGCGAGCGCGTTCGCGTAATCGCCGCTTTGGTAAAAGGATTGCACCTTTTTCAGGGCGTCTCCCTGAGGAACCGTATTGGACACCTCGGGCGAGTAAGGCGTATGCGTTTTGCGGATCGGTTGATGCGCGCACGCGGTGAAAAGAAGCAGGAAGGAAACAGCCCAAAAGGATGATTTCATGCCTCACATTGTAAGACTTAATGGTGCGTCAATTCTATTCGAAAATACGTCTGACTCGCTCAAAAAAGCCGTTGTGCATCGGATGGGCCTTGCTGTCTTTTTGAGAAAGCTCGTCGAATTTGCGCAAGGCTTCGGCCTGCTCGGCGCTCAGACGAGAAGGGACTTCGACCATGACTCGAACCAGCTGATCGCCGCGTCCGCCGCGACCGAGGTGAGGCAGGCCTTTTCCTTTGAGTCGGAACGTTTTGTGCGATTGAGTTCCGGCAGGAATCTTCATCGAAACTTTTCCGTCGAGCGTCGGTACTTCGATCTCGGAGCCCAGGGCCGCTTGCGCGAAGGTGATCGGAACGTCGCAGATGATCTCGGCTCCGTCGCGACGAAAGAAATCGTGATCGAGCACGTTCACGACGATGTAAAGATCGCCCGAAGGGCCGCCGTTTTCGCCGGCTTCGCCTTCATTCGAAAGTTTCAGGCGTTGGCCGCTGTCGATCCCGGCCGGAATCGTGACCGAAAGTTGTGTCGTTTTCTTCACCTTACCGCTGCCGCGACAGGTTTGGCAGGGGCTCTCGATGACTTGGCCGGTGCCGTGACAATGGGTACAGGGCCTGGAAACGGCGAAAAACCCTTGTTGAAAGGTGACTTCTCCGCGTCCGTTACACACCTTACAGGTGACGGGTTGGGTGCCGGGTTTGGCGCCGCTGCCATGACAGGTTTCGCACTCGACGCGCTTGTTGATCGTGATGACTTTTTCGACGCCGCGATAGGCTTCTTCAAAGGTGATGTCGACTTGGGTTTCAAGATCGGCCCCCGCGCGCGCGCGACGTCCTCGCGAGCGTCCGCCACGACCGCCGCCTCCGCCGAACAGATCGCCGAAGATGTCTCCGAAAATATCGCCGAAGTCGGCCGATCCGCCGAATCCACCGCCGCCGAACGGTCCGCCCGCGCCGAAGGGGCCTTGGCCCCCGCCGCCCATGTTCGAGGCGGCATGGCCGAATTGGTCGTACATCTTTCGTTTCTGGCCGTCCGAGAGGGTTTCGTAAGCTTCGTTGATTTCTTTGAATTTCTCTTCGGCTTTTTTGTCGCCAGGGTTTTTGTCAGGATGGTACTGAACGGCGAGCTTTCGGAACGCTTTTTTCACCTCATCCGCGCTTGCGCTTTTCGCGACCCCCAGTACTTCGTAATAATCTCGTTTACCTGACATGCTTTACCTTACCCCAAAGTCTGAAGGCCGGAGCTTGAAATTCAAGTCCGGCCTTTCTGAAAAACGTCTTAATCGATCTTAGACCTGTTTGAAGTCGGCGTCGATGGTGTCGTCGCCTTCTTTTTTCTGGCCCGCGCCGTCCGCGGCACTGCCGTTCTGCTCCGACTGGGCTTCGGCTCCCGGAGCGCCTTGGCCCGGGTTCGCGTTTTTGTACAGCAGCTCGGCCATCGCGTGCGAAGCGGTCGTGAGGTCTTGCGTCGCCTTTTCGATTTCGGCCAGCTCGTTGCTGGTCACGAATTTGCGGGCTTCGATCAACGCGGTTTCGACCTTGGTTTTTTCTTCGGCCGGAACCTTGTCGCCGCTTTCTTTCAGCGTTTTTTCGATCGAGTAAATCAGGCCATCGAGCTGGTTGCGGGCGTTGACGACTTGTTTGCGTTTTTCGTCTTCTCCGCGGTGCTCTTCGGCTTCGCGCTGCATGCGTTTGATCTCTTCTTCGGTCAAGCCCGAGTTACCGGTGATCTTGATCGATTGCTCCTTACCGGTGCCGAGGTCTTTCGCGCCGACGTGGACGATCCCGTTCGCGTCGATATCGAAGGTGACTTCGATTTGCGGCATGCCGCGCGGAGCGGCCGGGATACCGACGAGGTCGAAGCGTCCGAGCGACTTGTTGTGCTCGGCGAACTCGCGCTCACCCTGAAGCACGTGGATCGTCACGGCCGTTTGGTTATCGGCTGCGGTCGAGAATACCTGCGATTTTTTGGTCGGGATCGTGGTGTTTTTCTCGATCAGCTTCGTGAACACGCCGCCCATGGTTTCGATTCCGAGGGAGAGCGGGGTGACGTCGAGCAAAAGCACGTCCTTCACTTCGCCCTTCAGGACTCCGCCTTGGATGGCGGCGCCGACGGCGACCACTTCGTCCGGGTTCACGCCTTTGTGCGGCTCTTTCCCGAAAATTTCTTTCACTTTCGTTTGCACGCGCGGCATGCGGGTCATCCCGCCGACGAGAATCACTTCGTCGATTTGGGATTTATTGAGGCCCGCGTCTTTCAATGCCGTTTCGCAAGGGCCTGCAAGCGCCTGAATCAGCGGGTCGACCATCTGTTCGAGCTTCGAGCGCGAGAGCTTGACGTTCATGTGTTTCGGGCCCGACGCATCGGCCGTGATGAACGGCAAGTTGATGTCGGTTTCCATCATCGACGACAGTTCGTGCTTCGCTTTTTCGGCGGCTTCTTTCAGGCGTTGAAGCGCCATTTTGTCGTTGCGCAGGTCGATTCCGTTTTCTTTTTTGAATTCGTCGGCCAACCAGTCGATGATCTTCTGGTCGAAGTTACCGCCACCCAGGAAGGTATCTCCGTTCGTGGCTTTCACTTCGAACACGCCGTCGCCCAATTCGAGGACGGACACGTCGAACGTACCGCCACCCAAGTCGAACACGGCGATGGTTTTGTTTTGAGTTTGTTTATCGAGGCCGTAGGCGAGGGCCGCAGCCGTCGGCTCGTTGATGATCCGTTTGATTTCGAGGCCCGCGATGCGACCGGCATCTTTGGTGGCCTGGCGTTGAGCATCGTTGAAGTAAGCGGGAACGGTGACGACCGCTTCAGTGACGGGCTCGCCCAGATAATCTTCCGCAGTCTTCTTCATTTTTTGAAGAACCATGGCCGAAATTTCTTGAGGCGCATAATCGCGATCGCCGACGCGAACCCAAGCATCGCCGTTTTTCGCTTCGACGATTTTAAAAGGTGCTACTTTCGTGAATTCCGAAACTTCTTTCGAGTTGAATTTACGTCCGATCAGGCGCTTCGCTTCGAACACCGTTTTTTCGGGGTTCGTGACCGCCTGGCGTTTCGCGGCTTGGCCGACGACTTTTTCGCCGCTGGCGAGAAAGCCTACGATCGACGGCGTCGTGTTGCCACCTTCGGCATTCGCGATCACTTTCGGTTCGCCGCCTTCGAGCACGGCCACGCACGAGTTCGTGGTTCCTAAGTCAATTCCGATGATTTTACCCATATTGTTTTTCTCCTTAAAAATTTTTGCCTTTGCCGGCTTATCTCTTTTAATGGGACGGGTTTTGAGCTTGTCAAACCGGCCCAGTCTGTTTTACCCGCCTGAATCAATTCGATTGAGCAGGCCCCGAGCTGATGATGACGCGGCTTGGGCGCAATAAGCGTCCGTGCAGCGTGTAACCTTTTTGATGTTCTTGCACGATGGTCCCGGAAGGTTTTTCGCTCGGAGTTTGTCCCACGGCCTCGTGCAGCTCGGGATTAAACGTCTGATCGAGTGTCGGAATTTCGGCCACGCCCTGTTTTTCGAGCGTGCTTTTAAACTGAGCGGCGACCATCTTCAACCCGCTGATCAGATTGGCGTCAGTATCGGGTTTGGCGTGCTGAATCGCGCGGTCGAAATTGTCGAGCACTTCGAGGAGCGAACCGGCCACGTTTTCCCAGCCGAATTTGACGATCTCTTGCCGTTCTTTCACGGCGCGTTTTTTAAAGTTCTCGAACTCGGCGTAGAGGTATTTGTACTTTTGTTCTTGCTCCGCCAGTTTTGCCTGCCATTCCGAACTCTGAGATTCGGAGGAAGCAGTCGATTCTGACGCGGTTGATTCTTGACTCATTTGCTCGGATTGAGCGGTGTTTGAATTTTCTGGCATGCAACGATTTATGGGTATCGTTTCGGATTGGTCAAGTCCGAAACTTGGGTGAGCCTCACCTTTTCGTTTCGCAGTCGCGTTATATAACGCGACTGCGAAACGAAAAGGGACGACTTTTAGGCAAGCGCGCGCGTGATGCCGTCGCTCAGGGCGAAGCCCCGGGGGGTGGCGCGCAGACGATCGGGCGCGGACGGATGCGGTTCGAGCAATCCTTCGCGGATCAGCATTTCAGCCTTGCGGGTTCTGGGCTCGGTGTCGAGCCATGCGCGCGGGAAGCCTTCGGCCAAGCGGATGGCGAGCATCCATTTTTCGAGCTCGTTTTGTGCGTCGGTCAGGGTTTCCGTCCATTCGACGGGCAAACGTTCGTGTTTGAGGAGTTCATCCGCATAGCGATGAAGCGATGAAAAGTTTTTGAAGCGCGTTCGGACGCCCTCCGCGGGGGCCATGGCCGCAGAATGCGCCGACGGCCCAAAGCCTAAAAACGGCTGATTTTTCCAATAGGCGAGATTGTGCCGCGCCTGAAAGCCGGGCTTGGCGAAATTCGAAATCTCGTAATGTTCGAAACCGCGCTCGCGCATGAAGTGATCGATAAACAGTAAATGCTTCAGTTGCTCGTCCTCGTTCGGCAGCTCGGGGTACATGCGGTGGTGGGGCGCCAGCGTGAGCAGGTAAATGCTCAAATGGGTAATCGGAAATGCAGAGAGTTTTTCGAGATGCGATTGAAGGTCGTCGGTCGTCTGGCCGGGGACTCCGCACAGCAAATCGGTCGAAACGTTCTGAAACCCCGCCTCGAAAAGCGCCGTGAGCGAGCGAAGCGCCGCCGCCTCGTCGTGAACCCGGCCCAGTTTTTCAAGGTGATCGTTGCGCAAGGATTGAACGCCCATGCTGACGCGGTTGATGCCCAGAGCCCGATAATCGCGGAATGATTCGAGTGAAATGGAAGAAGGATTCGCCTCCATCGTCCACTCCGCATCGGGAGCCAGCGAGGTATGACGAAAGAGTTCTTCGAAGATGCGCTTCATGCTGTCGGGCGGGGTCATGCTCGGGGTTCCGCCGCCCAAAAAAATCGTGTCGATCGTGCCGTGAGGGGGGAGGTCGCCTGCGTGCGCCCGCAAGCGGATCTCTTCGATCATCGCCTTTTCGAAAAGGCCCGCGTCGCCGGCCTTCGCTTTTTCGCGCCCGAGCGAATAAAAGTCACAATAGTGACACTTCGTCTCGCAGAACGGAAAATGGAAATAAAGGGAGGCCATGCTTCGCACCGTAGCCGATTTTCGCCGAAAATGTCAAAAATTTGGACACTTCCCGGCGGCCGGTGACTGGATTTTTTACATAATTTGAAAAAATTAAAGTTTTGACGGCGGCTTACCGATCCGAGTTGAGCTGAATGTGCTGTTTACGGCTGGAAAACCCCAAAATTTTTTGGTGTTGACCGGAAATTTGGCTACACTTTTAAGAGAGGACTCTTAAAAGGATTTGAGGAGCTTAAATTCATGAACGGGAACAAAACGATGAAAAAGACCTTGGGCGGAATGCTGTTTGGAGCGCTCGCAATGACTCTAACCATGAGTGGAAATCCGGCTTACGCGCAAGGCGGCCAAACGCTCTCGTTACCGTTTTGCCCCTCGATTGCGGCGACCGAAAATACGATGTGTATCGATCCCGACAATCATCAGATCATGAAGTTTGTGAAAGAACGGACTCACAAAGGTTTCTTGGGGATCGGAAAAAGCAAGCATTGGACTTTTACCGCGAAGCCGCTCTCTTCGAGCGAGTTGAGCGCTCTGTTTAATTCATATGTTTCAGTGTCGGACGCCTCGGGCGTGGGCTGCGGCGGGAACGGAGTTTGTAACGGCGGTTCCGGCCGGGTGGTGATTTCGGGCGGTAACGGCGGCGGCAACGTCGGAGTCGGTGGCGGCAATGGCGGCGGACGAGTCGTCGTTCGCGCCAATGGCAATGGAAACGGCGGAGTGGTCGTCGGCGGCGGTAACGGTGGCAACGGCAACGTGATTTACCGTAACGGCGGCAGAAACGGACGCTCGGGCGGCGGTAACGGTCGCCTTTCGGTCGCGGACGAATACAACGTATTGAATAACTTCTGCGGTGGCGTGTCGGATCAGCTCGATGCCATGAACGCGAAGAAAGAAGATTTGGAAAAACAGGTCAAGGACCTGAGTTCGGGAATGGACGACTTGCAAAAAGCAGTCGATGCCGCTTTGGCGAAAGTTTCGGCGAATTGTCGCGATCAGTGTATTACGTTGGCGACTGCCGGGGACGGACCCTGCGGGCTTCCTCCGAAAGTGATCGCCGGCCTGCTTTCGAAAGACGATTTGAATAATGGGACGGTGACGACTTATTTCAGTCAGCCGGGCCAATCGGGTAGCCAGTCGGATCTCGTTGCCGCCATCGGCGCTCGAAGCGCGGATCAAGTCAAAGGCGACATTTGCGGCGTCGTCTTGGGCAAAGACGGAAAAGCCGGCTGTGTCGAAGACGTGAAGAAAAACGGAATGGTCGGATGCGACGGTTTTCATGATTGGTTAGATGCTGCCAATGCGCTCGATACGAAAACAAAGGCGCTCGCTCAGGCCAAGGCCGACTTGGATAAGTTGAATCAGGCCGCGGCCGACAACTGCGCGATCAAAACTTACGTCGATGCCCAGCACTGGGACGGCAAACTCGATACGGCAAGCGTGGCTTGCGTCGAAAAAATGTACAGCACTTGTCCGACGGCTTTAGCTCAGTACGACGTTCGCGATAACGGCAACGGAAACTGCGTGAACTGCGGCCAAAACGGCGGCGGTGGCGGAGTTTACACGACCGGCGGCGGAAACGGCCAAGTCGTGATTCAAAGCGGTGGCGGTCAGGGTGGCGGAGGCGGTATCTCTACCCAAGGCCAAGGCTCTTACTGTATCTACGGCCCTTGCACCACCAGCAAAGCCGCGCAGATTATTTCGGCGATCGGCGGAATCGGCGTTCCACTCGGGCTTGGCCTGATGAACATGTCGATGCAAAATCGCTCCTTGAACGCCTGCGTTTCGAACTACGCTCAAATGATCGAGCTATCCTCGCACGTCGGGCTTCCTCCTCAGGCTTCCAACTGCGGTCTGTCGTACGGAATGAGTTCGATGGGCGGCATGGGAATGGGCGGTATGGGAATGGGGATGGGAAGTATGTATCCCTCGATGTATCCTGCAGGCGGTATGGGCATGGGCATGAGCGGTATGGGTCTTTACGGATCGCTCGGCTTAGGCATGGGAAGCATGGGTATGGGAATGGGTTCGATGTATCCCTCGATGTACCCGGCCGGTGGCATGGGAATGGGGATGGGCTCAATGTATCCGAGCATGATGGGCAACATGGGGATGATGGGCATGTACGGCAATGCCATGGGCGCTATGCAAGGAAACATGATGGGCGTTCAACAACAAATGTACAATGCTCAGCTGCAAATGCAGCACATGGCGGCCCAAAACATGGCGCTTCAAAACGGCATGTACGGCGGCGGTATGGGAATGGGCATGGGCATGACGGGAATGGGGATGTACGGCTACCCTTATTACGGAATGTCCGGCATGTATAACCCTTATAGCATGTACGGTGGCAACGGTCTGAGCGGCAGCTTCGGTCTGAACCTCAACCTGGGCGGTAATTTGGGTGGGGGCTATTACAATCCCTACATGCTCTACGGGATGTAATCCGAATTTAAAACGAATCTGATTGAAACCCTCGTAAGCTGGGCCTTCCGGGGGTTTTTTCTTTACAAATCGCCGGGATTCGGGGATCCTCTTTCGGACTCCGAGTCCGTCCATCCAAATGCTTTGCGTTTCGGGCGGGCCGGAAATTCTCAAAGGAAAACAATCCACATGACAACCAAAACTGAAACTTCGGAAAAACCGAAGAAAGACCTGCTTAAAAATTTAAGCTGGATCAACGAATTTAGCGACTACGAAGGCGACATCGTTGAACCCAAACAAACCGGCGCGGAAGACTTCGCGAGCCTCTTCGAAGCGGCTCAAAAAGACAGCGAAATCCAAGAAGGCGCCGTGATCGAAGGAAAGGTGATCCACGTCGGTCCCGACCACGTCACCGTCGACATCGGTTTCAAATGTGAAGGGATCGTACCACTTCACGAATTCAAAGACGCCACCGGAACGGCGAAGGTCGCCGTCGGCGATCAGCTGTCGGTGTACGTCGAGCGCCTCGAAATCGAGCACGGAGTCGTGCATCTTTCGAAAGACCGCGCTGAAATCATCAAAGCCTGGGACGAAATCTCGGCTGCCTGCGACCAAGACCAACTGGTCGAAGGGATCGTCATCGCGAAAGTCAAAGGCGGTCTCGCCGTCGACATCGGCGTGAAGGCATTCCTGCCGGGCTCGCAGATCGACAACAAAGCGGTGAAGAACCTCGACAAGTTCGTCGGTCAGCGCATGAAGTTCAAGATTTTGAAATTCAACAAAAAACGCGGAAACATCGTGCTTTCTCGTAAAGCCGTGATCGCTCAAGAGCGCGAACTGCAACGGGCCGAAACCCTGGCGCAAATGCAAGAGGGCATGGTCGTGGCCGGTACGGTGAAGAACATCACCGAATACGGCGCGTTCATCGACCTGGGCGGTATGGACGGACTTCTGCACATCACCGACATGTCTTGGGGACGCATCAAACACCCGAGCGAGTTGTTCCAAGTGGGCGACGAAGTGAAAGTGAAGATCCTGAAATACGACCGCGAAAAAGAACGCGTGTCGCTCGGATTGAAACAAGTCTCTCCGAACCCTTGGGAAGAAGCCGAATAC
>Ga0164242_10000939_pt1 | contig 34552 bp, 30 predicted proteins | sample OricomgcompostMG_FD_108783 | JGI IMG/M metagenome (GOLD analysis project Ga0164242, IMG submission 108783) | Miracle-Growth compost microbial communities from Emeryville, California, USA - Original compost - Miracle growth compost (MG) ... | reverse complement strand
GCTGGTGGCGCGGCTGGGAGCGCTCCGGGCGGAAAACCGGCGGCTGCGCCTCCTTTTTCACGACACGCACCACCGCGCCGTCACCGCGCCACGGGAGATGGCGCGCTACGATCTCTCCCGCTACGACGGCGTGCTCGCCTACGGCCAGACGCTGCGGGATCTCTACCTCGCCCGCGGCTGGTGCCGCCGCGCGTGGACCTGGCACGAAGCGGCCGATATCCGGCGCTTTCATCCGCCTTCCGAAGAAGGTGAGCGCCACGGCCTCGTCTGGATTGGCAATTGGGGTGACGGCGAGCGTACCGCCGAGCTGGAAGGTTTTTTGTTCCGTCCCGCGCAGCAAGCGGGGATGCCGCTCGACGTCTATGGCGTTCGTTATCCCCGGGCGGCGAGAGATATGCTTGCTGGCTACGGCGCAGCTTATCATGGCTGGGCACCCAACGCCGAGGCGCCGAAAATCTTCGCGCGTCACCTAGCGACGGTCCATGTGCCACGCCGCTATTACGCGACTGCCCTCCCCGGTATCCCGACGATCCGCATATTCGAAGCGCTCGCCTGCGGCATCCCGCTGGTTTCTGCGCCCTGGGATGACGCCGAACACTTGTTCGCGCCGGGCCAGGACTATCTCGTTGCGGGCTCGGACGAGGAGATGGCGCGCCACCTCGCGGCGCTGCGCGACGATCCGGATCTGCGCGCCGAGCTTGCTGCCCAAGGCCTCGCGACTATCGCCAAGCGCCATACCTGCGCGCACCGCGTCGACGAACTGCTCCGCATTGCCGGCGGTCTCGGCGCGCCGGTCAGCTTGAGGAACGCTGCATGAAAATTGCCTTCTATGGATCGAGCTTGCTGTCTTCCTACTGGAATGGCGCCGCGACTTATTACCGCGGCGTGCTCGGCGCGCTCGCCGAGCGCGGCTATGCCATCTCCTTCTACGAGCCCGACGCATTCGAGCGGCAGCAGCACCGCGATATCGATCCACCCGCGTGGGTGCGGTCAGTGGTTTTCCCGGCAACCGACGAGGGCGTGCGCCGTGTGCTCGGCGAGGCGGGCGACTTCGATATCGTGATCAAAGCGAGCGGCGTCGGCGTATTCGACCGCGAGTTGCTCGAAGGCATAGTGGAGCAAAGTCGCGACCACGCGCTGCGGTTATTTTGGGATGTCGATGCCGCCGCCACGCTCGATGAAATGCGGGCGGACCCGGAACATCCCGTCCGCCGCGCGCTGCACGATCTTGACCTAGTGCTGACCTATGGCGGCGGCCCCCCTGTCGTTTCGGCTTATGAAGGTTTTGGGGCAGCTCATTGCGAGCCAGTGTACAACGCGGTGGACCCGTCGACACATTTTCCGGTCCGACCTGATGCGCGCTATACCGCAGATCTCGCATTTCTTGGCAATCGCCTGCCTGACCGGGAAGCGCGGGTGGGCGAGTTTTTCCTGAGGCCCGCCGAGAGGCTCGCCGCGCGTGATTTCCTGATCGGCGGGAGCGGCTGGCATCAAGCCGACATGCCCGACAACGTGCGCCATATCGGCCATGTTGGCACCGGCGATCACAATGCGTTCAACTGCACGCCGCTCGCGGTGCTCAACGTCGCGCGCAATTCAATGGCCGATGTGGGCTATTCGCCAGCGACCCGTGTGTTCGAGGCGGCTGGCGCCGCCGCCTGCCTGATAACCGACGCCTGGGAAGGAATCGAACAGTTCCTCGCGCCAGACGAGGAGATACTGGTCGCTCGCGACGGCGAGGATGTCGCGCGCCACCTTACCGAACTGACACCCGAGCGGGCGCAAATGATCGGCCAATCTGCCCGCCGGCGCGTATTGGCCGAGCACACCTATCAACTCCGCGCCGAGCAGGTTGACCGCCTGTTCCGCGCCGAACGCGCTCGCATGATGGAGGCCGCATGAAGCTCGTCGTCCTAGGCCTTACCCTGTCCTCCTCCTGGGGAAATGGTCACGCAACCACCTATCGCGCGCTGCTCGCCGCCTTTGCCCGGCGCGGACACGAAGTTCTGTTCATCGAACGCGACAAACCCTGGTACGCAAACCACCGCGATCTAGCCGATCCCGATTTCTGCACGCTCGCTTATTACGAAAGCGTCGATGAGCTTGCTCGTTGGCACAATTCGATCTCCGATGCCGATGCCGTGATCGTCGGCTCCTATGTCCCGGAGGGGATTGCAGTCGGCGACGTCGTTCAGCGCGAGGCGAATGGCGTTACCGCCTTTTACGACATCGATACGCCGGTTACGCTCGCAGCGCTCGACAGAGGGGACTGCGCGTATCTTTCACCCGAGCTGATTCCCGGCTTCGACCTTTATTTGTCGTTTACGGGCGGCCCGACACTCGACCGCCTTGAGCGGCAATATGGTTCGCCAGCGGCCCGAGCGCTTTATTGCTCGGTCAATGGAAGCGTCTATCGCCCGACGGGCGCCACGAAGAAATGGGACCTAAGCTACCTCGGCACCTACAGCCCCGATCGCCAACCGGCACTGGAGCGACTGCTGACCGATGTTGCCCGCGCCTGCCCCGACCGCCGCTTCGCAGTTGCCGGCCCACAATATCCTGCCGAGATCAACTGGCCCGCCAACGTCGAGCGCATTGACCACCTGTCGCCGAGCGATCATCCGGCATTCTATTCGGCCTCGCGTTTCACACTCAATGTCACCCGCGCCGACATGGTTACGGCGGGTTGGTCGCCATCGGTGCGCCTGTTCGAGGCCGGTGCATGTGGTACACCGATCGTCTCGGATGCGTGGGATGGCATCGACGCGTTGTTCGAGCCTGGCCGTGAAATCATTCTGGCGCGCGATACGCGAGAAGTGATCGACGCCCTGGCAGGCGATGCCGGCGCGATCGGCGCCGCCGCTCGGCGCCGCGTCCTCAGCGCACACAGCGCGGATCATCGCGCCGCCGAGCTTGAAACGCTCATCAACACCGCAATCGCCTCGCAGCGCCACCACCTCATGGCAGCCGTGTCATGAGACCGACCATTCACACACCGGAGAGAAGCGCCTTATGCACGGCACCAAGAACCTGACGCTCGTTGCCGGCGGCGCCGGCTTTATTGGTTCGCACCTGTGTCGGGCGTTGCTTGACCGCGGCGAGCACGTTGTGTGCCTCGACAATCTGCAGACGGCGCACCCATCCAACTTGTTGATGCTCGAAAGTAACCCCAGCTTCGAGTTTGTTGAGGCCGACGTGGTTGATCCCTTGCCAGAGGCAATAATCAGCAGAGCCGGTAGGTTTCGCCGCATCTACAATCTGGCCTGCGCAGCCTCGCCGCCGCTATACCAGGCAGATCCCGAGCACACGATGCTCACCAGCGTCGTCGGCACCGATCGGCTGCTGCGCCTCGCCGAAGGCTCGGGCGCCCGCTTCCTGCTGACCTCGACTAGCGAAGTCTATGGGGACCCTGAATGCCACCCGCAGCGCGAGGATTATCGCGGCTTTGTCAACTGCACCGGTCCCCGCGCCTGCTACGACGAGGGCAAGCGAGCGGCCGAGGCGATGGCCTTCGACTTTGCCAGGCTGGGCCGCGCCGAGGTCCGCGTCGCGCGCATTTTCAATACCTATGGCCCGCACATGAACCCGGATGACGGCCGCGTCGTCTCGAACCTCATTTGCCAAGCGCTTTCGGGCGCTCCGGTAACGATCTACGGCGACGGCAACCAGACGCGGAGCTTCTGCTACGTCGCCGACATGGTCGAGGCGTTGCTGCGGCTCATGGACAGCGACATGGACGAGCCTGAGCCCGTCAACCTCGGCAACCCGGAGGAGCTGACGATCGCCGAACTGCTGGAGGTAATCCAGTCGCTGCTGCCCGATTCGATCGAAGTGCGCTACTTGCCCCTGCCGGTCGACGACCCGCGCCGCCGGCAACCGGACATTGGCCGGGCCGAAACCCGGCTCGGCTGGCGGCCCTCGACGCCGCTGATTGCGGGCCTGCGCCAGACGATTGCGTGGTTCTGCACGGAACTCGCGCGTGACGAGGAAGGGCGGGAATTGCCCAAGCGCAGGATCGTGGTGGCGGCGGAATAGAGGGTAACCTCGACTTCCCAATCGCATGGCCTCGCGGGTTTTCCTTCAACGGGAACAAGCCTTCCCGCCCAGCGGAGGCGCAATTGTGAGCTTAACGGCGCTACATGCCAAACGGGTATGTATCCGGCACGCCCTCGCGAAGGTGTTCTTGGCCGAGCGGCGTCACGGCTTCGGTTTCATCGAACCAAACATAGGCGTCGAACTGTTCGGGAAGGATCGACTGGCTGTAGTGGCTCCACAGTTCGGTTTCGGGGCGATAGATTACGCCGATGAAGCGCTCGAGCCGCGGCTCAAACAGGCGGCGGCGGAGCGCCTTGTGTCGATTTAGCTTGAAATCGAGCAGGAAGCGCTCCTGCCCACTGTCGTGGCACTGTCGCTCGTAGCTGTCGGCGCGCGACGGCAGCACACGCTTCACTTCCATCGGTCCATCCCAGTCGGTCGCGGCGGCAACGGTGCCGGTATGCGTGCCGAAGCCGACCAGCGCGACCGCATCGCCGAACCGCTGCCGCGCGAGCTGGCCGATGTTGAGTTCGTCGCGCACTGCGCCCATGTCGGTCGCGCGAGCGTCGCCGATATGGCTGTTATGCGCCCAGACGATTGCCTTGGCACCTTCGCCCTTGGCTTCGAGCAGATGATCAAGCGTCTCGAACATGTGCGTGTCGCGCAAGTTCCAGCTCTCAGCACCGCCATAATACATGATCCGGTAATAGCGCTCGGCGGCAGCGACCAGCCGCGCATTCTGCGCGGCATCCAGAAAGCTGTCGCGGTCACGGGCAGCGTAGTCTAGCTGTTTTTCCAGCAGCGCCCGACATTGCTTGATTACCGCCTCCTCGCATTCGGCATAGCCGCGCGACAGCGCCGCGCGGCCGTAAGTCGCCGGCTCGCGCTGCCAGGGCGTCAAGCAGCCGTAGCGTTCGCGCGCAATCGCGGCGGCTTCGGGATCGATGCGATCGAGATAATCGAGCACCGCGGTGATCGAAGCCGACATATTGTAAATGTCGAGACCATAAAAACCGGCGCGCCGGTCGCTCTCGACGACGCCGGCATTGTAATCGCGCATCCAGTCGACCAGCGCCATCACTTCGGTGTTACGCCACATCCACGTCGGAAAGCGCTGGAAGGGCGGTTCGAATGGACCGCTGAACGGGCGGTGCCGGACGTAGCGATCGACCATGGCGGCATCGGGCCAGTCCGCCTCGACCGCAACGATCGTGAAACCGCGGTGCGCAATCAGATGTCGCGTGATTGCCGCGCGGGCGCGATAGAACTCGGCGGTGCCGTGGCTCGCCTCGCCCAGCAAGACGACGCGGCGATCGGCAAAGCGATCGAACAGCCGCCCGAAAGCCGGATCGGCGAGCGGGGGCAAGGCCTCGGCCGCCTCGGCGATCATCTCGGCGAGCGATAGGTTGCGCGCCGCGCCAGGCACATGATTGCTGGCGGCGCGACTGCCGTCCTCCTGCCAGCCCTGCTCACCGATCAAGGGCACGAAGGCAACCGCGCCGAGATCCTCTTCCTCGAAGCGATTCGCGCCCGTTCGCGTGATTTTGCACAGCTTCTGATGGCCGTGCTCACCGACCGGCATGACGAGACGGCCGCCGATCTCGAGCTGCTCCTTGAGCGCTTGCGGCACCGCCGGCCCGGCCGCGGCGACCAGGATGGCATCGAACGGTGCCTGCTCGGCAAGGCCAGTGCTGCCATCTCCGACGCGGATCTCGACATTGCGATACCCGAGCTCGTCCATTCGCTCGGCAGCCAGATGGCCGAGTTCCTCGTGCCGCTCGATGGCGTAGACCTGATCGGCGATGTGACCGACTACCGCCGCCGCGTAGCCCGATCCAGCCCCGACCTCGAGCACGCGGTCGCCCGGCGCGATGTCCGCGGCCTCGATCATCGCAGCCACGATATAGGGCTGCGAGATCGTTTGCTCCGCTTCGATTGGCAGCGGCGCATCTTCATAGGCAAATTCGGCGAGCTTCTCGCCGACGAATTGCTCGCGCGGTACGGCGCGCATCGCGGCAAGGACGCGGGCGTCACGAATACCGCGTCGCGCGATCTGCACCTCGACCATCTGCTCGCGACGACTGTCGGTGGCGCGCATCATGGCCAACGCGCCGGGATCAGCGTGATCGGAATCGGGTTGTCGAGCGGACTCCAACCGTGCTCTGCGATCACCTGGTTGCTCTGGATCGGTTCGCGCCCGCGCGCGCGATCGAGCGACCAGGTGATGTGATAGGTGCTACCGTCGGGACGCTCGGTGTCGCCTCGGATCGCAACGACGAGTGCCTGCAACCCCTCCTCATCGTTGATCGCACCGACGATTTCGCCCCTGGTATCATTCGGCAGCGGAGCGCTCCGACGCGCACCCGTCTCAAGGGTGACGTGGTCGGCGATCACATCGGGCCATTCGGGAGGGAACCGTTCGAGCAGCGCCACTCGCTCGTCATCGTCAAGCTTCCAGCCAGTCACGGCGGCGTCGCCGGCTGCCATCAGCTTTTGCTCTTGTGCTCGGGCTTTCCCTTTCGCCTTGTCGAAGCCATCTTCTCAAGCTCCTTCTCGCTCATCGACTTTTCCATGCTCTTGGCGGGCCCCTTGAGCTTGGACTTGGGCTGATCGCCGCGTTTGGCCGACAAGGCGGCTCCTGCCGCTTTCTGCTGTGCTGCTGATTTGGCCGGCATCGTTTCTTCTCCTTCCGGCCTGCTAGAACGCGCCGCGCCGGACGCCGTGCCGCCTGGTTAACCTGGGTTAGCGAATTTGCAGGCAGGCTCGCGATCAGCCGGAAAAACGAAAGCCGATCCATAAAGTCCTCGGCAGACCGAGGTCGATCGAGCCGCCCTGATTGCGAGTAACCACGGTCTCGTTGAGAAGATTTTCGGCGCGGCCCACGATCGCGACGTGGCGGCTTACGGGTATGCTGACGATGCCATCGACCGTCGTCGCGGCGGGCAGCACATCGGTTTCGAGGTCATCCTCGTACTGCTTGCCGACATGGCGAACCGTGGCGGACAGCCTCGGCCCGCGCTTCGGTTCCCAGGCGAGCGTAGCGCTAGCGCTGTGGCGTGGGCTCTGCGCGGGGATAAAGCCATCGAATGCGCGGCCCGGCGCATCGACGACGCCATGGTCGTAGGCATAGGAGGCGGACAGCGAAAACGGCCCGACATTCGCGCGCGCCGACGCTTCGACCCCCTTGGCGACGATCGCGTCGACGTTTTGGCGTTGCAGGAGATTTTCGCCGATCGTGACGTTGGCAATTGCGTCATCGAGCCGGTTATAAAAAGCGGTGAGGCCAAACGTGAAGCCATGTGCCGGCGTTACGTCGATACCACCCTCAACCCCCTTGAGCTTTTCGGCACCGAGAGCGGCATTTGCTTCGGTTGTCACCGGAAAGACGGTGAACGGGCGATAGAGCTCGTTGAGCGTTGGCAGACGGAACCCGGTATAGGCTGCGGCACGCAACGACACGGCGGAACCGACATGGAAAACCGCGCCGATGCGGCCGGTTGCCTGGGTGCCATGGCGATCCGTGAAGCTTTGGTCGCTGTCAACGAGACCGGTGGCGCTTAATTCGTGGTAAAAACCGTTGTTGATCGTCCAGCGGTCGATCCGACCACCGCCGGTCAGGATCAGCTTGCCCAAGGTCCAGTCATCCTCGATGAAAGCGCCTATTGTCCTGGTGTTACCGCCGGCCCGGCGGAAAGCGGTGGGCTTGCCAGTCACGGCACTGTACGGAACCTCATCGTCGACGCCCTCGGCCCAGCGGGCATCGGTGCCGATCCTTAGGATATGGTCGGGCCCGACCGGCGGGCGCAGCTCGATCTTACCACCCAGTCCGGTCGCGGGCGTATTGCGTTGGTCGAGAACCAGTTTGTAACTCGTCGCGCTGACCACCTTGTTCGAAAAGTTGCGAGCCTGGACATAGGCAAGCGCGTCAACCGCCCAGTCCCCGCGATGGACCAGCCGAATGCTGGCATCATTGGCCTCGCTGCCACTGTTGGCGCCCTTGAAGCGCAAGGTGCGGTCGTCGCGATAGAACAGTACATGCGCTTGAATCTCAGTATCCGGATCGACCGGCGCGACCGCACGGATGCTGGTCGACCAATCCTCGTAACGGGCTCGCGCGGTGGCCGGCACCCGCTGGTCCCCGGGCGTGGTGTAGAACCCATCGCCGCGATCGTACTGGCCGGCGATCGACACGTAGCCGGCGCCGACATTGGGCGAGTACGAGCCAGTCAGCATCTCGGAATCACGGCTGCCGTAAAAGGCGCTTCCTTCATAATCGGACAGCTCGGACCGGGTCGCGCTGGCGAGCTCGATTGTCCCTGCGACGGCGCCAGCACCGAACGGCCCGGTGCCACCGCCCCGGGTCACCCGCACGACTGAAAGGCGATCGGGTACCAGCGCGTTGAAGGGAATGTACCCGAAGAATGGATCGGCTTGTGGTACGCCATCGAGCAGGACGAGCGTGCGGCTCGTTGCATTGCCGCCAATGGCGCGCAAAGTAATTCCCTGTGCCGAGGGATTGGCCGAGCGGCTATCCGACCGGCGGAATTCCTGCACACCTGCGACATCCTGCAGCACGTCCTCCAGTCGTCCCGAAGCACTATTTCCCAGCCTGTCGCGGTCGATCAAGCTGATGCCGTAGGCCGGCGTTCCTGGAGGCAACGGAAGGCCTTGGCCCAATACGACGATGTCGTTCGATCGATCCGCCGGCGGGCCGGCCTGCCCATATGCAACGCTCGGCAGAAGCAGGGCGACGGCAGCAAGCTGATGCTTCAATCGAGAACCTTTTCGATGCGGCTCGCTTTTCGGCAGGGCCCAAGGCGAATGCCAACTGGATTTGACGACCCGCTGTAAAAGGATCAACCCTTCTACGCGAAGCTTGGATGGGGCGAGGCGAGCGCTGTCGCGGCCACCACCGCGGATTTAAATAAATGGCCGCCCGCCCGTCACGGGAATGGTTGCGCCGGTGATGTAGCTCGCCTCGTCGCTCGCCAACAGGACATAGGGCGGCGCCAGCTCCCTTGGCTGCGCGGCACGCCCGAGCGGCGTGTTCTTACCAAAGTTTTTCACCGCCCCGGGCGGCATGGTCGAAGGGATCAGCGGCGTCCATACCGGTCCGGGTGCGACGCAATTCACTCGGACGCCTCGCTTCGCAAGCATTTGCGCCATACCGGCGACCATGTCGCGGATCGTGCCCTTGGTAGTGGCGTAGGGCAGCAGGTTAGGACTGGGCTGATCAGAGTTGATCGAGGCCGTGGCGATGATCGACGCGCCCTCTTGCAGATGCGGCAATGCCGACTTGGTGAGATAAAATAACGGATCGACATTGGTGGCGAAGGTCTTGCGCCATTCGTCTTCCGAAATATCCTCGAATTTTTCGAAGCTCGCTTGATGCGCGGCATTGCTGACGAGAACATCGATCCCGCCGAGCGTTTCCAGGGCCTTTTCGATCACGGCACGACAATGCGCCGGATCGCTGAGATCGCCCGCAACCAGCACGGCCTTGCGTCCGGCTTCCTCGACCAGCCGCGCCGTTTCACGGCCATCTTCGTCCTCGCTGAGATAGGCGATCAGGACGTCGGCGCCTTCGCGCGCAAAGGCGATTGCGACTGCACGGCCGATGCCGCTGTCGCCGCCCGTGATAATCGCCTTTTTTCCGTCCAGCCGCCCGTGGCCGACATAGCTCGCCTCGCCGTGATCGGGTCGCGGGTCCATCAGCTTGGTGCTGCCCGGCATCGGCTGTTGCTGCTCGGGCTGCGGCGGTCTCGGCGCTTCGGTCATCATACGGGCTCGTGCTGCGGCGCCGGGTTGAGCTTGCTTTCGGCGAGCCGGGTAAGCTTCTCATCGGTCGCCTTTTCTTCGGCGAGCGTTTCCTCAAGCACCCTGGCGCAATCGCTGCGGCCGAGTTGTTTCGCCCACGCGATCAGGGTGCCGTATTGCGCTATCTCGTAATGTTCGACCATTTGAGCGGCCGATGCCAGGACGGCGTCGAGCACCTGCTGGTCGTCAATATCCTTGGCCATCGAGTTGCCGGCCTCGATGATGCCGTCGATCGCGGGGCAATTGCTTTCCTCGGGCTGCATACCGTGCATTTGGAACACGCGCTCGAGACGGCGAATCTGGCCTTCGGTCTCACGCAGGTGTGCTTCGAACGCTTGCCCCAGTTCCGGCGCGGCTGCCATGCGCGCCATTTTCGGTAGCGTTTGGCTTATTTGCTTCTCGGCATAGTAAGTGGTGCGCAACGTTTGGCGGAACGCATCGTCCAGCGTTTTGATGTCCTTGCTGAAAATACCCATGAGAAAAGAGCTCCCGGTGCTAACGTGGAGTGCCGAATGCAGAAGAGGGTCTTTGCACCCCGCGTTGATCACAAACGCGAGCGTCGACGCGATGTTTCGTTAACCGACGGCTTTAATTGGCTAACTTTCGTTCACAAACCAGGTTAGCTTTATGATCGCCAGGTTAGCTTTATGATCGTAGCGCAGCTATGGCCGAGCCACGGTTGAATGCTGGCTGGTTCTGCACTAGCTCCACATTGCGGCGACCACGTTCCCGCCCCGCCATGGGTGTCAAGACCGGGACGGCCCGGCAGCTTGCGATATGAGGCTGCTGTTGGCTTGGGTTATTCTTATTATTGCCGGTCTGTTCGAGGTCATGTGGGCAACGGCGATGAAGCAATCGCACGGCTTTTCTCGGTTGTGGCCCAGCATCGTCACGATCGGCGGGATGCTGATCAGCTTCGGGCTGCTTTCGTGGTCGATGCGCTTGCTGCCGCTCGGCACCGCTTACACCGTTTGGACCGGAATCGGTGCGGTAGGCGCGTTCCTAGTCGGCATCGCCATTCTGGACGAGGCAGCGACCCCCGCGCGACTGTTCGCAGCGCTGCTTATCATAAGCGGCCTAATCCTCATGAAGCTGTCGAGCCAGGGCTGAGTCGCCAAGCGCTTGACGCTCATCGAGGACGAAAAGGTCGAACTTGAGCGGGTCCTGGCTATAATCGTTCTTACATTTACATTCGACTTTCGTCGCATTTGGCTCGAAAGTAAAAGACGACGAAGGAGAAAGCAGCTTGATACGTCAAAATGAGACGAGCGGCGCTCGCACGCTACATCGTGGTCTCGATATCCTCGAGAACGCATTGGTTCAGCCGCGCCGCCTCGGTGAACTCGCGCGTGACGCGGGATTGCCCGTCAACACGGCGCGGCGGCTGGTGAAGAGCCTTGTAGCCAGAAAATTCCTCAGGGCCGGCGAACAGGGCGAGTTCGTTGCCGGCGCACAGATTTTCAAGCTCGCTTCACATGCCGCAAATAATGCCGACCTGCTCAAGATCGCTTACCCGCACTTGAAGGAACTCGCAAAAACGACTGGCCATTGCGCCTTCCTCGGCCGGCGCGACGGCGATTACTCGGTTCATTTACTTCGTTGTCCGGGCCGCAACCGCGTCCTGATCGCGACCCCGCCAGGTACGCGCCGCCGCCTTGACGAGACCAGCATCGGCAAAGCGCTACGATGCGACGAGACGAGCGAACGGGCAACCCGGCCTTCACACGACGCCGACTCTTCTGCGCGAGACTATGTCTTGAACGTCGGGCCTCCCCCGGACAATATCCGATCGATCGGCGCGCCGGTGCGCGATGCTTCGGGCGCGATCGTGGCGGCGATCAGCATCGCCACGACCAGTCTTTATCTTTCGGAAGATGACATGCCGGAGGTCGCGCTGCTCGTTCGAGAGGCTGCCAGGAAGATCAGCCACACGCTGGGTTGGTTGTAGGACGCACTTTCTCGCGCGGCAGAACGGCGGTTGCCTGGATTTCTACCTTTGCCCGGTGCTCAACGAGCCGGCTCACCTCCACGACCGCCATCGCCGGATAATGGCGGCCCATGATGTTGCGATACACGCGGCCGATCGCCTTGCGCTGCGCGGCATAGTCGTCGAGATTGGTTAGGAACCAAGTCATTGAAACTATGTGCGCCGAACGTCCGCCGGCTTCGGCGAGCACCACGACGATATTCTCCAGCGCCTGCCGGACCTGGTCGACCAAGTCGTCCGACGCGAACGCCTGCGACGCATCCCAGCCGATTTGCCCGCCGAGAAAGACCAGCCTCCCGTCCGCTACGATACCGTTAGCGTAGCCAATCGCAGGGCCCCAACCCGCGGGATGAAGCACATCATGCATTGGCGGTGTCGAGATGCTGCGCCAGCGCGGCGCGGACGGGATCCGGCCAACCAAGCGGTCGACGTGTATCGGTGGCCACGGCAACCAAGCGCTGCTCGGCGCGCCACAGGGCGTGCACCGCAGAAATTTCATGGCTCAGATCGAGCGAGCTGTTGCCGATCCCGCCGATTCGGCAGCGGAAGGCGAGGCGATCTCCTTCAAAGCCTGGCCTTGCGAAAGTTACCTCGAGCCGGACGGTCGGGGTGGTGATCCGCCATTCGCGCGCCAGCCGCGGCCAGGGCCAGCCGATTGCTTCGAACAAGTCCTCGGTGACGCCCACGAGCATGTCCATATATGCCGGGAAATAAGCAATTCCCGATGGATCGCAGTCGCCAAAACGCAAGCGGCGCATTGTCTCAAAAGCCATGGCGAGGCGCCCTCCTCATAGCTCGGTCCGCACGCGCCACAGTTCGGGGAACAGTTCTACTTCTAACATCTTGCGCAGGTAAGCGACTCCCGAAGTACCGCCGGTGCCACGCTTCAGCCCGATGATCCGTTCGACGGTGGTCACGTGGTTGAACCGCCAGCGGCGGAAATAATCTTCGAAATCGACGAGCTTCTCGGCGAGCTCGTACAGCGTCCAGTGCCGGTCCGGCTCGCGATAAACTTCCTGCCATGCCGCGAGGACGGCATCATTGGCCACGCGAGACTCACGCCAGTTCGGCCGGATTGCATCCGCGCCGATGTTGAACCCGTGCCGCGTAAGCAGCAGCAGCGCTTCGTCATAGAGACTGGGGCGATCGAGAATCTCCTCCAGCGCCGCGGTCACCTCGGGCCGGTGCTGATGTGGTTGCAGCATTGCCGGGTTGCGGTTGCCCACGAGGAACTCGATCGCGCGATATTGAAACGATTGAAAGCCAGATGACTGGCCGAGCTGGTCACGAAACGCGGAATATTCGCTCGGTGTCATCGTACGCAGCACGTCCCAGGCGTTGTTGAGCTGTTCGAATATTCGCGCGATGCGGGTCAGCATTTTGAAGGCGTGGCGTAACTGGTCATCTCGGATCGCAGCGATTGCCGAACGCAGCTCGTGAAGCGCCAGCTTCATCCACAGCTCCGAGGTTTGGTGCTGGATGATGAACAGCATTTCGTCGTGCGCGGACGACAGCGGCTTTTGCGCGTCGAGGATGCGATCGAGCCCAAGATAATCGGCATAGGCCATCCGGTCGGCAAAGCCCATTTGAGCGCCGTCACTGGCCGGGTCGAAGGAGGTCTCGTTCATATCATCGCTCCACAATCCGGCCGCTCGTCCGCAGCCGGAAGCGCTGGATCTTTCCCGTTGCCGTCCTGGGCAGCGACGCCACGAAGCGGATCGACCGGGGGTATTTATAAGGCGCGATCAGCTGCTTAACGTGCTCCTGCAGCGTTTTGACCATCAGTGCGTCGCCGACCCCGCCGTCGATTAGCACAACAAAGGCTTCGACGATCTCGCCACGCGCCTCGTCGGGGGCGCCGACTACAGCGCACTCGGCGACTTGAGGGTGGACCAGCAGTGCTGCCTCGACTTCCGGACCGGCGACGTTGTAGCCCGACGAAACGATCATGTCGTCCGATCGCGCCGCGAAATGAAACCGGCCGTCCTCGCCCTGCCAAAAGCTGTCCCCGGTGAGGTTCCATCCGTCGCGGACGTAATCGCGCTGACGTGCATCGGCGAGATAGCGGCAACCGGTCGGCCCGCGCACCGCGAGCGCGCCGATTTCGCCCTGCGCCAGCTCGGTCATGTCCGAGCCGACGATTCGCGCCTCGTAGCCGGCCACCGGACGGCCGGTGCAGCCGGGCGCGCGGTCGTCGGGCCGATTGGAGATGAAGATGTGCAGCATCTCGGTCGAGCCGATCCCGTCGAGGATCGGCTTTCCGGTCTTGGCCAGCCATTCGTCATAGACGGACGCTGGCAAGGTCTCGCCCGCCGATATCGCGAGGCGCAGCGACGAGAGATCGGCGCCGGCGTCCATTGCCGCGAGCATTGCGCGGTAGGCAGTCGGCGCGGTGAAGCTGATCGTCGCGCGGTGCAACTCGATCAGCTCGACCATGTTGGCAGGCGATGCCTGTTCGAGCAACGCCGCCGCCGCACCGAAGCGCAAGGGAAAAATCGCAAGGCCGCCTAGCCCGAACGTGAAGGCGAGTGGCGGCGAGCCGACGAACACGTCGTCGGGCTTCACTCCGAGCACCTCCTTCGCATAGCCGTCGGCGATGATGAGAAGGTCGCGGTGGAAGTGCATCGTCGCCTTGGGCTCGCCGGTGGTGCCCGAAGTGAAGCCCAACAGGGCAACGTCGTCGCGGCCGGTCGGCGCCGGCTCGAACCGCACCGGCTTTGCAAGGGCGACGCGGTCCAGCTCGGCATCGTGATTGGCGGTGCCGTCGAATCCGATAACGTTTTTGAGGAAGCGGCTATTCTTCGCGCAGGCGACCATCTCGTCGAGAATACGCGTGTCGCAGAGCGCTAGCCCGATCTGGGCCTTGTCGACGATCTTGGCGAGTTCGCCGCTGCGCAGCATTGGCATGGTGTTGACCACCACCGCGCCTGCCTTGCTCGCGGCGAGCCAGCAGGCGACCATCGCCGGATTATTTGGCGATCGGATCAGCACGCGGTTGCCCGGGCGGACGCCATAGTCCTCGACCAGTGCATGGGCGATACGGTTCGACCAGTCGGCAAGTTCCTTGTAAGTTCGAATCCGTCCGTTCCCGATCAGGGCAATGTGATCACCAAACCCGCGAGTGACCGGCGCGTCGCACAGTTCCACCCCGGCATTGAGGCGCTCAGGATAATCGAACCCGTCGAGCAGCAGGTCCGGCCACGTGTCGGCGGGCGGCAAATTGTCGCGTGTAAAGCTATCGACATGGCCGCTCGGTCCCAGCTTCATCGCGGCCCCATCACCTGGCGTGCGATCACCACTTTCTGCACGTCCGACGCTCCTTCGTAGATGCGCAACGCCCTGATCTCGCGATAGAGTTGCTCGACGATGTGGCCGCGGCGCACGCCGTCGCCGCCGTGGAGCTGGACGGCGGCATCGATCACCACCTGGGCGCCCTCGGTGGCATAGAGCTTGGCCATTGCCGCCTCGAGAGTTACGCGTTCGGCACCCATGTCCCTTGCCCAGGCGGCGCGGTAAACGAGCAAGGCGGCGGCATCTACGTTTACCGCCATATCCGCGACGTGCCCCTGCACCATCTGCAGGTTGCCGAGCGGCGCGCCGAACAGTCGACGGTCGGCAGCGCGAGCGATGCTCTCGTCAAGAGCCCGCCGCGCCAGGCCGAGCGCCGCAGCACCGACGGTCGCGCGGAACACGTCGAGCGTCGCCATGGCGACGCGAAATCCGGCCCCGGGCTCATCGATCATTGCTGCGGCGGGCACGCGCACGTCATCGAAGCTGAGACGCGCGAGCGGGTGCGGCGCTATCACCTCGAGCCGCTCGGCTACGTTGAGGCCGGGCGAACCGGCGGGGACGAGAAAGGCAGACAAACCCTTGGCGCCGGGGGCCTCCCCGGTGCGCGCGAAGACGGTGTAGAAATCCGCGATTCCGCCGTTTGAGATCCACGTCTTCTCGCCGGAAAGAATGTAGTCATCGCCGTCGCGGCACGCGGTCATGGCGATGCTGGCGACGTCGCTGCCTGCTTGCGGTTCGCTCAGCGCGAAGGCCGCAATGGCTTCGCCGCGCCGCGTTTTATCGAGCCACTGCCGTTGCTCGTACGAGCCGAACAGGCTGATTGCGCCGGTGCCGAGCCCCTGCATCGCGAACGCAAAATCGGCAAGGCTGTCATGACGCGCAAGAATTTCGCGAGCGAGACAGAGCATGCGGACGTCGAGGGTTTTGTAATGGCCATTGCCCTGTGCCTTGCCGCTCGCCTTCGGCTCACCGGCTCCTTCGCTCTTCCAGGGCGAGACGGCGGCGGCGGCAAAGCCTCGCAAGCGCGAGGGCGAAAAATCGGCGTCAGGGTCGATCGCGGTCGGCAACAGCCATCCGCCCCCGCCGAGCATCGCCACCAGCGTCCGGCACGCGACACCGACATCACCACGCTCGACCGGCAGATTGGCGGTGCACCACTCGTCCAGCGCTTCGGCGAAATCGCGATGACGGTCCTCGAAAAACGGCCAGGCGAGAAAGCTGCTATTGGCCATTAGTCACCCCCGAACAGCGGTTTCGCCTTCGCGACAAAGGCTCGGTAGGCGCGTTCGAAATCTCGCGTCTGCATGCAAAGCGCCTGCGCCTGCGCCTCGGCCTCAATGGCTTGGTCGAGTCCCATCGACCATTCCTGGTTGAGCTGCGTCTTGGTGATGCCATGGGCAAAGGTCGGCCCCTCGGCAATGCGCTGCGCAAGCGCAATCGCCTCGCCTTCGAGCGCGTCTGCCGCAATCAGCCGATTGTAGAATCCCCAGCGTTCGCCTTCTTCGGCAGACATCGAGCGGCCGGTGTAGAGCAGCTCCGCCGCCCTGCCCTGGCCGATGACCCGCGGCAACATCGCGCACGCCCCCATGTCGCACCCGGCAAGCCCGACACGGTTGAACAGAAACGCGGTCTTGGCCTCGGGCGTCGCCAGCCGAATATCCGAGGCCATCGCCAAAATCGCCCCGGCGCCGACCGCCACCCCGTCGACCGCGGCGACGATCGGCTTGCCGCAATGAAGCATCGCTTTCACGAGGTCGCCGGTCATCCGAGTGAAGCGAAGCAGCCCCTTCATGTCCATTGCGACCAGCGGGCCAATGATGTCATGGACGTCGCCGCCCGAGCAAAAGTTGCCGCCGTTGGAAAGCAGCACCACCGCGTCGACATCGTCGGCCTCAGCCAATGCGCGGAAGGTGTCGCGCAGCTCGGCATAGGACTCGAAGGTCAGCGGGTTTTTGCGCTCGGGCCGGTCGAGCCGGATGCGCGCGATCCGTTCCGCCATCGACCACTTGAAATGTGCGGGCCTGAACTGCGCCATCGCATTCATGCGCCGTCCTCCCAGCTGCTGCGGAACATCGCCAAAGTCTCGGCGACTGCCTCGGCATCGGCGGGCGCAATGCCGCCCAGCAGTTCATCGATCCATTGGCCATGGGCTTCGGCCATCGCCGTGAAAGCATCGCGCCCGGCCGCGGTTAGCCGGACGACCGAGGTGCGACGGTCGCCCGCTCGCGTTGCGCGTGCGACCAGCCCATCGGCGACCAGGCGATCGACGATCCCGGTGACGTTTCCGTTCGATACCAGGAGGAAGCGCGACAGCTCGCTCATCAACATTCCCTCGGGTGCGCGCCACAACGCCGCCATCACGTCGAAGCGCGGCAGCGTGGTAGCAAACCGGGTCTTGAGCCGTTCGCGCAGCTCGCCTTCGATCGATCGCGACAAGCGCAGCAGCCGCACCCATAAGCGCAGCCGTGCCTTCTCGTCGGGTCGGGCGATCGGCGCGCTCACCATGTCTCGCCGCCAGATATCGAAATCGCCTGCCCGGTCACCGATCGCGCCGCATCGCCGACAAGCCAGAGCACGGCCGCGGCGACTTCTTCGGGTGTGACGAATCGTCCCTGCGGATTGGCCAGCATGGCGCGGGCGCCGGCCTCGCTACGGCTGGTCCTGGCGACAATCGTTTCGATCGAGCGTTGAAGCAAACCGGTTTCGGTGAAGCCGGGGCAGACAGCGTTGACCGTCACGCCGTTTTTCGCGGTCTCGGCAGCGAGTGCGCGCATCAATCCGACAACGCCGTGTTTGGCGGCGACGTAGGGCGCGACATAGGGGTAGCCTTTCAGCCCGGCGGTGGAGGCGACGAATACGATCCGACCGCGATTGCGCGCGGCCATCGGCGCGATTGCCGGGCGAACGCTGAGGAAGGCACCTGTTAGGTTGGCGGCGAGCGCCGCATTCCATTCGTCGAGCGTGGCGCGCGCTGCCGGTCCACTAACGGTGCCGCCGGCATTCGCGACGACTACGTCGAACGGCCCGCGAGCGGCTTCGGCCCGCGCGTAGAGCGCAGCGATCGAGGATTCTTCGGTGACATCGGCCGCGATGCCGTGGATGCTCGGGTGCTCGACCGCGTCGAGCACCGTTTGATGCCGCCCACAGATCGTCACCTCAAGCCCTTTTCCTGCAAGCGCCAGCGCGATCGCCCGGCCTATGCCGGTTCCGCCGCCGGTCACGAGCGCGTGGCCAGTCATGCCTTGATCTCGGCGTCGGCGCGCTCGGCGAGGCGATAAAGCTGGTCGCGGCCGGGAAGGTAGGGATCGGGCCAATAGACCGAGCGATCTCCGAGCGCGGCTGCGGCATGGAGGGTCCAATAGGGATCAGCGAGGTGGGGCCGGGCCAGGCAGACGAGATCGGCACGCCCGGCGAGCAGGATCGAATTGACATGATCGGGTTCGTAGATGTTGCCTACGGCCATCGTCGCCATGCCGGTTTCGTTGCGGATTCGATCGGAGAAGGGCGTCTGGAACATCCGGCCATAGACCGGACGCGCTCGGCGCGAGGTCTGGCCTGCCGAGACGTCACAAATGTCGACGCCCGCGTCTCTCAGCATCGCGGCGACCTTCACCGCCTCCGCCGGCGTTACACCCTCGTCACCGACCCAGTCGCTGGCCGATATTCGCACCGAAATGGGCTTTGCCTCGGGCCACGCCGCACGCACGGCGTGGAATACTTCGAGTGGGTAGCGCATTCGGTTTTCGAGGCTACCGCCGTACGCGTCGTCACGGCGGTTGGTCAGCGGGGTAATGAAGCTCGACAATAAATAGCCGTGCGCCATGTGCAACTCGATCATGTCGAAGCCGCACCGCGCCGCCATTTCGGCGGCGGCGACGAACTGATCGCGGACGCGGTCCATGTCGGCACGGTCCATCGCCCTTGGGACCTGGTTCTCGTCCGACCAGGCGACTGCCGAGGCGCCGAGCAGCGGCCAATTGCCGAACACAAGAGGCGCGTCCATCTCCTCCCAACCAAGCTGCGTCGAGCCTTTGGGCCCCGAATGGCCAAGCTGCGCGCAAATTTTTGCTTTCGTCTCGGCGTGAACGAAGTCCACGAGCCGCCGCCAGGCCGCTTCGTGTTGGGGGGCGTAGAGGCCGGGGCAGCCCGGCGTAATTCGACCTTCCGCGCTCACGCACGTCATCTCGGTATAGACGAGGCCGGCACCGCCCTTGGCGCGCTCGGCATAATGCGCAAAATGCCAATCGGTCGGGCAACCGTCGACCGCCTTGTATTGCGCCATCGGCGAGACAACGACGCGGTTGGCAAGGCGCATCCCGCGCAAGACAAACGGCGCGAACATCGGTGCGCGTGGACGATTTCCTCCGCCGTCGCCGGCCTGGGATTGGAACCAACCCTCGGCGCTTTCGAGCCAGGCGCGATCGCGCAGCCGCAAATTCTCGTGGCTGATCCGCTGCGATCGGGTCAGCAGCGAATAGGCGAATTGTACTGGATCTAGGTAGAGGTAGCGCTCGACCTCTTCGAACCATTCGCACGAATTGCGCGCCGCCGATTGCTGCCTTAGCACCTCGACACGCCGGGCGTTCTCATAAGCGGTAAAAGCGGTAGCGAGATCGGGCGCATGGCTTACCTGATCTGCCAGTGCAATGGCGCTTTCGAGTGCCAGCTTGGTACCCGAGCCGATCGAGAAATGCGCGCTCGCCGCGGCATCGCCAAGCAGCACGAGATTGCGGTGATGCCAGCGCTCGCACAACACGCGCGGAAAGTTGATCCATGCCGACCCGCGCAGGTGGCCGGCATTCGAGATCAGACGATGGCCGCCAAGATGCCTCGCGAAAATTCGCTCGCACGCCGCGATTGAGTCGTCGCGCTTCATGTCGTCGAAACCGAAGCGCTGCCAGGTCGCCGGCGTGCATTCGATAATGAAGGTCGCCGTGTTGGCATCGAATTGATAGGCGTGCGCCCACAGGCATCCGTGTTCTGTCATCTCGAAGATGAAGGTGAATGCGTCGTCGAATTTTTGACGCGTCCCGAGCCAAATGAACTTGTTGGGCCTGACGTCGATCTCCGGACGGAAAGCGGCGGGAAAAGCGGTGCGCGCGCGCGAATTAATTCCGTCGGCAGCAATCACCAAGTCGTGCGCGGCCATCAACGGTGCGACGTCGATCGCGCTTTCGAAACAAAGCCTGACACCGAGCCTGCATGCTCGCGCTTGTAGGATCGTCAAAAGCCGCTGTCTCCCGATCCCGCAGAAGCCGTGGCCCGTCGAGACGATCCGGTTTTCTCCGCGAACTACCGCGATATCGTCCCAATATGCGAAGTCCGCGCGAATCGCCTCGGCGCTGGCGCGATCGTTGGCTGCAAGGTTGCCGAGCGTCTCTTCGGACAGCACTACCCCCCAGCCAAAGGTCTCGTCTACCCGGTTGCGCTCAAACACGACGACGTCGTGGCGAGCATCGCGCAGCTTCATGCTGATCGCAAAATAGAGCCCGGCCGGCCCACCGCCTGCCACCGCAATTCGCATCGCCGCGACTCCGTCGAGTGCAGCGCTAGTTATTCACGCCGACAAAAATAACTTCAAGCTCAAAATTTCAAGCTAAAAATATTCGCTTGCCGTCAGTGTTGCTCGGCGACATAGGTTTGCCCTTCGCGCCGCACGACATCGATCAGATTGCCAATCGTGAGGTTCATGTCGACCAGGTGAAGCCCCCAGTCCCTTAGAATGCGGCCGCCGACCACGACGTCGCCTGTGATCGAGTTGGTACGCGCACCACCGGGCACCGGGTGCAGCGTGACCGCAAGATAATGGAATCCGCCGTCGTGCCGGCATTCGGCACTGAGCAGGCCCGGCACTTCGACGAACGGCGTCGAGATCGGCTTCGGCGGGGTTGTCCAGGGGCCGGGCTGGATGCCGTCGGCTACCTGCGGCTGCGTGCCGGAGGCGAGATAGGCGTGCAGCGACCCAGCGCTGCCGTCTAGCACGGCCGGATTGACGCATGCCGCCTCGAGGCCGGGGGTGCGGGAAATGCCGAACAGGTGCTCGCCGGGTGGCGGCGGGCTATCGGCACGGAACGATGCGAAGTTGATCGCGCAGCCGATCTGGCTCGCCGACCGACATAACGAAATCGACTTGAAGTCACCGCCGACGTCCTTTGCCACCGGCACCTGAAGCGAATAGCCAGCGAGGATCACGGAGAGAAGGCGTTTCTGTACTGGCTTGCCGTCGATTTCCTTCCTGACCAGTTCGGCGAGCACCAGCGATCCTTGAGAGTGGCCGATTAGTGCGACGCCGCGGCCGTGGTTGTCATGGGCGAGGTAGTAATCCCAGGCTTGTTTGACGTCGTTATATGCCAGCTCCCTATCGGGATTAACCGGGTGGCCGCTGAGCGCAGCCCGCAGCGCCGTTAGCGTCACTTGGCGATAAACGGGCGCATAGGGCCGGCATATCGAGGCGAAGCGGGCGAATTGCTGATCGACTACGCGAACCTCCTGCGCCTCCACCTTGGGATTGGCGTTGCCGCCAGGATCGAGCGACACCGTAGGGTAGACGTAGAAACAGTCGATCGGCGGGTCTCCATCAGGATGAAACCGCTCGACGCGGGTCGAACCATCAGCCTGCACTATAGTGGCGTCCTGATCGGATCGCCCGCAGGCGTCGGCAGGCCGTCCTGGACGACAAACCCAGGACGCAGGGCTGGCATAATCGATCTTCACGGCCGAAACCGGCTGCGCCGCAACGGTGGGCACACCGCGCAACAGCGCGCCCACCTGGAGCGCCAAAAAGCTTGCCAGCATCTTACTTTCCCTCTCCTTGACCGCTGCCGATCGAGGCGGGCGGCTGCGATATTGTCATCGCTCTTCGCTTGCTCGTCAATATTCGCTGTCACGATAGTCAATATTGATTCATAAACCAACAAGAGCGCCGATGAGGAGCGAATGGAGAGGATGAAGGCAGCATGGCAGAGCCGACGCGCCGCAGCTTTCTGGCCGGAGCGGCCGCCGTGCCGTTGACCGCGGCGACGATGGATCATGCGGATCCACACGGTTCGGTGGCGGAGGATCTGGCCCGCTACATCAGCTTTGGAAACAAGCAATCGGGCAGCGCTGGTGACAATGGTTGCGGCGATTGGCTGGCCGATGAACTCGTGCGCGCTGGCTTCGTGGTCGAAAAGCCGGTGATCTCGGTTCCTTCTTTCGTGCCTGGGCGCTGCGTCATTTCCATCGCCGATGTGGAAACCACGCTATGGCCGCAGCCGATCGTTGTTCCGACGCCGGAGGAAGGCGTCTCCGGCCCCCTGGTCCGCGTCGACGGTGCCGGGCGCGCTAACGCTCCACTCGACCAGGCGATCGCGCTCGTGGACCTGCCCTATGGTCGCTGGTCCTCGGCCCTCGCCCCGTCGATCCGCGGGCCAATCGACGCCGCGTTTTCGGGCGGTGCGCGTGTCGCCGTCGTTATCACCAACGGCCCGACCGGCAAGGTTATCGCGCTCAATGCAGACGGCGGTGGGACGATGTTCGCTGGTCCCGTCGGCCTCATGGCGCCCGCTGATGCTGCCCCCTTTCTTGCCGGGGCGATGAGGCACGAGCGCGCGACCGTCACGCTGACCGGCAAGGGTGGCCGGCGCTCGGCGTTCAACGTCGTCGGCCGAATTGATCGCGGCAAGGGCCGATGGGTGGTTGTGTCGACGCCACGCTCGGGCTGGTTCTGCTGCGCTGGAGAACGAGGCGGCGGGATCGCGGCGTGGCTCCACCTCGCTCGCTGGGCGCCGGCGGCGCTGCCAGACCATGATCTCGCCTTTGTCAGCAACAGCGGCCACGAATATGAGAACCTGGGTGCCGAAGTGTCGCTCCGCGCGGTTGCACCTAGGCCTGCCGTGACCCGTTTCTGGCTGCACCTTGGAGCCAATCTCGCGGCCCGCGACTGGCACGAAGGACTGTTCGGCCTGTCCCCGCTGCGGGGAACCGATTCACAGCGTTATCTCGTCGTCAGCCCCGCTCTGCTTCCCGCGGCTCGCCGTTTTTTCGCCGGTTTGGCCGGGTTGGAGTCGCCCTATTCGAGCACCGCGCTGTCAGCAGGCGAGCTCACCCCGATTATCGCGGCCGGCTATCGCTCGGTCGCCGGCGTATTCGGCGTCCATCGCTTCCATCACGTCGCCGTCGACGACGCCCGCTGTGTGCCACCGGCGCCAGTGGCTCGCACGATCGCTGCCTTCCGCCGCTTGCTGAGGGAGGCCGCGAGGGCCTGATCACCCAGCGTTGACGGGTTGGCAGATCGCCTTGAGGCCGGCGGCCATGAACGTCGTCATGTGCCGCTTGATCGACACGAAATCGTCAGACGAGCACAGGCCGCGCGATAGCTCGTCAAGCCGCCCAGTGCGCGCCATGTTGTGCGTCATCGCGCCCGAGACGAAGTGATAGCCCCAGAAGATTGTCTCCTCGTCGCATTCAGGCATCGCTTTCTTGAGCAAATCGATCAGCGCCAACACCACCGGATTGAAATATTTGGTCATCTTTTCGGCGCCCCAGCCCGCGGCGCTGTTCGCCTGTGCGGCGATCTTGCCGAATGCCGACCATCGCTCCGGATCTTCGATCTGGACATTGAGATCAGCGTCGATCCACGCATGGAGCGCGCCTTCGACGGTCACGTTATCGCCCACCGCGTCGGCATAGCGGCGCATCGCCTCTAGCCGGTTGCGCGTCGAGATCGGCGCCTTGCGTGCCCAAACCGCCTCGTAGATACTTTCCTTCCCGGTAAAATGATAATGGAGAAGTGTAGAGCTGACGCCGACGCGCGCGGCAACATCCTTCAACGTCACGCCATGGTAGCCAAATTCTGCGAACAACTGCTCGGCCGCGTCGAGGATGCGCTCGATCGAGGCTTCGCGCGCGCGGGCCTTGTGGTTGCCGGTTCGGGACCGTCGCGTTGCGTTTGGGGCAGATGTGACTTGGTCGATGCTGGTCATGGCTCTCACGGTGCCGCCCGGTGAGAGACACGTCAACGCGCTCACTGCGGTTCCATTGCAATCATCTTGGTTCATTGCGGATGCGCTTAAAGCTCTCGGAGTTCCCGTTCACTCGATGACGCCTTCGATAATGCATGCGGGCCGGGCTTGATGACCCGCGCTTTTCCTGTGGACTTGCCGTGCCGGCGGACGCGACACAGTCCAGCCAATCACAAATTGTAACCGATCCGGACGCCGAAGGTACGCGGACGCAGAATTGCGTAGCGACTGTAGGTGAAGGCTTCGGGGTGGATGTAAGTCACCGCGCGGCTGTTCGTGGCGTTCTCGACATAGAAGGTGGTGGACAAGCGCCCGACCCTGACGCCGGTCTGCAAATTGATATTGGTATAGGTGTCACTGTCGCCGATTAGCGGGTTGGGTACGCCGGGCTGCCCCGGCGTGTTGGGAAAGCCATTGGGGAAAGCGCCCACATGCTCGACCTGGAAACCGCTAAAGCCGGTGGCGCCGCTCATCAGATCGTAGCTGTAGTTACCGTAAAGGGATCCCTGCAGATGGGGCGAGGCCAGCCTAGCCCCCTTCACCGCACCCGAGATCGCCGCCTGCTCCGCGCTCAACCCAGTCACCTTGGCGTCGTTGAGCGCGCCATTCAGCCCGAGCACGAGGCCGTGGACGGGCTCGAGCGTGATCTCGGCCTCCAGGCCTTTGCTCACTGCACGACCGATGTTGGTGGCGAACTGGACCGAATCCGATTGCCGATTGGCCTGGACCTGGATGTTGCGCCAGTCGATATAATAAGCGGCAAGGTTCGCCGTCAGCTTGCCGTCGAGGAACCGCCCCTTTAAACCGACTTCATAGTTGGTGAGATTGTCCGAACTCGCACCAGCCGGAATCACGACATCATTCGGGTCGACCGTGCTGACGCTCCCTGCCCGCGCATTGTAGACCGGCGTGCGATAGCCGGTGGAGACGGTGAAATAGGCCATCAGACCGCGCGACGGCTTGTACGATACGCTCGCTTTCCATGATGCCTTGCCGGCGGAAGGAAAGTGGCTTGTCGAAGCGCCGTTGGGCGTGAGCGTCAGCGGGCCCGATATGCCGCCCAGGGCATAGGCGAAATAAAGCGAGTTGTAGCCAGGAAAGGTATCGAGCGTGCCCCCGTACTTGCCGTAGCGCAGGCCGCCGGTCAGCGAGAGCTTGTCGGTCAGATGGTAGGTCAGTTCGCCGAAGCCGGCCAGTTCATACTCGCGCAGATCGCTGCTAAACTTGTAGAAAGTCGCATCGGCCGGCAGGCCGGTGATGTTATGGGCGGCGAGATAGGCCGGTGTCGACGTCTCACGCCCGTCGAGCCACTCGTCGCGATGCAAGTAATAGGCGCCGATGGTCCAGTCGAACTTGCCACCTGGGTCTGAGACCAGCCGTGTCTCCTGAACGAAGGTTTTCCAGATGCCGTGGTCGAATAGATAGAACGGTAGTGCCAGGCCGAAGGTGCCGCTGAGGTCGACATCGAACAACCCGTCCTGATAGCCATAGCTCGACGAACTGGTGAGACGTGCGCCCTTGAGCTGATAATCGATCGTCGCGTTGTAGAGCTGCGTCTTCGACGTGTAGAGATCGGGGATCGTGGTGTACCGCTTGCGGTCGCCGAGCGATGGCGTGACCAGCGAAGCATCATTTGGGTGGCTGTTCTCGTAAAGCGCCATCAGCCGCACGCTTAGTCGCTCCGTCGGCTTCCACAGGACAATTGCGCGGCCGCCCCAATCTCTCAGCGTGTTAGAATTTTTGATGCCCAGCCCGACGTTGTCGACATAACCGTCTTCGTGCCGATAGAAGCCGACGACCCTCAGACCGAGCGTGTCGTGCGCCAACGGCACGTTGACCATGGCGTTGTAGCGCTGCCGGACGCCGCCGCCGTCTGGAGTTACGCCGATGTCCATCAGCGCCGATTCGTCGAAGCCAGTTAGGTCAGGGCTATGCGTCAGGATCCGCAGTGCACCCGACAATGATCCCGATCCGAACAGCGTTCCTTGTGGGCCCCGCAGGAATTCCACGCGCTCGACATCAAATAGATTGGGGTCGAGGGTGACCGAATTGCCGATGGTGGTGAGCGGCAGGTCATCGAGATAGACAGTAGTGGTGCTCTGCAGACCGGCCTGGTAGCCGTTGGTTGAAATCCCGCGCGTGGTGATGCTGAGGTTATTGTCGCTGCGCTGATCGAGCACGACCCCCGGGGTTTCACGCGCGATGCCTTCGAAGCCGACGATACCCTTTTGCGTCAGCTGGGTTTGCGAGAAGGCGGTGACGCTGAGCGGCACGTCTTGCAGCCGCTCGCGGTGCAAGGTGGCGGTAACGACGATGTCGTTGGGATCGGCGGCATTCGCAGGCTCCCGGTTGACCTTGGCCGGCGTCGATTGATCGGCAGTGTTGGCCGGCGCGGGCGTCGTTTGCGCGGCAACCGGAGACGCTGCAAAGAGCAGCGCGAGCACCGACGACGTGTACGCGAAGCGATTCATGTCCCCTCCTTGTCGCTGCCGCGCCTTTGTGGCGCTGTTCGGCGATCGTGGGCGAGCATGATCGCACGACGACGCAGAGTCAATACTGACTAATTCGTCAGTTAGTATTAATGCCAAAAACGCTTTACAAGGTCCAAGCGCGCGACAATCGCGCGCCCGGCAAATTGCTGGGCGCGCGTACTCAAAATTCACGGCTTGCAGTGTTGGTCGGGTCCCTCAGCGCTGGTCGACGGCGACCACCACGATCGACTTGGCAGGCAAGTCGAAGGTCAGTTTACCTCCCGCGGATCGGCCAACGTAGGCGACCGGGTGGATCGTATCAGGCGCCGCGAAACTATTGTGCGTGTCCATCGCAGGGCCGGTCAACAGCTGGCCAGTCGCGCTGCCCATCAGCCCCGTCGCGACATGCGCGGCGCGATGCGGGTCGAGGTTGACCAGCGCGAGATAGAGCTTTCCGTCAGTGCCGCGGGCGGCTGAGGCGTCAACCATCGGCAGGTTGTACGGGCCCTCCTTGTAGTTCGGGCCGCTGACCGCCGCCGGATAGGGGGTCGCGCCCTGGAAAGGGGTGTACATGTGGAAGACGTGGTAAGTTGGCGTCAGCAGCATCTTGTTGCCGTCGGTCAGGATCATCGCCTGCAGCACGTTGACCATCTGCGCGATCGCCGCGAGCTTCACACGGTCGGTATGGCGGAAGAAGATGTCCAGGCTGAGCGCCGCCACCTCGGCATCGCGCAAGGTGTTCTGCTGGTAGAGAAATCCAGCGTGGGTGCCGGGTTCCTGGTCGTACCAGGTGCCCCATTCGTCGACGTAGAGCGCGACCTTCTTGGCCGGATCGTATTTGTCCATGATCGCCGAATGCTTGGCAATCAACGTGTCGATGTAGCGCGCCTTGCTGAGCGTTGCTGCCCACTCGGTCTCGCTGAACCCGGTCGCCGCACCCTTGTGCTGCCATGAATCGCCGGGGACGGTGTAATAATGCAGGCTGATCGCCCCCATTTGCTTGCCGCCCTTGTGCATCAACGTGTCGGTCCAGCTGTAAAGATCGTCGTGCGGCCCAGAGGCAACCTTGACGAAGTCCGGTGCGCCCGGCGCGGGATTGACGAATGTCGCGTAGCGCTTGAACAGATCGGCAGCGTAATCGGCGCTCATGTTACCGCCGCAGCCCCATAGTTCGTTGCCGTAACCGACATATTTCAAATTGGTCCACGGCTTGTCGCGGCCATTGGCACGTCGTTGGGCTGCGAGCGCGGAATCGCCGCCGTCCGTGATGTACTGCACCCATTGCCGGGAAACGTAAGGTGGCAGCGATCCTAGGTTGAGCGAGACATAGGCTACCGCACCGAGCAGCTCGGTATAGTCCATGAACTCGTTGGTACCGAAGCTGTTATCGTCGGTAACGCCGCCCCAATTGGTGTTGATCCCCTTGGGTCGTTTGGCGAGCGGACCGATCCCGTCGCGCCAGTCATAGGTGTCGGCGAAGCAGCCGCCCGGCCAGCGGATCACCGGGACTTTAAGCGCCTTCAACGCGTTCAGCACATCGGTGCGGTAACCGTTAATATTGGGGATCGACGAGTTGCGGCCGACCCAAATGCCGTCATAGAGCCCGCGCCCGAGATTCTCGGCGAACTGCCCCTCGACCGCCGGCTCGATCGCGGCGCCCGGATGTTGGGTATCGATCGTCACCGTCACCTCGGCCGGCGTAGTCTGAGCCACCGCCGAGGCACCCAGCATTAGCCCCGCCGCGACCGGCAGGACTGCCTGCATCACCGTCCTCACCCCTGTTCTCCCTTTTCGATTTTATTAGCGCCGCCTCAGAGCGGCCGAACCTTCAACCGCTCAGGCGCCATCCGGATCAGCCGATTGCGGAGCGGCAGCGCGAACGGCGCCGCCGTCAGCTCAAAAATGTCGTTCTCGCGCGTTGCTACCTGGTCAGCGAACGAAAGCGTCGCGGTGCCAAAGAAATGGACGTGCACGTCGCCGGGCTGGCGGAACAGCGGGTATTTGAAATGATGGTGCTCGAGGTTGGCGATGCTGTGTGACATATTCGCCTCGCCCGACAGGAACGGCTTCTCCCATAAGACGTCGCCGTCGCGGATAATTCGGCTGACGCCGCGAACGTCCTGCGGCAGTTCTCCGAGCAGCAATTCCGCGCCAAGCGCAGCATGACGCAGCTTGGAATGCGCCAGCCAAAGATAGTTGCCGCGCTCAGTGACGTGATCGGAAAATTCGTTGGCCAGCGCAAAGCCCAGCCGGCGCGGCTCACCGTCGTCATCGATCAAATAGATGCCGGCAATTTCCGGTTCCTCGCCGCCGTCGAGCGCGAAATCGGGCGATGGCAGATCGTCGCCCGGGCCGAGGAGCGTCGCGCCGTTGCCTTTATAGAACCACTCGGGCTGCACGCCGGGACTGCCGTCGGCTGTCCTGCCTCCCTCGACGCCCATCAAGAACATCCGCATCGAATCTGTCGCAGCGCCTTGAGCAGCGGCCTTGTGCATCTTGTCGCGCCCTTCGGCCGAGCCAAGATGCGTGAGGCCCGTGCCGGTCAGCCAGCAATGCGCCGGATCGGGATGATCGATCGGCGCGCGAAGCCGCCCGGCCGCGTCCAGCGCTGCGAGATTGATCGTCGCGCCCGCGAGACCTCGGGCGCAATCGGCGAGCCCGGCCTGTTCTTGGATCGCGCGCCGTGCAAGCGCGTAGACCGAATCGACCAATTCGAGTTGCCGTGCCTCCTGCCCTTCCCAAAGGGCGACTTTGCGGCGACCGTCGCCGTCGATGAACTGTACAAGCCGCACCGGCATTCCTCTCAGTCGTGACTGACCACGAGCCGATCCATTAACTCATACATAATGGCCAGATCAACAATCATTGCCGTGATGGCGGCGTCACAGCGACTGACGCGTATCTTCAAGTGCAAGCCGGATTAGTTCGACCATTGTCGTGCGCGCCTTGTCCGGATCGCTGTCGGCAATGGCCTCATAGACCTGCCGGTGTTCCGGTACTGGATCGCGCGGCAGCTTACGGTGACGTTGCTTGAACGAAGTCGTCCAGGTGATGACCGCGGCGATCGAGCTTGACAGCACCATCAGCGGCTCGTTGTCCGCCGCCTCTAAAATCGTGCGATGAAAATTCTGATCCGCGTCTTGGCCTTGCGCATCGCTCAGCCCCGTTCGGGCCATTGTCTCCAGTGCATGGCCCATTGTCGCGAGATGACGACCCGTACGCCGTTCCGCGGCAAGAGCGGCCGCAGCCGGCTCGATAATCATCCGGAGCTCGAACAACTGGCGGATAAAAACCTCAGTCGGCTCACTCTCGAACATCCAACGCAAGATGTCGGGGTCGAGCAGATTCCACGTTCCTCGTGTCGTGACGCGCGTGCCGAATTTGGGCCGGCTCTCGACCAATCCCTTCGCAACCAGGATACGGATCGCCTCGCGATAGGCCGTACGCGATACCGAAAGGTGCTCGCTGAATTCGATTTCCCCGGGCAGCGTATCACCCGGCTGGTAGCGCCCCGATAGGATGTCGACACCGAGCCGGCGCGCGATCGTCCCGTGCTTGCGCGCCGCCCGCGGTGCCGCGGCACCTGTGTTCGGCCTCCTATCCATTCGCCCCACCTCCCCGTTTACCGTTGCAGCGTCGTCCTCTGCGAGCTGCGCCGTTCATCCTCGTGAACGCGAAGTTCCATCGAGTTGTACACAGACAATTTGAGAATGCACAGTCCACGGCCGAGGCATCGCGCCGGATAAACCGAAATAGCACTTCGTCCTTCCGGCCTGGCCCAGCCCCACGCGCTTCACACGCAGCTACCGCTAGGTTTTCCGGACGGGTACGCGGCACCACCGATCTCTGCTGCCCCCTCCACGAACGCGACTTACTCGTCAAAGCTGCGGCCGCACCTGCATTAGAGCGTCGCATCTGCAAACTCTGCGGGTGATCGATATTCACAAAATTATCCATTTGTGATGGAAATTCGCAGCCGGTGAACGGGATTCGCGGAGGGCTGCTTGCGAAAACAGGAACCCGTGTTGGCTATGCGGCCTACCGAGTTCCTCCATGCATGCGGAGCAGACGATCGGAGAGGATCTAGCGGCGAAGGTCGCGTTTCCCGAGGCCTTCGATCGCTTCAGCCTGGGCGTCCGGGAGATCCTCGATATGCCGGCCGATCGGGTCGAATTGCTGCAGAAGTTCCTGCAGCAGAATGACGGACGCCCTTCCCAACGCGCCCGCACATCGAATTTGCCGCCCTGACAACGGACGAGGCGGCACGAGTCGCGTAGCTCTACCGCAAAAGGTTCCGGGCCAAACAATGACCGAAATCTCAGCCAACTCCCGCCGGCTGGCGCTAGACATCATTGCCGCACTTGCATCGTCGGTGAAATGAGGAATGATAGCGGAGGAGGGACTTGAACCCCCGACACGCGGATTATGATCCCGCACGCCACCCCTGAAACCTTGCGACCCGCTACCGGTTACGACGTTGCTCCACACCGTCGCTGCCTCGGTTCATCTCGAGGCGCGGTCGGAGTGAGGCTGACGATCAAGCCCGGCGATCTCGACCTCGTCATGCTAGCAAAAAGTCGAGCTTGCCCAGGAGAATCTCACCCGCACCGCCGGCCTGTCCGCCCGCCGAAAGGCAGATGTTCGACCTTTTGGTATGCGAATGTCCCAACAAGGTGATCGCCGCCGGCCCTGCCCAGCAAATCGGATCCTCCGAGTGAAGTGTGGAAAAGCACCGAGGACTGGCGGCGTGTTGCATCGCTTTCGAGTAATCGTGGCCACAAGAGCACGCCGGAACTTTCGAACCGCGTTCGCGGTCGGCCCATATGGACGATGCGTCTCAACTCGTCGCATATGAAGCGCTGATGATACGGCCCGGATCCTTCGTTTCGCAATCCATCACGCGGTGCGTTGCAGCCAAGCTAGTCCCTTGCCACGATCGAAAAACCGCATTCAGGCGATACATTTCGCGCTGAAGGATATCGATTGACGCATTTTCGTGCTTGCACCGATCGCCGTACGGCGTCGTAGCTCATTCCGTCGATAATCAGGAAGGATTCATGACGGAAGTCACCGGCGCAGAGGCCGCGGTTCGCATGTTGCAGCTGCACGGCGTGAAACATGTATTCGGACTGTGCGGTGACACCAGCCTGCCATTTTACGATGCGCTGGCGCGACTCGATCATGGCATCGAGCACGTGCTGACCCGCGACGAGCGTCACGCTGCCTACATGGCCGATGCCTATGCGCGCGTAACGGGGCGTGTCGGCGTATGCGAGGGGCCGAGCGGCGGTGGTGCCACCTACATTCTTCCTGGCGTGGTCGAGGCGAACGAGTCTTCAGTCGCGATGCTAGCGATCACCTCTGACGTGCCGGTGACGGCACGTGGCCGTTATCCGCTGACCGCGCTCGATCAGGGTGCGCTGTTCGCGCCGCTGACCAAGTGGAACACGGTGATCGACGAGGTCGCCGGCATACCGCACGCCTTTCGCACGGCGTTTCGCGCGGCGACTACCGGGCGGCCCGGCGCGACGCATATCGGGCTGCCCTATGACCTGCAGAAGCAGCCGCTCGACGCATCCGATCTGTGGGCGAACGCCGAGCTCGGCACCTTTCCTGCGTTCCGCTCGGGTCCCGATCCCGATGCCGTGGCGGCCTGCGCCGAGGTGATCCTGGCCGCCAGGCGCCCGGCCTTCATCTGCGGGGGTGGCGTGATCATTTCCGGCGCGACCGACGAATTGCGCGTCCTCGCCGAACTGCTCGACGCCGCCGTGGCCTCGACAGTGAGCGGGCACGGCGTCATCCCCGACGATCACCCGCTTGCGGTCGGCGTGGTCGGCGCCAACGGCGGCACCGACGAAACCCGCGAGGCGATCGCCGCGGCCGATTGCGTGATCTTCCTCGGCTGCCGCGCCGGCTCGACCACCACCGAGCATGGCACGATGCCGGCGCACGGCACGACGATCGTCCATATCGACGTCGACCCGATGGCGATCGGCGCCAACTATCCGATTCAAGCCGCCATGGCCGGCGATGCGCGGCTGTGCCTCGCCGCGCTCGGCAAGGAGATCGCCCGGCGACTCGACGGCAACCCGCGCGATAACGGCGCAGCCGACCGCCTTGCCACGCTGCGCCAGGCCAAGCGCGCCGCGTTCGATGCACTGGCCCGCTCGACCGACACGCCGATCCGCCCCGAGCGCGTCGTCGCAGCAATCCAGTCGGCGCTGCCCAACGGCGGCATTGTCGTCGCCGACCCGGGAACGCCCTGCCCTTACTTTTCGGGCTATTTCGATCTGAACAGTGCAGGCCGGCGGTTCCTCACCAACCGCGCGCAGGGTGCGCTCGGCTTCGCATTGCCGGCGGCGATCGGCGCGCAATATGGCGCGCCATCGGCTAAGGTCGTCGCGGTGATGGGCGACGGCAGTTTCGGGTTCGCGGTCGGCGAATTCGAAACAGTCGTCCGCAAATGGTTGCCGATCACCTTCGTGGTCTTCTCCAATTCGTCTTACGGCTGGATCAAGGCGAGTCAGAAGACCGGCTATGGGGGGCGCTATTTCTCAGTGGATTTCAACCGGTCGGACCACGCCCGTATCGCCGAAGCCTTTGGCCTGAAGGCATGGACGGTGCGCGAGCCTAGCGAGGTCGAGCGCACGATCCGCGCCGCCATCGCGCATGACGGCCCGACGCTGGTCGACGTCATCGCGCAGCCGCTGGAAGACTCGGCGGTGCCGGTTAGCCGCTGGATGGGATAAGGGTGATGGCCGACAACAAGTCACTGGCAGGGGAAATCGATGCCTTGGAAGCGCTGCTAGGAAAGATCGCCGCCGTCACGGCGCGCGATGACGACCAGCGGCGTTTCGAACTCGTCGCGCTGCGGCGGGAACTGGCTAGCCGCATCGCGAGCGTCGGCGTCGCGGGAGAAGCGGTGTTCGGTGGATCTCCCCACCATGCCGACTATCGGGCCAAGTTCTCGAAGATGCGCTCAATGGCGGCGATCCATCAGGCGCAATGGCCGGCAGTTTTGCTTGGAGAGCGGGGCGATGAATTCCGTGCCTCGGCGGCGGCGATGAAGGAAGCCAATCGCGACTTCATGACATGGGCGCGCCAGGCGCTTGCGCGATCCGGCTAGCTCAATCGAAGTCCGTCATGCCGGATTCCTCCTGCCACGCCGCTATTTCGGCCGTCATACGCTTCCCCTTTTGATGGGCGAGCGCCAGGGCATCGGCGCCGACGAACACGCGTGCCGGAGGGCTGGGCGCTTCGATCACCTTGAGCAAGACGCGCGCCGCCTTGTCGGGATCGCCGGCCTGCCGGCCGTCCCTGGCGAGGCGGCTCGCGCGCAGGGGATCGATGATCGCGTCATAATCGGCGATCGCCCGCGGCGACCGCTCCATCGAACGGCCGGCCCAGCCGGTTCTGAACTGACCCGGCGCAAAGGCGGTGACGAAGATGCCGAGCGCGCGCAATTCCTTTGAGAGCGCCTCGGAGAGGCCTTCCATCGCGAATTTGCTGGCGCAATAGAAGGATATTCCGGGCAAGCCGACGCTGCCCGCCATCGACGTCACGTTGACGATATGCCCGCCGCGACGCGCTCGCATGACGGGCAGCACCGCCTGGATCATCGCCACCTGCCCGACGACATTGGTGTCGAGCTGCCGCCGCAGCGCCTCGAGCGGCGATTCCTCCAGTGCGCCTTCGTGGCCGAAACCGGCATTATTGACGAGGATGTCGATTGGCCCGGCGATACGCGCCGCCTCGCCGACCACGGCCGGGATCGCGGCGATATCGGTGATGTCGAGGAGCAGCGCGTGCGCCCGGCCCCCGCCCGCCGCCTCGAACCGGGCGCGATCCTCGGCGCGGCGGACGGTGCCGACGACGCGGTGCCCGGCCGCAAGCGCCGCCCGCGCGAACGCCGCGCCGAGACCCGACGAGACGCCGGTGATCAGCAGCGT
>Ga0164242_10000938_pt1 | contig 34561 bp, 27 predicted proteins | sample OricomgcompostMG_FD_108783 | JGI IMG/M metagenome (GOLD analysis project Ga0164242, IMG submission 108783) | Miracle-Growth compost microbial communities from Emeryville, California, USA - Original compost - Miracle growth compost (MG) ... | reverse complement strand
GTCGCGAGCTCCCCTCGGAAATATGCTCGGGTCGCGAGCTCCCCTCGGAAATATGCTCGGGTCGCGAGCTCCCCTCGGAAATATGCTCGGGTCGCGAGCTCCCCTCGGAAGCAGTCGACTTCAGCGAGATGAGTTCGAGCTTGAACCTCTCGTGGGCGAGCTCGCGGCGCCCCTGTTCGTCGGAGATCTCGCGGCGATGGAAGCGCTGCCCGGCCTTGATGATCTCGCCCATCCGCTTCTCGATGGCGGCGAGGTCTTCGGGGGTGAAGGGACGGGACGGGAGGAAGTCGTAGTAGAAGCCGTCCTGGATCGGCGGGCCGATGCCGAGCAGGGTGCCGGGGAAGAGGTCCTGCACCGCCTGGGCCGCGACGTGCGCCGCTGAGTGGCGCAGCACGGCCAGGCCCTCGGGGTCGGCCGCGGTCACGACCTCGACCTCTGTGTCGAGGTCGGGCGACCACTCGAGGTCCTTGAGCACACCTTCGGGATCGCGGACGACGACGGCGCCGTTCGGACCGGTCACGTCGAGACCCGCAGCCACCAGCGCGTCGTACGCCGTCGTGCCTGCGGCGACCGACGCGGTCTGCGCGGGCGGGGCGGCGGATGCAGTGGCGGACACGGCGAACTCCTGCTGTCAGGTACGGGATGGGCACTTGGAATGCTAGTGCGATGCCCCTTACGCGTATGCGCGCCGTCGCCCTTCTCGCCGCGGCGGCTTCGCTGACCGCCTGCACGGCCGGCTCTACGCCGGCGGCCCGCACCTCGTCCGCGCAGACAGCCTCGGCCGCGACGACGGCCCGGGCGGGTACCTCGTCGGAACCGAGCGCGCCGGCAAGTACGTCCGCTGCAGCGATGCAACGATTCACGATCAACTTCGCCGGCGATGTGCACTTCATGGGGCGTACCGCCGACCGTCTGGCGGCGGACCCGGCCACCGTCTTCGGGCAGGCGCAGCCGGCCCTCGCCAACGCCGACCTGACCATGGTCAACCTCGAGACCGCGATCACGACCCGCGGTACGCCACAGGCCAAGGAGTACCACTTCCGTACCAACCCGACCGCACTCACCGCCTTGCGCGACGCGGGCATCGACGTGGTGACCATGGCGAACAACCATGCGGCCGACTACGGGGCCGTCGGCGTGCGGGACACCGTCGCTGCGATCCAGGCCAGCGGCGTTCCCGTGATCGGCATCGGCGCGGACGAGGAGCAGGCCTTCGCGCCGTACACGACGACGATCAACGGGACCAAGCTGGCGATCTTCGCGGCCGACGACGTCGATGACGAGACCACGTTGCGACTGTTCAGCGCCGGCCCGGACAAGGCCGGCGTGGCGAACGCGCGCGAGGACACCGCGCTGCTCCTCGCCAAGGTGCGGGCCGCAGTCAAGGCCGGCTACACGGTGATCGTCTACCTGCATTGGGGTACCGAGGACGTGATCTGCACCAACCCCGACCAGCAGGCGCTTGCTGACCGACTCGCCAAGGCCGGTGTGTCGGCGATCATCGGCTCACACCCGCACGCCCTGCAGGGCGCGGGCTGGCGCAAGGACGGCGTCTACGTGGCATACAGCCTCGGCGACTACCTCTGGTGGACCGCCGACCGGGCCAGCGAGTACGACACCGCCCTGCTCACGTTGACGTTCGACCACGGCAAGGTCGTCGCCGCGAAGTGGGCGCCGGCCGAGATCGACAACCGCGGCGTGCCCATGCCGGCAACCGGCAAGGACAAGAAGCGGATCGAGAGGATCCTCACCGACTCGCGCGCCTGCGCCCCCGGCTTGTCAGCGACGCCGCGCTGAGCGGCTCAGCCGACGCCGAGAACCTCGCGCTGGAACGCCGCTTCCAGTCCCCGCGCCGTCGCGGCGAGCGCGGTTGCCACCTCCGCTGCCAGATCCGGCGCGACCAGGGAGGCGACGAAGCTCGCCACGTCGTCGGCGCCGGCCAGCGCGGACCTGCCCCAGGCCCGGAACGCGTCGGCCAGGGGCGGATTCCCCGTCACGACGCCGGCGCAGATCCCACCGGCCAGCCCGGCCTCCTCGCGGGCAAGGACGATGACGCGCCCGGCCGTCGACAGTGCGCGCATGGTGTCGCCCACGAACGCCCGCGCCTGCTCGGGCAGCGCTGCCAGCTTCTCCGCCTCACGGACCCAGACGACCGGGCCGCGGGCCGAGGCCAGCAGGGCCCGCAGCATGGTGATCGAGTCGACGCCTTCGGCGAAGTAGCCGGAGTATGTGGCCGGCCACCACAGCACAGCGCAGTCGGCGGGATCGCTCGGCTGCCCGATCCGCGCGGCGAGCGGCTCGAGTCGTTGCGCCAGCCCGGCGACGTCGGCGCCCGGCTGCGCGGCGGCGGTATTGATCTCGTGCAACTCGCGCAGCACCGGGTACGCCTCGGCGAAGATCACACCGTCTCCTTCCAGTCCATGGTGAATTGCGACGGAGGCAGGAGTGCGAAGTCGTGGTCGGGCTCGTATCCGTACAGTCGCAGCGTCGGACTCGCGTAGTCCACGTCGCCACCGTGCAGCGCCAGCACGTACAGCTCGCCGTTGCGGCCGTAGAGACCGGACGACGGCACGACCTGCACCTCCTGCAGGGTGGTGGCGGTGTTCGGCGCCGCCACACAGGTCGGCGCGGATCCCAGCGCGGTGAGCACGCGGGCGTTCGTGAGCATCGTGACGTCGGTGCCCAGCAGCGCGAGTTGCCGGTCTCCGAGCGGCAAGTGCTCGCGCACGCGGTCGGTGCCGGCCGGCCGCAGGGCCATCTGGCGCATCGCCTCCATCGCCAGCGCGTAGCTCCGCTCCGGCTTGAGGTGCATGACGAAGTCGCTGAAGTGCTCACGCTCGGTGATGAAGTCGTTCATCTCGACGAGCCCGGCGCGCGGGTGTTCGGCGCAGAACGCGCGGATCTCACGGTTGAGCGCGATGACCTGCGCGCGGAACTGCGGGTTGCTCGGCTCATCGTCGCGGAAGTAGTCGAACTCCGGTCCGGTCATCAGCACGAGCTGGGTGCGGTCGGGCAGTCGCTCGGCGATCCAGTCCAGGTTGTCGCGGAATCGCCCAGGACTGATCAGGCCCTCGGACTCGAAGTGCTCGGCGAGCCAGCCGGACGGGTCGAAGCCCGCTACGCCGTCGGGATTGAGCACCGGCGTGAACGACCCGGTGGTGCTGGTCGAGAGCATGACCCGCAGCGACGGATCAGCCTTGCTGCGGAAGGTCTCCAGCGCGAAGTCGTCGTGGAAGGACAGCACGACCACGTCGTACTCGCGCTCGAAGATCTTGGAGTCGAACACCGTTGAGCCGCTGTAGTTGTGGAAGTGTGCGCGGCAGAAGTCCTTGGCGGTGTCGTCCATCTCGAAGCTGCTGCGCAGGTACTCGGTGCCGACATTCACGCCGCGGGTGTCGCCGTTGAACGTGTTGCACTCGAAGTGGACGTCGGTGAGCGGCGTGGCCATGTGCCCGACCATGTAGTACAGGTCGCACGCCCCGAGCGCATAGATGCGCAACCTGGCTTGGTCGGGGATGCCGGGTGCCGCCGGCGCCGCGGGGACGCTTCCGCGCTCGAGGGTCTCGAGGGTGAGGTAGTCGGCCACCACGTCCGTCGGTCCGACCTCGGCCGCGGTGTCCCCCACCTTGGCCAGGCGGGGGTGCCCGAGGTGGGCGTACACCGCCTGCTCGATACCGAGGTTGATCGTGCGGCAGGAGAACAGGAAATGGATCAGCTCACCGTCGCGCAGGCAGTACCAGCCGATGACGCCGTGGTCGCCGAACCGGTCCCGCACGCGCACCGACGCGCACTCGTTCGCGGGATCGGCGATGAGAGCGGCGACCTCGTCGTACGAGACGCGCTTCTTGGTGAAGTTCAGCTGGTTGGTACGCATCACCATGTCGTGCACGCGCTCGGCATCCTGCGGCGTGGACGGCACGACGCTGATGCGGATATCGCTCGCGCGCAGGAACTCGTCGTTGGACGGCGCCCCGGTACGGGCGGCGCGGCGTTGCTCCAGGAGCCGATACTGCGCCAGCCTGGTGTGCTCGGGGTCCGGCTTGCCGGCCGCGCCGGGCAGCTCGAGCAGTCGCTTGACGTCCGTCGCGTCCAACACCTGGATGCCGTCGTTGTAGAACGCGACCTCTTCGAGGTTGCCGGCGTTGTCATCGACGAACAGGACGTTCGGCGCCCGCAGCTGCATGTCGGCGATGATCTGGCGCACCGCCTCGCCCTTGGGCGTGAACGCGATGTGCGGGAAGACGAACAGCTCCCACGCGCCGTGCTCTTGCAACACCGCCCGCGCTGCGTCGAAGTGGTTCTTGGAACAGATCGAGTTGACGATGCCGCGGTCGGTGAGCTCGCGCACGATGGCCAGGTGCTCGTCCGGCACATCGACGCTGCCCTCCTCGGCGAGCGTGCCGTGCCACAGGGTCTCGTCCAGGTCCCAGACGACGAGCTTGATCATCTCGGTCACGCGGCGACCGCCCACCTTCCGTCTCGAGGCGCCGCCGGCCGGCACACCCACCACACCATCGGCAGCGGTTGCGCCGCGTTGAGCCGGCGCTCAAGTCCCACGTCGCGGCGCCGATCGTCTCGGGGAGTGATCGGATGCGGCCGCCCGTGGCTTCGGTCCGGTGGGGAGTACGAACTGGTGATGAACACACCCAAGGTCGGTGTCCAGCTGGCGTATCCGCTGCACGAGCCGCGGTCCGGCGCGCTGGTGCTCGCCGCCGCCGTACGGCTGTTCGGGCCGAAGGACCACGTTCGCTTCTTCATCACGCCGACCGGGCCCGCGCCCTCCGCCGACGACATCCAGGAGTTCAGCAACCTGTATGCCGAGGTGTCCGGCGGATACGGCGGCACCGCGCCGATGCAGCTGGCACTGCCCGCCGAGGTGCCCGCCGATCAGGTCGCGGTACGCCTCAGGATCACCGGCGATCCCGCCGCGGACAGCGAGGTCGTGCTGCGGCTGGGAGAACTCGGCCGCAGCCTCGGCAGTGCGCAGATGCCCGGGGAGGGGCCGGGATCAAGCGCCTGGCTACGCGGCGATGCCGGCCTGTCGCGTACCGGTGCGATCGCCGCGCAGTTGCGCCGGGACCGGCGCGCCGGCGCCGTCGGACGTCCGGTTCGGGTCGCGTTGCTCATCCGGCACATCCACTACTGGGGCGCCCTGGAGAGCATCGCTCTCGCGGTGGCGGCACACCCCGAGGCCGAGATGTACCTCGTCCGGCTCGACCACGTCGCCCCCACCTCGAACCACCCGTCCGACGAGGAGTTCGCCGACTTCTGCCGGGCGCGCGGGATCACCGTGCGCGACGAGAACTGGCTGCGCGTGAACCTGCACCACCTCGACGTGGCCGTGCTGCCCGACGGATACGACCGCAGCGGCAACATCGGCGTCGGGGTGGCCGACCTCGCCACGGCCGGCGTGCGCATCGTGCTCTCGCCGTACGCCCAGGCACTCTCCGGCATGGCCGGCAACGCCCGGTGGCTCTACGACCTGCCGGTGCATCACGTGGCCTGGCGGATCTTCGCCGCCAGCCCGGGCCAGGTGCGTAACTTCGCCCGCCTCTGCGGTTCGGGCTCCGAGCACGTACGCCACGTCGGCAGCGTGAAGCGCGAGCGGCTGCTGACCACGTCCGCCGCGACCGAGGACGCCGCGCGCATCCGCCGCACGCTGGGCACGCAGCGCACCGTGCTGTGGAACCCGCACTTCCAGAGCGACGACGGGCTGTGCACGTTCTCCAAGTACGTGGACACGGTGCTCGACTGGTTCGGCAAGCACCGCAAGGTCGGCCTGATCGTCCGGCCGCACCCCCGGCTGCTCGGCGACCTCGAGCGAGCCGGCGAGGACGGCGTGCGCATCGCGACCTCGATCCGCCGCCGCTTCGCCGCCGGACCCAACATCTACCTGGACGAGAGCCCGGACGCCGCCGCCGCCATGCACGCCGCGGACGCCATGATCAGTGACCTGAGTTCGCTGATCCCCGAGTACCTGGTGCTGAACCGGCCGACGGCGTTGCTGCGGTTGGACGGCGACCTACCGCTCAACGAGGACGCCGCCGCCCTGGACGGGATAACGATGATCGACGACCCGGCCGCCCTGCAGCGCTTCCTGACCGAGCCGGCCGACCGCGGCGGTCACACTGCCGAGCTGGACGACCTGGGCACCGGTGAGCGGATCGTGCAGTCGATCATCGACGACCTGCGAGCGGAACTGATCACCGGCCAGCCGGCCGCAGCACCGCTCGCGCAACCTGTCGCGGTCGGTGCCTGAAGCTCAAGTGGTGGTCTCGGCGCGGGCTCGTCCGTCGCCCGGCGCAACCGCCTGCCGGCGGTTGCGCACGACCGAGGAGGCGAGCGCCGCGGCGATGAAGCCGACGCCGATCAGGCCGGTGACCACCTCCGGCACCTCGTGCTCGATCGTCAGCAGCAACAGCACGGCGAGCGCGCCGATCGCCCAGAGCGCACCGTGTTCGAGGTACTCGTACTCGGCCAGCGTCCCCTTGCGTACCAGGAACATCGTCAGCGACCGGATGAACATCGCACCGACGCCCAGGCCGATCGCGATGATCACCGGATCCGAGGTGATCGCGAAGGCGCCCACGACCCCGTCGAAGCTGAACGAGGCGTCCAGCACCTCGAGGTAGAGGAACAGGAAGAAGGCGGCCTTGCCGACGGCGTGCGTCATGTCGGCCTGGGGGGAGAACAGCTCTCCCAAGCCGCGCACGACGACGTACGTGATCAGCCCGAGTACCCCGGCCGCGAGCACAGTCGAGGTCTTCTCCTCCGGCGACAGGTAGTACGCCACCACGACCAGCACACCGAGCGCGACCACCGCCCCGAGCTGGTTCAGCCGGCCGATCCGGGCCAGCGGCCGCTCCAGCCACGACAACCAGGTGAGCTCGCGCTCGGTGAACACGAAGTCGAGGAACAGCATCAGCAGGAACACACCGCCGAACGCGGCGATGGCCGGGTGCGCGTCGTGCAGCAGGTAGCCGTAGCTGCCCGGCGTGTGGGGGTCGCCCTTGTCCAGCGCCAGCCGGATCGCCTCGATCGGGCCGAGGTGCGCGGTGATCCCGACGATCAGCAGAGGGAAGACCAACCGCATCCCGAACACGGCGACGGCGACGCCGACCGTCAGGAAGATCTTCTGCCAGAACGGGCTCATGCGGCCGAGGATGCTGGCGTTGACCACGGCGTTGTCGAAGGACAGCGACACCTCGAGAACGGCCAGAACGGCGGTGATCCCCAGCCCCGTGCCACCGCCGTAGAGGTAGCCCAGGACCAGACCGATCACGGCCACGGTCAAGGAGAGCCCGAAGGTCTTCAGGAACACGGGTCTCCCAACGTGCCGGTGCGGTGATCGGTTCCGGATCACCGTACGGCTAGGCTTGATCCCCCGCGCAGCAGCCACCCGTGGAGCCGGCCATCACAGACGAACCCGAGTTCGCGACTTCCGACGCCGAGGTCGCCGCTGCCGAGATCGCGCTTGAGCAGGTGCATGTCTCTCGCCTGTACGCCCAGCTCGACGCCATGCTCAAGGATGCCCGCGCGGCCCTCGCCCGCACCGCCTCCTCCGCCACCGTCGGCACGCCGGGGGCCCGCACCGAGCGCGACGCGTTCATGCGCCTGTACGCCCAGCGGGTGCGCACGCTGCAGAACGTCGAGTCGCGGTTGTGCTTCGGACGCCTCGACCTGGCCGCGCCCGCCGGCACTCCGGGCGAGCCCGCGCGAGCAGGTGAGCGCCGGTACGTCGGGCGCATCGGCATGAGCGACGACGAGCGCCACGAACTGCTCGTCGACTGGCGCGCACCTGCGGCCGAGCCGTTCTACCAGGCCACGGCGGCCCAGCCGTCCGGCGTGCTGCGACGCCGGCAGATCTCCACGGCGCGGCGTCAGGTCACCGGCGTCCAGGACGAGGTGCTCGATCTGGACAGGTTCGAGAAGGCGGGCGTCGACGGCGGCCACGTGGTGGTCGGCGAAGGCGCCCTGTTCGCCTCCCTCGACCAGGCCCGCAGCAGCAGGATGCGCGACATCGTCGCCACCATCCAGGCCGATCAGGACCGGGTGATCCGTTCCCCGCTGGAGGGCGTCCTCGTCGTGCAGGGCGGCCCCGGCACCGGCAAGACCGCGGTGGCGCTGCACCGCACCGCCTTCCTGCTCTACGCCAACCGGGAGAAGATCGCCAAGACCGGCGTGTTGCTGGTCGGCCCGTCGCGGGTGTTCCTGCGCTACATCGACCAGGTGCTCCCCGCGCTCGGCGAGGCGGATGCCGTCGTGATGTCGACCCCTGGCGAGCTGTATCCGGGCGTGGTGGCCACCGCAGTCGAGCGCCCCGACGTGGCCGTGCTCAAGGGCGATCTGCGGATGGCCCGGCTGATCGGTGAGGCTGTCAAGCGCCGTCAGCGCGTGCCGGTGAAGCCGGTTCCGTTGGACGTCGAGGGCACGATCATCGCGCTACAGCCGAACTGGGTGCGCGAAGCGCGCGAGCATGCCAGGCGCACGCGCGCGCCGCACAACCTCGCCCGCGCCGGCTTCGTCGCCGAGGTACTGCGACGGCTGGCCCGCGCGCTGGCCGAGGCCCGGGGCGTGGAAGTGGACGACGACAGCCGCCCGGGGCTGATGGCTGAGCTCTACGAGTCGATCGACGTACGCCGCGAGGTGAACTGGTGCTGGGCGCCGATCACACCCGAGCGGCTGGTGCGCGACCTCTACGCCCTGCCCGCGCGGCTGGCCGAGGCGGCCGGCGCCGCGCGGCTGGCCCGCGCCGAGCAGGAGCTGCTGCGCCGCGCGCGCTCAGCCGCGTGGACGATCTCGGACGTCCCGCTGCTGGACGAGGCCGCCGAGCTGCTCGGGGTCGACGACACCGCGACCCAGACCGAGCGGGCCCGGGCCGCGGCCGAGCGACGCGTCGAGGTGGAATACGCCCGGCAGGTGCAGCAGACCTTCGGTGGGGCCGAGTTCGGCACGGCCGAGACACTCGCCGAGCGGTACGTCGGCAGCGGCGACCTGGCCACGGTCGCCGAGCGAGCGGGCTCCGACCGGGCGTGGGCGTTCGGTCACGTGGTGGTCGACGAGGCGCAGGAGCTGAGCGCGATGATGTGGCGGCTGCTGATGCGCCGCTGCCCCGTCGGTTCCTTCACGATCGTCGGCGACATCGCGCAGACCGGCTCCCCGGCCGGCGCGAGCAGCTGGGCCGAGGTGCTCACCCCGCACGTGCGCGAGAGATGGCGTCTGGCGGAGCTGACCGTCAACTACCGCACGCCCGAGCAGGTCATGGATCTGGCCGCGGCCGTCCTCGCCGCGGGGGGCTCGTCGGTGCTCGCCCCCTCGTCCGCGCGCATCGGGCACTGGGACCCGGTCTTCGTTTGCACCGACGGTGACCCCGCTACGTCCCAGGAGCTGGCGGCCGCCGTCCGCGAGGAGTGGGAGCTGATCGCGCACGGCGAGGCCGGCACCGTTGCCGTGCTCACCGACGCCTCCCGCCACGCAGCGGCGGCAGCGACCGTGGCCGCCGCTCTGCCTGAGGGCAGCGTCGCGACCGACTCCGACTCGGGCACCGCGGCGGTACGCGTGCTCACCGTCAACGCCGCCAAGGGCCTGGAGTTCGATGCGGTGATCGTCCTCGAGCCGGCGTCCATCGTCAGCGGGGGCCTGCCCGCCCACGAGGGCGTGGCCCCCGGCGGGGAGACCCCGCACGGGCGCAACGACCTGTACGTCGCCCTGACCCGCCCGACCCAGCGGCTGCACGTGCTGCATCACGGGGAGCTGCCTCCCGGACTGCGGGCGAAAGAGCCTTCTCACGGCCGGCCTTCGCCCTATAGTTGAGCCCTCCCCATGATCGCGGAGGGACGGCATACCCGTGGCCCGGCGTGAGCTGGTGTTCTCCTCGGCCGGTGACATCGGCCAGGTCTTCGCCGCGCTCTCGCAGCGGTTCACCGTCCAGACCGGGAACCCGGTGCACGGCAGTTGGACGTGCCTGGACACCCCGGACTGGCGCCTGCACCACGCCGGGCTGACGCTGCGCGACGCCCGCTCCGGACGCCGCGCCGAGCTCGTGCTGGCCAACGGCAAGTCGGAGCCGCTGATCGTGCTTTCGCGCGTACGCCGCTGGCCGGCCCGCGTCAGCGCGCTGGCGCCCTCGCCCGTGCGTGACCTGCTGTCCGGCCCGGTCGGTGAACGCGCGCTGCTGCCGATGGCCCACGTCGAGGTCCGGTCGATCCCGATGGCACTACTGGACGAGCTGGACAAGACACGGGTGCGTGTACGCGTCGACCTGCAGCGCCTGTCCGGCGTCAAGGGGGCGGTGCACCCACTCCCCCTACGCGTGCTGATCACCTCGCTGCGGGGCTATGAGCCGGATGCCGACCGCGCCGCCGAACTGCTCACCGCCGCGCTGCCGGCGCTGGAGACCGATGCACCGGCCGCCACCATCGCCATGACCACCGCCGGGCATGAGCCGGGGCGTCCCGGCATCGCGCGGCCGGCGATCGACGCACGCGCGCCGGTCGTCCGATCGCTGGTCGCGGTGCTGCGCTACCAGGCCGATCTGGCGGACGCCACGGTCCCGGGCGTCCTGGCCGACCTCGATCCCGAGTACCTGCACGAACTGCGGGCCTCGATCCGCGCGACCCGGTCCGTGCTTCGGCTGGCCGGTCACCTGCTGCCCACCGCGCGGGTGGAGCAGTTCCAGGAGCAGTTCGCCGCGCTGTCCACGCTGACCGCGCCGGTCCGAGACCTCGACGTCCTGCTGTGCGGACTCGACGGGCAGGACTTCGGCGCGGCCGACCCGCAGCCACTGCTGCGGCACCTTCGCTCACGCCGCGCCCGCGCGCTGCACGCCCTGGGTGCCGAGCTCTCCGGCACCGATCTGTTCGGCCACTGGCACCGCACTCTCGATCACGCCGACGTGCCCGGCCCACGCACCGGCCCGCACGCCGTGGAACTGGCCGCGCACGCCTACGCCACGGTGGTCGAGGCCGCGCGGGTCGGCCCGGACGCCCCTGCCGGCGACCTGCACCGGTTGCGCAAACGGGCCAAGCGCATGCGCAATCTGCTCGACGGGTTCGCCGACGTCTACGAACCCGAGGCCTACCAGGGCGTCCGCCGGCGGTTGAAGGCGCTGCAGGACACCCTCGGCGTGATCCAGGACGGCCGGGTACGCGAGCAGTTGCTGACCGAGGCCGCCGCGACGCTGGCCCGCTCGGGGGCCGACGTAGAACTGGTGCTGTCGATCGGCGTCGTACGGCAGCGGATCCGCGCGGACGCGACCGCGGCGCGTACCGAACTGGGCAGGCGCCTGCACAGATTCACCGGAAAGCGCATGCGCGCCCATGTCCGGGCGCTGGGCCGGGGGTAGGCGGCATGCGGGTCGTCGCGCTTTACAACATCAAGGGCGGGGTCGGAAAGACCTCGACGGCGGTCAACCTGGCCTACCACTCCGCGGCCCAGGGGCGCCGCACGCTGCTGTGGGACCTGGACGCCCAGGGCGCGGCCACGTTCATCCTGCGGGTCCAGCCCCGGGTGAGGGGTGGCGGTAAGGCGCTGGTCCGTGCGAAGCGCCCGGTCGAGGACGCCATCAAAGCCAGCGACCACGAGCACCTGGACCTGCTGCCGTCCGACTGGACCTACCGGCACCTGGACCTGCTCCTGGACGAGACCAAGAAGCCGACCCGGCGGCTGGCCCGCGTGCTCGAGCCGCTGGCCGGGGAGTACGACGATGTGTTCCTGGACTGCCCGCCGAGCATGTCGCTGCTGTCGGAGAACGTGCTGCGCGCGGCCGACGTGGTGCTCGTGCCGCTGATCCCGACCACGCTGTCGCTGCGCACGATGGACCAGCTGCGCGACTTCGTGGCCGACCAGCCGGGCAGGCGCCCCTCGGTGATCGGGTTCTTCTCGATGATCGACCGGCGTAAGCGCGAGCACCGCACGGTGGTCGAAGCGCTGCCCGTCGAACGCACCGACGTGCTGGATGTCGGTATCCCGAACCTGGCGCTGGTCGAGCAGATGGCTGCCCGCCGGGAGCCGGTGCTGGCGTTCGCACCGCGCAGCACGGCTGCGGTCAGCTATCGGGAGCTGTGGACGAAAGCGCTGGGCTGAGGGCGGGCTCGTCGACGACCCGGCCGGTCCGCCAGCGGGCGAGCGGGCTCAACGGTCCGCTGGCGAGTTGCGCGACCGCCGTCCGCCAGGCCGTCCGGATACCGAAGACACCCCACGCCGCGAGGACGAGGACGCCGACGGCGACGATCCCGTCCATCCACCAGTGGTTCCCGGTGGCCACTACCACGAAGATCGTGATCACCGCATGCGCGGCGCCGAGGTAGCGCCACCGGCTGGTGCTCACTCGCCAGGCGTAGTAGCCGACGAACACGGCCCAGGCCACGTGTACCGACGGCATCGCGCTGAGCTGGTCGGCGGCGAAGCCGTTGGCGTACACCGACTGGTTGTAGAGCATCGCGGTGTCGACGATGCCCAACTGCGGGAACATCCGCGGTGGCGCCACCGGCACGAGCTGGATCAGCAGGCAGCCGAGCGTCGTCCACGCCATCACCTGCCGCACCGGCCGGTAGCGATCGCGATGACGCCAGAACAGCCACAGCAGGAACACGAACATCATCGTGAAGTGCATGGTCGCGTAGTAGAGGTTCGCGCTCTGCACCACCAGCCGATGGCCCAGGATCACGTTCTGCACGCTGCGCTGGTCCGGCAGGTGCAGCGTCCGTTGCAGGTCGTACCACCAGCGGGCGCGGGCGAACGCGTCGCCGGTGTCGTGCAGGGACAGGTGCCCGGCGAGTTGCCAGAGGCCGTAGAGCAGCGCGATCGTCGCGGTCTCGCGGACGAACGCGGCGAGGTTCCTGATCCTCGGACGGGACGCCAGCGCGCCCGCTCCCCCGGCGACGGCGAGGGCGGCGGCAACCTCGAGCGAGTGCTGCCAGCTCAGCGCCACCGTCTGCATGGGTTCAGTCTCTCAACAACTGCTCGGGCAGGGCGGCAGCCTGCACGCGGATCTCCGGGATGGCGGTCGACTCCCACAGCTCGCCCTGGCGCGGCGGACCGAGGGTGATGATCGGCGGCAGGTTCATGGCCGCGCGCGGGACACCGTCCACGTCCACGTCCAAGCCGATGCCGACCGGGTGCGCGCGGACGATGCCGGTGTCGAGCAGCGCGTGCAGCAACGGCTCGGTCCCGTGCGCGGGGTCGTTCGCCGGCCCGGTGCAGTTCACCACCACGTCCGCGATGACCTTCTCTCCGCCGGTCAGGCGTACCTCGATGCGCCCGGCGGTCTCGCGCGCCTCGGCGACGGTGCCCTCGTGGTTGACCAGGCGGCCACCGGTGAGCGCCTCGTCGAGCCAGGCCCCGACTTGCGGCGCGACCCGGTGGCGGATGCGACCCCAGCGGCGATTGTCGGTACGCAGGAAGCGGATCTGGTCCTCGAGCGGGATCTTCGCCCACAGCTGCTGGGTGACCGGACGCAGGCTGTCGACTCCGCCGCGCCAGTCGTCCGCCGCACGGATCTGCTCGACGACGAAGCGCCGCAGTCCGGCGAGGTCGAGGCTCTCATCGTCCGGTAGGTCGGGAGCGGACGGTTTGGGCCCGGGATCCGCGGCGTGCGCGAGCGGCAGCAGACCGTGCCTGCTGACCACGTGCACCGTCGCGCCGGAGCGCCCCCAACTCATCGCGAGGTCGGCCATCGACAGGCCGGCACCCACGATCAGCACGGTGCCGCCCCGGCCGGGCACGTCGTCATCGGTGACCTTCGCCGCCCACGGATCGGCCACGAACAGCGAGGAGGCCAGCAGGCCGGGAGGGGCCCACGCGGTGGCCGGGACGCCGGAGCCGAGGGCCAGCACGATCGCGTCGGCGGTGGCGAAAATGCCGCCGGCGAGGTCCACCCGCCAGCCGGCGCCGGCCGGTACGAGGTTCTCGGCGCGGGTACGCACATGCTCGAAGTCGACGGTCGGCGCCTCATCGAGTGCATCGGAGAGGGTTTCGACGAGGTACTTGCCGTAGTCGCGGCGTGGCGCGAAGCCGCCGGCCGGGAAGTCGGCGTCACCGCGAGCCCGCACCCAGCGCAGGAAGTGCTCTGGGTCGTCGGGGTGGGCGCTCATGCCCACGGCCGGCACGTTGAGGCGGTGCTGCGGGTCACGGGTCGAATAGGCGATGCCTTCACCGAGGCGTCCGGGCTCGATGACGGTGAGTTGCAGGGGGCGCTCGCCCGCGGCGCGGGCCAGGTGGATCGCCGCGAGCGTCCCGCTGGCGCCACCGCCGATGATCACGATCTGCTGCGGACGGGTCCCGGACTCTGGCACGAGATCACCCTAGCGACCGCCGCCGTTTGCGCCCGCGCCGCGAGGGGGTACGCGACGGTGTGCCGGCAGTACCGGCAGAACGGAGGAGCGTCATGCCCCAGCGAACGTGGAGCGCCAAGCGCGAGCGCCAGTACGAGCACATCAAGTCCGGCCTGGAGGAGCGCGGCACCGGGGAGGACCGCGCCGAGGAGATCGCCGCGCGGACCGTCAACAAGGAGCGGGCGCGGCACGGCGAGAGCAAGACGGCGAGCCGCACCTCGACGAAGGACATCTCCTCGAGCCGTCGCGGCGGGCTGCGATCGCACCGCGGCGCCGGCGGACCGACCAAGGCCCAGCTCTATCAGGAGGCCAAGGACAAGCACGTGTCCGGTCGCTCGAAGATGACCAAGCGCGAGTTGGCCCACGCGGTCGGCCGTGACTGACCTTGCTCACCGCGCTGGCAGCCGGTCACGGACAGCAGTGGAAGCAGGTCGCTGAACTACTGATCGCCTTCGGGCTGTCCTCCGTGATCGGCCTGGAGCGCGAGTTCCGGGGCAAGAGTGCCGGGCTTCGCACGCAGACGATCGTCGGCACCGCTGCCGCGCTGTTCCTGATCATCAGCAAGTACGGCTTCGGGGACGTGCTCGCGCCGGGCCACGTCATCCTGGATCCCTCGCGGGTCGCGGCGCAGGTCGTCTCGGGCGTCGGCTTCCTCGGCGCGGGCCTGATCATCACCCGGCGAGGCGCGATCCGCGGGCTGACCACCGCCGCGTCCGTGTGGGAGACGGCCGCGATCGGCATGGCCGCCGGCGCGGGGCTGCCCCTGCTGGCCCTGCTCGTCACCGGGCTGCACTTCGTGACCGTGGTGGCGTACCGGCCCCTCGGCCGCGTGTTGGCCACGCATGGTCACGGTGAGCGGACGTACCGGGTGACGTACGAGGACGGCCGCGGCGTGCTGCGCGGCCTGCTCGCCCGGTGCACCGAGCGCGGCTGGTCGATCAACGCGATGTCCGTGTCCGGCACCGGCGAGGACGGACGCCATGCGCCGGGCGACGGCCTGGTCAGCGTCGGGCTGACCCTCAGCGGGGCGGGAGCATACGAGGCCTGCGCTGATCTGGCCTCGGTCGACGGTGTGGTCCGCGTCGACCTCGGCGACGAAGATGACTGATGGCGGTTATGGCGAGAGCCCGATTGCTGTTACGGTGGAACCCGGTTAATAGCAGTTCCTTCTTCGGCCAGATGTACGACGTCGGATTTGCAGTGCGTCGTCGGTCTCCTCATCGAGTCGTCACCGCGTAACCAGCCGGTCCGCACGGTGCGGACGGCAGCTCGATTCGAAGGAGCAAGACATGGCACAGGGAACTGTGAAGTGGTTCAACGCCGAAAAGGGCTTCGGTTTCATCGCGCCCGAGGACGGCAGCGCGGACGTGTTCGTCCACTTCTCCGCGATCCAGACCGACGGCTTCAAGTCGCTGGACGAGAACCAGCGCGTGGAGTTCGACACGACCGCCGGCGCCAAGGGCCCGCAGGCCGAGAACGTCCGCGCGGTCTGATCTCGCGCTCGTAGTGGAGGCCCCGGGCGTTGCCCGGGGCCTCCACTCGTTCGGGCTGGCGTCACCGCTTCCCCCGGGACCTGTAAGCTGTTCCGGTTGTCACGCGCGATTAGCTCAGCGGGAGAGCACTGCCTTCACACGGCAGGGGTCACTGGTTCGATCCCAGTATCGCGCACCATCACGAAGGCCCAGGATTCCCAGGCGTTCATCGCCTTTCAAGATCACTCCGCTGCGGACCGGTTGAGCCGTAGGCAACACCGGCCGCGCGCCCCACAGCATCCAGACGCTCTGCCACGGCGTCCAGATCGTCGTCGAACAGGACGGGCCAAGTCGGCCTGGCGATCAGGATCAAGAGTGAGCTGAACCAGGCAGGTTTCGCGCGCCAGGACAACCCGTCGTAGCCCGTGACACTCACCCGAGGTGGGCTCGTGCTCCCACGACCGTCCGCTCATGCTCAGCCCTGCGAGCGTCAAGTTCGCCGACCTCGCCACGAACCCGGCCTAAGTACCCTGTAGCTGTGTCCGGACGCCGCGAAGCCCTCGTCGCCGCACGGCGTTCGGCCCAGGTTCCGATCACGTACCCAGACCTGCCCGTCTCCGCGCGCAGGGACGAACTGGCCGCCGCGATCCGCGATCACCAGGTCGTCGTCGTCGCCGGCGAGACCGGTTCGGGCAAGACGACCCAGCTGCCGAAGATCTGTCTGGAGCTCGGCCGCGGCATCGCCGGGCTCATCGGTCATACCCAGCCACGGCGCCTGGCCGCCCGTACCGTCGCGACCCGCCTCGCCTCCGAGCTCGGTAGCGAACTCGGCGACATCGTCGGCTACTCGGTGCGGTTCACCGACCAAGTCGGCGACCGTACCCGCGTACGGCTGATGACCGACGGCATCCTGCTGGCCGAGATCGGCCGCGACCGCGCGCTGCGCCGGTACGACACGTTGATCATCGACGAGGCGCACGAGCGCAGCCTCAATGTCGACTTCCTGCTCGGCTACCTGCGCGAACTGCTGCCCGAGCGCCCCGATCTGAAGCTGGTCATCACCTCGGCGACGATCGATCCGCAGCGCTTCGCGTCCTACTTCGCCGAGGCGGTCAAGGCCGATGTGCCCGTGATCGAGGTGTCCGGCCGGACGTACCCGGTCGAGATCCGCTACCGCCCGCTCGAGATCGAACTCGAGGACGACGACGGCGTGATCATCTCGGAGCAGAGGGACGAGATCGGCGGGATCCTCGACGCGGTGCGCGAACTCGACCGGATCTCGCCCGGGGACATCCTGATCTTCCTCTCCGGCGAGCGGGAGATCCGCGACACCGCCGAGGCACTCAACGGGCTGCGCCTGTTCAACACCGAGGTCCTGCCGCTGTACGCCCGGCTCTCCACCGGTGAGCAGCAGCGTGTCTTCGAGCCACACGCCACGCGGCACATCGTGCTGGCGACCAACGTCGCCGAGACGTCGCTGACCGTACCGGGCATCAAGTACGTGATCGATCCGGGCGCCGCGCGTATCTCTCGCTACAGCCGGCGTACGAAGGTGCAGCGCCTGCCGATCGAGCCGATCAGCCAGGCGTCCGCCGATCAGCGGGCCGGTCGCTGCGGGCGCACGAGCGACGGCATCTGCATCCGTCTCTACACCGAGGCCGACTACGAGAGCCGGCCCCGCTTCACCGACCCCGAGATCCTGCGCACCAACCTCGCCTCGGTTCTGCTGCAGATGGCCGCGCTGCGCCTCGGCACCGTGGAGTCGTTCGGTTTCCTCGATCCTCCGGACAAGCGAGCGGTACGCGACGGCGTCCTGCTGCTCACCGAGCTCAACGCCTTCGACGCGGACGGGAAGGTCACCGGGCTCGGACGCCGGCTCGCACGATTGCCCGTCGACCCGCGCATCGGCCGGATGATCCTGCAGGCCGAGCGTGAGGGCTGCGTGCGCGAGGTGCTCATCCTGGCCGCCGCGCTGTCGATCCCCGACCCGCGGGAGCGCCCCACCGACCACCAAGCGCACGCCAAGCAGCTGCACGCCCGCTTTGCCGACCCGGATTCCGACTTCACCGCCTACCTCAACCTCTGGGCGTACGTGAGCGAGCAGCGCGCGGCCCTCTCCGGCAATGCCTTCCGGCGGATGTGCCGTGAGGAACACCTGCATTACCTGCGGCTGCGCGAGTGGCAGGACCTGGTCGGACAGCTGCGCACGATCGCCCGTCAGCTCGACATCACCGAGAATCCCGAACCCGCGCCGGGCGACCGGGTCCACGCCGCGCTGCTGTCCGGGCTGCTCAGCCACGTCGGGATGCGCGACGGCGAGAGCCGTACGTTCCTCGGCGCCCGCAACACCAAGTTCGTGATCGCGCCCGGCTCGCCGCTGAGCACGAAGCCGCCGAAGTGGACGGTCGTCGCCGAGCTCGTCGAGACCGCCCGGCTGTACGGACGTACCGCGGCGCGCATCAGACCGGACTGGCTCGAACCGCTGGCCGAACACCTGCTGCAGCGCACCTACAGCGAGCCGTCGTGGGACGCACGCCGCGGCGGCGCGGTGGCGTACGAGCGGGTCACCCTCTACGGCCTGCCGATCGTCGCGCGGCGCGCGATCGGGTACGGCCGAATCGACCCCGAGCACGCGCGGGAGCTGTTCATCCAGCACGCGCTGGTCGAGGCCGGGGGTTCCCCCGCCGACGGCGGCGTGGCCGGCAGCGAAGGGTCGACGCTCAAGCACCGCTTCTACGTGCGCAACCAGGCACTGCGCACAGAGCTCGCTGAACTCGAGGAGCGCACCCGGCGCGGCGGCCTCGTGGTCGGCGATGAGACGATCTATGCCTTCTACGACAAGCGGATTCCCGCCGACATCGTCAGCCGACGACACTTCGACGCATGGTGGAAGAAGCAGCGACACGAGACGCCGGAGCTGCTCACCCTCACCCGGGACGACCTGCTCGCGCCGTCCTTCGACGGCACCGACCCGGCCGCGGACTTCCCGGAGCAGTGGCGGGCCGGGGATGTGGCACTACCGGTGACCTACCGTTTCGCCCCCGGTGCCGAGGACGACGGCGCCACCGTGCACGTCCCCGCGGATGTGCTGGCGCGGCTGGGCGCCGATGATCTCGCCGGATTCTCGTGGCAGGTCCCGGCACTGCGTGAGGAGTTGGTCACCGCGCTGATCCGCTCCCTGCCCAAGGACCTACGGCGTCATTTCGTCCCGGCCCCCGACACGGCCCGCGCCGTCCTCGATCAACTCGACCCCGAGAAGGAGCCGCTCCTCGACGGCCTGCAGCGCGGACTGTTCGACCGCACCGGTGTCCTCGTCCCGCTGGACGCCTTCGACCTCGCCAAGCTCCCGTCGCATCTGCGGATGACGTTCCAGGTGCACGACGGCCGGGGCAAGATCCTCGCTCAGGGCGCCGACCTGAGCGCGATCAGGGACGATCTCTACCCAGAGTCCGCCGGTCGGGCCGAGGGCCCCGCGCCCGTATCGAGACCCGAGCAAGACGCCCGCCTCGAACTCCGTACGAAGCTTCGCGCCGAGCTCAACTCTCCGGTCAAGCACGTGGAACGCGGCCTGTCCCAACGTGCGCGCCTGATCCTCAACACCAATCCGGACGGTTCGTTGAGTGCGCTGCTGGACGACTGCGCCGATGCCGCCGCCGACGCACTCATCGGGAACCAGAACGGCGACTACGACACGATCCGCGGCCGCGTCCGGGCCGATCTCGTCGGACGTACCGAGAAGATCACCGGGTTGGTCGAGAGGGTCCTCACCGCCGCGCACGAGGTACGCCGCGCGCTGCCGTCCAAGCCCTCCCCTGCACTCGAGCCGGCCGTCGACGACATCAGGGCCCAGCTGTCCCGGCTGCTGCCCCGCGGCTTCGTCGCCCTCACCGGCGAGGCGCGCCTGCGTGACCTCGCCCGCTACCTCACTGCCGTCGGCCGCCGCCTGGACGCCCTGCCACGCGACGTCGACGCCGACCGGGGTCGCATGGCGCGGGTGCACGCCGTCGAGCAGGTCTACACCGACCTCGTACGCGCCCTGCCCGCCACGCGCACGCAGCGCGAGGACGTACGAGACATCGCCTGGTTCATCGAGGAGTTCCGGGTCAGCCTCTGGGCGCAACAGCTCGGCACGGCACGGCCGGTCAGCGAGCAGCGCATCTACAAGACCATCGACAAGATCACCCCCTGAGCGCGCGCTCCACGGCGTCCACGGTCCGGCGGACCTGTGCGGCGTCCGTGCGGTGGTTACTCACCGAGAACCGGATCACGTGCCGCCCTGCCCACACGCTCCCCGATGGGCGCACCTCGCCCTCAACCAGCAGCCGCGCCAGCACCTCGTCGGTGCGCTCGTCCGAACCGAACGAGGCGCACACCTGCGTGTAGACCACGTCGTTGACCACTTCGACGTCCGGCAGCCCGCGCAGCCCGGCCGCGATCGCCTGTGCGGCGTCGACCAGGCCGTCCACCAGCGCGATCACCCCTGAGCGCCCGAGCGAGGCCAGCGCCGCCCACACCGGCACTCCGCGCGCCCGGCGTGACATCTCCGGTACGAAGTCGAACGGGTCGGGCGTCGCGCCCTGCAGCAGGTACGCCGCCCGGGCGCCCAGCGCCCGCACCGCGGCGTCACGATCGGCGACGATCGCCACGCCACCGTCGTAGGGGACGTTCAGCGTCTTGTGCGCATCGCTCGCCCACGAGTCGGCCTCCGCCAGACCCGCCACCAGTGGGGCGAGCCGAGGCGAGGCGAGTGCCCACAGCCCGAACGCTCCATCCACATGGACCCAGGCGTCGGCCGCGCGGGCTGCCTCGACCACCGGCTCGAAGGGATCGAACGAGCCGGAATGCACGTTGCCGGCCTGCAGCGCCACGATCGTCGGGCCGTCGTACGCCCCGAGGGCCACCCGCAGCGCGCCGGCGTCCAACCGTCCCTGATCATCGGCGGCCACCAGTTCCGGCGCACCGAGCCCGAGGTAGCGCAACGCGAGGTCAACCGAACTGTGCCGCTCGGCGCCGGCGAGCACCCGCACGCGGGGCGCACCGGTGAGCCCGTCGCGCTCCACGTCCCAGCCGGTCCGGCGCAGCACCTGCCCCCTCGCCGCGGCCAGGCAGCTGAAGTTGGCCGCGGTCGCGCCGGTCGCGAAGCCGACGCCCGACCCGGCCGGCAGACCGAGCACGTCCAGCAGCCACTCGCCCGCGGCCTCCTCCACTGCTGCCACTCCCGGCGTCGCGAGGCGCATGCCGCCGTTCTGGTCCCAGGCCGACACCAGCCAGTCCGCCGCCAGCGCCGCGGGCAGCGAGCCACCCATCACCCAGCCGTAGAACCTCGGGGAGCCGATCGCCATCAGACCCGGCTCGGCCGCCGCGACCAGGTCGGTGATCACCTGCTCCGGCCGCAGACCGGACGCCGGGAGCGCGGCGGGCAGCGCGGCCCGGGCCTGTTCGACCGTCGCCGTGGCCGGGATCGGGCGTTCGGCGAGCCCGTCGATCCAGCGCAGGGCCGCGGCGATCGCGACATCGAGCTCGGGATGGTCTGCGGCGAAGCGGGAAGTCATGATCGCGAAGGTGCCCTGCGGGGGCCGTCCGCGTCAATGCGGTGGTGGCGCGGTCAGTCGGCTTTGAAGTCGCCCGCGTCGACGCGCAGCGGCCGGAGCACGTCGAAGATCTCCTTCAGCTCCCCCAAGCCCAGCGGCGTCAGGCCGAAGCGGGCATCGTTCAGCGCCCGGGTCGCCTCGGCCGCAACCTCACGGCCGTGGTCGGTGATCCGCGCCAGTGTGCCTCGTCCGTCCTGCGGGTTCGGTTCCCGGGCCACCAGGCCTGCCGACTCCAGCCGGTCGATCACGTTCGTCACTGACGTCGCATGCACCTGCAGCCGCTGGCCGATCTTCGACAGTGGCAGCGCACCCCGCTTGCTGTGCGTCAGCAACACCAGCGCCTCGTACCGGCTGAAGGTGATCCCATGCGGCCGCAGCAATCCGTCCAGCTTCGCCAGCAGAACCTGCTGCGCCCGCATGATCGACGTCACCGCGCGCATCGAGGCATAGACATCGGCGTCCTCGGCCGGCCAGTGCTCCTCCCAGAGGTCACCGGCCCGGTCGATCGGATCGAACGGCAGCGGCTGGCTCACGGGGGAAGGGTAGCCGAGATCAACCGAGCGGATCTTCCGTTTCGCGAAGCAATCTCAGCGCGTCGGCGTACATCCGTTCCTTGATCGTCCCCAGCGTCGCGCCCGCCTTGTCCGCGAGCGGCCCCGCCAGCCGGACGGCGTCGGGAAGGACACGATCCTCGCTCGCGACCGCGTCGACGATCCCCGCCTCCAGTGCCTCGGTCCCGCCGTAGCGGCGTCCGGTCGTCATCGCCTCGTGCGCGGTCCGCTTCGACAGCCGGCCCTGGATCAGTGCCGACATCCCCCGCGTGAACGGGATCTGGATGTCGACCTCGGGCAGACAGAAGAAACCACGGTCGGCCCGCATCACCCGCACGTCCGCAGACAGCGAGAGCATCGCGCCCGCCGCGAACGCGTGCCCCTGGATCGCCGCCACCGTGGGCACCGGCAGCGAGAGCAGGCGCGCGAACACCCCGTGTACCTGCACCGCGTATGCCGCGAACTGCTCCCCGTGGGTGCCGAGCCACTCCAGGTCCAGGCCGTTCGAGAAGAATTTCCCGCTCGCCGTCACGACCAAGGCCCGCGGTCCCTCGGCCTGCGCGACCTCGTCCAGATGAGCCCGCACCTGCCCGAGCCAGTCGGGGTGGAACCGGTTCTCGGCCGCACCGAGGTTGAGGACGTACACGGTCTCGTCACGGGTCAGCGTCGGCATCACCCGATCGTACGAAAGACACCGGCAGGCGCACCGCCCGCTTTCGCCGCACCGTCGCACGTCGCCCTTGATCGAAGTACGAGTCCGGCCGCGATTTCGACCGATCCGGCACTTCGATCCTGGCTCAGAGCGAGTCGAGCAACTTGTCGGCCGCCGCGTAGGGATCGATCTTCCCCTCGGCCACTGCCGCCGCCGCGTCGTCCAATGCGTCGCCCGCCGACGAGGTAAACCGCGCCCGCACCGCCGCCAGTGCAATCGCCTCGACCTCGGCCGCGGCTCGACGCCGTCGGCGTCGGACCAATTCACCCGACGAGAGCCATGCTTGATGCTCGTCGATCGCCGTCAGCAACTCGCCGATGCCCTCGCCCGTCGACGCGACGGTCTTCACGATCGGCGCGACCCAGCCGCCGGGAGCCCCACGTGAGAGGCCCAGCGTCTGCATGTGCCGCAGGTCGCGGCTGACCTGCGCCGCTCCGTCGCGGTCGGCCTTGTTCACAACGAAGACGTCCGCGATCTCCAGCACGCCGGCCTTCGCGGCCTGGATGCCATCGCCCATGCCGGGAGCGAGCACGACGAGGGTGGTGTCCGCCAGTCCCGCGATATCCAGCTCGGCCTGACCGACGCCGACCGTCTCGATCAGCACGAGGTCGAATCCGGCCGCGTCGAGCACACGCAGCGCGGCCGGCACGGCGGCGGAGAGCCCCCCGAGCTGGCCACGTGTCGCGAGCGAACGGATGAAGACTCCCGGATCGGTCGCGTGCTCGCCCATCCGGATCCGGTCACCCAGCAGCGCCCCGCCGGTGAACGGCGACGAGGGGTCGACCGCCAGCACTCCGACCCGTCGATCGGCCGCGCGCAGCGCAGAGACCAGGGCCGAGACCGTCGTCGACTTGCCGACCCCGGGCGAGCCGGTCAGTCCGACGACCCGCGCCTGCCCCGCGTACGGTGTCGTCGCCGCGGCTACCTCGCGCAGCAGCGGCGACTGGCCCTCCACGTACGAAATCAGCCGGGCGACCGCCCGCACCTCCCCGGTGCGGGCGCGCTCGACGATCTGCCCGATCCCGGAGAATCCGGGCCGTTCGATCACGCAGACGGTACGCGCAGGATCAGCGCGTCACCCTGTCCGCCACCACCACACAGACCGGCCGCACCCACGCCGCCACCGCGCCGCTTGAGCTCGTACGCCAGCGTGAGCGCGAGGCGCGCCCCGGACATCCCGATCGGGTGGCCGAGCGCGATCGCGCCGCCATTGACGTTGACGATCTCCGTACCGACGCCGAGATCCTGCAGCGACTGGAGACCGACCGACGCGAAGGCCTCGTTGATCTCGATCAGGTCGAGGTCGGCGACGGTCAGGCCCTCCTTGCGCAGGGCGTCGTTGATCGCGTTCGAGGGCTGGCTGTGCAGCGAGTTGTCCGGGCCGGCGACGTTGCCATGGGCGCCGATCTCGGCGATCCAGCTCAGGCCCAGCTCCTCGGCCTTCGCCTTGCTCATGACGACGACCGCGCACGCGCCGTCGGAGATCGGCGAGGACGAGCCAGCCGTGATCGTGCCGCCGTCCACGAACGAGGCACGCAGCTTCGACAGCGACTCCGCCGTCGTGTCCGGGCGGATGCCCTCGTCCTCGCGGATCTCGATCGGGTCACCCTTACGCTGCGGGATCGACAGCGGCGTGATCTCGGCGTCGAAGTTGCCGTTTTTCTGCGCGATCGCGGCGCGCTGGTGCGAACGGGCGGCGAACTCGTCCTGCTCCTGGCGACCGATGCCGCGCTCGGCGTTACCACGCTCGGTCAGCTCGCCCATCGGGATCTTGTCGAACGCGTCATCGAGCCCGTCGTACGCCATCGCGTCGAGCACCTCGTACGAGCCGTACTTGTGCCCGACCCGCGAGTTCGGCAGCAGGTGCGGCGCGTTGGTCATCGACTCCATGCCCCCCGCGACGACGACGTCGAACTCGCCGGCGCGGATCAGCTGGTCGGCTAGCGCGATCGCGTCCAGGCCGGACAGACACATCTTGTTGATCGACAACGACGGGACGTCCATCGGGATGCCGCCCTTGACGGCCGCCTGCCGGGCGGGCATCTGGCCCTGGCCGGACTGCAGCACCTGCCCCATGATCACGTACTGGACCTGCTCGGGCTTCACCCCTGAGCGCTCGAGCGCGGCCTTGATCGCGAATCCGCCCAGATCGGTGGCCGAGAAGTCCTTGAGGTTCCCCAGCAGGCGCCCCATCGGGGTACGCGCGCCGTCGACGATCACCGATCCAGCCATGGCTCTCTCTCTTTCCATCGGAGTCTCCAGCGATCCGCCGCGGACGTATCGCACCGCGGCCCACTGTAGTAGGACGCACAGGGGACGACTCCCCCTGTGACTCTCGGCACGCGATGGTCCGAAATCCTCGCCAGAGAACGCTTGCGGACTGCACGATGACCGAATGTCCAGTGACGCCAACACCGCCAGCACCACGAGCCTGTTCACCAAGGTCGACCACGTCGGTATCGCGGTCCCGGACCTGGACGAGGCGATCGCGTTCTACGCCGACAACTTCGGCATCGTCAGCGTCCATGAGGAGACGAACGAGGAACAGGGCGTGCGCGAGGCGATGCTCGCGGTCGGCGACGGCGAGACCCGTCTGCAGTTGCTCGCCCCGCTGAACGATGACTCCACCATCGCCAAGTTCATCGGCCGCAGCGGCCCGGGCATCCAGCAGATGGCCTACACCGTTGCCGACATCGAGGCGGTCTCAGCGCAGCTGCGCGCCAAGGGCCTGCGCCTTCTCTACGAGAACGCCAAGCGCGGTACGTCCGACAGCAAGGTCAACTTCATCCATCCCAAGGACGCCGGCGGCGTACTCGTCGAGCTCGTCGAGCCGGCCTCGACCGAGCACTGACCCACCGGGCACGTCCTCGCCCGCTCTCTCGACACACCCCCGCGGGTACACACACGTCGCCGGCGGGTAATTTCTGGCCGTCCGCTCGTCGTCGAACGGGGACTCCAGCGATCACCGAGCGACACCTGTGGAGCGAATCATGAGTATCGACGACATCCGCGGCGCCATCCTCTCCGACGAGCTTGCGGCGGTCGGCAGTATCGGAACCCCCAAGACGTACCAGGGGGTCGTCGTGCGTGCGGACGAGCAGGAGATGTTCGCCGGTCTTGCGTCCAAGGACAAGGACCCCCGCAAGTCGCTGCACGTACAGGACGTCGAAACCCCCGAGATCGGCCCGGGCGAGGCGATCGTGGCGGTGATGGCCAGCGCGATCAACTACAACACCGTCTGGACCTCGATCTTCGAGCCGGTCTCGACCTTCGGGTTCCTGAAGAAGTACGGCAGGTACAGCGAGCTGACCAAGCGGCACGACCGCCCGTACCACGTGGTCGGCTCGGACCTGTCCGGCGTCGTGCTCGCGGTCGGCGCGGGCGTCACCAAGTGGCGGCCGGGCGATGAGGTCGTGGCGCATTGCCTGTCTGTCGAGCTCGAGGACGCCGCCGGCCACGATGACTCGATGATGGACCCGCAACAGCGCATCTGGGGCTTCGAGACCAACTTCGGCGGCCTCGCCGAGCTGGCCCTGGTCAAGGCCAACCAGCTCATGCCCAAGGCACAGCACCTCACCTGGGAGGAGGCCGCCTCCCCCGGCCTGGTCAACTCCACTGCCTACCGTCAGCTCGTCTCCCACCACGGCGCCGGCATGAAGCAGGGCGACGTCGTACTGATCTGGGGCGCCTCCGGGGGCCTCGGCGGCTATGCCACGCAGTACACCCTCAACGGCGGCGCGATCCCCGTCTGCGTGGTCAGCTCACCGGAGAAGGCCGAGATCTGCCGCCGCATGGGTGCCGAGCTGGTCATCGACCGCGCCGCCGAGGGCTACGAGTTCTGGAAGGACCCGCAGACCCAGGACCCCAAGGAATGGCAGCGCTTCGGCGCCAAGATCCGCGAGCTCACCGGCGGCGAGGACCCTGACATCGTCTACGAGCACCCGGGCCGCGAGACGTTCGGCGCGAGCGTGTACGTCACCAAGCGGGGCGGCACCGTCGTCACCTGCGCCTCCACCTCAGGATTCATGCATGAGTACGACAACCGCTACCTCTGGATGACTCTCAAGCGCATCGTCGGCTCCCACTTCGCGAACTACCGCGAGAGCTGGGAGGCCAATCGCCTGATCAGCAAGGGCTACATCCACCCGACGCTGTCCAAGACGTACGCGATGAGCGAGGTTGGCCAGGCCGCCTACGACGTGCACAAGAACCTGCACCAGGGCAAGGTCGGCGTCCTGTGCCTCGCGCCCGAGGAAGGCCTCGGCGTGCGCGATCACGACCTGCGCGCCAAGCACCTCACGGAGATCAACCGCTTCCGCGGAATCTAGGCGTCGTGACCGACTCTGTGTGGTAGTCGTCCGGCGATCAGGGATCGTGCGTGTGTGGGGTCTGGTCGCTCATCGGGGCCGTCCCGAGGTGACGATCGTGCGTGTGGGGTCTGCGGTCCGGGTGCGCGAGTCGGTCCTGGGTCGTTCTTGCCGATGCCGCGGTGGCGGAGCCAACTGCAGTGTGAGATCCCCGTTCGTCCGGTTTGGTGGGACACCGGGGGGCAGTGGGAACATGTCCGCATGGCAACGGATCACCCCTCCGACGTGCTGCCGCTCTTCAGTGGAGCGGTACGTGGTTTCGACCCCGCGATCCGGGGTTACGACCGGACCCAGGTAGACCAATATGTCGGCGCGCTCGACGAGGAGTTGCGCTCCACCGCTGCCGAGCGCGACTCCGCGGTAGCCCGCAGCTCGGACCTGGCCGCGCAGTTGGCCAGTGCGCAGGCGCAGATCGAGTCGCTGCGCCGCCAGTTGCGGACCGCGACCGAGCACATCACCCCGGAGAACGTCGACTCGACGGTGCGCCACCTGGTCGAGACGGCGCAGGCGGAGGCGACCAAGCTGCGGCTGGACACCGAGACGCATGCCGAGGCCGTCCGCAACGGCGCTGCGGACGCCGCGGCTCGCACCCGCGCCGCGGCGGAGGCGGAGGCCGCCCGCATCGTCGAGGAGGCGACGGCCAAGCACGCCCAGGCCGATGAGGTCTACCGCCGGCGGGTGGCCGAGGCCGAGGCCCATCGGCAGCAGATCGAGGTCGAACTCGCCGCCTCCATCGAGAAGGCACGATCCGAGGAGGACCGCATCACCTCCGAGGCGGCCGCCGAGCGGGCGAGCCTGAACGCCGAGGCCGAGGCTGCGCGGCTACGCCTCGAGACGGAGTCCGCGGCCGAGCGCGAGCGACTCGACCAAGAACTCGCCGAGCGGCACGCGCAGATCGAGGAGGACTACGAGATCGCGCTGCGTGCGCGGCGCTCGAAGGACTACGCGGAGATCGAGGCCGCGCGCACCGAGGCGCACGCCGCTGCCGCGAGGATCGTGGAGAACGCCAAGTCCGAGGCGGCCACACTCATCGGGGACGCCCAGGACGAGGTGCGCCGGCTACACGGGGAACGCGAGTCCGTTCACAGCGCCCTGACCGAGCTGCACACCAAGCTCGGCACCGCGCTGAGCGACTCCCGCGCCGAGACCCCGTGAGTGGTGAGTTTCGTCGCGAGTGGTGAATTGCACGCAACCACTCGCGATCTATTCAGCCACTCTGCACGTCAGCTGTAGTCCCGGAAGCCCTTGCCGACCTTGCGGCCGAGGCGACCGGCAGTGACGAGCTGCTCGAGCAGCGGGGCGGGCGCGAAGCCGGGCTCCCGGAACTCCAGGTACAGCTCGCGTTCGATGGCGAGGGAGACGTCGTTGCCCACCACGTCCAGCAGTTCGAATGGGCCCATCGGGTAGCCGCAGCCGACCTTCATCGCGTTGTCGATGTCGTCGGCCGTCGCGTAATGCGCCTCGAGCATCTTGATCGCATCGTTGAGGTAGGGGAACAGCAGCGCGTTCACGATGAAGCCGGCGCGGTCTCCGCAGCGCACCGCATGCTTGCCGACCTTCTCGGTGACCTCGAGCACGGTGGCCTCGACGTCCCCGGCGGTCGCGACCGTGGTGACGACCTCCACCAGCTTCATCACCGCCGCGGGGTTGAAGAAGTGCATCCCGATGACATCAGCCGGGCGGTTGGTCGACTGGGCGATCGCGATCACCGGCAGCGACGAGGTGGTGGTGGCCAGGACGGCGCCTGGCTTGCACACCTCATCCAGCGCTCCGAAGATCGCCTGCTTGACGGAGAGTTCCTCGGCGACGGCCTCCACGACGAGGTCGACCCCAGCCAGCCCGTCGACGGTGGTCGCGCCGTGCACGCGCCCGAGTGCGGCATCGCGGTCCTGCTGGGTGAGCTTGCCGCGAGCCACGGCCTTGCCCAACGACTTGGCCAGCGCACTCATCACACCGGCGACCTTCGCCTCGCCACGCGCGACGAACGTCGTCTCGTACCCCGCCTTCGCGAAGACCTCGATGATGCCGGTGGCCATCGTCCCGGATCCGACGACGCCGACAGTGGCCACCGGCCGGGCGCCGGCGGGACGGTCTCCCGCGGTGTGCGTCAGCACGTCGGCGACGATGCGCGGCGAGCCTGGCTCGTCGTAGGTATAGAAGCCGCGGCCGGACTTCCGTCCGAGCAGGCCCGCGGTGATCATCTGCCTGAAGATCGGCGCGGGCGCGTGCAAACGGTCACGGCCCTGCTTGTACATCGTGTCCAGGATCTCGTACGCCGTGTCCAGACCGATCAGATCCAGCAGGGCCAACGGACCCATCGGCAGCCCGCAGCCGAGCTTCATGGCCGCGTCGATGTCCTCGCGCGTCGCGTACTTGGACTCGTACAGCGCCACGGCGTGGTTCAGGTAGCCGAACAGCAGCGCATTCGCGATGAATCCGGCCCGATCGCCGATCGTCACGTCGATCTTGCCCAGGCGCTGCGCGAAGGCTTCGAGGTCGTCGACCACGTCCTGCTCGGTGACGACGCTGCGCACGACCTCCACCAGCTTCATCACCGGCGCCGGGTTGAAGAAATGCAGGCCGACGACCTTGCCCGGACGGGTCGTGGCGACCGCAATCTCGGTGACCGACAGCGAGGACGTGTTCGTGGCGAGGATAGCCTCGGGCTTACAGATCTTGTCCAGCGCGGTGAAGATCTCACGCTTGAGATCCAGACGCTCCGGTACGGCCTCCACGACGAGGTCGACCTCCGCCAGAGCCTCGAGTCCGAGGTCGTAGGTGATGTTGTCCAGCAGCGCACGCTGTTCGTCCGCGCTCAGCTTGCCGCCACCGACGGCGCGCTCCGTGGACTGCTCGATGTGCCCGCGACCGCGGTCAAGGGCGTCCCGATCACGCTCCACCGCAGTGACCTTCAGTCCGGAGCGGGCGAAGACCTCCACGATGCCGGCGCCCATGGTGCCCAGTCCCACCACTGCGACGGACGTGAACTCGTGAGCCATGGCGTACTCCCACCTGAGCGCGGACGATCGTTGAATCAACGCCAATCACTGATGAGTAACCACCTGGCGGATCATCGGACCCTAGCTGTGCCGCAGAGCCGTCGCAAAGGTGGCAATGGTCACTCGACGCAAGCGCGCACTAGCTCGGGACCCTGCGGCGTCATGTCGTTGGCCGGACCGGGTGCGGGCCGTTCGGCGCTCGCGGCTCGTTCGGCGCGCAGCGCTCGCGCGACGGTGAGCAGGATCGCCAGCTGCGTGCTGTTTCCCCGCACGGCGGTACGCATCGTCAAGCCCCTCCCGGCTCGCCCCCACGGTCCTGGTCGATCCCCGCAGAGGGACCGCCGTGATCATCGGTTCGCGGTGGGGCGAGTTGAGGAGAAGTTGATCACGCTCGGGTCACGTTCCGACCGAGTGATGGTCAGAAGAGCCGATCTTCGACATTGTCGACGCCGCGCAGTGCCGCGTAGTCGAGCACCACGCAGCTGATGCCACGGTCCTCAGCGAGCGTGCGCGCCTGCGGCTTGATCTCCTGCGCGGCGAACACTCCACGCACCGGAGCGAGCAAGGGGTCGCGGTTCAGCAGTTCGAGGTAGCGCGTCAACTGCTCGACGCCGTCGATCTCGCCGCGGCGCTTGATCTCAACGGCGACGGACACCCCGTCGGCGTCCCGGCACATGATGTCGACCGGCCCGATCGCGGTCGGGAACTCGCGGCGGACCAACCGGTAGCCCTCCCCCAGCGTGTGGATCTGCTCGGCCAGCAGCTTCTGTAGGTGCGCCTCCACGCCGTCCTTGACCAGGCCGGGATCAATGCCGAGGTCATGGGCGGAGTCATGCTCGATCGCCTCGATCGCGATCAGCAGCTGCTCCCCGGACTTGTTGACCACGGTCCACGTCCCGGACCCGTCGCTCACGTCCTCGCGCAGCGTGCAAGGTGGACTCATCCAATTCAGCGGCTTGTACGAGCCACCGTCGGAGTGCACCAGCACCGACCCGTCGGCCTTGACCAACAGCAGCCGCATGGCCAGCGGAAGGTGGGCGGTGAGGCGTCCGACGTAGTCAACCGAACACCGGGCGATCACAAGGCGCATGCAAGGATCGAATCATGTCAACACCTCAGCCCTCGATCACCCTCTCCGGCGGCGCCACCATTCCTCAGCTCGGGTTCGGGGTCTGGCAGGTGTCGGACGAGGAGGCGACACCTGCCGTCGCGGCCGCGCTCCAGACCGGATACCGCTCGATCGACACCGCGCGGATGTATCGCAACGAACCCGGAGTCGGCCGGGCGATCGCTGAGTCTGGCCTGCCGCGGGACGAGCTCTTCGTGACCACCAAGCTCAACAACCGCTCGCACGGCCGGGATGCGACGCTGTCGGCGTTCGAGGCCAGCCGCGAGGCCCTCGGCTTGGAGGTCGTAGACCTGTTCCTGATCCACTGGCCACTGCCGGGCTCCGACCGCTACGTCGAGACCTGGAAGGCGTTCGTCGAGCTCAAGGAGCAGGGCCTGGTACGCAGCATCGGCGTGTCGAACTTCCAGCGCGCACACCTGCAGCGGCTCATCGACGAGACCGGCGTCACGCCGGAGCTGAACCAGATCGAGTTGCACCCGTACTTCACCCAGCATCCGCTGCGTGAGTTCCATGCCGAGCACGGCATCGCCACAGAGGCCTGGTCGCCGCTGGGCCAGGGCGGCCCGCTGCTGCAGGACCCGGTGATCACGGCGCTGGCCGCCGAGTACGGCCGGAGCCCCGCGCAGATCGTCCTGGGCTGGCACCTGGCGATCGGGAACGTCGTCATCCCGAAGTCGGTGACGCCGACGCGCATCGCGGAGAACTTCGGCTCGCTGGAGGTCACGCTGAGCACCGACGACATCGAGACGATCAGCGCGCTGAACCGCGATCAGCGGCTCGGGCCGGACCCCGACGTGCTGGGCGCTTGAGACCGTCGGATCAGGCGCGGGCGACTTCGATGGCGTCCACGATCTGGCCGAGTACGGTCGTGATCTCGAAGTCTTTCGGGGTAAACACCCTCGCGACGCCCCGGGCTCGCAACACCTCGGCGTCCGATTCGGGGATGATGCCGCCGGCGATCACCGGCACGTCGCTCAGCCCAGCGGCCTTGAGTCCGTCCACGACCTCGGGGATCACCGCCATGTGCGAGCCGGAGAGCACCGACAGGCCGACGACATCGACGTCCTCCTCGACCGCCGAGGCGATGATCTGTGCCGGCGTCAGGCGGATGCCGGAGTAGACGACCTCGAACCCGGCGTCCCGCGCGCGGATCGCGATCTGCTCGGCACCGTTGGAGTGACCGTCCAGACCGGGCTTGCCGACGAGGAACTTCAACGGACGCCCCAACTCGGCGCCAAGGATCTTGACGCGGTGCTGCACCTCGGCCAACGAACTCTCATGACCACCGCCGCTCGCGGCGGCGACGCCGGTCGGCGGGCGGTATTCGCCGAAGACCTCGCGCAGGACGCCGGCCCACTCCCCGATCGTGACGCCGACGCGGGCGCACGCGAGCGAGGCTTGCATCAGGTTCGCCTGCGAACCTGCCGCGGTGCGCAGGTCGTCGAGCGCGGACGTCACGAGCCCGACGTCGCGCCCGTCGCGCCACGCGAGGATCGCGTCCTTTGCCGCCTGCTCCACCGCCGGGTCGACGGTGAGGATGCCGCCGTCGGCGCCACCGACCAGCGGGTTCGGCTCGGTCTCGGTGAAGCGATTGACGCCGATCACGACGTCGTCGCCCGCTTCAATGCGGCGACGCCGTGCCGCGAGCGAGGAGACGAGTTCGGACTTGAGATAGCCGGACTCCACCGCCACGACGATGCCACCGAGTTCCAGGATGTGATCGATCTCCGCCTTGGCACCCGCCTTCAGCTCAGCGACCTTCGCCTCGACCACCTTCGAGCCGTCGAACAGATCGTCGTACTCGAGCAGGTCGGATTCGTACGCCAGTACCTGCTGCATGCGTAGCGACCACTGCTGGTCCCACGGGCGCGGCAGGCCGAGCGCCTCGTTCCATGCCGGCAACTGCACCGCACGTGCCCGGGCATCGCGGGATGCCGTGACCGCGAGCATCTCGAGCAGGATCCGGTAGACATTGTTCTCCGGTTGGGCCTCGGTCAGCCCGAGGGAGTTGACCTGAACGCCGTAGCGGAACCGCCGCTGCTTGGCGTCCCTCACGCCGTACCGCGACAGCGTGATCTCCTCCCACAGCTGCCCGAACGCACGGAGCTTGCACATCTCCTCGATGAAGCGCACACCGGCGTTGACGAAGAACGAGATGCGCGCGACGACATCGCCGAACTGTTCGGCGGGCACCTGACCGGAGTCACGCACCGCGTCAAGCACCGCGATCGCTGTGCCCATCGCAAACGCGATCTCCTGCACCGGCGTCGCGCCGGCCTCCTGCAAGTGATAACTGCAGACGTTGATCGGGTTCCACTTCGGGACGTTGGTCACCGTATAAGTGATCATGTCCGTGATGAGCCGCAGCGACGGCCCCGGCGGGAACACATACGTACCCCGCGACAGGTACTCCTTGATGATGTCGTTCTGCGTGGTGCCGGCCAACTTCTGCAGCACTTCGCGCGGATCGGAACCCCGCGCCTCTGCTTGTTCCGAGGCGACCGTGAGATACATCGCGAGCATGTACATCGCCGTGGCATTGATCGTCATCGACGTGTTCGTCTGCTCGGTCGGGATGCCGTCGAGCAGCGTGCGCAGGTCGCCGACGTGGCTGATCGGGACGCCGACCTTGCCGACCTCTCCCCGTGCCAACTCGGCGTCCGGGTCGTATCCGGTCTGCGTGGGGAGATCGAAGGCGACCGACAGGCCGGTCTGCCCCTTGGCGAGGTTCCTTCGATACAGCGCGTTGGACTCGACGGCCGAGCTGTGTCCGGCGTACGTACGCATCAGCCACGGTCGGTCGCGCTGGTCGTCGCTGGGGAATGGCACGGTGTACCTCCGAAGGTCCGACCGAATGTAGGAAGCCCGAGCAGGTTGCGCCTACCCACTGTGAGACAGCTCGCAGCGGATCGCACTTCGGCCGTGCTGCCGGCCTGCGCTGGGGATCAACCGCCGAAAGCTTCGGACTCCGCCCGCTCGACGTCGGCGCCCAGTGCTCGCAGCTGCTCCTCGAACCGCACGTAGCCGCGATCGATGTGATGCACCTCGGCGACCTCGGTGACACCCTCGGCGACCAGGCCGGCGATCACCAGGCCCACGCCGGCCCGGATGTCGGTGGCGCGGACCGGCGCGCCCGAGAGCTTGTCGCGGCCGCGCACCACCGCGTGATGACCGTCGGTCCGCACGTCGGCACCCATGCGCGAGATCTCGTCGCAGAACATGAACCGCGCCTCGAAGAGGTTCTCCGTGATCATCGACGTGCCGTCGGCGATCGACAGCAGGGCGATGGCCTGCGGCTGCAGGTCAGTGGCCAGCCCCGGGTACGGCAACGTCACTACGTCGAAGCTCCTCGGGCGGTCGGCGATACTCACCCGGAACACATTGGAGGAGCTTGCGACCCCACCATC
>Ga0164242_10000937_pt1 | contig 34597 bp, 34 predicted proteins | sample OricomgcompostMG_FD_108783 | JGI IMG/M metagenome (GOLD analysis project Ga0164242, IMG submission 108783) | Miracle-Growth compost microbial communities from Emeryville, California, USA - Original compost - Miracle growth compost (MG) ... | reverse complement strand
GTGGTCGACGAAGACGCCCTGGTGGGTGAGCATGCCCTCCCGGTGGAAGGACCTCCCCAGGTGCCAGTCGGAGGTGTGCAGGATCCGCATGGCAAAGACCCTAGAAGGGACCACCGACAGTCTTGGCGACCCACGCCGAGGCAGTCCTCAGCGCGGCCACTTCCGAGCCGTCTCCAGCTGCCGGGCGAGCTGATCGGAGGCGTCGACGAGGACCCGGCGCAGGGTCAGGTCGAGACCTGGCAGGCCGATCGCCTCGCGTGCCCGGGCCACGGTGGCCTTGCTGACCGATCCCGCGGGGAAGAACGCGTGCGCGGCATCGGCCAGCACCCACCCGGAGCGTGCATTGACGGTGTCGGGCAGGTCGGCGAAGTAGCGCTCGACGTACGGCGCCGTGAGCTCCTGCGGCCCGCGCCACAGCCCGTGTCCGGCGGCCACGACGTCGTAGTTGGGCAGGTCGGTCTCGCCGGTGAAGACGGACCAGGCGTAGGCCTTCGCCTCGGCGTCGGGGAGTGAGCAGAGCGCGCCGGTCAGCGCGACGCGGGCGTCGTTGGCGGGCTCGGCGTCGTAGGCCGCCTGCAGCTCCTCCCGGGTGACGGCCCCGAGCGTGGCGAGCCTGCCGAGGATGCGCCAGCGCAGGTCCAGGTCGAGGTCGATGCCCTCGGGAGTGGACGCCAGCCACGCCCGCAGTACGCCGGAGTCCTCGGCCGACCGGATAGCGGCCCGGAATCCCGCCAGCTGCTGCTCGGAACCGACCGGCGTTGAGGCGATCTTGTCGACGGCCGCCTGATGCAGCCGGGCGAGCGAGCCCTCCGGAGCCAGCGGCACCACGTCCCGGAAGAGCCACGTCATCGTGCGACGTGCCGTGTCCTCGGTGTCCTCCACCGGGAGGCTCGCGACGGCGATGTCGACGATGTCCGCGGGGGAGAGGGCGGCGTTGTGGAATCCGTTGCGCAGGTTGTTCCAGATGCCCGCCCGCAGCGGGCCGTCGGTGACACCGGGCAGCAGCCGCTTGAGCGCGTCGACGGTGATCTGGTCGGGGATGAGCACGGCCCAGGTGTCGTCGTAGGGGTCGAGGACGATGGCGTCGCCCTCGAGCGCCAGCGGGGTCGCTGCTGCCGCAACCGTCACCGGCTCGGTCCGCCAGTCGCCATCGGTGGCGACCGCGACCCGGAAGGCGTGCGCGCGTTCAGCCGGGTGCTCGGCGGGGGGAGTCCGCAGCAGCACACCCTCAGCACGGTCGTAGGCGATGGTGTCGGGGCCAGCGGTACGCAACCATTGCGCGGCGAAGTCCGACAGATCACCCGCGCCGGCACGCTGCCATGACCCGAGCAGGTCGTGCATGGTCGCATTGCCGAAGCGGTGGGTGGTGAAGTGGTCGATCACGCCGCCGAAGAACACCTCGTCGCCCAGCGAGGCGGCGAGCTGGCGCAGGATCGCCGAGCCCTTCGCGTAGGAGATCCCGTCGAAGTCCTGCAGGGCCGCGACCGCGTCCACGGCGCCGTTGCCGGCGACCGGGTGCGACGAGGGCCGCTGGTCGGCGACGAGGCCCCATTGCCGGCGGGCGTAGGACATGTCGGCCCAGGCGTCGGCGTACTCGGTGACGTCGGCCGTCACCCGGTTGCCCATGTACTCGGCGAAGGACTCGTTGAGCCAGAGGTCGTCCCACCAGGCCGGCGTGACCAGGTTGCCGAACCACTGGTGCGCCATCTCGTGGGCGACCGTTGTCGCCCGCTGGATCCGCATGCCGCGCGTGACCCGGGAGGTGAAGATCAGCGGATCGCGGAAGGTGACGCAGCCCGGGTTCTCCATGGCGCCGGCGTTGAACTCCGGCACGAACATCTGGTCGTACTTCCCGAACGCGTAACGGATGCCGAAGAGCCGGTGAAACTCGTCGAAGCTCTGCTGGGTGAGGGTGAACAGCTCCTCGGCGTCCCGGTCCAGGGCGTCGGCGAGACTGGCGCGGGCGCCGACCAGCAGCGGGATCCCGTCGTGGTCGGCGCTCACCGTGTGGAAGGGGCCGGCGACCAGCGTGACGAAGTAGGTCGACAACGGCTGGCTGGTCTCGAACTCCCATTCGCCGGGGGCGACCTGCGTCCCGGCGGCGTTGGCACGCACCGTCCAGTCGTGCGGGGCGCGCACGTGGAAGGTGTACGGCGCCTTCAGGTCGGGCTGGTCGAAGCAGGCGAAGATGCTCGGTGCGGCATCCATGAACGACATGCCGTAGACGTAGTGCTTGCCGTCGGCCGGGTCGACGGAGCGATGCAGTCCCTCGCCGTCGTTGCGGAAGCGCATGGTGGCCTCGACGACGAGCTCGTTCTCGCCGGCGACGGTGGCCAGCGGGAGACGACCACGATCGAGCAGCTCCGGTGAGAGCGACTCGCCGTTGAGCCGGACCGCGTGGACTGCGACCGGCTTGAGGTCCGCGAACGTCTCGCCGCCGGCGGAACGGAACCGGATCACGGTCCGCGACGCGAACTCCGTCTCGCTGCTCGCCAGGTCGAGGCTGACGTCGTACTCGATGATCTCGAGGAGGGCCCTGCGGGCCTGGGCCTCGATGCGCTGGAGACTGCGGAACGGGTTCTGAGTACTCGACACGGGCCTACGCTATCGGCGTGACGGACGCAGCGAAGGTCGACCACCGTTCCATCGACCTGCACAAGATGGGCGAGCACCTCTTCAAGGCGACCAACGGCCGTGGTGGCGTGGTGAGCGTCGGCACGGCCGATGGGGTGGACTTCTCCCCGGTCGAGCTGCTGCTCGCCGGGCTGGCGGCGTGCGGAGCGCTCGATCTCGACTTCATCACCGGGAAGCGTGCCGGGTTCGAGGCCTTCGCCGCGCGCTCGGAGGGCGACGTCATCCGGGACGAGCACGGCAACCACATGGTCAATCTGAAGGTGACCTTCGATGTCGCCTTCCCCGAGGGCGAGGGCGGCGACGCGGCCCGTGCCGTCGTGCCGGCGACCCTGGATCGGATCCGTGACCGATTGTGCACGGTCGGCCGTACGGTGCAGCTCGGCGAGCCGGTCTCCTACGTCGAAGGCTCGCTCGAGGAGCACCCCTAGGGAACGGCTCCGAATCGCTTCGGAAACGCCTCGCCGGGCCCGTCGAGTGAGGCGACGGGCCCGGCGAACGTGAGGCGGGAGGCGCGATCAGCCCTGCGGGCCGAGCGCGAACTCAACCCGGCCCTCGGGGTCGACGGCCGCGTCGAGGATCTTGTCGTCGAGCAGCTCGGAGGCCCGCTCGTCGAGGTAGACGGTCGCACCATCCTGCTCGACGACCTTGTCACCCGGGCTCGCGGTGGGCGCCGCCGTGACCTCGAAGGTCTGGGTGGCGTCGTCGGAGGTGATCCGGAGCCCAGCGGTGTCGGGTGCCTGCGGCTGCTGGGTGATGTTCTTGACGATCGTGCTTGCGTTCTCGGTCAGGGTGAGCATGGTTGCTCCTCCCGGGGTCGGGTGTGTGACGTCTGGCCGTTACCCCGATCCGCCGAACTCACACGGGGTCACTCGATCGCCACGGATGTGATGTCCACCGCCTTCTTCGGATGGCCGTCGGCACCGCCGTCGTCGGTCCCGGCCTTGGCTGCCGTGGTCACTGCCTGGACGCCGGCCGCGTCGATCGTGCCGAAGACCGTGTACATCGGCGGCAGCGGGCTGTCGCGGTAGACCAGGAAGAACTGGCTGCCGTTGGTGTTCGCGCCGGCGTTGGCCATCGCGACCGTGCCGGCCGGGTAGGTCTTGTACTGCTGGCCGGTCTGCGAGCTGGCCTCCGGATCGTCCTTCAGCGCATTGGCGCGGGCGAGCTCGTCGGCGAACGTGTAGCCCGGTCCGCCGCTGCCCGACCCGGAGGGGTCGCCGCACTGCAGGACGAAGATCCCCGCGGTGGTGAGGCGGTGGCAGCTGGTCTTGTCGAAGTAGCCCTGCTTGGCCAACGACACGAACGAGTTCACCGTGCAGGGCGCGCCGCTCGCATCCAGGGCCAGGCCGATCGCCCCGATGCTGGTGGTCATGGTCGCCTTGATCGTCCCGGAGACCGACGGCGTCGCCGGCGGAGCCGTCACCTTGATGCCGGCCGAACCCGTGCCGTCGCTCGGGTAGGAACAGGTGGGGCTGTCGGTGGTGCGGTCGGCGGCGGTGTCGTCGGAGGAGCCGCATCCGGCCAGCAGCAGAGCAGGGGCAAGGGCTGTCAGGGCGAGGGCGACGCGGGAGAGCATGAAATGATCCTAGAGACGAGACCCGGGTCTAGCCGCGCCGGTGGTAGCGGTAGCTGCGGTCGGCGAGGTTGGTCTTCCCGCCATGGCTCCGGCTGCCCGGCTGGCTGGGGTGCGCGTCGGAAAGCAGAACGACTGTTCGTGCTGCCTTTGAGAATGCGTGCTGCTCCAGCGGCCGGGACGCAAACAGGATCGTCCAGATCCTGGTGTGCCCGTTCTCTTCGGGCGGCAACCGACAGGTGGTTTCGAGGCTCGTCGCTGGCGCTCCTCGCACCTCAACCACCGGGGGCGCTCGCCTGGACCACCGGGCACCTCAACCACCGGGGGCGCTCGCCTGGACCACCGGGCACCTCAACCACCGGGGGCGCTCGCCTGGACCACCGGGCACCTCAACCACCGGGGGACCGACAGGTGGTTTCGAGGCTCGTCGCTGGCGCTCCTCGCACCTCAACCACCGCGGTGCCTCGATCACCCTTGGCACTGGTCTAGACCATGGTGGCGCCCCGTAGCCCCATCCCGGGACGCGGCGTTAGTCGGACATGACCGGGACCACCGACGATCGCATCAAGCAGGCCTCCCTGCGCGAGGAGTGGTCGGTGTCCTCGGTCGAGCGGTTGGCTCGGGCGATGGGGCGCCCGGCCGCCGGACCGGCGGCGACACCTCGTGCCGCCGCCGGTCTGCCGGGCGCGGCGGTGGCGGCCGCCACGCCGCCGGGCCCCTCGGCGGCACCGGCCACGATGCCGGACCCGGCACGACGCGCGCGGCTCATCCAAGCCCTCGGGCGTCTGGCGGCCGACGTCACCGCCACGCCGGCCGAGCGGTCGCTGGCGGAGCAGCGGCTCGCGGAGGTGCGTGCCTGGACGCCGGGGTACCGCGCAGCCTGCTGACCTGCTTGCCCCAGGCGAGATTCCCTACGCGGCCGGCAGCGACAGGTAGAAGCGCGCCCCGCGGCCCGGTGCGCCGTCCGCCTGGATCCGCCCGCCGTGCATGTCGACGATGCGTGCCACCGTGATCAGACCGAGGCCGGTGCCGGCGAAGGAGGATGCGCCCTCGAGCCGCACGTGTGGCGTGAACAGCTCTCCCGCTCGGGCCGGGTCGAAGCCGATGCCGTTGTCCTCCACGAGGATCCAGACCATTCCCGGGGCCTGGGCGGGGGCGAGCCTGCCGGCGCGGCGTACCTCGACCTGAGGATGGTCGCGCCGGGCGGTGTACTTGTACGCGTTCTCCAAGAGGTTCTCGAGCATGAGCTGACCGAGGGCTGGGTCGACCCGCGCGCGCAGGCCACGCTCGACCCGGAGAGTCACGTCGTGAGCGCCGATGTGGCGTCGGACGTCTCGAGCAGCCGCCTCGGCGAGCTCCGTGATGTCGGTGTCGCGGGGAGAGACCGGCTGGTGGTCGAGGCGGTAGAGCGCCAGGTGCTTGTCGATCCGGCTGCCCATGCCCTCCACCGACGCTCGCATCTTCTCGGCGATCTGCGGGATGTGCTCCGTGTCGACGTCGCCGGATGCCAGCAGCGTCGCGTACGTGTCGAGCGCGAACATCGGGCTACGCAGGTCGTGCACCATGCTTTGCATCACGTGCTCGACGGTCTGCCTGTCGACGGTCGCCTCGACGAGCTGGGTCATCTGCCGCCGAAGCTGTTCGCGCAGGTCGAGATTGGTGAGCGCCGACGCCGCGGCATTGGCCAGAGCGGCCAAGATGGCCTGCTCCCGTGGCGTGGGCTCGAACGGCGCCGCCCAGTAGGCGCCGATGGCGGCGACCGGGTCGTTGGCCCGGACCGGCGCCATCGCGAGACTGCGCACGAACGTGCTCCGGTAGGCGTCGTGGGGGATGCGGTCATCGCGGTAGATGTCCGGGACGACCGCGATCTCGCCGTGCTCCATCACCCAGCCACTGATGCAGCTCTCGGCGACGAACCGCTGTCCCTTCCACAGCGGCGAGATGGCGTCCTCGGCGATGGAGAAGCACTTGTCGTCCTCCCGAAGCACGAATGTCGCGCCATCGGCACCGAGAAGATCGCGTACGGCGGAGGTCACCGCCGCAGTGACCGCGCCGAGAGTCGTGGCCGCGGCGAGCCGGGCGACCGCGTCCGTCAGGTCGTCGATGCGGCCCCGGAGAGGGCTGCCCGCACGCGTCGATGGCCTGGCGTCGACCGTGCTGCTGCGCGGTGCGCGCTTGTTGTGCGAGTTGCTCTCCACGTCCGGCCCCGTCCGTCGCAAACGCCCCATGGCGACAGTGCCTCTCCAATGTGCGCCCGCGCACGGCCGCCCGCAAGAGCCAGCCGTCGCAATCTCGCAGCGATCTGGGTCGCGACCTCGCTCCGGCGCTGCCCTGACCTCGCACCGGCACCGCGGGCGCCGTCAGACGGACACCGGCTCCGCCGACCCCTCGTCGTCGGCGGCCACCGTCGGCGCGAGTCGCGGCCAGGTCCAGTCGGTGGGGAGGGCGACGCCGTCGAGCCCGATCGCTTGGTAGATGAGCCGGTAGGACTCCGGGTTGGTGCGCCGCTGTTGGTCGAACATCCGGTGCAGGTTCGCCCAGAGCGGGATGCTCCTGGGCGAGCCGAGGTACGCGCCCTCGCCGGTGCCCGGCAGGACGTTGGGAACCAGTCCGGAGGCCGACAGCAGGCTGCGTGGGCGCGCATCCATGATCATCACGATGGAGTCGATCCCATTGGCCAGGGCGGCGGTGACGATGCCGTGGTAGAGCGCCGCGGAGCACAGGGTGCTGCGACCCGGCGTACGCCGTACAGCGATCGTCGCCACGTCCCAGGTGCGCTCGGGATCGATGCCGGCGGCACGCGCGGACCGGAGGCCGTCGATGCCCCAGGGCGCGCGGGCGGTGTCGTTGAGGGTCTTGAGCCCCGCCGGCCCGGGCGCGATGAACCGGGTGGTGGCCAAGGCCGAGCCGGCCTCGTCGAGCACCGTCATGAAGCCGGTGTGATCGGCATAGGGGCCGTACTCGCGCTCGAACTCCTCGGCGGTGTTGCCGTAGGTGCTCAAGAAGACCTCCGCCTCGCAGGCCAACGCTGCGTCGAGCTCCTCCCCGACCGGGTCGAGGACAAGCCGCAGGGGCGTTCCGTTCATGTGGATCTCCTGATCTCGGACCGACGTCCGGTTTCGGTCATGACTCTCGTCTGCCGCGCGCGGACGACGCGCGGTCACTCGTGCACTGCTGCTGTCGAGGGCATCCGCGAGCCGCCGTCACCGGGCCCGGCCAGGGATGCTCACGCCGCGCACCCACTGCTCGACCTCGGAGGCCGGCATCGGCCGCGCGACGTGGTAGCCCTGCAGACGGTCCACGCCCATCGCGGCGAGATTGCTCAGATCCGTCGCGTTCTCCACACCCTCGGCGACGATCCGCATGTCCAGCGCGTGGGCGAGCTGGATGGTGGAGGCGATGATCATCCGACTGCGCTCGTCGGTGGAGACGTCGTGCACCAGGGACCGGTCGATCTTCAGCTCCTGCACGGGCAGGTTGCGTAGGTAGGTCAGCGAGGAGAACCCGGTGCCGTAGTCGTCGACCGACACCTCGATCCCGTGGCCGCGCACCTCGAGCAGGATGTCGCGAGCCCGTTGCGGGTCGGTCAGGAAGGAGTCCTCGGTGACCTCGAGGACCAGCCGGTCGGCGGGCACGTCCCATTGCTGGAGGGAGGCGTACAGCCGGGGCAGGAAGGTCTGGCTGAGCAGCTCCGGCGGCGCACAGTTGATCGCCAGGCGCAGATCCAGCCCGGCGGCGAGCAGACCCTTCAGATCACGGACAGCCTGCCAGGCGATGCTGTCCGAAAGCAGTCCCATCAACCCCACCCGGCGGGCCGCAGGAAGGAACGCGATCGGGCTGAGCAGGCCTTGGGTCGGGTGGCGCCACCGCACCAGTGCCTCCAAGGCGTGGACCTGCATGGTGGTGGCGTCGACCTGCGGCTGGTACCAGACCTCGATCTGCTGGTCGGCGATGCCCTTGCGCAGGTCCTCGGCCAGCTCCAGTCGGGACCGGGAGAACTCGTCCAGGCGCGCGTCGTACAGCGCCGCCCCCGAGCGAGAGCTCTTCGCCTGGTACATCGCCACGTCCGCCCGGCGCAGCACCTCGCCGCTGCTGGTGTCGTTGTCGCTGACCACGGTGATGCCGATGGAGCCCGACGGGGCGATCTCGATGCCGTCCACCGCGATCGGCTCGGCGAGCTCCTCCAGCACCCGGTGAGCGGTCTCGACCAGCTCGATCTCGTCCGCGGTCTGCACCAGGATGGCGAACTCGTCGCCGCCCAGCCGGGCCACCATGACGTCGCTGCCCACCGCCTCCTGCATGCGGACCGCCACGAATCTCAGCACCGTGTCGCCGGCGTGGTGCCCGAGCGCGTCGTTGATCTCCTTGAAGCCGTCCAGGTCCAGCAACATCAAGGCGAGCGGCTGGTGCTCGGTCAGGTGCTCGATGATCCGAGCCCGCATCGCTCGCCGGTTCGGCAGCTTGGTCAGGTCGTCGGTCTGCGACAGCGCGAAGGCCTCGGTGGCCTGGTTCGCGTCGCGCAGTGCCAGCACCATCCGGGCGCCCACCGCCACCATGGTCAGGGCCGCCGGTGGGACCGTGTAGAGCGCGAGGGTGTCGTCGGGCCGGATGGTGAGCACTGCCAGCGCCCCGGCGCCGGCGGCGACCAGCAGCGGGGTCCCCGCCGCCTTCGGGATCGCCCGCATGACCCGCTGCTCGGGTCGACAGGCCGCGGCGATGAGCAGCGCCCAGGCGCCGCCCCACAGTGCGTGGCTGGTGTTGCCGAAGGCATAGGTCGGCGTCGAGATCTGCAAGGCGAAGCCCGAGTCCGCGCAGGCGAGGACCAGGAGTGCCGCCCCGGCCATCAGCGACTTGCGTTGGTCGGTGCGGACCTGGAGCAGCGATTGGCCGAGCACCACCATGGCGAGTGCCAAGTCGGCCAGCGGATAGGCCAGGGCCAGCAGCAGCGGGAGGCCCTCCGCCCCCGAGGCCAGCCGGATCGGGGTGACCAGGAGGAGAGATGCCAGGCATGAGGTGGCACCGCAGATCACGGCGACGTCGAGCCAGCCGCGGGTGGGATGGCGCTGCCGCCGGTCCACATCGGTGACCAGGTGACCGGCCATCCCGAGGTAGGAGATCAGGAACAGCCACTCACCGGGAGCAGGAAATTGACGCTGCTCCTCCAAGCTGGCGGCGTTGACCGCCATCGATCCCAGCGCCCAGGTCGCGACGGTGGCCGCCAGCAGCAGCAGCGGCGTACGGCGCGCCGGATAGAGCCGGACCGCCAACGCCAGCCGCAGCACGAGCAGCGGGAAGAACACGCCCATCGTCGTCAGCAGGATCGCCTGACCGGTCTGGTACGACGCTGTCTCCGCGATCTGGTTGGTCGCCAGGCCGCCGACCAACACCGCCCAGGTCAGGCGCGCGACGGCACGATGGGCGATCGCGGTCCTGCCGGTCGGCCTGCCAGTCGTCCTGCCAGTGGTCCTGCCAGCGATCCTGCGCAGGGCCCGGGCCGAGGTCGTGGCTGAGGCTTTGGTTCGTGCCGCCGTGGAACCACGATCGGTGCCGAAGGCCGAAGCCTGCTTGGAAACCGGGCGCCTGGTGGGGCTGGCCCTGGTTGGACTGCGTCGCATGTGTCCCTTTAGCCGTGTCGTCTGTGCTGACGGGGTCTAGTTGTAGCGTCGTGAGGGGCGGCGAGGCATATCCGCTGCCTCGGGGCGACGGTCGTCACACGGTGGCGTCCTCGAGGCTCTCCAACAGCATGTCGACATCCGCTTCGGTGGTGCGCGGGTTGACGAAGCAGAGTCTGAGCACGGTCTGACCGGCATGGACGGTGGGCGTGACCAAGCCGAGGCCGCTGGTCCGTGCACGGCGTGACCATCGCGCATAGTCCTCAGCGTCCCAGCCGATCCGCCGGAAGAGCACCACCGACAGCGGCGGCTCGGCGGCCAGCTCCAGCATGGCGCTGGCGTCGATCTGCTTGGCCGCGTAGGCCGCGGTGGCAAGACAGCGCTCGATCGCGTCGACGTACGCGTTGGTGCCGTTGGCCACCAGCGACGCCCACAGCGGCAGTCCGCGTGCCCGCCGCGTCAGGTGTACGGCGTAGTCGGCCGGGTTGTCGGCGCCGTCGTCGTTGACGGCGTCGAGATAGTGGGCGTGCTGGCGGTGTGCCGCGCGGGCCAGCGCCGGGTCGCGGTACAGCACCGCGGCGCAGTCGTAGGGCGTGAACAGCCACTTGTGCGGGTCGATCGTGACCGAGTCGGCTTGGTCGATGCCGGCGAACAACCCCCGGTAGGCCGGCGCCAGCATCGCCGCGCCGCCGTACGCAGCGTCGACGTGGAGCCAGATCCCCCGATCGGCGCACAGCTGCGCGATCTCGGCCAGCGCGTCCACCGCGCCGGTGTTCGTCGCGCCTGCACTCGCCACGACTGCGACGACGTCCGCCGGGTCCAGAGCATCGAGGACCGGCACCAGGTCAGCGGCGCGCAGTGGCTGATCCGGCGACCCTGCCACCACGACGTCGCATCCCATGATCGCCGCTGCGGACCGGATCGAGGCATGCCCCGAGGCGCCGACGACGACCACGCCGGGCGCGCTGCCGGATGCTGTCCGGCGACCGTGCCGGCCGGTGACCAGGGCGCTGAGGTTCGCCATCGAGCCGCCACTGACGAAGGTGCCGTGCGCGCCCTCGGGATATCCGAGGAAGCCGCACAGCCAGCCGATCGCAGCTCGCTCGGCGGCCACCGCAGCGCCCGCTTCGAGTTCGCTGCCGCCGTAGATCGATGCTGCGGACAACGCGGCGTCGGCCAGTACGGCGGCGGGGGTCGGCGCGCCGCCCACGAATGCCAGATACCGCGGGTGGTCGGTCGGGAAGGCGGTGGGGAAGACCATGTCGCGCAGACTCTCCCAGGCGGCCTCCGTCCCGACCCCGTCCTCGGTCAGCTCCGGGAGCTCGACGTGGACCTCGCCCGGCCCGCGCGAGGCCACGACAGGCTGGTCCGAGAGCCGCCCTACCATCCACTCGGCGACGTCCGCCAGCACCTTGTGATCCTTCGCGACGAACTCGTGCACATCGGTACATCGGCGCGCCGCGCGAGGAGTTGAGGAGACCGGAGTGCCAGTTGCCGGCGGTTGCGCAGCAGTCCGACGCCTGGGGCCCGGCGGCGAAGCCCCGTGGGCCGTGCGGTGCCGACCTTAGGCCCCGGTCGTCGTCGGTTCCGTTGGGATGGCCCAGTACGCTTCGGTCAGCGGCGCGTTGCCGACGCGCGAGAAGGAGAGCGATGACGGCCGGCACGGGGAAGCCAGATCTCAACGTGCAGCAGACACAGCGGGTCGGCCATGGGCCGGAGGCGGTCGGCGCACGCCCTGGACTGCCCGGCCTCGACCCGGTGGTCGACGGCGCCGAGGCGGCCGGGGAGCGCCAGGTTCCGTGTGTGCTGCTCATCGAGGACGATGCTGGCGACGCGCTGCTGGTGGAGGAGCTCGTCGCGGACTGCGAGCCCGGCCTCAGCCTGCAGTGGGCCCGGTCCCTGGCCGAGGCCCGGCACGTGCTCGCCGACCAGCGACCTGACTGTGTCCTGCTCGATCTGCACCTGCCCGACTCGCAGGGGCTGGACGCGCTGCGTGCCGTGCAAGGGGCGGCTCAGGGGATCGCCGTGGTCGTGCTGACCGGGCAGGCGGAGGAGGCGACCGGAACTACCGCGGTGGCAGCCGGCGCGCAGGACTACCTGGTCAAGGGGAAGGTCGACCCGGCGTCGCTGAGCCGCGCCGTGCGGTACGCGATGCAGCGCAAGCAGGTCGAGCGATCGGCGCTCGCTCTGCATGCGAGCCAGCTGCTGGCCCAGGAGAACGCCCGCCTCGAGCGTGGCCTGTTGCCGACGCCGTTGCTGCGAACGCCGCACGGCCTCCAGATCGTCAGCCGCTACCGGCCCGGTCGCGCGCAGGCGCTGCTGGGCGGGGACTTCTACGACGTCGTCCAGGCCGCCGACGACACCATCCATGTGCTCATCGGCGACGTCTGCGGTCACGGCCCGGATGAGGCGGCGCTCGGCGTCGCGCTGCGGATCGCCTGGCGCACGCTGGTGCTCAGCGGCGTGGGGGAGGCGGAGCGGCTCCGTCTGCTTCAGCAGATCCTCTGTGCCGAACGGGCCGAGGACCATGTCTTCGCCACCGTGAGCAGCCTCTCGCTGCCACCTGACCGACGCAAGGTCACGGTGATGCGGGCGGGGCATCCGGGAATGCTCGTACGTCGCGGCGAGCAGGTCGACTGGGTCGAGGTCCCGGGCGGTCCGGCGCTGGGCATCTTCGACCGCGCGGAATGGCACGTGCACGAGCTGGACCTGCCTGAGTGCGGCGCGGAGCTGACGCTGTTCTCCGACGGGCTGTTCGAAGGGCGGATCAGCGCCCGGGGAGACCGGCTCTCCGAGGCCGGCCTGCTCGACGCCGCCAGGAGCCTCGGGCACCTCAAGACCGCCGACTTCGTCGACGCGCTGATCGATCACGCCGAGCGGCTCTCGGCGGCACACGGTGGTCTTCAGGACGATCTGGCGGTGGTCCACCTGAGCTGGGAGGACTGAGGTGACGGCAGCGATCACCCCCGCCGGAGGCGGCGGTTCGACGGCGTCGCGGATGACGACGCAGGGCTGGGTCTACGTCGTGCTTGCGGTCATGGCGGTGCTCACGGCAGCCGCCACCGTCGCCGGCGCTGCGATGCTGCACCGGACCAACGACGTGACCGATCATCTGGTCAAGCGGATCGATCCGGCCCAGGCGGCCGCCTATCAGCTCCAGGCGACGCTGGTCGACCAGGAGACCGGCGTCCGCGGCTATGCGCTGGCAGCGGACCACCAGTTCCTGGCCCCTTACGTCCAGGGGCAGAAGAGCGAGGCCGCCTCGGCCGCGCAGATCCGCGGGCTGCTGGCCAGCGACGAGCAAGAGCTCGACGATCTGCAGCAGCTCGAGACGGCCGCCTCGAACTGGCGGCGCGACTACGCCGATCCGCTGATCAAGGGCGTCACCCCAGGTGCGCCGAGAGCGGCCGACCGCGCCGGTGCGGCCGAGGGCAAGAAGGCCTTCGACCACGTGCGGAGTCTTTTCGCCGTACAGAATGCGCACCTGGCGCAGGCGCGCACGGCGAGCTTCGCCGAGCTGCATCGGGTACGCACCGAGCGCAACTGGGTGTTCTCGCTGATGGTGGTGGCCTTCGTCGTACTCGCGCTGCTCACGATCCTGCTCACCCGGCGGCTCGTGCTCCGTCCGCTGGACCTGCTGCGCAGGTCGTCGCGCCGGGTCGCGAGCGGAGACTTCGAGCACGCCATCGCCGAGAACGGGCCGGCGGACCTGCAAGCGGTGGCTCGCGACGTGGACATCATGCGCCAGCAGATCGTCACCGAGTTGAAGTCCTCTCGCGACCAGGAGCGGCAGCTCGCCGAGCAGGCGGCGGATCTCGATGCCCAAGCGATCGACCTGCGGCGCTCGAACGCCGAGCTCGAGCAGTTCGCGTACGTCGCCTCCCATGACCTGCAAGAGCCGCTGCGCAAGGTCGCCTCCTTCTGCCAGCTGCTCGAGAAGCGGTACGGCGACAGCCTCGACGAGCGGGGGCGCCAGTACATCGACTTCGCCGTCGACGGGGCGAAGCGCATGCAGATCCTGATCACCGACCTGCTGACCTTCTCCCGCGTCGGCCGGGTGAGCGAGATCCAGCAGACCGTCTCGCTCGCGACAGCGCTGGACCAGGCTCTGGCCAATCTCGCGAACGCTGTCGCCGACTCGGGCGCACGCGTCGAGCGGCCGGCCGAGCTTCCGGTGATCGCCGGTGACCCGACGCTGCTGACGATGCTGTGGCAGAACCTGGTCGGCAACGCCATCAAGTTCCGTGCGCCGGACCGAGCGCCAGTGGTCACCATCGCCTGCGAGCCCAGCGACGACAGCGGCCACCGCGAATGGCTGGTGTCGGTGAGCGACAACGGCATCGGCATACCGGCCGAGTTCGCCGAGAAGGTATTCATCATCTTCCAGCGCCTGCACAATCGCGAGGCCTACAGCGGGACGGGCATCGGCTTGGCCCTGTGCAAGAAGATCGCCGAGTATCACGGCGGACAGATCTGGCTCGACACGAGCTACACCGACGGCACCCGGTTCTGCTTCACCGTGCCGGCGGCCGCGCCGATCAGGCGTGAAGAGACACTCAACCGAACCGCCCTGGAAGGGAGCACGGCATGAGCGCTGCAGTACAGGCGATCGAGGTACTGCTGGTGGAGGACGACCCGGGCGACGAGCTGATGACGCGGGAGGCGTTCGAGGACAACAAGATCGGGAACACCCTCCACGTGGCTCGTGACGGGCAGGAGGCACTGGACTTCCTCTACCGGCGAGGTGAGTACCGGGCCGCCCCGCGACCCGACCTGATCCTGCTGGACCTCAACCTGCCCAAGTACGACGGGCGCCAGGTGCTGGAGAAGATCAAGTCGGACCCGGACCTGGCGCACATCCCGGTGGTGGTCCTCACGACGTCTTCGGCCGAGGAGGACATCCTGCGCAGCTACAAGCTGCACGCGAACGCGTATGTCACCAAGCCGGTCGACCTGGACCAGTTCATCGCCGCCGTCCGGCAGATCGACGAGTTCTTCGTGACGGTCGTCCGGCTGCCCAGTCGTAGCTGAGCGGGTCTACGGGGCGGCTACGCCGGGTGCGGGGTGGCTGCGGCGCGGTCCAGCTCGAACCACACGACCTTCTGGCGAGCATCCAGGATGTCCACGCCCCACCGTGAGGCGAGCCGGTCGACCAGCCACATGCCGCGTCCGTGCTCGGAGAGTCGGGCGGGCGCCGGGACGACCTGGGGTCGAGCCAGGCTCCGGTCGCCGACGCTCACCCGCATCCGGTCCGGCTCGACCTCGACGGTGAGGACGGGATCGCCCTCGCAATGCGTCACGGCGTTGGTCACGACCTCGCTGGTCAACAGGAGCGCCGTCTGGGTGGTCCCGTCCGCCAGGCGGGCACGTTCGCAGATCTCGGCCAGCAGGTCGCGCGCCAGGCCGGGGGCGTGGACCGACGTCGGGAGAGTCGCAGTGCGCGAGGCTCGGCCCCACTCAGTACTCACTCATCGATCCCGTCTGAATTGCGTCAGCGCCCCCGCAGGGTCGTTGTCGATTCAACCATACGCAGGCTGCGATGCCGAAGGTCCTGACCTGGGAGACCGCAAATGCAGAGAGCGGGGGCGGCTTCCGCCGCCCCCGCTCTCCGGAGGTCATGGTCCTGGGGAGACTCCCCATTCCCAGTGCGCGAGGGGGGACTTGAACCCCCACCCTCTATACGAGGACTAGCACCTCAAGCTAGCGCGTCTGCCTATTCCGCCACCCGCGCGTTGACAGAGAGAACGTTAGCAGTGGGGCGCCCGGGACACGAATCGGGACCCGGGGTGCCGACGAGGGCCCGGTCGCGGCGGGGATGAGGTGCGTCGTGTGCCGCCAGGTGCTTGTCGATCGCGGGCCAGGTCAGCTGGTGGGCTCGCGGCGACGCGACGAGACCGAGGTGACTGAGGCCCGCCATGCCTGCGAAGGTCACCTCGGCGTTGCGATAGGCGGCGACGCCGGCCGCGACGGACGCGGCATTGGCGAGGATGTCGTCGGTGCTGCCGATCAGCAGGGTCGGAGCCACCAGCTCGCTCATGTCGACGACGACGCGCTCACTGAGGTGGACGGTGCCCACCGCCAGCTCCCGCCCGATGACGAGCCGCCCGATCGCCTGGTGGAAGAAGCGCGCCGGATAGCCCGGCATCGCGCCGATGAACCGGTCGACGGCACCGATCCGGGCGAGCACCTCGGCGTCGTCCAGGTTGCGCAGCAGCGACCACGGCTTGGTCAGCTCGCGCACCGGTGCCAGCCAGCGGTAGCCGAGCCGGGTGAAGGGGGCGGTGGTGCCGCCGAGGAGCGCTGTCGCGGTGAAGGTCAGGCGCAGTCCCGTCAGCTGATGCGCCCCGAAGACCGCGGCGTACGCCGGATTGAGCGCATAGTCCGTGGGTGTGCCGATGGCGGTGACCGACGCGACCGGCAGGGCCGAGTCGTGGGCGGCGGTCAGCAGCGACATGGTGCCGCCGTGCGACCAGCCGACCAGGTGCACCGGCGCACCGCCGTGCGCCTCGCAGATCCGGCGGATCGCAGTGGGCAGGATCTGGTCGACCCAGTCCTCGAAGCCCATGCCGCGGTCCGCGAAGGTGATCGGGCCATAGTCGATCGTGTACGTCGGGCGGCCGGGACCCACCGACGTCGCGGCCACGCCGGCGAGGTGGGCGGCAAGGCTCTGCCCGGGACGCAGGTCCCAACACGACACCGGTACCGCGAGCGGCGTGACCAGCAGGACCGGATCGCCGGCCTGGTCGTCGCGGGGCGCCACCCGGGCGACCCGCGCATGCGGCAGCTCGTAGAGCACCGCGGACGGCGTCGCCTGGGCCGGCTCGACACCGCCGCCCAGCGGCGTGAGTGCCCACGCGTTGCGCGCCGCGGCGAGCAGCCCGTTGATGTCCATCCTCGACCTCTCCATCGACCTGTCGCCGGCAACGCGGCAGCGCGGCAGTGCGGCAGGGCAACTATCCAGGACGAGGTGTCTCGGACAGAAGCGAGTGAGGCTGACATCACCCCCGGGTCGCGGCGGCCGGCCTCACGCCTGGGCGAGCAGGTCGGCGTACTCGTTCTCGAGGCCGGGCGCGAGGACGCTGCGCAGGGCCAGGGCCAGCTGCGCCGCGGTGTAGTCGGCCAGGCTCATCGTCCGCTCGAAGTACCAGTGCTTGAGCGCCCATGCGTGCGCGAGGAGCAGCAGGTTGTAGGCGACCAGGTCCGGCTCGGCCGCCACCAGCCGTCCGATCGCGACCCCGGCGCCGATGGCGTCGCGCAGCGGCTGGCTGGTCTCGATCTCGCGTTGTTTGATCCGGGCGCGGCCGCGCTCGTCGAGCGACTTCGACTCCCGGTAGGTGAGCACGGCGGCGTGGCGGTGCTCGTCGATGACGCGGCAGTACGCCGAGAATGCCGCGGCCAGCTGGCGCACCGGGTCCTCGCCGGCCTCCTCGATGGCTGCCGGCACGGCCAGGGCGAACGCGTCGAGGACGTCGGTGATCACCGCGAGCAGCACCTCGTCCTTGCTGCCGAAGTAGCGATAGATCAGGCCGACGCTCACCCCCGCCTCGGTGGCCAGCGCCTGCATGGAGACGGCCTCCGAACCCTCGCGCTCCATCAGCCGCGCGGCCGCGTCCAGCAGCTGGCGGGATCGATGCGCGGCGCGGGCACGGCGGGCGGCGCCGTCGGGGTCGAGCTGGGTCGTCACTGGTGCCTCCGGATCCGTTGACACGACACGATGATGAATCTACGTTCATGCTAGCTGAACATCGATTCACTTCGGCAAGGGGATGTGGGTACGTGAACTTCGAGAACTACGAGCAGCTGACCTTCGACCGGCACGAGAACGGCGTCCTGCTGATCACGATGGACCGGCCGGAGAAGTACAACGCCACCGACGAGCAGATGCACGGCGAGCTGGCACGGGTCTTCCGCGACGTCTCCGACGACCCGCAGAGCCGGGTCGCGGTGATCACCGGCGCGGGCAGGGCATTCAGTGCCGGGGGAGACCTGGCGATGGTGGAGCGGCTCGCCGGGGATCACCAGCGGGTCGAGCACATGCTCCGCGAGATGAGCGACATGGTCTACAACATCGTGAACTGCGAGAAGCCGATCGTCTCCGCGATCAACGGCGTCTCGGTGGGCGCCGGGACGGTGGTCGGCCTGCTCTCGGACATCTCGATCATGGCCGAGGACGCGAAGCTCGGGGACGGCCACGTCAAGCTCGGCGTCGCGGCCGGCGACCATGCGGCCATCATCTGGCCGCTGCTGTGCGGCATGGCCAAGTCGAAGTACTACCTGATGACCGGCGAGATGCTCACCGGCACCGAGGCGGAGCGGATCGGCCTGGTCAGCAAGGCGCTGCCGCGCGAGCAGGTGCTCGACGAGGCGATGCGGGTCGCCCAGGTGATGGCGACCGGCGCCCAGCAGGCGATCCGGCTCACCAAGCGGACGCTGAACAGCTGGGTGCGCCAGGCCGCGCCCATCTTCGACCAGTCCGCCGCCTACGAGATGCTCTGCTTCCTGGCCCCCGACGTCGTCGAGGGCTACACCGCGCTCCGGGAGAAGCGCGAGCCGGCCTTCCCCTCGGCGGCCAGTCCCACGGCCGGCTGAGAGGGCGACGATGCACTACGGCTTCGATGAGGACGAGGACGCCTTCGCCGCCGAGCTGCGGCGCTGGGCCGAGAAGGTCCTCGCCCCGCACTACCAGGCCGACGACAGGGCGGCCGCGTTTCGCCGCCAGCAGGCCCTGGACATGGCGCAGATGGGCCTGACCGGGCTTCGTGTCCCCGAGGAGTACGGCGGCCAGGACGCGACCGCCGTCGTCGCGGGGATCGCGGCCGAGGAGGTCGGCCGAGCCGACTTCAACGCCGGCTATCTGCTGATCAATACCGCCCTGATCAGCGACATCCTGGTGCGCGCCTGCACCGAGGAGCAGAAGCGGGCCTGGCTTCCCGGCATCGCATCCGGCGAGACGGTTCCGTGCATCATGATCACCGAGCCGGGGGCCGGCACCGACGCCGCGAGCCTGGCCCTCAAGGCGACGCCGGACGGCGCGGCGACGGGCTCGGCAAGCGACGGATGGACCCTGGACGGCGAGAAGACCTCGATCACCCTGGGGATGGCTGCCGACCGAGCCGTGGTGCTGGCGCGGACCGGAGGCCGCGGCGCCCAAGGGGTGAGCGCGTTCTGGGTCGACCTGGCCGATCCGGGGATCTCGCGCAGCCCCTTCGACGACCTCGGCAGCCGCGCCATCGGACGAGCGTCGATCCACTTCGACGGCGTCCGCGTCACCCGAACACAGCTGATCGGCGAGGAGGGCGGCGGGTTCGTCTCGGTGATGCAGGGCTTCGACTACTCCCGCGCCGTGATCGGCCTGCTCTGCCTCGGCGCCGCTCAGCAGAGCCTCGACGAGGCACTGCAGTGGTCGCGGGACCGAGTGGCCTTCGGCCGGCCGATCGGCACCCACCAGGGCGTGTCCTTCCCGCTGGCCGAGTGCGCCACCTACCTCGCCGGCGCGCGCCACGTCTGCTACGAGGCACTCTGGCGCAAGGACACCGGTCGGGAGCACAGCGCCGAGGCGGCGATGGCGAAGCTCTGGGCGCCGAAGCTCGCGACCGAGGTCATCCACCAGTGCCTGCTCACCCTCGGGCACATCGGCTACTCCACCGAGCACAGGGTCGGACAGCGCCTGCGCGACGTCATCGGCCTCGAGATCGGCGACGGCACCGCGCAGGCGGCCAAGCTCGTCATCTCCCGCAAGCTCCTCGGGCGCGCCTACGCGCCGTAGGGGTTTCGAGGCTCGCAGGCTCGCACCTCAACCACCGACGGCCGCTCGCATCTCAACCACCGACGGCCGCTCGCATCTCAACCACCGACGGCCGCTGCGTCCACCTCAACCACCGACGGCCGCTGCGCCACCTCAACCACCGACGGCCGCTCGCATCTCAACCACCGACGGCCGCTCGCATCTCAACCACCGACGGGCCCTCAAGCCACCGAAGGGAACACCATGGGAAAGCTCGACAACAAGGTAGCGATCGTCACCGGCGCGGGCCGGGGGATCGGTGCCGCGATCGCCGCCAAGCTGGCCGCCGAGGGTGCCGTCGTGGCCGTCACCGACATCGACGAGGCGGCTGCGACGGCCAACGCCGAGGAGCTCGGCAACGGCGCCATCGGCATCCGCGCCGATGTCGCCGACCGGGACTCGGTCAATGCGATGGTCGACCAGGTCGTCGCTCGGTTCGGCCGGGTCGACGTACTGGTCAACAACGCCGGCTGGGACAAGGCGGAGCCGTTCGTCGACTCCGACCCCGCGACCTGGGACCGGATCATCCAGATCAACCTCTACGGGCAGCTCAACACCTGCCACAAGGTGCTCCCGATCATGGCCGAGCGGGGCTATGGCCGGGTGGTGAACATCGGCTCCGACTCGGGCCGCGTCGGCTCCAGCGGAGAGGCGGTCTACGCCGCGGCCAAGGGCGGCGTCATCGCGTTCACCAAGACCATCGCGCGCGAGCTGGCCCGGGCCGGCGTGACCGCCAACTGCGTCTCACCCGGGCCCACCGACACCGCGCTCTTCGCCTCGATCGGCGGAGAGAAGCTGCGCGAGGCCCTGACGCGGGCCATTCCGCTCAAGCGACTCGGCCAGCCCTCGGACCTGGCCAACGCGGTCGCCTTCCTCGTCTCCGACGAGGCCTCCTTCATCACCGGCCAGACCGTCAGCGTCAGCGGCGGCCTCACCATGAGCTGAACGGACCAGAGCCATGTTCGAGACCCTCCTCACCCCGGAGCGGATCGCCCGCGAGACCGCCGCCGGTCATTGGCGGAACAAGGTCATCACCGACTTCCTCGACGAGTACGCCGCAGCCACTCCGGACAAGGTGGCCTTCATCGACAGCCGGCGACGGGTCACCTTCGCCGAGCTCAAGGCGGAGGTGGACCGGGTGGCGCTCGGACTGCTCCGGCTCGGCGTTGGGACCGGTGACGTCGTCTCGTTCCAGCTGCCCAACAGCATCGAGTGGATCGTCGTCCACTACGCCGCGAGCCGGATCGGCGCGGTCAGCAACCCACTGATCCCGATCTACCGCGAGCGCGAGGTCGGCTTCATGGTCGGCCTGGCGAGGTCGCGGCTGATCGTGGTGCCGAAGCAGTTCCGCGGGTTCGACTACCCGGCGATGATCGCGGACGTGCTGCCGCAGTGGGACTTCACCCCGGAGCTGGTCGTGATCGGCGAGCAGTCGTGGACCGACCTCTCCGCGGACGAGGGCGACCCCGGCGTACTGGACGCCCTGCGGCCCGACCCCAACGACGTCACGCTGCTGATCTTCACCTCCGGCACCACCGGCGAGCCGAAGGGCGTGATGCACACGCACAACACACTGGTGGCCGCCAACGACCCGCTGCCCGACCGGCTGGGGATCACCGCCGACAGCGTCCTGCACATGGCCTCGACCCTGGCCCACCTCACCGGGTTCCTCTACGGCGGCCGGCTCAGCGTCCAGAACGGCGCCACCTGTGTCCTGCAGGAGGTGTGGGATCCGCAGGCGTTCGTCGAGCTGGTCGAGGAGCACCGGATCAACTACACCTCGGCCGCCACGCCGTTCCTGCACGACCTGCTCAGCGCGCCGAACCTGGCCGAGCACGACACCAGCCCGCTGGTGCGCTTCTGCTGCATGGGCGCACCGATCCCGCGGGTGCTGGTGCGCCAGGCCAGGACCAAGCTGCCGGACCTGGTGGTCGTCGGCGGGTGGGGGCAGAGCGAGGAGGGCCTGGTCACGATCGGCATCCCCGGCGACCCGGAGGACAAGATCATCGAGACCGACGGCTACCCCTGGCCGGGCATGGAGATCCGGGTCGTCGACCCGAGCACCGGTGCCGGTCGAGCGCCCGGCGAGGAGGGGGCGCTGCAGGTGCGCGGTCCCTTCCTCTTCGTCGGGTACGCCGAGCGGCTGCCGCTGACCCGCCAGCAGATGGTGCCGGCCGACGATGACCGGGGCGAGTGGTTCGACACCGGGGACCTCGCCTACATCGACGCGGAGGGCTACCTGCGGATCTCGGGGCGCACCAAGGACGTCATCATCCGCGGCGGTGAGAACATCCCGGTCGCCTACGTCGAGAACGTCCTCTACGAGCACCCCAGCATCGACAACGTCGCGGTGGTCGCCGTCCCGGACCCGCGGCTGCAGGAGCGCGCCTGCGCATGCGTGGTGCCGAAGGCCGGCGCCGTACTCACATTCGAGGAGATGCGCGTGTTCCTGGCCGAGAAGGGCGTGGCGAAGCAGTACTGGCCCGAGAAGCTGGTCATCCTCGACGACTTCCCGAAGACCCCGAGCGGCAAGGTCCAGAAGTTCCAGCTTCGCGAGATAGTGGCCGAGTGAGCACCGACGACGGCGACGCGAAGGAGCAGGTCTGATGGATTTCGCCCTCACCGAGGAGCAGCTGGCCTTCCGGCAGCTGGCCCGCGACTTCCTGGAGAAGGAGGTGGTGCCGTTCCGCGCCGAGTGGGACCGGCGCGAGTCGGTCGACACCGCGATCATCCCGAAGATGGGCGAGGTCGGCTTCTTCGGGCTCACCGTCCCCGAGGAGTACGGCGGGGTCGGCGGCGACTACCTCACCTATTGCCTCGGCATGGAGGAGCTCGGCCGTGCCGATTCCGCGGTCCGCGGCATCGTGTCGGTCTCGACGGGCCTGTTCGGCAAGATCGTGCTCGACCACGGCAGCGAGGAGCAGAAGCAGGAGTGGCTGCCCGGCATCGCGACCGGCACCAGGCTCGGCTGCTTCGGGCTGACCGAGCCCGACAACGGCTCGGATCCCGCAAGCCTCAAGACCCGCGCCACCCGGGACGGCTCGGACTGGGTCATCAACGGGTCGAAGATCTTCATCACCAACGGCACCTGGGCCGACGTGTGCATGGTCTTCGCCCGCACCGGCGGGCCGGGCGCCAAGGGCATCTCCGCGTTCCTGGTGCCCACCGACTCGCCCGGGTTCGTCCGCACCGAGATCCACGGGAAGCTGGGGCTGCGTGGCCAGGCCACCGCTGAGCTGACCTTCGACGGCGTCCGGGTTCCGGCCGCAGCGATGGTCGGCAACGAGGGCGAGGGCTTCAGGTTCGCGATGAAGTCGCTGGACAAGGGCCGGGTCTCGGTCGCTGCCGGCTGCGTCGGGATCGTCCAGGCCTGCCTGGAGGCGGTCGTCTCCTACTCCCAGGAGCGCAAGTAGTTCGGCCGACAGCTCGCGTCCTTCCAGCTGATCCAGGACATGATCGCCGAGATCTCCGTCGACGCGGATGCCGCCAGGCTCCTGACCTGGCGTGCGGCCGACCTGATCCAGCGGGGCGAGCCGTTCGGCGTGGCGGCCTCGAAGGCCAAGCTGTTCGCCTCCGAGGCTGCGGTGAAGGCCGCCAACCTGGCCATCCAGGCCTTCGGCGGCTACGGCTACGTTGACGAGTACCCCGTGCAGAAGCTCATGCGGGACGCCCGCGTGATGACTCTCTACGAGGGCACCTCCCAGATCCAGAAGCTGCTGATCGGCCGTGCCGAGACCGGCATCTCCGCCTTCCTCTGACCCCGCCCCTCGCCTCTCCCGTTAGGACATCGCCATGGCACAGACGCCCTTCGAGCTCTTCTCGGTCGACCAGCTGATCAGCGAGGAGGACCGCGACATCCGGGACACCGTGCGTGCGTACGTCGAGCGGTCCGTCAAGCCGCACGTCGCCGAGTGGTACGAGGCCGGCCAGATCCCGGCCAAGGAGCTGGCCAAGGAGCTCGGCTCCCTGGGCGTGCTCGGCATGCACCTGGAGGGCTACGGCTGCGCGGGCACCTCGGCGACCGCCTATGGCCTGGCCTGCCTCGAGTTGGAGGCAGGGGACTCGGGACTGCGCTCCCTGGTCTCGGTCCAGGGCTCGCTGGCGATGTTCGCGATCTGGAAGTGGGGGAGCGAGGAGCAGAAGCAGGAGTGGCTGCCCCGGATGGCGGCCGGAGAGGCGATCGGCTGCTTCGGCCTGACCGAGCCCGACTTCGGCTCCAACCCCGGTGGGATGCGCACCCGGGCCCGCCGCGACGGCGCGGGCGAGGACGCGGACTGGGTGCTGTCCGGCACCAAGATGTGGATCACCAACGGCTCGGTGGCCGACGTCGCCGTGGTGTGGGCCCAGACGGACGGGGGCGATCCGGATCGGCCGGGCAGCGGGGTGCGGGGCTTCGTCGTACCGACGAACACGCCGGGCTTCGCCGCTCCCGCGATCAAGCACAAGCTCTCCCTGCGGGCGTCGGTGACCTCCGAGCTGGTGCTGGACGGGGTGCGGCTGCCGGCGTCGGCGGTGCTCCCGGAGGTACGCGGGCTCAAGGGCCCGCTGTCGTGCCTCAACGAGGCCCGCTTCGGGATCGTCTTCGGCTCGCTCGGCGCGGCCCGCGACTGCCTGGAGGCGGCGATCGCCTACGCCGGCGACCGGGAGATCTTCGACAAGCCGCTGGCCGCCTACCAGATCACCCAGACCAAGCTCGCCGACATGACCGTCGAGCTCGGCAAGGGAATGCTGCTCGCCCTGCATCTGGGTCACCTCAAGGACGCCGGCCAGCTGCGCCAGGAGCAGATCTCGCTGGGCAAGCTCAACAACGTCCGGGAGGCGATCGCGATCGCCCGTGAGTGCCGGACGCTGCTCGGCGCCGCCGGCATCACGCTGGAGTTCCCGATCCTGCGCCATGCCAACAACCTCGAGTCGGTGCTGACCTATGAGGGCACCAGCGAGGTGCACCAGCTGATCATCGGACAGGCGCTGACCGGGGAGTCCGCCTACCGCTGAGCCACCGGCCGGGCCGCCGGCGAGGCGATGCTCACTCGCGCTTGAGCACCTTCATCGTGATGCGGGAGTCGACCCGCGCGATGGCTGGATCGACGAGCAGCTGGGTGGTCAGCCACCGCTCGTAGGTCGGCGCGTCGAGCACCTCCACCCGGATGAGGTAGTCGGGGAGGCCGAACATCCGGCGTACCTCCGTGACCTCCGGCATGGAGGTCACCCGCTCCTCGAAGGCGGCGACCGTCGCGGCGTCCTTGGCGACGATCTCGGCGTTGATCAGCACCTCGAACCCGCGACTGAGGGCGCTGGGATCGATCTGCGCGGTGTAGCCCCGGATGACTCCGGCCTCCTCCAGGCGCCGGACGCGCCGCAGGCACGGGGCCGGCGTCAGGCCGACTCGCTGGGCGAGCGCCTGGTTGGTCAGGCGACCGTCCCGGCGTAACTCGTCGATGATTGCGTGGTCCAGCGCATCGACCGCTGTCTGATTGCTCACGGCTCAATTCTACGGCAATCGACGGCAAGCACCTTGCGCGGCGATCTCATTATCGTTGCCGACATGACCGCGACTCTGCTGGAGAGCAGGCTCCCAGCGCCCCCGACCGACCTGCGCGACGCTGCTCGCGAGGCCGGCGTGATCTGGGCCGGCCTGTTCACCCTGGGCCTCGGGTTCGGCGTCCTGGTCGCCTCCGACGGACTGCCGTGGTGGCTCGCGCCGGTCATCTCCGGGTCGCTCTTCGCCGGCTCGGTCGAGTTCCTGCTGATCGGCATGATCGCCGTCTCGGCGCCGATCGCCGCGATCGCGGTGACGACCTTCCTGGTGAACTCCCGGCACCTGTTCTACGGGCTCACCTTCCCGCTGCACCGCGTCCGCGGCCGCGCCCAGAAGGCCTACAGCGTGTTCGCCCTGTGCGACGAGGCCTATGCGATGCTCGCCACCAAGGACCCCGCGTCCCTCTCCTCCAGTCGGATCCTGTGGACCCAGGCCGGTCTGCACGGGTCGTGGGCCGTGGGCGCACTGACCGGCGGTGTCCTCGGCAGCACCCTGCTGGGCGGCCCGGGCGCGCTCGGCGGGCTGGACTTCATCCTCACCGCGCTGTTCGTCGTACTGACGATGGACGCCTACCGCGAGCACAAGGACCGGGTCGCGCTGATCTCGGCCGCCGCCGCGGCGGCCCTGGCCTGGCTGGTCGCGCCGGGATCGATGCTGCTGGTCGCGATGACCGCCTACGCGGTCAGCCTGGCGGCCCGGCACCGGTTGGGGCGGGCCAGGAGCCTTCGCGATGCCTGAGCCCGGGTACGTCGCGATCGTCCTCGGCGTCGCGATCGCCATCACCGTCACGCTGCGGGCGCTGCCGTTCCTGGTCAAGGGCGCCCTGGCCGGGTCGCCGCTGCTGGACGACATCGGACGCTGGATGCCGATCGGGGCGGTCGCGATCCTGGCGCTGTACTGCGTCTCCCGGATCGACTTCGGCGCGGCCGGCCACGGCCTGCCGGAGCTGGCCGGCATTGCCGTGACCGTCGGCGTACACGCGTGGCGTCGCAACGCGGTGCTCAGCATCCTCGCGGGCACGGCCGCCTGCGTCGCGGTGACGCATCTGGTGTGAGGCGCCCCCGTATCGACGCCCCGTTAGCGTAGGGGGCATGCCGACGCCTGACGTATCGCCCACCACCGACACGGCCGCCGAGCGGACTGCTGGGGAGGTCGTCGAGATCTGTCGCGACCTGATCCGGATCGACACCTCGAACTACGGCAGCGACGGTGGCCCGGGGGAGCGCAAGGCGGCCGAGTACGTCGCCGGCCTCCTCGACGAGGTCGGCATCAGCGCACGGCTGCACGAGACCGCGACCGGACGCACCTCGCTGGTGGCGCACTGGGGCGGCGACGGCGGCAGCAGCGACCCCGCGCTGCTGATCCACGGCCACCTCGACGTCGTACCCGCGGAGGCATCCGACTGGCAGGTGGACCCGTTCGCCGGCGAGATCCGCGACTGCCCCCAAGGCGGACCCAGCCTCTGGGGACGCGGCGCGGTGGACATGAAGGACTTCGACGCGATGGTGCTCAGCGTGGTGCGGGCCCGGCAGCGGGCCGGTCGCCTGCCCTCGCGGCGGGTCGTGCTCGCGTTCACCGCCGACGAGGAGGCCGGCGGTCACCTGGGCGCGCAGAAGCTGATCGAGGACCTGCCCGAGGAGTTCGACGGCGTCACCGAGGGGATCGGCGAGGTCGGCGGCTTCAGCACCACCATCCGTGGCCGGCGGCTCTACCTCATCGAGGCGGCCGAGAAGGGCATGGCCTGGATGCGGCTCACCGCCCGCGGCACGGCAGGCCACGGCTCGATGATCAACCACGACAACGCCGTCAGCCGGCTGGCGGCCGCCGTCGCCCGGATCGGTGCACACGACTGGCCGGTGCAGCTCACCCCGACGATGCAGACCCTGCTGGCGGCGGTCGGCGAGCTGGTCGGCACCGAGCCGACCCCCGCGAACGCGGAGTCGCTGATCGAGGAGTTCGGGCCCGCCGCGCGGATGATCGGCGCCACCCTGCGCCACGTCACCAACCCGACGATGCTGGACGCCGGCTACAAGGTCAACGTCATCCCCACCGAGGCGACCGCGCACATCGACGGCCGCTTCCTGCCCGGCTATGAGGACGAGTTCTTCGCCGAGCTGGCGCGGCTGTGCGGCGAGGGGATCGACATCGACTTCCTCTCCAACCAGCGGCCCTGGGAGACGCCGTACGAGGGCGCCGTCGTCGACGCGATGACCCGCTCGCTGCTCGCCGAGGATCCGGGGGCGTCGGTCGCGCCGTACCTCATGTCCGCCGGCACCGACGCCAAGCACTTCACCAAGCTCGGGATCCGGACCTACGGCTTCGCCCCGCTGCGACTGCCCGCCGACCTCGACTTCACCGGGCTCTTCCACGGCGTCGACGAGCGGGTCCCGATCGACGCGCTGCAGTTCGGCACACGGGTGGTCGATCGCTTCCTCGACGAGGCGACCAGGTGAGCGCCAGCGCCGAGCGAGGAACGAGCTCGAAGCGCTGGGTGCGAACGCGCGAGCCCGGCGCGTAGCGCCTCGGTCTGAGCGCTCGAGATCCACGCCCGCCCGGGTGGCCCTCAGGCGGTGCGCACCGCGCGGATGATCTTGCGTCGCAGGATGACGCGCCGGATGCCGTCGGAGGTGATCCGGACGCGGTCCAGCTCCCAGCCACCGTGCTCGGCACGCTCGACGAGGAGCTTGGTGACGACGTTGCGGGAGAAGTCGCGGCTGAAGCTGACCTTGTCGAACTCCCACTCCACCCCGGGACGGGGTGGCCGCCGGTCGTGCTTGCTCATCGTCCTACGGGCTCCTCTCAGTGGTTTCAGTCGGCCGACACGTCGTCGAGGGCGGCGACGATCTCCGGCGGCAGCCGCAGGTCGACCACGCCGAGCGCGCTCTGGAGCTGGGCGGCGGTGCGGGCGCCGACGATCGGAGCGGTGACACCGGGGCGGTCGCGCACCCACGCGAGCGCGACCTGCTGGGCCGTCCAGCCGAGCCCGTCGGCAGCGCGGGCGACGGCCTCGACCACGCCACGGCCCCGGTCGTCGAGGTAGGCGTCGATGCGACCCGAGAAGTCGGAGCGGGCACCGCGGGAGTCCGACGGCGTGCCGGTGCGGTACTTGCCGGTGAGCGCGCCGCCGGCCAGGGGCGACCAGGGCAGGATGCCCAGCCCCAGCGCCTGGGCGGCGGGAACGACGTCGTACTCGATCTCACGCGCCAGCAGGGAGTACTGCACCTGCGTGCTGACCAGCGTGGCGCGGCCCGGGACGGCGCGCTGCCAGGTGGCGGCCTGCGCGGTCTGCCAGCCGGCGTAGTTCGAGATCCCGACATAGCGGGCGCGGCCGGTGGCGACCGCATGGTCGAGGGTGGCCAGCGTCTCCTCGAGCGGAGTGTCGCCGGACCAGACGTGGACCTGCCAGAGGTCGACGTGGTCGGTGCCGAGCCGGCGCAAGGAGCAGTCGAGCGCACCCAGCAGAGCGCGGCGGCTGGTGTCGACCTGCCGCGAGCCACCACGGCGCCCGATGCCGGCCTTGGTCGCCAGCACCACCTCGTCGCGTGCCATCACATCGCCGATCAGCGTCCCCACCAGCTGCTCGGAGGCGCCGTCGGCGTAACCGGCGGCAGTGTCGACGAGCGTCCCGCCGGCCTCGGCGAAGGCGATGAGCTGGTCGCGCGCCTCATGCTCGTCGGTGTCCCGGCCCCACGTCATCGTGCCGAGTCCCAGGGAGGACACCTTCAGACCGGATGCCCCGACGGCTCGCTGTTGCATGCGAAAAAGATAGTCGGCACGCTGGCGGGGTTGTTTCCAGGCTCGCCGGTTCAGCGCCCCGTAGGGTTCATGCCGACCTCCCGCTGACACGAAAGCGATCGATGAACTACCTGGACTCCGTCGTGCTGGGCATCGTCGAAGGACTCACCGAGTTCCTTCCCGTCTCCAGCACCGGCCACCTGACCATCGCCGAGAAGATCCTGGGGCTGCGGATCGACGACGACGCGGTCACCGCCTACACGGCCGTCATCCAGATGGGCGCGATCTTCGCGGTCATCCTCTACTTCCTGCGCGACATCATCGCGATCGTGCGGGGCTGGTGCGTCGGACTCGCCAAGTCTTCCCAGCGCGGCACGCTGGAATACCGGATGGGCTGGTACACGATCGTCGGCACCATCCCGATCGGCATCGTCGGGCTGGCCGCCAAGGACCTCGTCTCCGGGCCGCTGCGCTCGCTGTGGTGGGTCGGCGGCGCGCTGGTCGCATGGAGCGCGGTGATCGTGTGGGCCGAGCGGGTCGCGCGTCAGGATCGTGGCGAGCGTGCCCTCACCATGAAGGACGCGGTCGTCGTCGGCCTGGTCCAGTGCATCGCACTGATCCCGGGCGTGTCGCGCTCCGGTGCCACCATCTCCGCCGGACTCGTCCGGGGCCTCGACCGGGTCACCGCGACCCGGCTGAGCTTCTTCCTCTCCATCCCCGCGCTGTTGGCGGCAGGGCTGTTCGAGCTGAAGGACGTGCACGGCATCTCGGCGGGGCAGACCATCGTCGGCACGGTGATCGCGTTCGTGGTTGCCTACGCCTCGGTCGCCTGGCTGCTGCGCTTCGTCAGTCACCACTCGATCGCGAAGTTCGTCCCCTACCGCGTCGTACTCGGCGTGATCGTGCTGCTGCTCCTGGCGACCGGCGTGGTCAACGCGACCTGACGGCCGCGGGCCGGTAGTCGTAGAAGTGGTCGCGGTAGTGCACCTGGAAGTACGCCGGCGCCCCGCCGCCCGGTGGGAAGAGCAGTTCGCCGCCCCCCAGGTCGGTCGCGTCCTGGTCGACCGTGCCGCGGAGCTGCCGCGAACGCCTCTCGGCGCGGTCGTAGAGCTGGCCGTCGATCCGCAGGGTCACCGGCGTCGCCGAGGGGTGAAGCTTCCACTCGCCGGTCTGGTCATGCACCCGGTGCATCCGGATGCTGACGGCGAGCGCGCAGACCAGCGCATAGCCGACACAGATCGCGACCCACTTCCACAGCCTGTTCACGGCGCGCGAAGCTAGAGCACGCGACCTAGCAGCAACCTGACTACCGCCGGCCGAAGCGCCACGTCGCTGCGCCGAACCGCATCCAGAGGCGGGTCGCGGACCGATGAGCGCCTGCCTGGCGATGCCTCGTCAGTTGTGCCGATCGGCTAAGCGCCGGTGTCCCGTACCAGACTAGGTGCGGCGCGAGATCTGAAATGTCGGCAGTGGCACCGGCTCAGAACCAGCCGGAACGCCTGAAGAACCACCACAGCCCCGTGACCGAGGCGGCCATCAGGATCAAGGCATAGGCATAGCCGAAGCGCCAGGCCAGCTCCGGCATGTGGTCGAAGTTCATCCCGTAGATGCCGGCGATCAGGGTCGGCACGACGATGATCGCCGCACCCGCGGAGATCTTGCGCATATCGTCGTTCTGCTGCACCTGGATCCGCGCGAGGTGAGCGTCGAAGGCCGAGGAGAGCAGCAGCTCCAGCGAGTCGATGCCTTCAGCACCCTGGTTGAGATGGTCGAGTACGTCGCGGAAGAACGGGCGGATGTCCGCGTCGATCGCCGAGTCGCCGTACTCCGCGGTGGCGAAGCGCCGGATCGGGTCGCGCAGCGGCAGCACCGCGCGGCGCACCTCGACCAGCTCCCGCTTGAGCTTGTAGATCCGCTCCGAGTCGCTCGTACGGGCGGTCGAGAAGACCGACGTCTCGACCTCGTCGACGTCCTTGACCAGCTCGGAGATGACCGACATGTACCCGTCGACGACGTGGTCGGCGACGGCATAGATGGCGGCGGACGGCCCCTGGGTGAGCAGCTTGCGCCCGTCGGCCTCGAGCAGGTGCCGTGCCGGCGCGAGCTGGGAGCCGCGGCCGTGCCGGACCGTGACCACGAAGTCACGGCCCATGAAGATGTTGATCTCGCCGGTCTCGACCGCGTCGTCGGCGTCGACGTACCACAGCGTCTTGAGCACCAGGAACATCACCTCGCCGTAGCGCTCCAGCTTCGGTCGTTGGTGCGCCTTGAGCGCATCCTCGACGGAGAGCGGGTGCAGGCCGAAGGCCTCGGCGACCCCGGCGAGCTCGTGCTCGCTGGGGCGGTAGAGGCCGAGCCAGACGAAGTCGCCCGGGCTGTGCACGCCCTCCCGCATCACCCTGAACTCGTGGGGGCGACAGTGGAGGTCGACACGCTCGCCGTTGCGATAGAGGGCGGAGTCGACGATCACTCGCGCAGCCTATGGCAAGGCGCTTCGCGCCTGGCTCTGTCGCTCGCGGCCAGCGTCCGAGCTCGTTCCTCGCTCGCGCTGGCGCTCGCTTCATCGCCTACGCTCGGGCCCATGGCGACGCTCATCCTGGTGCGACACGGCCGCACGACGGCCAATGCGAGCGGCATGCTCGCCGGCCGCACCGCCGGAGTCAGGCTCGACGAGACCGGCGAGCAGCAGGCTGCCAAGGCGGGCGGGCGCCTCGCAGGCGTGCGGCTCGCCACGGTCGTGACCAGTCCGTTGGAGCGCTGCCGGCAGACCGCGGCGGCGATCCTCGAGGCCCGCACCGACCAGGTGCCGCTGACGGTCGAGGAGGCGATCACCGAGTGCGACTACGGCGCCTGGCAGGGCCGCGCGCTCAAGGAGCTCGCCCAGGAGCCGCTGTGGAAGACGGTGCAGACCCAGCCCTCGGCCGCGGCGTTCCCCGACGGCGAGTCGATGCTGACCATGCAGGGCCGCGCGGTAGCGGCAGTACGCCGACTCGACGCCGCGATCGGCGCCGAGCATGGAGCCGACGCCATCTGGGTGGCTGTCAGCCACGGCGACATCATCAAGTCCATCCTCGCCGACGCGCTGGGCATGCACCTCGACCTCTTCCAGCGGCTGCACGTCGATCCGGCGTCGATCTCCGTCATCCGCTACACCGAGGCACGGCCGTTCGTCCTGGCCACCAACACCCACGACGGCCGGTTGGACTGGCTCAACCCGCAGCCGAAGACCGACGGCGAGTCGGCCGACGACGCGGCGGTCGGCGGGGGCGCGGGGCCGGAGACCGAGCCGGCGCCGGCCGCCGATCCGGTCTGACTAGGCTGGTCCCATGCCCGTCGTGCACGCATTCGACCCGCCCGAGCGCTTCGTGGTCGGGACCGTCGGCGAGCCCGGCGCCCGCACCTTCTTCCTGCAGGCTCGCGAGGGCACCAAGCTGGTCAGCGTGGCCTTGGAGAAGCAGCAGGTCGCCGTGCTCGCCGAGCGGGTCGACGAGCTGCTCGACGACGTGATGGGCAGCGCCAGCTCCGTGGTCCCCGCCTTGGCGCCGTACGACCTGGACGACAACAGGCCACTCGAACAGCCGATCGCCGAGGAGTTCCGGGTCGGCACCATGACGCTCTCCTGGGACCCCGACGACGAGCGGGTCGTGATCGAGGTCTTCCCGCTCACCGACGCCGAGGAGGAGGCCGAGGAGGAGCCGGAGGAGATGATGCTGGTCCGGCTCGAGCCCGCCCACGCCCGCTCCTTCGTCAAGCGGGCCGCGCTGGTCGTCGACGCCGGCCGGCCGGTCTGCCCGTTCTGCGGCACCCCGATCGACCCCAACGGGCACCTGTGCGTCCGCGCGAACGGCTTCAAGCGGCGCCTCAGCGAGGACTGACCCGGTGAGCCGGCCGACCCTCGCGCTGGGTGATGACGAGCTGGTCCTGCACGGCCGGATCACCAGCGCCTCCAACGCGACGTTCCTCGGTACCCTGCGCCTGAGGTCCGGCGCGAAGATCGAGGTCGTCTACAAGCCGATCAGGGGCGAGCGACCGCTCTGGGACTTCCCGGACGGCAACCTGGCCCACCGCGAGGTAGCGGCGTACCTCCTCTCGGAGCTGACCGGCTGGGACATCGTGCCGCAGACCTGGCTGCGCGAGGGCCCGTATGGCACCGGCATGGTGCAGCGCTGGTGCGAGGTCGATCCGAGCCAGGAGGCGGTGACGCTGGTGCCCGCCGGCCGCGTCCCGGACGGGTACCGGCATGTCTTCGACGGCGTCGGCGCGCGCGACGAGCCGGTCTCGCTGATCCACGAGGACACCCCGCAGCTGCGCCGGATGGCGGTCTTCGACGTGCTGGCCAACAACGCCGACCGCAAGGGCGGCCACGTGCTCGAGATGGCCGGCGGCCACCGCTACGGCTGTGACCACGGCCTGACCTTCCACCAGGAGCCGAAGCTGCGCACGGTCCTGTGGGGCTGGATGGGCGAGCCGTTGACGGACGAGGAGGTCGAGGTCGTACGCCGGGTGCGGGCCGCGCTCGACGGCCCCGAGGGCGATGTCCTGGGCGAGTATCTCGCGGTGTGGGACCTGGAGGCGCTCGCCGATCGGTGCGACCGGCTGCTGGCCGCCGGGGTGCTGCCGTCGCCCGACAGCGACTGGCACGTGATCCCCTGGCCACCGTTCTAGGCGACCAAGCGAGCGGCAGCGCAAGCGAGGAACGAGCTTTCGTGCTGGCCGTGAGCGCGGGAGCCACGTGCGCAGCACGTGTGCGTCTGTCCTAGGCTTCGTCCATGCGCGCCTGGTCTGCCCCCGAGGTCCCCGCCCTGCCGGTCACCGGTCCGGCGGTGCGACTCTTCGACACCGCCCGCAACGACCTCGTGGAGGTGGGCGCTGCGGCGCCCGGTGCTGCGGCCTCGCTCTACGTCTGCGGCATCACGCCGTACGACGCCACCCACATGGGCCACGCGAACACCTACGTCGCCTTCGACCTGCTCAACCGGGCCTGGCGCAACGCCGGGCTGAGCGTCGACTATGCGCAGAACGTCACCGACGTCGACGACCCGCTGCTCGAGCGGGCCGACAAGGTCAAGATCGACTGGCGTGAGCTGGCCGAGCGGGAGACCGAGCTGTTCCGCCACGACATGGAGGCGCTGCGGGTCCTCCCGCCGGACGACTACGTCGGCGCGGTCGAGTCCATCCCGCTGGTGATCGCGCTCATCCAACGGCTCGAGGAGGCCGGCGCGATCTACCGGGTCGACGACGACCTCTACTTCTCGGTCTCCGCCGACCCGGCCTTCGGCGAGGAGTCGCACTTCGACCGCGCGCAGATGCTGGAGATCTTCCCCCAGCGAGGCGGCGACCCGGACCGCCCGGGCAAGAAGGACCCGCTCGACGCCCTGGTCTGGCTCGCCGAGCGTCCCGGCGAGCCGTCCTGGGACTCGCCGTGGGGGAAGGGCCGGCCCGGCTGGCACGTCGAGTGCGCCGCGATCGCGCGCGAGCACCTCGGCGCCGGCTTCACCGTCCAGGGCGGCGGATCGGACCTGGTCTTCCCGCACCACGAGATGTGCGCCTCCCACGCCCAGGTGGTCGACCGCAGCGCGCCGTTCGCCCAGGCCTATGCGCACTGCGGCATGGTCGGCTACCTCGGCGAGAAGATGTCGAAGTCGAAGGGCAACCTGGTCTTCGTCTCGGCGCTGCGCAACGCCGAGATCGACCCGATGGCGATCCGGCTGGTGCTGCTG
>Ga0164242_10000936_pt1 | contig 34650 bp, 33 predicted proteins | sample OricomgcompostMG_FD_108783 | JGI IMG/M metagenome (GOLD analysis project Ga0164242, IMG submission 108783) | Miracle-Growth compost microbial communities from Emeryville, California, USA - Original compost - Miracle growth compost (MG) ... | reverse complement strand
GTCCGCGGCCCGATGATCGGCGCGGTGATGCCCGGACGGTGCAGCAGCCAGGCCAGGCCCAGCTCGCCGGGCTCGACGCCCAGGTCGTCGGCCAGGTTCTCGTAGTCGGTCAGTTGGTTGCGATGGGTCTCCAACGCCTCCTTGGCGCGGCCCTCGTAGCGCCGCACGCCGTCCCGCTCTTTCTTGATCACGCCGCCCAGCAGTCCGCCGAGCAGCGGCGACCACGGGATGATGCCCAGACCGTAGTGCTGGGCGGCCGGAATGACCTCGCGCTCGATGTCGCGGGTGAGCAGGTTGTAGAAGGACTGCTCGCTGACCAGGCCGAGGAAGTTCCGTTGCGCGGCAGCGGCCTGGGCCTGGGCGATGTGCCAGCCCGAGAAGTTCGACGAGCCGACGTAGATGATCTTGCCCTGCTGGGTGGCCACCTCGCAGGCCTGCCAGATCTCCTCCCACGGGGTGTCGCGATCCACGTGGTGGAACTGGATCAGGTCGATGTGGTCGGTCTGCAGCCGCTTGAGGCTCTCATCGATCGCCCGGCGGATGTTCAGCGCCGACAGCCGGCCCGCATTGGGCCAGCCGGACTCGGGCTGTCCCTCGAACGGCATGTCGCCGTAGAGCTTGGTGGCGATCACCGTACGCTCTCGGCGGCCGCCGCCCTGGGCGAACCAGTTGCCGATGATCTCCTCGGTCCGACCCGGGTAGATCTGCCGGCCGTAGCCGTTGGCGGTGTCGAAGAAGTTGATGCCAACATCGTGGGCGGCATCCATGATCTTGTGGGAGTCGGCCTCCTCGGTCTGCGGGCCGAAATTCATCGTGCCCAGACAGAGCCGGGAGACGGACAGGCCAGTGCGCCCCAAGTGCGTGTACTCCATGGCGATCAGCCTCACCGAGTGACCGCGATTAGTCAAACAGTGAAAAGTGTTGGGATTAAGAACCACCGGCGATGAGTTGGTTACGCGCTCTGCTCGGCAGGCGATCCGAATCGAATTCCCACCCGGCCGGGCTCTCACGTAGATTGACCGCATGGAGTATCGCGTCGCAGATCTGAGTCTCGCTGACTATGGCCGCAAGGAGATCAGGCTGGCCGAGCAGGAGATGCCCGGGCTGATGGCCATGCGTGCCGAGTACGGCGCGAGCAAGCCGCTGACCGGTGCGCGGATCGCCGGGTCGATCCACATGACGGTGCAGACCGCGGTACTGATCGAGACCCTGGTCGAGCTCGGGGCCGAGGTCCGCTGGGCCAGCTGCAACATCTTCTCAACCCAGGACGAGGCCGCCGCCGCGGTGGTGGTCGGCAAGGACGGCACCCCGGACGATCCGCGGGGCGTCCCGGTGTTCGCCTGGAAGGGCGAGACGCTGGAGGAGTACTGGGAGTGCACCAACGAGATCTTCAACTGGGGTGACCGGCTGCCCAACATGATCCTCGACGACGGCGGGGACGCGACCCTGCTGGTGCACAAGGGTGTCGAGTACGAGAAGGCCGGTGAGGTCCCCGAGGCCGGTGAGAACGATCCGGAGGAACTCCGGGTCATCCTGGCCCAGCTGAAAAGGTCGATCAGTTCCGGCAAGTCCAAGTGGGTCGAGATCGGCTCGGCGATCAAGGGCGTCACCGAGGAGACCACAACCGGTGTTCACCGGCTGTACGAGATGGCCAGGGAAGGCTCCCTGCTGTTCCCGGCGATCAGCGTCAACGACTCGGTCACCAAGTCCAAGTTCGACAACAAGTACGGCTGCCGGCACTCCCTGATCGACGGCATCAACCGGGCCACCGACGTCCTGATCGGCGGCAAGGTCGCAGTGGTCTGCGGCTACGGCGACGTCGGCAAGGGCTGCGCCGAATCGCTGCGCGGCCAGGGCGCCCGGGTGATCGTCACCGAGATCGATCCGATCTGCGCGCTGCAGGCGGCGATGGACGGCTACCAGGTCACCACGCTGGACGAAGTGCTGCCGTACGGCGACATCTTCGTCACCGCCACCGGCTGCCGGGACGTGATCACGGCCGAGCAGATGTCGAAGATGAAGCATCAGGCGATCGTCGGCAACATCGGCCACTTCGACAACGAGATCGACATGGCCGGGCTGGCCCGCATCCCCGGTGTGCAGAAGGTCGAGATCAAGCCGCAGGTGCACGAATGGACCTTCGAGGCCGGCACCGACAAGGCGCATTCGGTGATCATCCTCAGCGAGGGCCGGCTGCTCAACCTGGGCAACGCCACCGGACACCCGAGTTTCGTGATGAGCAACTCCTTCACCAACCAGGTGCTGGCCCAGATCGAACTCTTCACCCAGCCGGAGCAGTACCCGACCGACGTCTACACGCTGCCCAAGAAGCTGGACGAGCAGGTCGCCCGGCTGCACCTCGATGCGCTCGGCGTCAAGCTCACCGAGCTGACCCGGGTGCAGGCGGCCTACCTCGGCGTCGACGTCGAGGGTCCGTACAAGGCCGACCAGTACCGCTACTGAGACCGGGGCGCAGGTGATCGGCGACACGTCGCCGACGCGCAGGTACGTCGACGGCGGCGAACTGGAGGAGATCCTGCTGCCCGGCGGCGACGTCACCGAAGGCGTCGTCCGGGTCGGTGACACGGTTCGCCGTCCGGTCGGCCCGCATTCACCCCTGGTGCATGCGGTCCTTGATCATCTGGAATCGGTGGGTTTCACCGGGGCACCACGGTTCCTCGGCATCGACGACCGTGGCCGGGAGGTGCTGACCTTCGTCGACGGTGAGGTGGCCGGCCGACCGCACCCGGCCTGGACCGTCGACGAGGACCGGCTGCTGTCGCTGGCCCGCCTGCTCCGCGCGCTCGACGACGCCCTGATCGGCTTCGGACTGCCCGACATCGAGACCGACACCCATCCCGACCCGCCGGGCATCCCGCCGCCGCAGCAGCGCACGCTGACCTTCATCGGTCACCACGACATCACCCCGGAGAACGTCGTCTGGCGCAACGGTGAGGCGTACGCCCTGATCGACTTCGACCTGGCTCGTCCGTCGTCCCGGATGCTCGAGGTGCAGAACGCGCTGATGTACTGGGCGCCGCTCAGCGACCCGGCGGACCGTGATGCCGATCAGCTCCACCTCGACGTGCCCCGCCGCTGCCGACTGTTCGCCGACGCGTACGGGTTGGCCCGGGAGGACCGGGCGATCCTCATCGACGACCTCACCTACGGCACCGAACGCTCCTGGTATCTGATGCGTGACCGCGCCCGGCGGCTCGGCGGCGGCTGGGCCCGGATGTGGGACGACGGCGTCGGCGATCAGATCCGGCGCCGCAGGGAGTGGCTGTTCGCCGAGGGTCCGGCGGTCACCGCCGCACTGCTTGCGGAGTAGGTGACCGGTGTTCGAACTGCCCGCCGAACTCGCCGACCAGATCACCAGACTGGCCGGTGTGGCCGAGCGCGGTGGGCCGGGCCGGCTCGGTGCAACCACCCGGCGGATGATCGATCGCTACCAGGCCGACATCCCTGCGGTGCCCGGCCGGCCGATCGTCTCCGATGATCAGGAGGCGCTGGCGTACGCGGTCTATCGGATGCCGGCCACCTACGCCGCGATCCGTACCGTCCTTGATCAACTTCCCGACGACGCGGTACGCCCGCACGCCCACCAGCTGGACATCGCCGGCGGCACCGGTTCGGCTGTCTGGGCGGTCGCCGACCGATGGCCGGGAATCGGCTCGCAGACGGTGCTGGAACAGTCGAGGGCGGCGATCGGCATCGGCCGCCGACTGGCGGCTGCCGGTGCCGGTCCGGTACGCCGGGCCGATTGGCAACAGCGGGTGATCAACTCCGACGTCGACCTCGGCACACCGGATGTGATCACCGTCGGCTATCTACTGAGCGAGATCGACCAACCGCTGCGCAACGCGTTGATCAGCGCCTGCCTGGCCGCCGCGCGCGACCTGGTGATCATCGTGGAACCGGGAACCACGAACGGCTACCGGCGGATCCTGGCGGCCCGGGACCAGGTGATCGACGCCGGCTGGCAGATCCTGGCTCCCTGCCCGCATCGGCTGGCCTGCCCGCTGGCCGACCAGCAACGGGACTGGTGCCACTTCTCGGCCCGGCTGAATCGCAGCGCCGTCCACCGCCGCGCCAAGGGCGCCGAACTCGGCTACGAGGACGAGAAGTTCAGCTACCTGGTGGCCGCCCCGCGGGCCGGGCAGCCGACGGCCGCCCGGGTGCTGCGCCATCCGACCTTCCGCAAGGGTCTTGTCGAACTGGCCGTCTGTCAGAGTTCCGGCCGGGCCGAACGGGTGGCCGTCGCCAAACGAGACCAAGATCATTACCGGGCCGCCCGCAAGATCGAATGGGGCGACCGGTGGCCGTGATCGGCGGCCGTGGGATAGTGATCGGGTGCTGACCTCCAACGGGTACGTGCTGAGCGCGACGCCGAACCGACTCGGCACGCTGGAACCTGTTCCCGACACCGAACGCAACCGCCGGGAGGCGCTGTGGGAACGATTGGACCGGGACGGCTACCTGTTCCTCCGCGGTTTCCTCGACCCGGACATCGTCAATGCGTTCCGGCAGTTCTACTTCGGCCGACTGACCGAGGCCGGGCTGCGGGAGGACGGCGGCGGAGAGGTTGATCAAGCCGCACTCCGGCACATCCTCTTCCGGGAGATCGTTCCCGGGCTGGAGTACGACGCCTTCTGCCGCCAACCGGCGATCGTGAGCTTCTTCAGCTGGCTGCTCGGCGACACCGTCCACCTGCATCGGCGCAAGATCATCCGGCACACCCGCCCGGGTGACTCCGGGATCGGTCAGGCGACCCAGGCGCACTACGACCTGCTCTATCTCCGGGAGGGCACAACCGACGTGCTCACCCTGTGGGTACCGCTGGGCGATTGCCCGGTTCCCCGTGGCGGCCTGATCTATCTCGAGGGCAGTCACCACTGGGTGATCGCCGAGGAACAGACCCGCCGGCGGAAGCGTCCGGCCGCCTCGATCACCGCCGACCTGCCCGGCCTGGCCGACGAACGCGACGCCCGCTGGCTGATCACCGACTACGCGGCCGGCGACGTCATGGTGCACACCGCGCACACCGTGCATGCCGCCCTGGACAACGTCGATCCGCACCAGCTGATGCGGCTGTCCACCGACATCCGCTACCAGCGGGTCAGCGACGCGATCGACGCCCGCTGGCAGAACCACTGGCACGACCGCGACGGCCTCTAACCGCCGAGGGGTCGGATAATCCCTCATCTGCGCGGCGTGTCGTCACCGGCGGCCGCGCGGAACCACGAAATCGACGAGCTGCGCCGACTGGTCGCGGAGATCGGCCCACGGTCCGTGACAGCCCAACACCGCCAAGCCGCTGGTGCGGTACTTGATGTCCAGCTGCTTCCAGAGCTCCGCGTTGTCGATCCGGGGCGCCAGTCGTTCGACCAGATCGGGAACCGCCGGAGCGTGTCCGATCACCAGCAGGGTCGCGACCTCCGGGGGCGTCCGTCGCAGCGCGGTGACCAGTTCGTCGGTCTCCGCCTCGTAGAGCAGGTCGTCGTAGACCACGCGACCTGCCCTGGCACCGGCGGTGACCGCACGTTCCCAGGTCTGGCGGGCCCGCAGCGCGGTCGAGCACCACACCAGGTCGGGCACCAGTCCGCGTCCGACCAGCAGTTCGCCGACCGCCTTTCCATCACGACTGCCACGACCCGACAGCGGCCTATCGTGGTCGGGAACCTCGAGACCCCAGGCCGATTTGGCGTGGCGCAGAAGCAGAATCGTCCGGTCCGTGCTCATGGCGTCACCGTACGTACGCCGGGTAGGTCCAGGTGGCCGGAAGGTTACGAGGAGGCACCCTTCGGCGTACGGCCGACGGCGCCGAACGCCAACAGCACCGCCAGGACTGCCGCGGCCGCCGCAACCAGCCAGGGCAGGGTCGGCCTTGCCGCACTCAGCAGCCCGAACACCGACGGGCTGAGCACGGTGGCGATGGCGAAGGAATACTGGAACCAGGCCAGGTAGGTCTCCCGTCCGGCGGCCGGAGCCTGGGTCGCCGACAACGCCATGGAAGCTGGAGCGTGCAGCAGTTCGGCGACGGCGTACAGCAGTGTGGCCAGCACCAGGCCGCCGATCAACACCGCCCCCGAGGTCAGAGTGAGACCCGCCATCAGCAGACCCCAGACCACCCACAGCGTTCCGGCGATGCCGAGGACGGTCACCCGACTCAGCCGTTCGGTACGGCGCACGCCGACCCCCTGACCGGTTGCCCCCAGTACGGTCACCAGCGCCAACAGCGGGCCGATCAACCAGGCCGGAACGTGCAGGAAGTCCAATGCGTACAGCGGCAGGCCGACGCCGAGCAGGACGCTGCAGAACGCGTACAGGGTGTTCGCCAGGATCAGCAGCAGGTAACGGCCGTCCGGTATCGACCGCCGCCGGTGATCATCGGCTCGACCGACCGCCGGACGTACCCGGTCGCGGGCGAAGAGCGCCGCGCTGCCCAGGAAACTCAGCGCGTTGACCGACAGGGCGATCACGAACGGCGTGCTGCCCGGAAGCAGCAACAGAGCGCCGGTGAGCAGCCCGCCGACCGCGAAGCCGGCGTTCTGGATCATCCCGGATGCCGCGAACCAGCGATCATGATCGCGTTCGTCGTCCGCAGACTCCGCGGCGTCGGCGACCAGCGCGAAGACCGAGGACCAGAACGCACGCTGGCCGACCGCGGCGAGCATCGCTGCACACCCCAGCACCGGCACGTGATGGCTGACCAACAGGACGACCATGGCTACGGCCTGCAGCAGCTGGGCACCGATCACGATCTTCCGGGCGCCCAGACGATGGGTGATCCGGCCGATGATCGCCGGCACCACAAGGGAGACTGCGGCGCTGACCGACAGCAGCACACCTGCCGGGCCGAGCCTCAGCCCGGCGACCCGGGTGAGATAGAGCAGCAGCATGGGGCCGGCGACGCCGCTGCCGACGGCATCGACGCAGAGCGCGACGACCAGCGCGGTGTGCGGACGCAGTTCGGGCAGTCCGAGACGATCGGAGACCTTGGCGAGAACACTGGATGCGGGCACGACGGACACACCTACTCCTTGTCAGGATGGTGCCCACTCGCCACTTGTTGTGTGGTGCCGCATCGTCGGGATGCGGAGCGTTGACGAGACCACTCCACCGGATCCGGAGCACGGATCCGCCTACAGTTGGGGCTGCTTGGACCAGAAATTACCGCAATCCCCGGTGCCACTCAACCGGTTTGCGCCGGGCGTCGACCCGATGCGTAGACTCCCCGGGTGGCTGAGGACGAGCTGACGGCGCACCGGGTGCTGCAGCGGGTCTTCGGTTACGACAGCTTCCGCGGCAACCAGGCCGAGATCGTCGATCAGCTGGTCGGTGGGGGCGATGCCCTGGTGCTGATGCCGACCGGCGGCGGCAAATCCCTGTGCTACCAGATCCCGGCGCTGGTCCGGGCCGGAACCGGCATCGTGATCTCCCCGCTGATCGCCTTGATGCAGGACCAGGTGGACGCCCTGCTGGCACTGGGCGTACGGGCCGGTTTCCTCAACTCCAGCCAGGATTTCGGCTCCCGGCAGCGGACCGAACGCGCCCTGCTGGCCGGTGAGCTCGATCTGCTCTATCTCGCGCCGGAACGGCTCCGCCTGCCGGCCACCCTGGAACTCCTGGACCAGGTGCACCAGCAGAGCCGGATCGCACTGTTCGCCATCGATGAGGCGCACTGCGTCGCGCAATGGGGACACGACTTCCGCCCCGACTATCTCGAACTGTCCGCCCTGCACCGACGATGGCCCGACGTCCCGCGGATCGCGCTCACCGCGACCGCGACACCGGCCACCCGGGCGGAGATCATCGAACGGCTCGATCTCGGCCGTGCGCGGCAGTTCGTCGCCAGTTTCGACAGACCCAACATCAACTACCGCATCGTCGGAAAGAACAATCCGCGCCGACAGCTTCTCGAGTTGATCACCACCGAACACGCCGGGGACTCCGGCATCGTCTACTGCCTGTCGCGGGCGGGAGTGGAGGACACGGCGGAGTTCCTGTCCCAGCAGGGAATCCCGGCGCTGCCGTATCATGCCGGGCTCGATGCCGGGATGCGCCGTGATCATCAGGCACGGTTTCTCCGCGAAGACGGGTTGGTCATGGTCGCCACCATCGCCTTCGGCATGGGTATCGACAAACCGGACGTACGTTTCGTGGCCCACCTCGACCTTCCGAAGTCGGTCGAGGGCTACTACCAGGAGACCGGCCGGGCCGGCCGGGACGGCCTGCCGGCGACCGCCTGGCTGGCCTACGGGCTGCAGGACGTGGTCCAACAGCGTCGACTGATCAACAACGGCGACGGTGACGCCGGCTACAAGCGGCAGCAGTCGGCGCACCTGGACGCGATGCTGGCACTGTGTGAGACGGTACGGTGCCGCCGGCAACAGCTGTTGGCCTATTTCGGCCAGGACTCCGGCGACTGCGGCAACTGCGACACCTGCCTCCAACCGGCCGAGTCCTGGGACGGCACCATCGCCGCGCAGAAGGTGCTGTCCACCGTGTACCGGTTGCACACCGAGCGGCGCCAGCATTTCGGCGCCGGGCACATCGTCGACATCGTGACCGGCCGGCTGACTCCGCGGGTGGAGCAGTTCCGGCACCAGGAGCTGTCGGTCTTCGGCGTTGGCGCGGATCTGGACGCCGTCGGCTGGCGGGCGGTGATCCGGCAGTTGCTGGCCCAGGGCTACCTCGCGGTGGAATCCGACCACGGAACCCTGGGGCTGACGGCCCGCAGCCGGGAGGTGCTCTTCGCCAACACCCCGGTGCTGCTGCGCCGCGATCCGGAGCGCAAGCGGCCGTCGCGGACCAGGTCGGCGAAGAAGGCGGTCGAGCTGCCCGAGCAGGCCGCGCCGCTGTTCGAACGGCTACGGAGTTGGCGAGCCGCCACCGCCAGGGAGCAGGGCATTCCCGCCTACGTCATCTTCCACGACGCCACGCTGCGGGAGATCGCCACCCGGCGACCGGAGGACCTGGCCGGGCTGGCCGGTATCAGCGGGGTCGGCGAGGCCAAGCTGGCACGCTACGGCGAGCAGATCCTCGCCGCACTACAACAGAACGGTTGAGCGTCGGGTTCAGTCCTCGTCGCCGCCGCCCGGCAGACCGTCCCAGATCTCCTTGCAGTCGGGACAGATCGGAAACCGCTCCGGATCGCGGCTGGGCACCCAGACCTTGCCGCACAGCGCGACAACCGGGGTCCCCATCACCATCGCCTCGGTCAACTTGTCCTTGGGCACGAAATGACTGAACCGTTCGGCATCGCCCTCGTCGTACCGGTACTCGGTCTCGGTGCGCTCGTCGACGATCGTCTCGGCGCCCGGGCTCAACTGCTGGCTCATGCGGCCCATCCTATGTCGGGCCCGGCCGGGGACGACCGGGGAACAATACGATTGACCTCAACCTGGGATGAAGTGGTGGACTTGTCCCGTGACGAGCCCAGCAACCGATCCAGCGACAGTCGACAGCACCGAACAGCCCGCCGTGAGCAGGAAGGCGCTGACCATCGGGCTGTGCGCCGTCATCGTCGGGATCGCGTTCGAAGCGGCCGCCGTCGCCACTGCCATGCCGGTGGCCGCCCGCCAGCTGCATGGTCTGGGCGCCTACGCCTGGGCCTACTCGCTGTTCACCATCGGCATGCTGTTCTCCACCGTCGTCGGCGGTCGGCTCAGCGACCGGATCGGGCCGGCCAAACCGCTGCTGCTCGGCATGATCATCTTCGCCGCCGGCCTGGTGATCGGTGGCACTTCGGTCAGCTGGCTGATGTTGATCTTCGGCCGGCTCGTCCAGGGGCTGGGCGGCGGCATGCTGAACACCGCCTCCTACGTCTGCATCGCGCAGGTCTTCTCGCCGGCGCACCGTCCGCGGATGTTCACCTACATCTCGATGGCCTGGGTGCTGCCGGGTATCGCCGGGCCGGCGGCCGCGGCCTGGATCACTCGCACGCTCAGCTGGCACTGGGCGTTCTTCGCCGTACTGCCGGTGCTCGGTTTCGGCGCCCTGATGCTGGCCCCCACCCTGCGGATGCTGTTGCGCCGCGGCCTACCCGCGGTGATCGATGACTCCGAATCGCCGAGCAGTCCGGCGCCGATCTGGGCAGCCACGATCGCCGCGCTGTCCGCGGTCGCCATCCAGTACGCCGGCCAACGGCTGGACGTGTTCGCGATCATCCCGGCGGCGGCCGGCATCGTCGGTCTGGCAGTCAGCCTGCCCCGGCTGATGCCGCCCCGGTTCATGCGGTTGGCCCGCGGACTTCCGGCCGTGGTGCTCACCCGGATGCTGCTGCCCGGCGCGTTCTTCGGCGCCGAGGCGTTCATCCCGCTGATGTTGGTCGAACAGCGCCATCTGGCGCTCACCCTGGCCGGCGGCGTACTGACCGTCGGGTCCATCGGCTGGTTCGGCGGCGCCTGGGTGCAGTCCCAGCGCTGGATGACCCTGCGCCGGGACCGGATGGTCATGTTGGGCACCGGCTGCGTGGCCGCCGGTGTGGGGCTGATCACGGTGGCCGCACTGCTGCCCGGCTCCTGGCTCGGTCTGGTGGCAGTCGCCTGGATCATCGCGGCATTCGGGATGGGAGTCGCCACCGCGAGTTCCACGGTGGCCACGATGTCGTTCTCCTCCGACGCCGAACAGGGCCGCAACGCGTCCTCACTGAATCTCGGCGATGCCCTCGGATCCGGGCTGTTCGTGGGCATCTCCGGTTCGGTGTTCAGCGCGCTGCGGGGCGGTGGCGACCTGGCCACCACCTTCGGATTCGCCTTCCTGGTGATGGCCGTCGTCGGGTTGCTCAGCTTCGTGGCCTCGAGCCGGATCGGTCGGGTGCCCGGGCACTGACCCGCGGTGAGTCGGGTTCGGCTGGGCGGCCGGCCTCGTCTACAGTTCTGACGCGTGACTGCCCAGCCCGAACCGCGTGACCTTGCGACCGGGCCGGACCACCCGCTGATGCGTCCAGCATCCGGCCTGCCCCCGGCATTCCCGAACCGGGCGGCCTGGGGGACCACCAAACAGCTGCGCGCCTGGCAGGCCGCCGCGCTGGAGAAGTACTTCGCCGACAACCCCAAGGACTTCCTCGCGGTCGCCACGCCGGGCGCCGGGAAGACCTCCTTCGCGCTCGCCCTGGCGGCGAACCTGTTCGCTCGACGGACGATCGACAGGGTGGTCGTGGTTGCACCCACCGAACACCTGAAGACCCAATGGGCCGAAGCAGCGGACAAGATCAACATCCCGATTGACCCGAACTTCGGCAGCAGACAGGGCCGAACCAGCAAGGACTACAAGGGCATCGCACTGACCTATGCCGGGGTCGCGGCCAATCCGCTCGCCCTGCGCATCCGGGTGGAGGGCTTCAAGACCCTGGTGATCCTCGACGAGGTGCACCATGCCGGCGACTCGATGGGTTGGGGCGACGCCGTCAGGGAGGCGTTCGAGCCGGCGACCCGACGGCTGGCGCTGACCGGTACGCCGTTCCGTTCCGACGCCAACCCGATCCCGTTCGTACGCTACGAGCCCGACGGCACCGGTGCCTTGCGGTCGGTCGCCGACTACTCCTACGGGTACGGCCCGGCGCTGCAGGACGGCATCGTCCGGCCGGTGCTGTTCATGGCCTATTCCGGCGACATGCACTGGCGGACCAAGGCCGGCGACGAGATCGCCGCCCGGCTCGGCGAGCCGCTGACCAGGGATCTGACCAACCAGGCGCTGCGCACCGCACTCGACCCGTCCGGTTCGTGGATTCCGGCGGTGCTCACCGCGGCCGACCAGCGGCTGACCGAGGTCCGGCAGCATGTCGTGGACGCGGGCGGGTTGGTGATCGCCACCGACCAGACCCACGCCCGGGCGTACGCCGACATCCTGAAGTCGATCACCGGGCGGAAGCCGGTGCTGGTGCTCAGCGACGAGGCGCAGGCGGGCCGCAAGATCAGTAAGTTCGCCGCCGGTGACGATCGGTGGATGGTCGCCGTCCGGATGGTCTCCGAAGGTGTCGACGTGCCCCGCCTGGCGGTCGGTGTCTACGCGACCATGACTGCCACGCCGTTGTTCTTCGCCCAGGCGGTGGGCCGGTTCGTCCGGGCACGGGCCAAGGGGGAGACCGCGTCGGTGTTCCTGCCCAGTGCGCCCCATCTGCTGCGATACGCCGCGGAGATGGAGGTCGAACGTGATCATGCGTTGAAGCCGCGGTCGGAGGACGAGTCGCAGCTGCTGGTCGAGGCGGAGCGGACGGAAAGCGAGCCCGACGCCGATCTGGACGGCGAACACTCCTTCGCCGCCCTGGCCAGTGACGCCGATTTCGACCGGGTGGTCTTCGACGGCGGCGAATTCGGGATGGCGGCCTACCGGGGCAGCGACGACGAACTGGACTACCTCGGCATCCCCGGCTTGTTGGAGCCCGATCAGGTCAAGGACCTGCTGCGGCAGCACCAGGCCAGGCAGGTTGAGCGGGGCGGTGCCGAGCCGCCGGAGTCGTACAGCACCCACCGCCGGTTGCGTGAGCTGCGCAAGGAGTTGAACGGTCTGGTCGCCGCCTGGCACCACCGCACCGGCAAACCGCACGGGGTCATCCATGCCGCGTTGGTGGCCGAATGCGGCGGACCGCCGAGCGCGGTGGCCGGCGAGGACGAACTGCAGCAGCGCATCGACGCCATCCGCCGGTGGGCGGTGTCAGGAGCCTGACGTCCGGGACGCGGTGTGTCGGAGGAAACCGCGCCAGTGATCATCGCCGTCGTCGATCGTGCCGCCGATGCCCGCCGCATCCAGGACGACGCCGGTCGCCCTTGCGGTGTCCCGGTTCCACTTGCCGGTGATCGCGACCGGGTGTCGCCAGACATAGCGGAGCATCGCCTGGGCCGCCTGCACCTGGCTGGGCGAGTCCGGGTCGAAGCTGGACAGCCGATCACCGGACCGGCCGTTGTCGATGTGGATGTGGTTGTGATGATCGGCGTTGTAGAGGTAGGTCAACACGTACGCGAAGTGCAGGTGCAGGCTCGCCGCCAACCTCCAGTAGCGGGTGCGGAAGTAGTGCAGCCGGGACCCGGTGTAGGCCCTCCAGATGTCGTACCGGCAGGACACCTGGACCGCGTCGCCGCGGACCAGCCGGGACAGATCGAAGGCTCTGCCGGCGTCGTGCCAGGAGTTGCACCGCGGATGCCCGTCCAGCCATGAACCGTACGTCCACAGCTGGTCAGGTCGGCTGGCGCCGGAGAGCTCGAGATGATCATCCAGCCAGTCGCCGAGCTGGCCGTAGAACCCCTTGTCGAACCAGAAACCGGTCGGCGTCTGGTTGATGTCGTAGACCAGCCGTGCGTCGCGCAGCGAGCCGTGCCGGACCAGTGAGCTGCGGGACGTGCAGGACGGCGCCGGCCTCGGTTGCCGGTTGTCGGTACAGCCGGCGACTGCGGCTGCCACCCCACCCAGACCGAGCGTCAGCACGGCGCGTCGTTCCAACCTCACGTGACCAAACCTTGTCAGATGAACCCACGTCTCCGGTCCGCGTGGGTGTCGGGCCGATCGCGGGCCGACCCGAGACCCACCCCAGACCCACCCGGTCAGGTGCCTGACAGGTCCGGCTTGTTAACCTCCGGACCATGGTTGAGCGATCGAACACGCAGGCGGGGAACGACGGACAGGATCGGATCGCCTACCAGACCCGGCGGGTGCAACAACTGCTCCGCCGCACCGGCGATGCCGCGCTCCAGGCCAGTGGACTGACCCTGGCCCAGTACACCGTGATGCGGGTCATCGCAGAACTTCCCGACGCCTCGTCCGCCGAAATCGCCCGCCAGTGCAACGTGAGCCGGCAATCCCTGCAGGATCTCATCCGGATCCTGCGCGACCACGGTTTCGTCCGGGTCGCCGAACAGCCGGTGAGCGGCCGCTCCCTGCCGATCCGGATCACCCCGGAGGGTCGCAAGGTGTTGCGCAAGGCCGACCGGGCGATCGGCCGGATCGAGGACCGGATGATCGCCGGCATCCCCGCCCGGGACGTCGACAAGACGATCGCACTGCTCGGCCGGTGCGCGCAGAACCTCGAAGCGCTTTGACCGACGGGCTCTGACCGACGGCTCGATCCCACCGCAGGGTGTCGCCGTTGCTCGTTCGTGGCTGCAGAGACGGAAGTTAGTCTTGGTGTCGTGAGTGACATTCCGATCGGATCCCCGCCCGCACCACCGGGTCGGCACGCGGCGCCCCAGGGCTGGTATCCGGATCCGGTCGACCACAGCCGGGAACGCTACTGGGACGGTTGGTCCTGGTCCAGGAACACTCGCGCGGCCAGTCAGTCCGGTGGCCAGTCCGGTGGCCAGTCCGGTGGCCAGTCCGGTGGCCAGCCCGGTCCGTACCAGCGGCCGATCCAGCACCAAGCGGGGCAGTTTCCGTTCCAGGATCCGTACCGGCAGCCCTACCAGAATCCGTCCCAGCAGCCGTACCAGCAGCAGCCCTATCAGCAGCAGCCGTATCAACAGCCGTACCAGCCGCAGGCTTCGGGCAGACCCGTCGCACTGACGGCTGACGGCGTTCCGGTGGCCGGCTGGTGGTGGCGCTTCCTGGCCGGGGTCCTCGACCTGATGATCGTGTCGATCGTCGCCGACATCTTCAGCATCCCGATCTTCATCAAGATGATCCCGGTGGTCAAGGAGTACTTCCGGGAGGTCATCTCCGCGGGGCAGAACGGCGGCGTGCCGCCGACGCTCAGCCCGACGGATCTGCTCGGCAGCAGCGACCAGATGGTGATCACGCTGATCTCCCTGGTGGTCGGCATGCTGTATTTCAGCCTGTTCTGGCGGTTCAAGGCAGCGACGCCGGCGCAACTGCTGTGTGGCCTGCGCGTCGTCCCTGCTGATCACGGGCACAACACCGAGTTGTTGCCGTGGCCGATGGTGGTCGTCCGGGCGCTCACCTGGTGGGTGCCGATCGCCGTCAGCAGCGTGTTGTTGATCTTCACCGTGGTGAACGTGCTGTTCCCGCTGGGCAACGTCAAACGGCAGGCGATCCACGATCTCGCAGCCAAGACCCAGATCGTCAGGATCAGGTAGCCGGCCGGTCGATCAGTCCGGCCTGGGTCAGGTCCGCGATCATCGCCGGCAGACCACGGACGCGGACGGCGCGGAGCCGGCGCCGTACCCGCCCCGCCCGGTCCTCGTCCCAGTGGAGAACATCCTCTGCCGGTTGATCATGGTCCGCGGCTGCCAGGATCTCGGCCACGGCATCGATGTCCGGGTCGTCGATCAACCGGTCGACCGCGACCAGCAGCGCGAGCAGCCGTCCGGTGGTGTCGACGTCGTCGACGACGAAGGGCAGGTCCGCCTCGATGAAGGCGCTGAGTCTGGTGGCCGACCGCTCCGGGCTGTCCCAGCCGACCACGGCGGTCAACCCCTCGGCCTCCGCAGCGGCCACCGCCTCCGCCCAGCCGAACCCGTCAGGGATTTCGACCAGGACCGCAACGTCCGGGTCGAGTTCGCGGGCAGCGGCGGAGATCCGCGCGATGTTGCCCCCCAGGTCACCCGGGTCCCGGACGGCCGTCTGGACCCCGGCCAGTTCGAGCGTGGCCAGCGACCTGCCGGCCAGTGCGGTGATGCCGCCGGCCCCGGTTCCGTTGATCACCGTCACCGCCACCGGCGCGGCCGCCTGGCGGTCGAGCGCAGCGAGCCGACGGTCGTCGAGCACCACCGTGTGCAGCAGCTCCGCCGGGTCGGTGGTCACCCCCGCCGGAGAATCGGCCGGCTGGTCGAACAATCGGTGAAAGAGCTTCATCGGCTGTCAGCGTAGTCGGCTAGCGTTGCGTCATGCGGGACTGGACCGAGGCGGACGCCGAGCGGGAGTTGGCGAAGGTGCGACGGGCCTGCCTCCGGCTGCCCGAGACGACCGAGCGTCCCAGCCACGGCAGCCCGGCCTTCTACGTGCGGGACAAGAAGGCGTTCGCCTACTTCTGGGACGATCACCACTCCGACGGCCGGTTGTGCATCTGGTGTGCCGCACCCGACGGGGTCCAGCAGCAGATGATCGAGACCGAACCCGAGCGGTTCTTCCGGCCGCCGTACGTCGGGCATCGCGGCTGGCTCGGCGTTCAGCTGCGTGCGGTCGACCAGGACGAGTTGGCCGCGATCGTTCTCGACGCCTACCGCTGTGTCGCACCCAAGACGCTGCTCAGCCAGCTGGAGGGGGCAGAAGGGATCCGCTGACCTTGACCCCGGCGCCGGCCCAGTCGTCATAGGTCTGCTGGATGCGGTCCGGTGCCACGGCAGCGGTGAGGTCGAGGCGGACGGTCGTGTCGAACCCGGCGGCTGCCGCGTCCAGGGCGGTGGCCCGGACGCAGTAGTCGGTGGCGATGCCGACCACGTCGACCTGGTCGACACCGGCGGCCGTCAGGAAGTCCGGCAGGCCGACGCCTTCGGCGTTCTTGCCCTCGAAGCCGGAGTAGGCGGCCTGGTACTCGCCCTTGTCGAACACGGCGGCGAAGTCCCGGAAGCGTAGTTGATCATGGAATTCCGCGCCGTTGGTGCCGACCACGCAGTGCGGCGGCCAGCTGTCCACGTAGTCGGGGGAGGAGGAGAAGTGGCTGCCCGGATCGATGTGGTGGTCACGAGTGGCGACCACGATGTCGTAGTCGTGATCACCGGACAGCAGCTCGGTGATCCGTGCAGCGGTGGCGGTACCCCCGGCAACCGCCAGCGACCCGCCCTCGCAGAAGTCCTGCTGTACGTCGACGACGATCAGCGCTCTGGTCATGATCAGCTCTCCTGGATGAAGACTGTTTCGATCACCGGTTCGCCGCGGGACATCTTCAACGCGTCCAGCGGCAGCTCTGCACGCGCCCGCTCGTGCCGCTCGCGGGCAGCGGTCAACGGCTCCCGACCGACGATCTCGCCGTCGACCACCAGCGGGACCAACAGCGGCCGACCGTGCTCCAGCTGCGGGTCCTTGTCGATGCCGATGAGCTCGGTCTCGGCGACCCCGGTGGCGTCGAACCGGCGCCACGGATACTTGCGGCCGCCGATGGTCGCCTTGGCCGTGCTCTTCTTGGCGACGTGCACCATCGGCGCATCCGGGTCGTCGGATGCCGCCCGGGCCACCATCTTGTACACGAAGCCGGAGGTGGGGTGGCCGGAACCGGTGACCAGGGCAGTACCGACGCCGTAGCCGTCGACCGGCGCCCCGGCCAGTGCGGCGATCTGCCACTCGTCGAGGTCACTGGTGACGATGATCTTGGTCTGGGTGGCACCCAGATCGTCCAGCAGTTGCCGGACGTGCTTGGCCAGGGCCGGCAGGTCGCCGGAGTCAAGCCGGACCGCGCCGATCCTGCCGTCGGTCAGCCGGACCGCGGTGCGGACGGCGGTGTCGACGTCGTAGGTGTCGACCAGCAGGGTGGTGTCGGTACCCATCGCCGCGACCTGCGCGGCGAACGCGTCCTCCTCGGTGTCGTGCAGCAGGGTGAAGGCGTGCGCCGAAGTGCCGATGGTCGGGACGCTGTACCGGCGGCCGGCCTCCAGCGAGGAGGTGCCGGTGAAACCGGCGATGTAGGCGGCCCGCGCGGCGGCGACCGCGGACAACTCCTGGGTGCGCCGCGCGCCCATCTCCAGGCACGGGCGACCGTCGGCGACCGCCGTCATCCGGGAGGCCGCCGACGCGATCGCCGAGTCGTGGTTGTAGATGCTGAGCATCAGCGTCTCCAGCAGCACGGCCTCGGCGAAGGTGCTCTCCACGATCAGCAGCGGCGAACCCGGGAAATAGATGTCACCCTCGGCGTAGCCCCAGATCTGCCCGCTGAATCGATAGTCGGCGAGCCAGTCGGCGGTCTGCCGATCGACGACGCCCCGGTCCAGCAGGAACTGCCGGGACTCGTCGTCGAAGCGGAAGTGGGACAGGGCCCGCAGCGCCCGACCCACGCCGGCGACCACGCCGTAGCGTCGCCCGTCGGGCAGCCGGCGGCCGAACAGCTCGAAGATGCAGCGGCGGTCGGCCGTTCCCGACTGGAACGCCGCACGCAGCATGGTGAGCTCGTAGTGGTCGGTCAGGAGCGCCGTCGTCGGGACCTCGCTGGGTCCCCACGGCTCCAGTTCGTGCTGCTCCACCCGGGAGTCTGCCTGGGAGGCGGTCACGCCGCACAGCGTAGCGACCTGTGACGCAAGTGAGGGATTTGTCACAATGGACGGTATGCCCGCAACCTCTGATCCAGTTCTGGCTCCTGCCGGCGGGACCGCGATCGAGGACCGCCCGATCGAGGAGTCGTACGACCAGTCGCCCTGGGCAACCATCGTCTGGGACGACCCGGTCAACCTGATGTCGTACGTCGCGCACGTCTTCGCGATCTACTTCCACTACTCCAAGGCCAAGGCGCACCGGCTGATGATGGCGGTGCACACCCAGGGGAAAGCCATCGTCGCGACCGGCAGTCGCGAGGAGATGGAGCGGGACGTCACCGCGATGCACGAGTACGGCCTGTGGGCCACTCTGGACCGGGCCGACGCCGGATAGCCGTGTCGGGGTGCGCGGGGCGGACCGCGTAACGTCGGACTCCTATGCACAAGTTCAAGCGCCGTGGCGGGGTGATCAGCAGCGACCTGAATGCCGACGAGGTCGGCATGCTGGAGTCGCTGCTGCACGAGCTGATCGACCTGATCGGCGAAGGAACCGACCAAGCCGGTTCAGCGGGCGACGCCGACGACCCGTTCGCGGCCTGGGCCGAGGAGTTGGCCGATGATCGGCCGGTCGAGCCGCCGGAGGACCCGGTGCTGCGCCGGCTGCTGCCCGACGCGTACCCCGGCGATCCCAAGGCGTCGGCCGAGTTCCGCCGCTACACCGACCGCACGCTGCGCCGCAAGAAGATCACCGATGCGCAGGTGGCCTTGCGGCACCTGGCCGAGACCGACGGCGGGCGGCAGGACCTGCGGATCCCGGTCGAGGAGGTGGACAGTTGGTTGCGCGTCCTGACCAGCCTGCGCCTGGCGGTGGCCGGCCGGCTCGGGATCACCGACAACACCAGCGCCGACGAGATCGCCTCGATCCCCGAGGACGACCCGCGGTCCTTCCTGGTCAGCGTGTACGACTGGCTGGGTTTCGCGCAGGAGACGCTGGTCCTCGCGCTCTAGGCCGGGACGGCCGCGGCCCGGCAGTTCAGTCGAGCCGTTTCGCCCGCAGTCGGAGCGCGTTGCTGATCACCGACACCGACGACAGGGCCATCGCCGCAGCGGCGATCATCGGCGACAGCAGCAGGCCGAAGGCCGGATACAGCACGCCCGCGGCGATCGGGATCCCGGCGGCGTTGTAGACGAAGGCGAAGAGAAGGTTCTGCCGGATGTTGCCCATCACCGCCGCAGACAACCGCCGGGCCCGGACGATGCCCATCAGGTCGCCGTGCAAGAGCGTGATGCCCGCCGACTCGATGGCGACGTCGGTACCCGACGACATGGCCAGGCCGACATCGGCGGACGCCAGTGCCGGTGCGTCGTTGATGCCGTCGCCGGCCATCGCCACGGTACGACCACGGCCGCGTAGCGCGGAGACGATCTCGCTCTTCCGCTCCGGCAGCACCTCGGCCTCGATCCGGTCGATGCCGAGCCGATCGGCCACCGCCTGCGCCGTGACCCGGTTGTCGCCGGTCAGCATCACCACCTCGATGCCGTCGGCCTGCAGTCGCCGGACAGCCTCCGCGGTCGTCGGCTTGACCGGGTCGGACACCGCCAGCACTCCGGCCGGGTCGGAGTCGATGGCGACCAGGACGGCCGTTGCCCCCTCGCTCCGGAACCGGTCGGCAGCCGCGACCAGCGATCCGGGGTCGACGCCGCGGTCGGTGAGCAGGGAAGCCGTACCCACGACGACCCGGCGGCCCTCGACCACACCCGTGACGCCGCGACCGGCCGGCGCGTCGAACTCGTCGGCCTCGGGAACCGACAATCCGCGATCGGAGGCCGCATCGACCACGGCCCTGGCCAGCGGATGCTCGGAGTAGCGTTCCACCGCCGCGGCCAGCCGCAACAGTTCGTCCTCGGAGGTGACCGAGTCGTTGATCACCATGCCGGTGTCGGTGGGCCGCCCTTCGGTGAGGGTGCCGGTCTTGTCGACGACGAGGGTGTCGATCTTCTCCATCCGTTCCAGCGCCTCGGCGTTCTTGATCAACACGCCGGCCCGGGCGCCGCGCCCGACGCCGACCATGATCGAGATCGGCGTGGCCAGGCCCAAGGCACAGGGGCAGGCGATGATCAACACCGCGACGGCGACGACCAGACCATGGGCCAGCCGGGGTTGCGGGCCGACCAGCGCCCAGATGACGAAGGCCGCCAGTGCGGCGATGATCACGGCCGGTACGAAGATGCCGGACACCTTGTCCGCCAGCCGCTGGATCGGTGCCCGGGACCGCTGTGCCTCGGACACCATGGCGACGATCCGGGAAAGCATGGTGTCCCGACCGACCTTTTCGGCGCGGACGATCAAGGTGCCCGAGGTGTTCACCGTGCCACCGATGGCGGTGTCGCCGGCGGTCTTGGTCACCGGCATCGACTCTCCGGTGACCAGCGATTCGTCGATCGCGGACCGACCGTCCTCGACCGTGCCGTCGACCGGGATCTGTTCACCCGGGCGGATCCGGAGCCGATCGCCGATCACCACCTGGTCGACCGGTACGTCCTGGTCACCGTCGGGGCCGATCCGCCGGGCCGTCTTCGGCGTCAGGTCGAGCAACGCCCGGATGGCGCCGGAGGTCTGTTCCCGGGCGCGCAGCTCGAGCACCTGGCCGAGCAACACCAGGACGGTGATCACCGCGGCTGCCTCGAAGTAGACCGCGACCCGGCCCATCTCCCGGAACGAAGCCGGGAAGATCCCCGGGGCGACGGTCGCGACAACGCTGTACACCCAGGCGACCCCCGTACCCATCGCGATCAGGGTGAACATGTTCAGGTTCCGGGTGCGCACCGAGTTCCAGCCGCGGACGAAGAACGGCCAGCCGGCCCACAACACCACCGGCGTGGCGAGAACGAGTTCCACCCACGACCGAACAGTCGGTGACAGCAGCGAATCGAGGCCGCCGAAGAGATCACCGGCCATCTCCAGCAGCAGCACCGGTACCGCCAGCACCAGGCCGACCCAGAACCGTCGGGTCATGTCGATCAGTTCCGGGCTGCGCCCGGTGTCAGCGGTGACCGTGACCGGTTCCAGGGCCATGCCGCAGATCGGGCAGGCGCCCGGTCCGGGACGGCGGATCTCGGGGTGCATCGGGCAGGTGTATTCGACCCCTTCGGCGGCGGCCGGGGCGGGCTCCTGGGGGTGCTGCTCCAGGAATTGATCCGGATGCTCGGTGAACCGCGCCCGGCATCCGGCCGAGCAGAAGTAGTAGGTCCGCCCGTCGTGCACCGCAGTGTGCTCCGTCGACCGGTCGACCGTCATGCCGCACACCGGGTCGGTCTCCCGTACGCCGGCGTCGGGTGCGGTGACATGGTGATGCGAGCTCATGGTCCGGAGTATACCCCCCATGGGTATATTCGCCAGATCGGTTTCAGGACAGTCTGCTGCTGAACTCCGTGCGGATCGGACCGATGACCTGATGGGCCTGCGGTTCGATGGCGCCCGGCAGCAGGATCGCCGCCGTCGTACCGTCGGGCACCTCCACCTCGAGATCGAACCGATCGCCGTCCCGCCGCCAGGCGACGGCGACCCGGCCGCGTACTGTGTTGATCGCGTACGCGGCATGCTCGAGGTCGCCGAGCGGGTGCGGCCGGACGGTGCAGGTCCGCCAGCCGTGATCCCCGCAGCGCAGTCCGGCGACGTCCTCGATCAGCCACTGCACGACCGTGCCGTGGAAATAGTGGTCCCGGGAGCGGGCGGTGGTCTCCCACATCTCCCACATCGTGTCGGCGCCGTTGGCGAACCAGAATCCCCAGCTGGGATAGCTGGTCTGCCGGGCCACCCGCAGCGCCAGGTCACCCTGACCATGGCCGGTGAGCGCCGGCAGCACGCAGTTGGCGCCGATACAGCCGACGTTGAGATGATCATCCCGCTGCTCGATGTCGGCCACCAGGTTGGCCACCACCGCCAGAACCTGGTCGTCGGGCACCAGGCCGAGGACCAGCGGCAGCGCGTTGGAGGTCTGGCTGTAGACCGGGCCGACCTCGTACCGGCCGCGGTCGCGATCAAGGAACTTCTCGTTCATCGCCGCAGTCAATTGCGCAGCGGCGGCGGAGAACCGCCGCTGGTCATCGGTGGCGCCGATCAGGTCGGCCAACTCGGCGGTGTCCCGCAACGCCCTGATCAACAGAGCCGACGCGGTGACCCCGGAATCATCCGGTCCGACTCCGTCGGTGCCGGGCTGCAGGTAGTCGCCGAGTCGGGACACCGCGACACCGTCGACGAGCTTGCCGAGTTCCCAGTCCAGGTAGCGGGTCAGATTCAGCCAATGATCACGAACCGGTCCGAGATCACCATAGCGGCGGTACAGCTCGCGCAGCAGGTGCGGATAAACCGTGGTCCACTCCGGTGACGGCCCGAGGTCGGTGTAGCCCCAGCCGGCGGTGGGTGCGATCACCGGCAACCAGCCGTCCGGGTGCTGCGCGTCCCGAAGATCATCAAGCCACTTGATCATCAGCCGACGAACGTCGAACAGGTCGGTCATGGTGATCAGGCCGAGCTGCGCGTCGCCGGTCCAGCCGTTCTTCTCATAGACCGGGGTGTCGGTCGGTATGTGATGCAGGTTGTTCTCGATCGTACGGGCCATGGCCGCCGTGAACGTCTCGAAGAGCGGCTCGCTGCAGGAGAAATCCCCGACCACCGGCACGTCGTTGTGGGCGGCGTACCCGGTCAGGGTTTCCGGATCCGGGTCATGGCTGAGCCCGTCCAGTTGGACGTAGCGGAAGCCCTTGTAGCTGAACTGCGGCTCCCAGTACTGACCGCGGGTGCCGTCGCCGATGTAACTGTCGGTCTGGAATCGGTCGCCCTCGACATGCACGCTGCGCGGTCGCAGAGTGCCGTCGGACTCCCGTTTCTCGGCATAGGTGATCGTCACCTGAGCGCCACGTTGTTGATCACAACGAAGACCGACCCAACCGGCGATCGTCCGACCGAAATCGGCGACCCAGGAGTTGCCGACCCGTTCCCACGTCGGCCGGCCGCGCCAGGTCACTCGGATCGGTTCATGACCAGCCGGTTGCAGTACGCCCCGGGGCGGCTCGGCGCGTACCGCCGGCACCGGATCGGGGATCGGCAGGGTGGCGTCGTAGGACTCGCCCGCGTAGTAGCAGTCGTACGTTGTGCGACCCAGCGTTGCCGACCAGGTCTCGTCGGTTCCGATCACCCGCGTCGACCCGTCGGCGAAAACGAGCCGGAGTTCGGCGATCGCCCGCAGCGGCCCGGCCCACGGCGCGCGGTGCCAGTGCCACACGTTGCCGGTCGGCAGTGCGAAGAAACCACGCCCGAGGGTGATCGACAACCGGTGGTCACCGGCCGGGAGCAGGCCGGTGACGTCCGTGGTGACGTACAGCACGCGGTGGTCGAAATGGGTGAACGGCGGGTCGAGCCGGTGATCGTTGATCGGGACACCGTCGATGGTGACGTGCTGCAGACCGAGGCCGCAGATCCGCAGTTCGGCGGTCTCCACCCCGTCCGGAACGGCCAGGTCGGTGAACAGGACCGGTGCCCGGTAGCGGTCGGTGCCGTCGGGCGGCGGCGCCTGGATCCAGCGGGACAGGGTCGGGAAGGTCGTCGGCGACACGGCTCACAACCTAGCGGCTGCCCGCCGGTCTCGGAGTGCGGGCGGCGTCCCGGCCGAAGCCCGGAACAACCTAGGCTGCGGCACTGTGTTGAGGATCGCGCGTGCCCACGTCGACGAGATGATCGCGCATGCTCGCGAGGATCACCCGGACGAAGCCTGCGGGGTGATCGTCGGCCCGGAGGGCTCCGACGACCCGGCCCGGCTGGTCCGGATGACCAACGCCGACCGGTCGCCGACGTTCTTCCGCTTCGATCCGGGTGAGCAGTTGCAGTTGGCCAAGGAACTGGACGCCGCCGACGAGGAGATCATCGTCGTCTACCACAGCCACACGGCCACCGAGGCGTACCCGTCGCGTACCGACATCTCCTATGCCGCCGAACCCCAGGCCCATTACGTCCTGGTGTCGACCGCGGAATCCGGACGCGACGAGGGGCCGGTCTCGGTCCGCTCCTTCCGGATCGTCGACGGCCAGGTCAGCGAGGAGGAGTTGGAGATCGTCGAGGGTCGTTCTGCAGCGGAATAACCCCGGCGTGAGCGGATGTTCGCCCTTGAAAAGACCAGTAAGTTGAAGCGGTCGTGTGCCGCAAGAACAGGAGTGGACCAGATGGCGGTCGAAGTCAAGATCCCGACGATCCTGCGCACCTACACCGGTGGTCAGAAGACCGTCACCGGCAACGGAACCACGCTGGGTGAGGTGATCGACGACCTGGAGGCCCGGCATGCCGGGCTGAAGGACCGGCTGGTCGAGGCCGACGGACTGCGCCGGTTCGTCAACATCTATGTCAACGACGAGGACGTCCGGTTCTCCGGCGGCCTGTCCGCGCCGGTCTCCGATGACGACGTGGTGGTCGTGCTCCCCGCCGTGGCCGGCGGCGCACGGTAGATCGTGACGCGGTACGAGTCGCTGGCCGATTCGGTGGGGCACACCCCGCTGGTCGGATTGCCACGGCTGTCGCCGGGTCCGACCGTCAGGCTGTGGGCCAAGCTGGAGGACCGCAACCCCACCGGCTCGATCAAGGACCGGGCCGCGTTGAACATGATCCGCAGGGCCGAGTCCGACGGTCTGCTCCGGCCCGGCTCCACGATCCTGGAACCGACCAGCGGCAACACCGGGATCTCCCTGGCCATGGCCGCCAAACTCGCCGGCTACCGGCTGGTCTGCGTGATGCCGGAGAACACCAGCGCCGAACGCAAGCAGTTGCTGGCGATGTGGGGCGCCGAGGTGGTGTCCTCCCCGGCGGCCGGTGGTTCCAACGAGGCCGTCCGGGTCGCCAAGAAGCTGGCCGAGGAACATCCGGACTGGGTGATGCTCTACCAGTACGGCAATCCCGCCAACGCCGAGGCGCACTACCTGGGCACCGGCCCGGAGATCCTGGAGGACCTGCCCGAGGTCACCCACGTCGTCGCCGGACTCGGCACCACCGGAACCCTGATGGGCATCGGCCGCTTCTTCCACGAGAAGAAGCCCGAGGTGACGATCATCGCCGCCGAACCCCGCTACGGGGAACTGGTGTACGGCTTGCGCAACCTCGACGAGGGCTTCGTCCCCGAACTGTACGATCCCGGCCGGATCGACGCCCGGTTCTCGGTCGGTTCCCGCGATGCGGTCCGCCGGGTCCGGGAGTTGCTGGAGACCGAAGGGATCTTCGCCGGGCTCTCGTCCGGCGCCATCGTGCACGCCGGACTGGCCCAGGCCGCCAAGGCGCACAAGGCGGGGGAGCGGGCCGACATCGTCCTGGTGATCGCCGATGGCGGCTGGAAATACCTGTCGACCGGCGCGTACGCCGCCGATCTTGATTCGGTCGAGGAACATCTGGACACCCAGGTCTGGGCCTGAGCCGCCTCGCCCGAAGAACACCATCGGGTTGTTGAAGAATTGACGGACGTCCGCACGCATCCCGTCGGGAACCCACTATGGTCGGATCATGGATGCTTCCAACGATGCGGCAACCCAGCCTGCAGCCGACCGGTCGGCAGATATCGGCAACGCAGGAATCGTGATCGTCGGCGGCGGACTGGCCGCGCTGAAGGCGATCGAGGAGCTCCGCTCCCTGGACTACGCCGGTCCGATCACCCTGGTGGCCGACGAGAAACATCTTCCCTACGAGCGGCCCGTGCTCTCCAAGGGATATCTGCTGGGTAGCGAGCCGCGGGACTCGGCCTTCACCCATGATCAACAGTGGTACGCCGACAACCGGGTCGAGATGTTCCTCGGCGACCCTGCGGTGACGGTGGACCGTGCGGCGCACAAGATCACCACCCGTTCCGGCCGGGAGGTGAGTTACGACAAATTGTTGCTGGCCACCGGTTCCCAGCCGCGGACGCTGCCCTTGGACGGTGCCGATGCCCCGAACGTGTACACGCTGCGCAACGTCGACGACGCCGACAGGATCGACGCCACGATCACCGAACTCGCCGAAGCCGGTCGACCGTTGGTGATCATCGGCGGCGGCTGGATCGGTCTGGAGGTGGCCTCCGCCGCCCGGCAGCGCAACGTCGATGTGACCGTGCTGGAAGCGCTGCAGAAGCCGCTGATGACCGTCCTCGGAACGCAGGTCGCCCAGGTGTTCGCCGATCTGCACACCGAGCACGGCGTCCACCTGGTCACCGGGGCGAAGGTCAGCGGGATCGAGACCGATGCCGGGCGGGCGACCGCGGTCACCACCGCCGACGGGACGCGGTACGACGCGGGCGCGATCGTCGTCGGCATCGGTGCCGCACCGAGGACCGCCCTGGCCTCCGACGCCGGACTTGATGTCGATCATGGTGTGCTGACCGACGGGTCGCTGCAGACCTCGGATCCCGACGTCTTCGCAGCCGGTGACATCGCCGAAGTCGATCATCCTCTGCTCGGCGGCCGGGTGCGGGTCGAGCACTGGGCCTGGGCGAACGACACCGGACCGGTCGCCGCCCGGGCGATGCTCGGCCGGGACGCCGTCGTCGATTTCCTGCCGTTCTTCTTCACCGACCAGTACGACCTCGGCATGGAATACATCGGCTACCTGCCGCCGGGCAGCCAACCCGAGGTCGATCTGCGGGGTGACGTCGCGGGGCGCAACTTCCGGGCGTACTGGATCGTCGACGGTGCGGTGGTGGCCGGCATGCACGTCAACGACTGGGACAACGGGATCGATCCGATCAAGGAGGTCGTGCTGTCCCGCGATCCGGCCAAGATCAACTGAGCCCGTCCGGCCGGGCCGTGTCCAGGCTCTTGACCTGCATGCCCAGCGACTGGGCCAGGGTGGCCAGTGCGCCGTCGATCAGTTCAAGATCACGAAAGGCCAGCTGTCGCGGAGTCGTGAGGTCTTCGTCGTCGAGCTCGCTGGCGATCCGGTCGAACAGCGCCGCCGATCGCAGATAGGTCCGGTCGGCGTAGCTGGCGGCGTCGATCGCCGCGACGATCTCGCCGATCGACGTGGACAGCAGTTTGCCCGCGGTCCGCAGGTCGACCGCCAGCGACTCCGGTAGGGAGGAACTCCAGCCGGTGTCGATGACCAGATTCCTGGCGTAGTGCCGCGAAGCGGTGGCCGCGTACCAGAACTGCTCCCGCAGGCCACCCCCGGTCACCCCGGGCAGCCGCCCACGCAACGGACGGGTGGCGGCCTCGAGCGCCTGGTAGGCGGCGTCCAGGCGCCGGGCGGCGGCGCGCAGGTCGGTGTCCGGGCCCGGTTCGCAGAGCCGTTCGGCGGCCTGCACGGCGACCTCGTCCAGCGCCCGGAGATGTTCCCGCGTCGCCACGGCAACCACCTGCCGGATCCGTACCGGCAGCACGAACAGCACCGTCAGCGACGCGACCGCCGCGCCGATCGCGGTCTCGGCCAGGCGCAACAGCAACAGCGCATCGCTGAACTCGTTCAGCTGCACGTAGAGCTGGGCGAGCATCACCGTGATGCCGGTGACCATGAACGCATAGCTGACCCGCAGCAGATAGATCCCGAAGAACAGCGCGACCAGGATCACCACGATCGACAGCCGGGTGTTGTCCCCGATCACATGCGCCAGGACGACGCCGAGCAGCACCCCGATCAGCGTGCCCAGCACCCGGTAGGCGCTCTTGCGGATCTGCTCGGTCGCGTTGTGCGCGCCGAGGAACGTCACGAAGGTCGCGATCACCGCCCAGTAGAAGCGCTGCGGGGAGACCAGGCTGCCGACGATGATCGCCCCGGTGACCGCGACGGTCATCTGGATCGTCACCCGGGCGTACGGCTCGAGCCGGACCCGGTCGATCCACCGGGCGCCTGCCTCGATGGATGCGGTGGCGCTGACCTTCTGCGACCCCGGCAGCCATCCGCCGGACAGGGTGACCGCCGGGTCGAACGGCTCCTCCGGCGGGTCGTCGAGATCGTTCGGCTCGGGCTGGTCCCTGATCATCCTGGTCACCTCGGCGTGTCCGATGACCGACACCACGAAGCGATGCAGCACGATCCGGGTGGTCTTGGGCAGCCGCGCGGCCGCCTCCGGTCCGGTCGCCGACCGGAGCCGACGACGCAGGTCGTTCGCGGCGGCCGCGGCCGCCTCGGGATCATGATCACGGATCGCGGTCAGGGCGTCGCGGATCTGTTCCGGGACCCCTGCCGGCAGGTCGGTCGTCGCGAGATGTTCGGCGAATCGGGCGGTGTTGGTCAGAGTCAGCTCGGAGTCGAAGATCCGCTGATGCACCGAGGTGGCCGTCGCACCGTGCGGCAGCGCGGCCGGATCGGCCAGTTGGGCGTCGATCATCAAGGCGCTCTCGTTGAGCCGGATCAGCAGCTGGTGCAGCCGCCGGGCCTTGCGCTGGTCGCCCGGATCGTCGAGTACGTGGAGCGAAGCGTCGGCGACCTCGCTGATCCGGCCGGCGAAGGACCGCCGCAGCCGGCGGAGCGCCGTACGCCGACTCGGATAGAAGAGCGTGAACTGCGCAATGATCGAAACCGCAGACCCGACCGCCACCACCAGTGCGAGCTGGCCGATGGCGGTGACGGTGACCAGCCGGCCGAGGAAGAAGCCGAAGAAGTCGCCCATGAACAGCAACTGCCCGGCGAAGAACCCACGCGGACCGAACCGGCGCAGATAGGCGCCGGCGCCCAGCACCACGACCAACGACACCAGCGCCGCGAGATGGAACGGTGCCAGGGCCAGACCGAGCGCCATCCCGCCGATCATCGGTACAGGCACCAGAGCGAGGCTGGCCAGAACGGCCAGCGGCCGCTGGAACATCGGGCCGATGAAGGTCGAGATCATCCCGACGACGGCGCCGATCATCATCGCCAGGACGACGGCGGCGTCGTTCTGCTGCGCCGACCGGGCCAGCAACCACTCGGCCAGCATGGCGGCGCCGATGGTGGCCACCGCCTGGCCGGCGGTCCGCAACCGGGTCAGCCCAGGGTCGGACGCGACGAACCGCTCCCACCATTCGTAGGGCGGCCGAACCATGGCGGCAGGTTATCCGGGCGGTCGGCCGACGCGGCGTGGGAGGTCCGTCGCACCAGGCGGATAAGCTCGCCGACTGTGAGACCGGACAGCCAGCCACCCGGGGCCCGGGGGCCGATCGGGATCTTCGATTCCGGATTCGGCGGGCTCACCGTTGCCCGTGCCGTGATGGACCAGCTGCCCAACGAGGACGTCATCTATCTGGGCGACACGGCCCGCGCGCCGTACGGCGAGCAGTCGATCGCCGACGTCCGGGAGTTCACCCTGGAATGCCTGGACCACCTGGTCGACCTGGGTGTCAAGGCGCTGGTGATCGCCTGCAATTCCGGTAGTGCCGCCACGCTGCGCGACGCCCGGGAGCGTTACTCGGTGCCGGTGGTCGAGGTGATCCTGCCGGCCGCGCGGCGGGCGGTCGCCACCACCCGCAACGGACGGATCGGGGTGATCTGCACCGAGGCGACCGCGACCTCGATGGCCTACGACGACGCCTTCGCCGTCGCCCCCGGGGTGGAGCTGTTCACAGCCGCCTGCCCCAAATTCGTTCCGTACGTCGAGGCCGGGATCACCGGGGGACCGGAACTGTTGGCCGACGCCGAGGAATACCTGCATCCCTTGAAATCCGCCGGCATCGACACCCTGGTGCTGGGCTGCACGCACTATCCGCTGCTCACCGGCGTGCTCACCGTCGTGCTCGGCGACGATGTCGCCCTGGTCTCCAGCGCCGCCGCCTGCGCCGACAGCGTGTACTCGGTGCTGACCCGGGCCGGGCTGGCGCACGACGAGCCGCGGGAGGCCGAACACACCTTCCTCACCACCGGCAATCCGGACTCGTTCTCCCGGCTGGGCCGACGACTGCTGCCGGATCTGATCACCGATGTCATCCAGTTCAGCGAACCCTGGAAGGGGGACGGGAGGGAACGAGCGTGGATCTGACGGTCATCGGCTGCAGTGGTTCGATCAGCGGCCCGGAGTCGCCGGCTTCCAGTTACCTGGTGACGGCGCCCTACCAGGGCCGTACGTTCTCCCTGCTGGTCGATCTCGGGCCCGGATCGCTCGGGGCGCTGTACGGGCTGATCGATCCCAGCCTGATCGACGCCATCGCAATCAGTCACCTGCATCCCGACCACTGCATCGACCTGTGCGGCTTCCACGTCGCCTCCCGGTATGCGCCCAACGGCCCGTGGGATCCGGTCGATCTCTACGGCCCGCCGGGCACCCTGGATCGGATCGCCCGCGCTCACGATCCCAGCCCGGACGGCAGTGACGACGGGGATGCCAAGGACCTGGCGGCCAGCTTCACCGCGCACAATTGGCAGCCCAGCCAGCAGGTCGGCCCGTTCCTGATCCGCACCGCGGCGATGAGCCATCCGGTGCCGACCTACGGCATGCGGATCGAGGCCGGCGGCGATGTGTTGGCCTATTCGGCCGACACCGGCCCGACCCCGGCCCTGGTCGATCTGGCCCGCGACGCCGACCTGCTGCTGACCGAGGCATCCTTCCTGGACGGCGGGGACAATCCGCCCGGTCTGCACCTGACCGGCTCCCAGGCCGGTGAGCATGCCCGGGCCGCCGGCGTGGCGACGTTGATGATCACCCACATCCCACCCTGGTACGACGCCGAGCAGGTGCTGACCGCCGTCCGGGAACATTTCGGCGGGCCGGTCGAGGCGGCACGGCCCGGCCTGATCAGGCGGATCGGCGGGACCGAACGGGTCGGCCTGCCGGGCGGTGATTAGGGTTACCGCCATGACCCAGACTCCCGGCTCCGGACCTCGCGCGGACGGCCGCGCCTACGACCAACTGCGCGAGGTGAGGTTCACCCGCGGTTGGCTGGATGCCGCCGAGGGATCGGTGCTGGTCGAGTTCGGCAGGACCCGGGTGCTCGTCGCGGCCAGCGTCACCGAAGGTGTGCCACGCTGGCGCAAGGGTTCGGGTCTCGGCTGGGTGACCAGCGAGTACGCGATGCTGCCGCGGGCCACCAACACCCGCAGCGATCGGGAGTCGATCAAGGGCCGGGTCGGCGGCCGGACGCACGAGATCAGCCGGCTGATCGGACGCAGTCTGCGTGCGGTGATCGACTACAAGGCGCTCGGGGAGAACACCATCGTCCTGGACTGCGACGTGCTGCAGGCCGACGGCGGCACCCGGACCGCCTCGATCACCGGGGCATACGTCGCGCTCAGTGACGCGGTCGGCTGGTTGCGGCAGCGCGGCGCGTTGGCCGGTGAGCCGCTGACCGGTTCAGTGTCGGCGATCTCGGTCGGCGTCGTCGGCGGCGTGCCGATGCTCGATCTGGCCTACAGCGAGGACTCGGTGGCCGACACCGATATGAACGTCGTGATGAGCGGCAGCGGCGACTTCATCGAGGTCCAGGGCACCGCCGAGGGCGCGCCGTTCGACCGCGACACGCTGAACCAGCTGCTCGACCTGGCCGCGGGTGGCTGCACAACCCTGGCCGAACTGCAACGGGCGGCGCTGGCCGCCTGATGCCGTACGAGATCCTGCTGGCGACCAACAACGCCAAGAAGCTGGCCGAGCTGCGGCGCATCGTCGCCGAGAATCCGGCCGCTCGGGAACTGGGTATCAGGGTACGCAGCCTGGCCGACTTCCCGGCCTATCCCGAGCCGGCCGAGACCCAGGCGACCTTCGAGGGCAACGCGCTGATCAAGGCCAGGGCCGGGGTTGCCGCGACCGGACTGCCGACGGTCGCCGACGATTCCGGGCTTGCGGTCGACGTGCTCAACGGGATGCCCGGGGTGCGCTCGGCACGCTGGTCCGGTCCCGACGCCACCGACGAGTCCAACAACGAACTGCTGCTCCGGCAACTGCACGACGTACCCGACGAGGCGCGCACGGCGCAGTTCGTCAGTGCCGTGGCGCTGGTGCTGCCCGACGGCCGGGAATTCGTGCGACACGGGGTGATGCCGGGTCGGCTGCTCACCGAGCTGCGAGGAGATAATGGCTTCGGGTACGACCCGCTGTTCGTCGCCGACGCGACACTGGCCCGTGGGGAGCGGCTGAGCAACGGCGAGCTGACCGCCGAGCAGAAGGACGCGATCAGCCATCGGGGGATCGCGGTGCGGGCAATGGTCGACGTACTGGTGAAGAGCATCGGGCGGTGTGAGGAGTGAACCGGGAATGAAGACCTATCTGGACCTGCTGGACCATGTGCTGGCCACCGGCACCCGCAAGGGCGACCGGACCGGGACCGGCACGCTGAGCGTCTTCGGCTACCAGATGCGGTTCAACCTCAATGACGGGTTCCCGTTGCTGACCACCAAGAAGATCCACACCAGGTCGGTCTTCGGCGAGCTGCTGTGGTTCCTGCGCGGCGAGACCAACATCAAGTGGTTGCAGGAGAACGGCATCACGATCTGGGACGAATGGGCCGACGAGAGCGGCGAACTCGGCCCGATCTACGGCTACCAGTGGCGCAGCTGGCCCGATCCGATCGCGGCCGAGAACGGCGAACCGGACTCCCATGATCAGATCGCCGCAGTCATCGAATCGATCCGGCACAACCCGGATTCCCGCCGGCACGTCGTCAGCGCCTGGAACGTCGCCGAGATCGGCCACATGGCGCTGCCGCCATGTCACACGCTCTTCCAGTTCTACGTCGCCGACGGCCGGCTGTCCTGCCAGCTCTATCAGCGGTCGGCCGACATCTTCCTCGGCGTGCCGTTCAACATCGCCTCCTACGCGCTGCTCACCCACATGATCGCCCAGGTGACCGGGCTCGGAGTCGGCGACTTCGTGCACACCCTGGGTGACGCCCACCTCTACCTCAACCACATCGAACAGGCCAAGAAGCAGCTCACCCGGACACCGCGCCCGCTCCCGAAGCTGATCTTGAATCCGTCGATCACCGGGATCGACGATTTCACCCTGGAGGACATCGGCATCGAGGGCTACGACCCATATCCGGGCATCAAGGCACCGATCGCGGTCTGACGACCTGCCGGAAGCCACACCACCGCCGATGCCTGAGATTGTCGCGATCGCCGCGGTCGCCCGGAATGGGGTGATCGGCGCCGCCGGAGCGATCCCGTGGCACGTGCCCGGAGACCTGCCCCGGTTCAAGCGGCTCACCAAGGGGCACGTCCTGATCATGGGACGGAAGACCTACGAGTCGATCGGCCATCCGCTGCCCGGACGCAGCACCATCGTGATCACCCGCGATCCCGGCTGGCGGGCCGACGGAGTGGAGGCGGTCGACTCGGTGGAGCGGGCGATCTCCCGGGCCGAGCAGATCGACCCCGCCGGGCCGATCTTCGTCGCCGGCGGCGGGGACATCTACCGCGCCGCTCTGGACCGGACCGATCGGCTGGAGATCACCGCGGTCGACCAGGCACCGGACGGCGACGCCACCTTCCCGCCGATCGACACCGACCGGTGGGCGGAGACGGCCCGCGACGACGACCACGACGGCTTCGCCTGGATCACCTACACCCGTCGCGGCTGACCAACTGTTGCCGGACAGCAACCGGGACGCGCCGCCGAAGTCAGGTACCTGGCAACCCTCTGCCCTTAGGGTGATCACCATCCCCGAAACAGGCGGGGCGCAGACAACCTGAGGAGATGATCATGGATTCATCCACTCCTGCCGCCCGGATCGGTGCGGAGTTCCTGGGTACGTTCTGGCTGGTGTTCGGCGGCTGCGGCGCCGCCATCCTGGCAGGCGTCGTCCTCAACCCGGACAAGATTCCGGTCGGCATCGGGTATCTCGGCGTCGCCCTGGCGTTCGGCCTCACCGTGCTGACCATGGCGTTCGCCGTCGGGCACGTGTCCGGCGGGCACTTCAACCCCGCGGTGACCGTCGGCCTCGCTGTCGCCAAGCGGATCGAGTGGCGTTGGGTGCCCACCTACATCATCACCCAGATCGTCGCCGCCAGTGCCGCCGGTGCCGTGTTGTGGGTGATCGCCAACGGCAGACCCGGCTTCAGCGCGGTGGACAGCGGATTCGCCAGCAACGGCTACGGCGACCGTTCCCCGGGCGGCTACTCGCTGCTGGCCTGTGCGGTCGTGGAGATCGTGCTCACCGCGTTCTTCCTGTACGTGATCCTCGGCGCAACCGACGACCGCGCGCCCAAGGGTTTCGCACCCATCGCCATCGGCCTGGCGCTGACCTTGATCCACCTGGTCGGCATCCCGGTGACCAACACCTCGGTCAACCCGGCGCGGTCGCTCGGTGTCGCCTGGTTCGCGGGCGGGTCGGCACTGGCCCAGGTGTGGTTGTTCATCGTCGCGCCGCTGGTCGGTGCGGCGATCGCGGGCTTCAGCTACGCGGCGATCACCGGGGCGCGCGAACTCGATGTCGACGAGGGCGTCGCCAACAATCCGTGACCCGCAGTTTCGCCCGGTGCCGGAGGCGGGACTTGAACCCGCACGCCTGGGGCACAGCATCCTAAGTGCTGCGTGTCTGCCAATTCCACCACTCCGGCCGGCCCGGACATTCTAGGGTCTTGGGCCGGCCGGAGCCGTGGGTCACCGGGTGGTGATCCGCTGCTTGGCCGAATGCAGCCGTCCGGTGACCGGCTGCAGCCCGGTGGCCT
>Ga0164242_10000935_pt1 | contig 34653 bp, 33 predicted proteins | sample OricomgcompostMG_FD_108783 | JGI IMG/M metagenome (GOLD analysis project Ga0164242, IMG submission 108783) | Miracle-Growth compost microbial communities from Emeryville, California, USA - Original compost - Miracle growth compost (MG) ... | reverse complement strand
GTGACGCTCCTGGTGGCGCTGCTCACCGTCGGCGCGCTGTCCGACCATGTCGGACGTCGCCCGGTGATCATCGGAGCGCTGGTCGCGCAGGCGGTCGCCATGGCGCTGTTCGTCCTCGCGCCGAACATTGAGACCGTGGTGATCGCCCGAGCGGTGCAGGGGTTCGCGACCGGTGCGGCAACCGGAGCGCTTTCCGCCGCCCTGACCGATCTCGCGCCGAGGCGCAGCCCCGGGCTCGGTGCCGTGGTCGGCAGCCTGGCGCCCTTCGGCGGCATCGCCGTTGGCGCGGCGCTGGCCGGCGTGGTCATCGAAGCCGACCCTGACCCCGTCCTCGGCACGTTCGCGACGCTTGTGGTCCTCTTCGTCGTCGCTGCCATCTTCGTCGCGTTCTCTGCCGAATCCGTGAGCCGTCGGCGTGGAGCCCTGCGCAGTCTGATCCCGCGCGTCGCGGTGCCTGCGCGAGCGCGCGATGAGTTTCGTTCGGCGGTTCCGGTCTTCTTGGCGGGTTGGATGACCGGCGGGCTGTTCTTGGGGTTGGTGCCCGAGCTCCTCCGGGGCAGTTTCCACACCGACAGCGGGATGGTCAGTGGTGCGGTGATCGCCGCGCTGTCCGGCATCGGCACTCTGTCCGTGTTCCTCAGCCGGCGCTGGGCGCCTCGCACGGTCGTGATCGTCGGAGCGCTGGCATTGATGGCGGGAATCGCGGCGGTCACAGCTTCCATCGCGCTGAGCGCGTTCGCACTGTTCCTGGTCGGTACCGCGATCGCAGGAGTCGGGTTCGGCATGGCTTTCGCAGGCGAGGTGCGTCTGACGGCGCCCCTTGCGCAAGCCCACCAACGCGGCGAGATGTTCGCGGCCATCTATGTGGTGTCGTATCTCTCGTTCGGCGTGCCTGCCATCATCGCCGGCCTCGCGGTCGCGGTATTCCACCTCGTGCCGACGGCGATCGCGTATGCGCTGATCGTGGTCGTCAGCGCGGCGGTCGGAGCCGTGGTGCAGACCAAGCGCGCGCGTCGTGAGAAAGTCGACGAACTTGGGAATGAAACCAACGCCAGTGCGTTGACTTGAGTCGAAGGCACTCAAGTTTCACAGGAGGTCAGATGCCTACATTCTTCGGTCCGGGTGGGTCGGGCAACGGCTCGTTCGAGGAATTCCTCGCTCGCTACCTGCAGGGACAGCGCGCCGCTGGCGCCGGACGTCCCATCGACATCACGCGCCTGCTGAGCCGCCGCACACACGCGGTGCTCGCGCAGGCCGCGGAGTACGCCATCGAACTGGGCCACTCCAACGTCGACGCCCTGCACCTGCTCCACGTGATGGCGCAGCAGCCGCCGGCTGTCGAAGCGATCAAGAATATCGGGGCGGATGCCGCGGCGATCGCCGCAGCGGCAGAAGAGCGGCTGCCAGGCTACTCCGCCGAACGCACGGACACGCCGCCAGCGCTGACGCCATCGGCTCAGCGGGCGCTGTTGGACGCGCACCAGGTTGCGCGTGCCTTCGGCTCGACATACGTCGACCCCGAGCATCTGTTCCTCGCCTTCGTGGTGAACCAGGACTCCATCGCGGGTCAACTCCTCGCATCGGCCGGTGTGACACCGGAAGCCCTGCAGGAAGGCGCGCGAGAGAGCGTGCATGCCGGGGGAGCAGCGGAAGGCCGCGCCGCGGCATCCGCTGGTTCGCAGACCCCGACCCTCGATACGTACGGCACCGACCTCACCGCTCGCGCTCGCGACGGCAAACTCGACCCGGTGATCGGGCGCGCGGACGAGATCGAGCAGACGATTGAGATCCTCTCGCGACGCACCAAGAACAACCCGGTGCTGATCGGCGAGGCGGGAGTCGGCAAGACGGCGATCGTCGAGGGCATCGCCCAGGCGATCGTGGATGGCGCCGTGCCCGAGCAGTTGCGGGGCAAGCGCGTGATCGGTCTCGACCTGCCCGCGATGCTCGCAGGCACACGCTACCGTGGCGACTTCGAGGAGCGCCTGACCAAGGCGATGGATGAGATCAGCGCCCACAAGGGCGAGCTGATCGTGTTCCTGGACGAACTGCACACGGTGGTCGGCGCTGGCGGCGCAGGCGAAGGCGGCATGGACGCAGGCAACATCCTCAAGCCGCGCCTGGCACGGGGGGAATTGCACGTCGTCGGCGCGACGACGCTGAAGGAATACCGATCGATCGAGAAGGACTCGGCCCTTGAACGTCGTTTCCAGCCCGTGCATGTCGGCGAGCCCAGCATCGAAGACGCCGTGCTCATCCTTGCGGGCCTGCAGCATGCGTATGAGGAGCACCACGGCGTCACATACACCGACGGCGCCATCCGCAGTGCCGTCGAGATGTCCGCCAGGTACATCAGCGACCGTTTCCTGCCAGACAAGGCGATCGACCTGATCGACCAGGCCGGTGCGCGGTTGCGGTTGAAGCTGGGCTCCCGGGTGGATGTCGGTGCACTTCACGAGCGGCTCACGACACTCGAGACTGCCAAGGATGCCGCCGTCGCCGAGGAGAAGTACGAAGACGCTTCGCGTCTGCGTGATGAGATCGAGGCGGTGCAGCACGCAATCGTCGATGCGGAGTCTGCGAACGTGGCGAACGAGTCCACGTCCACGACGCCGGGCGCTGCGACGGCCGCCGTCGTCGACGAGGCCGAGATCGCCGAGATCATCGCCAGGGCCACCGGCATTCCCGCTAGCCGGCTGACCGAAGACGACCGCGAGCGGCTGGCACGCCTCGAGGTGGAGTTGCACGAACGCGTGATCGGTCAGGACGACGCGGTGACGCGCATCGCCAAGGCCGTGCGACGCAACCGCACCGGGATGGGCGACCCTCGGCGACCGGTCGGCAGCTTCCTGTTCCTCGGACCGACCGGTGTCGGCAAGACCGAGCTGGCGAAGTCTCTCGCACAGTCGCTGTTCGGCGACGACGGGGCGATGCTCCGATTCGACATGAGCGAGTTCGGCGAGCGTCACACTGTCAGCCGCCTCGTCGGTGCCCCTCCCGGATACGTCGGATACGACGAGGCCGGCCAGCTCACGGAGCGCGTGCGGCGCAACCCGTACTCCGTGATCCTGCTCGACGAGATCGAGAAGGCTCACCCCGACGTGTTCAACCTGCTGCTGCAGGTGCTCGACGATGGACGGCTGACCGACGGCCAGGGACGCACCGTGGACTTCCGCAATACGGTCGTCATCATGACCTCGAATCTCGGTTCGGAGTTCTTGGCGAGCCGAGGCGGCGCACTGGGATTCATCGCGGACAGCGACGGCTCCGGCAACGGTTTCGGCTCCGAGAAGGCACTCACCGACCGGGTGATGGGCACGCTGCGCGAATCGATGCGGCCCGAGTTTCTCAATCGGATCGACGAGATCGTGCTGTTCCGCAAGCTCGAAGCAGCGCAGTTGCGCGAGATCGTGCGCCTGATGCTGACGCAGACCGAGCAGCGGCTGGCCGCGCAGGGCATCGAGCTGGCCATCGGTGACGAGGCGATCGACTGGATCGCCGAGCACGGCTACGAGCCCGAGTACGGAGCTCGCCCGTTGCGCCGGGTCATCCAGCGCGAGCTGGACGATCGCATCGCCGACCTGCTGGTGTCTTGTGAACTCGGCGACGGCGGGACGGTGCGCGTGTCGGTGACCGGCGACGAGCTCGCCGTGCGCGCCGAGACCGAACGGATGCCGCTGGCCGCGTAACAACATCGGCCTGCTCCCCAACCATCGGGTCCGCGAATCGGCCGGCACGCTTTCCACGCGTGTCGGCCGATTCGTGTTCTATGCCCTCAGGTACGCCAGCTGTGCGCGCACGGAAGCCTCCGCCGCGAACCGTACGGCGGCATCGGCATCGGCGTAGACCAGGTCGGTCACGGAGTCCACGGGCGCATCCCGCCCGAGCTCGGTCAGTGCCGCTCGAATTTGATCGAGGCGTTGTTCGCGATGTGCTCGATATGCGTCGCAGGCCGCTTCGAGATCGGGCAGTGGCGCACCGTGTGCCGGCAGGACCGTCGCGTGGCCGAAACCGCGAAGCGCACTCAGGGACGCGAGATAGTCGCCGAGCGTGCCATCCGGGTCGTCGATGATGGTGGTGCCGCGGCCGAGGATGGTGTCTCCGGTGAGCATGGCGCCGTGGTCGCCGTCCTGCGGGAGGAAGAAGCACACCGAGTCCGAGGTGTGGCCCGGCGTGTGGATGACTCGGATGCGCGTGCCGGCCGCTGCGATTTCGTCGCCGTCGGTGAGCGCGCCCGCGTCGATGCAGAGGCCAGGGTCGAACGCCCGCACCGGAGCGCCGGTGAGCTCGGCGAATCGGAAGCGTGACTCGCTGTGGTCGGCGTGACGGTGGGTCAGGAGCACGAGTTCGATGTGCCCGGCGGCCGCGAGAGCTCCCAGGTGCTGCTCGTCGAGCGGGCCGGGGTCGACTACGACGACACGCCCGACTGCGCCGGAGATCAGATAGGAATTGGTGCCGTCTAGCGTCATCGGGCCGGCGTTCGGCGCGAGAATACGGCGCGTCAGATCGCTCATGCGTTCGCCGACGGGGCCGTCGTCTGGGGCGTCGTGCTGCATGCGTGGCAGCCTATCGGCAACCCGCGCACGCGGATAGCGACAGTTTGCGCACTTCGAATGAGAGAGCCAGAGTGGGTGGATGGGGTCGACGGCGGAACGAAAGCTGGGCGGTATGGCATCGAGCGAACCGGGCGACGACGGGCGGGCGATACATCGGGTGGCCGCCACGGTTGTCCTGCTGCGGGACGCAGACGCAGGACCCGAAGTGCTGATGCTCGAGCGTCCGCACGATCGCGGATCTTTCGCGGGCGCCTGGGTCTTCCCCGGCGGAAGCGTGGATCTCGAAGACGGTCTGGCGACCCTGCCCGAGCGCGAAGCGAAGCCGGGCGAGGAGAACGCCGCCAGGCACGCCGCGGTGCGCGAGGTGCTGGAAGAGACGGCGCTCGAGCTCGCGGACGATCAACTGGTGCTTGTTGCGTGTTGGACCCCGCCGCCGACTGTGCCGAGGCGGTTCCGCACGTGGTTCTACTACGCCAGGGCTCCGCGCGGTGACATCGTGCTCTCGCAGGAGGAGAGCATCGATTCACGGTGGATCCGCCCTGCCGAGGCGCTCGAGCTTCATGCCGCCGGTTCGCTCTCGCTCGTGCCACCGACCTGGGTCACATTGCACGGACTTGCGGGCGATCGCACGGTCGCCGATGCGCTGCAGCGAGCCGAGGCCGGTGCCAGCGCCGATTTCGCCACCCGCATGGTCAGCGTCGATGGCGGGCACGTGTTCCTGTGGAACGGTGACGTCGCGTACGAGGACGACGCGTTGATGGACACGGCCGGGTCACGTCACCGCCTCGACACGCGAGCGTTGCCATGGACGTATCATCGTGCGATCGACCAAGCGGATCCTGCCGATCCCGGATAGGTTGTCACCATGGCCAGCGAAGCGACGGTGCTCAGCGTCCGCGGATCACACGGCGAACGTGACGTTCGTATTTCGAGTCCATCGCGCGTGCTCTGGCCAGACGCTGGAATCACCAAACTGGATCTCGCCCGGTACATGGTCGAGGTCGGCGATGCGTTCGTGCGCGCCAACGGCGACCGCCCGATCTCGTTGCAACGCTTTCCTGACGGTGTGGACGGCGAGCAGTTCTTCTCCAAGAATCCGCCAAAGGGTGCTCCGGATTACATCCGTTCTGTGACGGTCGTGTATCCGAGCGGGCGTAGGCATCCGCAGCTGGTGATCGACGAGGTAGCAGCAGCGGTCTGGGCGGTGCAGATGAACACTGTCGTGTTCCATCCGTGGCCCTCTCGCGCCGAGGATACAGACAACCCGGACCAGCTGAGGATCGACCTCGACCCGCAACCGGGGACCGACTTCGACGACGCGATTCCTGCGGCGCTCGAGCTTCGTTCGGTGCTCGCCGAGGCTGGCCTGACCGCGTTCGTTAAGACATCCGGCAATCGCGGCTTGCACGTGTTCGCGCCGCTCGAGGCGATGCATGAGTTCCTCGACGTCCGTCACGCGGTGATCGCGGCCGCGCGTGAGCTCGAACGGCGAATGCCGGCAGCCGTCACCACCGCGTGGTGGAAGGAGGAGCGCGGAGCGAAAGTCTTCGTCGACTTCAACCAGGCCAATCGCGACCGCACGATGGCCGGCGCGTACAGCCCGCGTGCGCTGGCGAACGCGGCCGTGTCCTGTCCGGTGGGATGGGATGAACTCGAGAACGTCGCCCCGACGCAGTTCACGATCGAGACGGTGCCAGAGCGCCTGAAGAAGGTCGGCGATCCGTGGGAGCCGTTCCACGAGCACCCAGGGACGATCGACACGTTGCTTCAATGGTGGGAGCGCGATGTCGCTTCCGGTCTCGGCGAGCTGCCGTTTCCGCCCGACTTTCCGAAGATGCCGGGAGAGCCACCGCGTGTGCAGCCCAGTCGCGCTCGCAACTGACCGGCCCGACCGACTACACCAGAACGCGGCTGAGGTCATACGCGACCGGCTTCTCCAACTGCTCGAATGTGCACGAACGCGGCTCGCGGTCCGGCCGCCAGCGATCGAACTGCACCGTGTGGCGAAAACGTGCGCCCTCCATCTGGTCATAGCGCACCTCGACCACCAGTTCTGGCCTCAGCCGCACGTACGACACGTCCTTGCCCGATGAGAAGCGGCTCCGGTCGGTCTGTCCCGTGACGGCGTCTCCCGCATCGTCGCGCAGCACCTGCGGCGCCAACTCGTCGATCAACTCGAGCCTGCGCGCATCAGAGAACGCGGATGCGCCGCCCACGTTGCGCAGCTCGCCGTCGGCGTCGTAGAGCCCGAGTAGCAGTGAGCCGACCCCTGCGCCGCTCTTATGGATGCGGTAGCCAAGCAGCACGACATCCGCCGTGCGGTGATGCTTGACCTTGAGCATTACGCGTTTGCCTGCCGAGTACGGCGCGGTCAGCGGCTTCGCGACGACACCATCGAGGCCTGCACCCTCGAACTCGACGAGCCAGCGGCGCGCTACATCGACATCCTGCGTGGTTTGCGAGAGCTGAATCGGATGGCCGAGCGGCGCGATCAGCGACTCGAGTGCGGCCCGCCGGTGCACAAATGGCCGGTCGATGTAGCTGTCGTCGCCGTGCGCGAGCAGGTCGAACGCGACGAACATCGCCGGGGTCGCTTCCGCGAGCTTGGCCACGCGGCTTGCCGCAGGGTGGATCCTGGCGGACAGAGCCTCCCAGTCGAGCCGCTCGTGGCTGGCAGCACCGGTGCGCACGACGATCTCGCCATCGAGAACGCACGGGGCGGACAGCAGCCGGGCGAAGGCATCCGTCAATTCGGGGAAGTATCGGGTGAGCATCTTCGACCCCCGACTGCCGATCTGCCCCTCAGTGCCGTCGAAGTAGACGATGGCGCGGAACCCGTCCCACTTCGGCTCGTAACTCAGTCCACCTGGCACGCTGCCGGGTTCCGGCACGGCGTCGACGGCCTTGGCGAGCATCGGGGACACAGGGTGTTCAGCGGACGGTTCCATGCTCCGATCATCGCGCAGCGTGCCCGTCTGCGACAGAGGCCGCGCGCGAATCGCTAGCGGGCGTTGGCGGCGTCGCGCCATTTCAGCAGTGCACGCACCTGCGAGAGGTCGATCTCCGGCCCTCTGATACCGAGCGTGAACAGCCGGGTCCCGAGCTTGTACTGCGCGTCGAGCGTCGACTGATCGCCGGGACCCGTCCCCGTGTGATGCGCGACCTCCGTCGAGATTTCGATATCGCCGGCGTCGCGTCCGACGGTCGCGCACCATTCGCGCAGGACGCCGAGCTTGCGCTCCAGCGTCGGCACATCGGAGAAGCTGTGCCAGATGTCCGCGTGCTCCGCGACGATCCGCAGCGTCTTCTTCTCGCCGCCCCCTCCGATCAGGACGGGGATCTTCCGCGTGGGAGCCGGGTTGAGCTTTCCCCAGCGTGCCTGAATGCGGGGGAGCGCCTCGCTGAGCGCATCCAGTCGCCTGCCGGCCGTGCCGAACTCGTAACCGTACTCGGTGTAATCGCGCTCGAACCAACCGGACCCGATGCCGAAGATCAGCCTGCCGTCACCGTCGCCGTTGGCGCTGATGTGGTCGACGGTGCGCGCCATGTCTGCAAGGAGATCCGGGTTGCGGTAGCTGTTGCATGTGACGAGCGAGCCGAACTCGATGCGTGAAGTCTGTTCCGCCCACGCGGCGAGTATGCTCCAGCTTTCAAAATGCAGCCCGTCCGGTTCACCGGAGAGCGGGAAGAAATGGTCCCAGTTGAATGCGACGTCGACACCGATGTCTTCCAGCTCGGCGAGAGTGTCACGGATGGTGTGGTATTCGAGGTGCTGGGGTGCGAGCTGCACGCCGATGCGCACGTTCCGACTGAGCACAGGGGTCTCCTTGAATTGCGGTGGAATGAGATGAGAGAAGTGTTACTGCTTGGTGGTGTGCTCGATGCTCATCACGAGGATGACGCGGTCGGCCTTGTCGGCAGGCGCCTGCTGGTCGGGGGCGCCGTATCGCTTGCCGAGCCGCACGTAGAACGCGCCCGTCGGGTCGGGGATGACCTCGACGAGCTTGCCGCGTACTTCGAGGTACGACACCGGATGGTCGGGGTCCATGATCGCCATGCTCATCGACGGGTTGTGCTGCAGATTGCGGAACTTGGCGCGCTTCGTCGTGTGCGTGAAACGGATGTGCTCGCCGTCGAACTCGAACCACATCGGGTTGACCTGCACCGTGTCGTCTGGCCTGACGGTCCCCAGGCTGCCGAACAACGGGCGCTCGAGAAGGTGGATGTAGTCGGAAGGAATGTCTGCGGTCATGATTGCACTCAACCGTACCCGGTCACCGTTTACTCCCGATCCGCGGATCTGAGAATCTGAATGTCTTGCCAGGCGCCGCAGACGACACGTCCAGACCTGCTTCATACACTCGCCGGATGCCCGAGGAAGGCGCACGGGCGCTCCTGCCCGTCCGCCGCCGACGGCATGGAAAGGATGGAGTATGACGAACACGCAGAAGACATCGAACGCGTTCGGCACACCGCCGGATGGCACATCAGCGAGCCAGGCGCATCGGTCGCCGTTGCGGAGGCGGCTCGCGCTCGGCGCGGCATCGGTCGTGACGACGGGCGCACTTGTCGGCCTTGGACTGGGGGCTGGCCTGCCCGCAGCGTCGGCGGCTCCGGCTCAACCGGCATCGAGCTCATCCGCCTCGTCATCGATGCACGGTCATGCGGCAATTGAATCGCTAGCCCGGCAGGTTCGGGCCGTGTTCTTCCATGGCCCGATCGACGGGGAGAAGGCCCAGGCGCTGGCCGCGAAGATCTCATCGGATGGTGCTGTGTTCTCGAAGCTGCCGAAGGCGCTTCGGTCGGATCTGACGACGCTCGCGCACGCGTCGCACGCTCAGCGGGCGGCCGATGCTCGCACGGCCAAGTCGACCGCTCTGAATGGAGGATACGGGGCGGCGTTCCAGCGTGGCGCCACGGCGCTGCAAGACACATCCGACTACCCGGTCTCGACCAAGCTGGCGAGCGAGGTCAAGACGGATGTTGCCTCCGGAAACGGTATCGGTGACATCGGGGCGAAGATCGCTACCACCGTCTCCGAGGATCACGCGCTGTTCGCCTCGTTGCCGAAGACCTTGCAGTCGGATGTGACGACTCTTGCGCATGCGCCGGCATCAGCACAGGCTGCCGACGTGCAGAAGATCGAGACCAGCGCCATCGGCGGCGGATACGGCAAGAAGCTCCAGTCGTTCGCCCGTCAGCTCACCGGTACAGCTGCGCTTCATAGCCAATCGGGTGACTGACGCAGCAGCGTCGAGCAGGTGACACCGGGGCCGGGAGCCGAGCGCTCTCGGCCCCGCGCTGTCGCCGCTGGGCGTTCACACCCGATTGGCAGGCAGCACGAGTGCGTTAGCCGTGTCGCGAGCGTAGTCTCGAATGATCGACCCGTATTGACGGCGGAACGGAGTGGGCAGATGTCTCGAGCGTGGTTGCGGTGGGTTCCTGCCGCGGTCGTCCCTGTCGTCATTGCGGGTGGTGCGTTCGCGGCGCACGCCGTGAGCGACGTGAGCCTGCCTTCCGCAACACCTGAACAGGTGATCGCCCTCGTCGATTCGAGCACCGTCACCTCGTTCTCCGGAACGTTCAAACAGAGCTCGTCGCTCGGGCTGCCTGAGCTGCCGACCACCGGTGCTTCGGCCGATGCGTCTGCGGCATCCGCCCTTCAGCTCGTGACCGGTTCGCACACCGCACGCGTGTACGTGGACGGCCCCACCAAGCAACGTGTCCAGGTGATGGATTCGATGGCCGAACGCGACCTGGTGCGCAACGGTACGGACGTGTGGACGTACGACTCGGCGAAGGCGACCGCCACGCATGTGACGCTTCCGGCGAAGTCCGCCGAAACGGCGACGCCCACGCCCCAAACCACCCAGACGCCCGCAGAGTTGGCTCACGAACTGCTTGCGGATCTCGGCCCGAGCACGGATGTGACCCTCGGCGCGAACACCAGCATCGCCGGTCGTTCAGCATACGATCTCGTTCTGACGCCGAAGACGAGCCAGACCCTGGTCGGCTCCGTGTCGATCGCGGTTGATTCGAAGACCGGCCTTCCGCTGAGCGTCGACGTGCAGGCACGCGGTCAGAAGGATCCGGCCGTGAAGGTCGCGTTCACCGATCTTTCCCTGTCGAGGCCCGACGCCTCTTTGTTCGCGTTCACCCCACCGGCCGGCACGACCGTCAAGCACGAGGCTGCGCCGTCTGCGGCCGACAGTACGCACAGCCATCCGGCTCGCACGGGCGTCGTCACCGGTTCGGACTGGACGAGCATCGTCCGGTTGCCCGCCGGCAGCGTGCCGGCATCTGCCACCGATTCGCCGTTGTTCGCGCAGGTGGCCACCGCCGTCTCAGGCGGTCGTGTGCTGAGCACGTCGCTGGTGAACGTGCTTCTGACCGACGATGGCCGGGTGTTCGCCGGGGCCGTGCCCGTCGGCACCCTGCAGGCCGCTGCGAACAAGTAGCGGCACGCCGTGACCGCGCAGGGCCGGTCCGACCTGGCGATCGAGACCAGCGGTCTCAGCAAACGGTTCGCCAGCCATGCGGCGGTCGACGCCATCGACCTGGCTGTGCCGTCCGGTTCGGTGTTCGGGTTCCTTGGCCCGAACGGATCGGGCAAGACCACGACCATACGCATGCTGCTGGGACTTGCCACTGCATCGGACGGATGGATGCGCGTGCTCGGCGTCGACCTGCCCGGCAGACTCTCCTCCGTCCTCCCACGGGTCGGGGCACTGGTGGAGGGGCCGGCCTTCTACCCGTTCCTGTCTGGGGCGGCCAACCTGAGCCGCCTCGACTCCGCCGACCGCTACGCTCCACGCTCCACCCGCCGGCAGCGTGTCGACAGGGCGTTGGAGCGCGTCGGGCTCACGCACGCTGCACACAAAAAGGTGCACGCGTATTCGCTGGGCATGAAGCAGCGGCTCGGGATCGCCAACGCCCTTCTCTCGCCGCGCGAGTTGCTCGTGCTCGACGAACCGACGAACGGCTTGGACCCGCAAGGCACGCGCGAGGTGCGCAGCCTCGTCGCCTCGCTGGCAGGGGAAGGCACGACGGTTTTCGTCTCGAGCCATCTGCTGAGCGAGATCGAGCAGATGTGCACCCACGCCGCCGTGATGAGCGCCGGCAGGCTCATGGCCCAGGGGACCCTCGACGAGCTGCGGCGGGCCGGCCGCGTCCACGCTCGGCTGCAGACTCCGGATGCCGCCACGGCGCGGGAAATCCTCACGGCGCGGGGGCTCACGGTCGAATCTGCCGGAACGCTCGATGACACCGTGGTCGCGACCCTTCCTGATGCCGCTTCCCCCGACAGCGTCGCAGCGGAGGACATCGTGGCAGCGCTCGTGCGCGGGGGAGTGCGCGTGCGCGGGTTCAGCATCGACGGTGCGAGCCTCGAGGACCGGTTCGTCGAACTCACGGGCGAGGGTTTCGATGTCGCCGAATGAGGGCTTGAGCCAGCGCCAGTTGGACGAGCGCCGCGGCCGGCCGTCCGCAGGCTGGGCGCTGCTGGCATCCGAGTTGACGGTGCTCTACCGTCGAAGACGAACCTGGGCGATGCTCGCCGCGCTCGCCGCAGTGCCCGTCTTGATCGCGGTCGCCGTCCGTGTGACGAGCAGTTCCGCGCCGGGGCGAGGTCCGCAGTTTCTCGACCAGATCACGCACAATGGGCTGTTCGTCGGCATCACGGCGCTTCTCGTGTCCATCCCGCTTTTTTTGCCGCTCACCGTCGGAGTCGTGGCAGGCGACACCATCGCGGGCGAGGCAAGCCACGGCACGCTGCGCTATCTGCTGATCGCCCCGGCCGGGCGCATCCGTCTGCTGCTGATCAAATACATCGGTGCCGGGGTCTTCTGCATCACGGCGACGCTGGCGGTCGTCGTCGCCGGCACGCTGATCGGCATGGCGCTCTTCCCGGTCGGGCCGGTGACGCTGCTGTCCGGCGACGCGATCGGTGTCGGGGAATCGTTCGTTCGCCTGTTGGCGATCGCCGCATTCGTCACGGTCTCGTTGCTCGGCCTGTGCGCGATCGGACTGTTCATTTCCACGTTGACCGACGTGCCGGTCGGAGCGATGGCTGCCACGATCGTGCTGGCGGTCGTCAGCCAGGTGCTCGATCAGATTCCGCAGCTGGACTGGCTGCATCCCTGGCTTCTCAGCCACTACTGGCTCGACTTCGCCGACCTGCTTCGGCAGCCGATCGCATGGGCGTCGTTCGGCGACAACGCGCTGCTGCAGCTCGGGTACATCGCCGTGTTCGGAGCGCTCGCCTACGGTCGTTTCGTGACGAAAGACGTGCTGTCATAGCGCCGGTGCATACCAAACACCGGTGACCGGCGCAAGCCTGGTGGACCGCCCGATCGAGGGCCAGTATGAGGGACATGCCGTCGACAGCTGATGCCATGTCCGCACCCGATCAGCGCGTGCTTGTGGTGATGGGGGTGTCTGGATGCGGCAAGACGACGGTCGGGACCCTGCTTGCCGCTCGACTGGGCTGGCCATACGAAGAAGGCGACAGCCTGCACCCGAAGGCGAACGTCGAGAAGATGGCGTCAGGACATCCGCTGACCGACGATGATCGCTGGCCCTGGCTCGAGAAGGTCGCCGAGTGGAGCGAGGACAGACTCGCGGCCGGCGAGAACGGTGTGATCACCTGCTCGGCATTGAAACGCTCATATCGCGACGTGATCAACCGCGGTCGTCTCGGAATCGAGTTCGTATATCTCCAAGGCGAGAAGCAACTGATCGCCGAACGGATGGCAGCACGGCACGGCCATTTCATGCCGCTGAGCCTCCTCGACAGTCAATTCGCCGACCTGGAGGAGCCGGGCGACGACGAGCCCGGCATCCGCGTGCACATCGGCCCGGCGCCCGAAACGATCGTGGACACGATCATCACGCAACTGAAGCTCGAGCGGTGAAGCAGAAATGAGGAGTAGTCGATGAGAATCCTGGAACAACTCGGCGCGACCATGACCTCGGTTGGTGCTGATGCGGCATCGGATGCGGCGCACAAACCGTGGGACGGGCACGACACACTCGTGCTGATCATCGCCGCGATCGGAATCGCGATCGTGGTCGTGCTGATCGTGGTCGTCAAGATGCACGCGTTCATCGCACTGACCATCGCGTCGCTCTTCGTCGGGGTAGGGTCTGGAATTGCGATCGACAAGGTGACGCTGTCGTACGAGGCCGGAGTCGGCGGCGTGCTCGGCAATGTCGGGGTGCTGATCGCGCTTGGCGCGATGCTCGGTAAACTCCTGGCGGACTCCGGCGGTGCCGATCGCGTCGTCGACACGATTCTGCGCGGGCGTCCGGCGACACTGCCATGGAAGATGGCGCTGATCGCCGGTATCATCGGCATCCCGATGTTCTTCGAGATCGGGCTTGTGCTGTTGATCCCGGTTGTGATGCTCGCCGTTCGCCGGTCGAAGGGGCCCGCGATGCGTCTGGGGATTCCGGCCCTTGCCGGCCTATCGGTTCTGCATGGCTTCATCCCGCCGCACCCGGGCCCGCTGGCCGCGATCGGCATCCTGAACGCCAATGTGGGTATTACGCTCGCGTTCGGTTTGCTCATCGCCATTCCGACCGTGATCGTCGCTGGACCGGTGTTCGGCCGCCTTGCAGCACGCATGGTGCCCATCGGTGCCTCAGGTGCCGCGCTGGTCGTGACCGGTGGCGGCGGTGACGGTGACGGCGGCACGTCGGCCGGCAACGACTCGCACCGGGCGCAAGATCCGGAGGCCAAGCGCACGCCGAGCTTCGGTTGGACTCTCACCACGATCCTGTCTCCGGTTGTGCTGATGTTGCTCAAGGCGGCCGCAGATATCTGGCTCGAAAAAGGATCCCCGGTTCGGCACGTGCTCGACTTCATCGGAGACCCGATCGTCGCGCTGTTGATTGCCGTTCTGCTGGCGATGGTCACGTTCGGCACGTCCGTGGGTTTCTCGCTTTCAACGCTGGGCACCAAGCTCGGCAAGAGTCTGCTCCCGATCGTCGGCGTGATGATGATCGTCGGTGCAGGCGGAGGCTTCAAGCAGGTGCTCGTCGACGGCGGTACAGGAGACGCGATCGCCAAGGTCGCAGTGGCCGCGAACATCTCCATCATCCTGCTCGGCTGGATCGTCGCCGTACTCATCCGGCTCGCGACGGGTTCGGCGACCGTGGCCACGGTGACAGCAGCTGGGATCGTCGGTCCATTGGCAACGGGACTCTCGCCGGCGCAGCTTGCGCTTCTGGTGTTGGCGGTCGGCGCAGGGTCGCTCTTCTTCTCGCACGTGAATGATGCCGGGTTCTGGCTGGTCAAGGAGTATTTCGGCCTGACAGTCGGGCAGACGATCAAGACCTGGTCCCTGATGGAGACGCTGATCTCCGTGATGGGGATTGTGCTCGTGCTGTTGCTGTGGTTGGTGGTCTAGGCACGCTCGGGCTGGCGGGTCAGGTAGGCGGCCTCGGTGCGGGAGGCGGCGCCGGTCTTCCGCAGAATGTTCGAGACATGTACGCTGGCCGTTTTCGTGCTGATGAACAGCCGGTCGGCGATCTCGCGGTTGGTGAGGCCCTGAGCGAGCAGGTCGAGAACCTGAGACTCGCGCTCGGTCATCCGCACCCGCCCCGGCGCGGTCGACGGCGCTGCGCGAGCGGACAGCCCGGCGCGCTCGAGGAGCTCGTCTGCCCTGCGCACGAGCAACTCGCCGCCGATACGGCTGGCTCGTTCCCTGGCAGCGCGCGCCCACCGTTCGGTGGCAGCCCTGTCGCCTGCCTCGGCGCTGGCCAGCGCCATCCGGTACGCAGCATATGGCCACAGTTGAGCAGCGGCGGTGGGATGCTCGGCCGCTGCGACGGCCTTCTCCCACAGAAACGGATCGCTGCCGGAGCCGTTCCGGCCGCCGAGCTCGGCCTCGAAGCTCGCCACATACGCAGGCGCGGTCGGCCACCACGACGATGCATCCACAATGCTGCGCAGTCGCTCGGATGCGACGGAGCACGTCAGGGCCTGGCCGTCAGGCACGACCGGCGGCAGCGCAGCATCCGTCGAGCCGAGGGTGGCAACGGCGCGCGCGGCCACCGCCGCAAGAGGCAGGTCGAATGCGGGGTCCGGGTGGCGGTTTGGGCGAAGCAGGATCGAGGCCTCTGACCAGGCGCGCCCAGGGTCGCCGAGTTCCAGCGCGATCTCCGCTGCGACGCAGGCGAGATTCAGGTCGGATTGCACATCGATGCGTCGCTGCCGATCGAGGGCGGGGCGCCAGCGCCGAAGGAGATCGTCCGCGCCGGCCGGATCACCGCCGAACAGTGTCATCCGCAATTTCAACCGCTGCAGGGGCGCGCTGAATCCGATGGGCGCATCCAGCTCGAGGGCATTGTCCAGCAGTTCGCGAGCACGGTCGGCCCGGCCGAGAGCGAACAACGGCGCAATCATGTTGCACACCAGGATCGCGCCGGACGTGCGCTCCACGCCGCGCTCTCGCGCGATCGCGACGCCCTCTTCTGCCGTCGTCACGGCGTCGTCGAATCGGCCGAGTAGATTCAATACGTCCGATTGATTGACCCAGTATCGCAACCGGGCGGAGTCTGTCGTGTCTCGCGCCAGTTCGCCTGCCCGTGCCAGATCGGCTAGGCCGTCATCGATGTCGCCGAGCGACACACGAGAGACGCCGCGGATGTTCACCGCCACCGACCGCCGCGGATCGGAGCCGACCGCCGAGGCCTCTGCATACGCTCGGTCGGCGAATCGAACGGCGTCCGCAAATCGGGCGACGAGCATCAGCCGGGCGGCGAGTTCGCCAAGGACGTTCGCACGCAGCACGCTCGGCTCGTCGCCCGGGATGGCGGCGAGCGCCTCTTCCAACAGTTCGATCGACCCCGTGCGTCCGTCGTTCGCGAGAAACGACGCTTTATTGCGCAGCATGGTGGCGCGAAGCTCTTGTTTGTCGCCGACGTCGGCCGCGAGCGCCTCGTCGATCAGGGCGAGCGCGCGCTCGCTCTCACCGGCGTTGCGCAGGATGTACGCCGTCTCCGAGAGAAGCTCCACGCGAGAACGGCCAGCCAAACTGTGCGCATCCGGGACGCGATCCCAGAGCTCGATCGCGCGTTCGCCCATGCGCGCGGCGGCCGAGTGGGCGTACGATGCCCTCGCCTGGCGCATCGCCTGAATCGATGCGACGAAAGCGTTGCGCAGGTTGTGGGCAGCCATCCAGTGGTACGAGATGGCTCCTGCATCGACGACCGCATCGCTGTGCGCGCGACCGAGAGCCTCCGCGTATCGGGTATGGAAGCGTACCCGCTCGCCGGGCAGCAGCTGGTCGTGGATGGCCTCCTGCATCAGCGCGTGTCGGAAAGCGTACGCTGTTTCATCTGCCACGAGAACGTCCGACGCGATCGCCTCGCGTGCGGCCGCATCGATGACTGCGGCGTCCGCCGCATCCAGCACCGAAATGAGCAGGTCATGGCGCACGCGCTGTCCTCCAGCAGCGACGGCGCGCAGAAGGTTCTGCGACGAGTCGCTGAGCGTGTCATACCGTGCGAGCAGCACGCCGCGAAGCGTGCTGGGGAACGTCGATGACGTGGCGGCATCCGGGCCGCCGTTCGCCAACTCCTCAACGAAGAACGGGATGCCGTCCGATCGGGCGTAAATGGCGTCCACTTCGGCATGTGTGCCAGGTTCTCCCCATGCGTGCGCCACCATGCGTCGCACCTGCGAACGCGTCAGACGCTCCAGGTCAATGCGCGTTACCCGCCGGTTGCGGTCGAGTTCTGGTAGCCATGCCCGCAGTGGATGACCGTGCGGGACCTCGTCGCTGCGGAAGGTGAAGACGAAGAGCAACTGTGTGGCTCCAACGACCTTAACGAGGAACCGCAACACGCCGAGCGTGGCCTGATCGCACCAGTGCAGGTCTTCGATGACGACAACGAGGGGAGCGTCGCCTGCCACGGACTCCAGCAGCGCCGCAATGGCAGCGAACAGCCGCCCTCGGCCGCTCTGCACGTCTTCTTCGCCCGCTTCATCGCGGGTGTCGGCGAGTTCCGGAAGCAGAATTCTCAGCGCATCGTGAGCTGGACCGGCCGCCGTGACGAACGCCACAGGACCGAGCGCGTTCAACAGCTGACGCAAGACGGCGGCAAGCGGGCCGTACGGCGGCGCATCCGCATGAAAGTCGACGCATTGCCCGCGCGCCACTGACGTGCCGGCTGGCACCTCGACGAGAAACTCGTCGACAAGCCGTGTCTTGCCGATTCCCGCTTCACCGCCGACGAGCACGACGCCTGCACCGTTCGCCGCGGCGTCGGACAACGCATCCCGCACGCGGTGCAACGGACGTTCGCGTCCTATCAACGGAAGGCTCGCCGATGCCGATCTCATGCCTTCATCATGACATCAGGCACCGACGGGGGTATGCCCCGCCTGTGCCGTCAGCGGTTGGTGATCTTCGCGGGATTGAATGTGCGGTTCGGGTCGGCCGAATCGAACAAGCCCTGCATGATGGCGAGTCCGCCCGCCGAGATGTCCTGTTCCAGCCATGGGGCGTGCTCGAGGCCGACGCCGTGGTGGTGCGAGACCGTGCCGCCCGCGTCGATGAATGCCTGCTGAATCGCGCCCTTGACCACGTCGTACTGCCCGAGCGGGTCGTCACCGTAGACGAACGCGAACGTGAAGTAGAGGCACGCCCCCGAATGGTACGAGTGGGACAGGTGCGCCATGATCCAGCCTTTGACGCCGATCTGGTCGTATGCCGCATGTGCGGCCGCGACCACCTGGTTGTAGAGCGGCAACAGTCTGGACCACGGTGCGGCGGTCTCGGACACATCGGCTGCCGCACCACGATCGAGCAGGAAGTCTCGCAGATACGGGGTGTCGAACTTCTTCTGGTCGTAGAGCACGCCTGGGCCTTTGCCGACGCCGATACCGCGGTGTTTCTTGACGATCGCGCTGACCAGCTTCTGCTGCCGGGCAACATGCGAGTCGCTGCCCTCATAGCCGATGAAGGACAGGCACATGGCATCGGTGTCCCACCCGCGGGCCGTCAGGAAGGTGCCGAGCCCCTTCGTCACGAGAGCGGAAATGCCCTTGCTCTCTTTGCCCGTCGCAAAGGAGAAGCCTGTTTCGCCCGCGTCGGACACCCTGGTGACCGAGGGTGCCGCATCGCTCTCCGATATGTCGTGCATCGCGGCAAGGCCCGCCTCCCACGTCGGGAACAGGTAGGCGAGAACCTCGCGTTTGGCCGGGATTCTGTGCACCTGCACGGTGACCTCGGTGATCACGCCGAGTCTGCCTTCACTGCCGACAATCATCTCCCGAACGTTCGGACCCGTCGACGCGCTCGGAATCGCGCGGATCACGAGGACGGTGCCTGGACGCACAACGCGAAGGCCGCGAACGATGTCCGCGATGTCGCCGTATTTGTCGGACTGCATTCCGCTGGAGCGCGTCGCAACCCAGCCGCCGAGTGTCGAATGCGTGAAGCTGTCAGGGAAATGGCCGAGCGTCCACCCCCGTCGCTTCAACTGTTCCTCGAGGTCGGGGCCCTGCGCGCCTGCCTGAATGCGGGCGAGGCCGGATTCTTCGTCGATGTCGATCAGCGAAGCGAGCCTGCCGAGATCGAGCGAGATGACGGTGCGCGTCTCGTCGGTGTGCGGTTCGAGGCTGCCGACGATGTTGCTGCCGCCACCGAACGGGATGATGACCGCGTCCGTCGTCGTCGCGGCGTCGACGACGGCTTGCACTTCGGCTTCGTCCGCCGGATACACGATCACGTCTGGGGTGCGCTCGATGCGTCCCGAGCGCACGCGGATCAGATCGCGGATGCTCTTGCCGAACGTGTGCACCACGCGCTCCAGCGGCTCCGTCGAAACATGACCGGGGCCGACGATGGCCTCCAGCTGCCCGAGGAATGCCGGATCGGCGTTGCTGGCAGGAACATCGACGTCATCGAACGACATGGGTTCCAGCGCCGGGTTGGTGACGTCGAGGCCGACGGCCATCTGAACGAACGGCGCGAAGTTCGGTTTGTCTTCGTGGTGGAACCCGATGCCGTCGACACCCCAGCCCCACCACTTCATGTGCTTGACCTCGGATGCGTGCGTCAGGTCTTTGACGTCGGTCACGGATGTGCTCCTTTTGTTGCTGCGGTCTGCCTCAGAATATGCGGTGCGTTGCTTTCGCGCAGCCGCACCACCTCTGCTTTGATCCTGGCCGTGAATTCGATCGGGTTCTCGCCAGAGTGCGCGTGCATCGGCTCGCCGAAGACGACGCCGACAGGAAGCCGTCCCGGTTTGGGCCAGTTCGCGCCGCGGGGGTGCGCCAGGTGAACGCCGATCAGTGCCACAGGCACACACGGGACATCGCACGCCGCGGCCAGCGCCGCCGCTCCCGGTTTGAACGGTCCGAGTTCGCCGTTTCTGGATCGGGTGCCCTCGGGGAACAACAGGAGCGGGACGCCGCGTTCGACGAGTGACTTCGCCTTCACCGTGCGTCCTGCGCGTCCGGTGCGGGCGCCGCGGTCGACGGGAAACGCATTGAAGAACAGGGCCGTGAGCCCTCGACGCCAGCGCACGTCGAAGAAGTAATCGCCTGCTGCACCTGCGGCGAGATACCTGGCGTGCCTGCGAGGCAGCGCACCCATAATCAGCGGGGCATCCAAATGGCTGGCATGATTGGCCACCGCGATGAATGGGCCGTCGATGGCTTTGACCTTGTCTCGGTCGACGACGGTGACCGTCGTGAGCGACCAGACCAGAGGCTTCAGCAGCAGCCGCTGCGCGATGAAACGCGCCACGGCCATGGGGCGCGATGTGAAGCGATCGCGTAGCCGCTGCTCGTGGTCGGTCTGCCTGGGTTCCGGACCCCGCATGTCGGCTGTCATCGTGACACCGCCTGACTTCGTCTGCTGGACGACAGCGCACTCGAGACCGCGCGCACGGCGCTGCGCGGAGCGTGCCGAACCATCCACATCAGTGCGCGGTACCGAACAGTAGGTATGGAGATCACCTTGCCCTTGTCGACGTCCCGTAAACAGGCTTTCACAACCTGTTCGGCGTCAAGCCACAGAGCGTTTGGAATCGAGCTCGCGTGAATGCCGGCCCGTTCATGGAATTCCGTGCGCACCCAGCCGGGGCACAAGGCCGTCACCGCGACTCCTGTGCCTTTCAACTCGACGGCGAGGCTTTCGGAGAACGAGGTGACCCAGGCTTTGATCGCCGAATAGCTGCCCATCGTCAGGAAGCCGGCCGTGCTCGACACGTTGATGATGCGGCCGCCCCTGTTGGCCCGCATACCGCGCGCCGCTGCGCCGGAAAGCACGAGCACAGTGCGGCACATCACCTCAATGCCGTCGTCATGCGCAGACGTGTCTGGATCGGTGAGCAGAGCCCGGACGCCGAACCCGGCGTTGTTGACCAGCACGTCGATCGGCCGCGCCCCGTCTTCCAGCCGGGCGGCGACGCGTGCGACATCGCCGCGATCGGCCAGATCGGCTGCGATGATCTCCACCGATCGCCCGAGCGCACGCAACTTCGCGGCCGACCGCTCGAGGCGCTCGCGCCCACGCGCGACGAGCACGAGGTCGTATCCGCGCGCGGCGAGACTATCTGCGAACGCGGCACCGATGCCGGACGTCCCGCCGGTGACGAGAGCAATACCCATGGCCATTACGATACGGTGCTTACAGGCTTCTTCCCGCGCAGCCCACGAAAATTTCAATCCCCAGCAAGGGTTTGCACCATGACTATGAACGACAACACCACGGTGCCGTCGAATGGGGCGCAGCGCTTCGACGTTCGTGCTTTCACTCGCACCGCCCACGGCAACATGCGCGAAGAGATCGAAACGGCCGAGTATGCTGGCCGGCCGCTCTCGAGTGATGTGCTGCGCATGCTGCGGTTCCTGCGCGACCTCGAGGCGTCTACCATGCAGCATCTGCGCAACGTACTCGTGACCGCCACGCACAAGGACGCCAGGATCACGGCGTTCCTGGTGAGCTGGGCCTTCGAGAAATTCTGGATCGCCGACGCGCTGGAGAACGTGCTCGAGGCGAACGGTGCGGCATCCGGTCCGGCGGCAACGGGACCGGATGCGACAGCGACCCGCGTCTCGGGGGAGAAGCGTCACGACCGCGTCGAAGCGCCGGACCGTCACGGCCCCGTGTGGCGCGCGATCGCTGCCATCCAGATTGGAACGCCGATCATCGCGGTGCACATGGCCAGCGGCCTGATCGACGAATGGATAACCCGTGCGGCATATGAGCGCGTGGTCGAGGTGGCAGAAAGCCCGGCATTGACGACGACCGTGGCGAAACTTCTCGAACTCAAGGCACGGCACTCCGTCTTCTTCGAAGAAGAGGCCAGACGTCGGCTCTCATCGACGCCGCGCGCCGTCCGCCTGGCCAACCGCACACTAGGGCGCATGGCGTGGCCGCTTGGTTCGATCAGTATGGCAGCCGAAGCCCGCACTTTCTTTGAGCAGTTCAGTTTCGGAGAAGCAGAGGGAGCGGCGCGCGCGACCAGGATCGAACGCGGGATCGCATCGCTGCCCGGTGTCGGCGCATCGGTGGCGGCGCAGATTCGCGAGAGGCTCATTCCGTGAGCGGCGCGGCGTCAAAGGACGAATCTGCAGCGGTCACGACCGACCTCGGGTCGGCGCATGTTTTCATGACGGGCGGCACCGGCTTTCTGGGGCAGGCGGTTCTCGAACGTTTGCTATCCGATCATCCGCAGACCCGCATTTCGCTGTTGGTGCGCACGAAGGGCAGCACGAGCGGCGCCGACCGGCTGCGCACACTGTTGCGCAAGCCGGTCTTCTCCGCATGGCGAGAGCGTGTGGGCGACGACGAGGTGGAACGTGCCGTGCGTGAGCGGATCTCGGTGATCGAGGGTTCGCTCGCTGCCTTGGAGACGTTGCCTGACGACCTCGACATCGTTATTCACAGTGCGTCAACCGTGTCTTTCGACCCTCCGATCGATCAGGCTTTCGCGTCGAACGTCGGCGGGGCCGTCGGCGTGTACGAAGCGCTCGCCGCCAGCGGAGGCGATCCACACGTTGTGCACGTGTCGACGGCGTACGTCGGGGGCATCCGCAAGGGGGTCGTACCCGAGGCGAGCCTGACGCACGGCGTCGACTGGCGCGCCGAGTACGAGGTCGCACGGGGTGCGCACGAACGGGTTGAGGTCGCCTCCCGTCAGCCGGACGCCCTGCGCGGCTTCATCGCGTCGGCGCGCGCGAAGCACAGCAAAGAGGGCCCGCAGGCCGTTGCGAAGGCGGCCGAGAAGGCCCGCGTCGAGTGGGTGCGCACTCAATTGGTGGATTTCGGCCGGATCAGGGCCGAGTCGCTTGGATGGACGGACGTGTACACGCTGACGAAGGCATTCGCCGAGCGCGCAGCAGAAGAATTGTGGGCGCAGCAGGGACACAGCCTGTCGATCGTGCGCCCGTCCATCATCGAGAGTGCGCTGAAGCATCCGTACCCCGGGTGGATCGACGGGTTCAAGGTGGCCGATCCGCTGATCTTGGCGTACGGGCGCGGCGTTCTGCCGGAATTCCCCGGTTTGCCCGACAGTATTCTCGACGTCATCCCCGTCGATTTCGTCGTCAATGCGATCCTGGCGGCAGCGGTCAAGCCCCCGCGGCCGAGCGAGCCATCGTATCTGCACGTCACCAGCGGAACCAGCAACCCGCTTCCGTTTCACTCGATGGTAAGGAATGTCAACGAGTTCTTCAGCTCGAACCCGGTTCCCCGCGATGGCGAAGGCCACGTGCAGGTGCCGACCTGGAAGCTCCCTGGCGGGCGTGAGGTCGAACGGCGGATGCAACTGGCCGAGCGGGCGAACAACACTCGGGAAAGGTTCATCGAACGGATGCCGTCGACCGTGCGCACGCGCGCATGGCTCGCCGACGTGCAGCGACGCAGGAACGATCTCGATTCATTCCGTACGTTCGCGGACCTGTACAGGGCATACGTGCAGTCCGAGATCATCTTCGACGATAGGCGCGCGCGCGCGCTGAATGACGCTTTGCCTGAGGCGGTCAAGGCCGACCGCGGGTTCGATGTGCGCGAGATCGATTGGGACGACTACCTGCAGCGTGTGCACATCCCGTCGATCATGAAGCTGACGCGTGCGTTCGACGTGCGCCCCGCAGCCAGAGCGCGCACGGCCAAGCCGCTCTCCCGTCGCACGGACGTCGTCGCGGTGTTCGATCTCGAGGGAACCGTCGTCGACTCGAACATCGTCGAGCAGTATCTGTGGGTCCGTTCGGCTGGGTTCCGCACGGCGGCATGGCCGGGGGAGTTCGCCAGTCTGCTGACGTCGCTGCCGCGCTATCTGAAGGCCGAGAAGCGCGACAGAGGCGAGTTCATTCGCGTCTTCCTGCGCCGGTACGGCGGGATGCCTGCCCGGCGGTTGCAGCAGATCGTCGCCCGCGGATATGGCGAGACGATGCTGCGCCACACGATGCCAGCCGCGATCGATCAGATCAAGGCGCACCGTGAGGCCGGCCATCGAACCGTGCTCGTCACCGGCTCGATCGGCGCCCTCGTGGAGCCCCTCGCGGGCCTCTTCGACGACGTCATCGCCAGCACCATGCATGAGCGTGACGGCGTGCTCACCGGATATCTCGACAAGCCACCCGTCGTCGACGAAGCGCGTGCAGCGTGGTTGCAGCAGTATGCGCAGGAACACGGGCTGAACCTCACCCAGTCGTACGGGTACGGGGACAGCCATGCTGATCTGGTCTGGCTTGAGCTGCTCGGCAACCCGAACGCGGTCAACCCGGACACTCAGTTGGCCAGGGAGGCGTTGCGCCGCCGATGGAAGATCAACAATTGGAAACGCGGATCGCACGGTGTGAACCGTGATTACATTAAGTTGGACAGCGTTGCGAAAGGAGTGGAGTACTAGCCCGCTGGGCTGGTCTGCGACACCACATGGCATTCGACATCGACAAATACACCGCGACATCGGTCAGCGTGCACTGGGACGACCTCGATTTCGAGGAGTTCCGCACCAATCCGATCCCCGCGGGCTCGCTGCGCACTCTGCGATATATGACGGATGTGGAATATCACACCGTCTGCTACACCAGGGATCTGCTGACCACACCGTCGCACAAGGAGCCAGAGGTCAGCGCCTTCATGACGATGTGGAACCGTGAGGAGTTCTGGCACGGCGAGGCATTGTCCGCTGTGCTCGCCATCCACGGGATCACCGTCGACTTCGATCAGCTCAAGGCGAACCGGCTGAAGCTCGGATGGAAAGATCGTCTCGACCCGATCAAGCAGTCGGTGCTCGGCAAGCTGGTGGGCAACGATTTCGTCGCCGTGCACATGGCATGGGGAGCGGCGAACGAGTTGAGCGCGATCGCGGCGTACAACCGGATGGCCGAACTCGAGGAGCATCCTGTGCTTGCCGAGTTATTGCGCATGATCGCGAAGCAGGAGGCGCGGCACGTGGCCTTCTACACGTCGCAGGCCCGCGATCGACTCGCCGCGAGCACCAAGGCGCAGAAGTTCACACGTCTGGCCTTGCGCAAGTTCTGGGCACCGGTCGGTTCGAGCATCATGGAGAAAGCCGAGGTGGTGCACGTGATGAACCATCTGATGAGCGGCCCCGATGGTCGGAAGGCTGCGCACAAGATCGACGATTCCATCGCCAGGATGCCCGGGCTCGACGGCTTGACCATCGTGGAGGATTCGCTGGACGCACTCGGTATCGCAGCGTAGCCGCAGCACTACTGGATTGTGTATCCGCCGTCGACGATGAGGTCGGCGCCGTTGATCATCCTCGCCGCGTCCGAGGCCAGGAATACGGCGGCGGCGGCGATCTCTTCTGGTTCCGCGAACCGGCCGGTCGGGATCCTGGCCCTGAGCGCTTCGCCTGCTTCCCCATCCCATGCCTTCTTTCCGAGCTCGGTGAGTACGACGGTCGGGGAGATCGAGTTGGCGGTCACGCCGCGTCCCGCCCATTCGAGTGCGAGCACCTTGGTCAGTCCGATTACGCCGGCCTTCGAAGCGCAATACGCAGCGTGCCGGTCGAGCGCGACCGACCCCGCCTGCGATGCGAGGTTGATGATCGTGCCGGAACCGCGCTGAAGCATGACAGAACCCGCACGTCGACTGGCCAGGAATGTGCCGGTCAGGTTGACGGCGAGCGTGCGATTCCATGCGTCAAGGGACAGCTGCTCTGCGGAATCCAACGCGGCGATCCCGGCGCAGTTCACCAGGATGTCCAGGCGGTCGTACCGCTCGAGGGTCGCCTTGACGGCGTCGTCGACGGATTGTTCGCTCGTGACATCGCACTCGAACGCCGTGCTGTTCGGCCCGAGCAGAGCCGCGTGATCGCGCGCTGCAGTGACGGAGAGATCGGCGATCGCCACCAGAGCGCCTTTCGTTGCGAAAGCAGACGCGATGGCCGCGCCGATGCCGGATGCGCCGCCGGTGATGAGTGCGACCTTTCCCGCCAACGGGAACGTGAGATCGATATCCGCCATGGTTGTTGTGAACTCCTCGCGGCGGATTGAGTGGCCGCACGCATCCGATCGTAGCGTGCGGTGGCGATCGACCAGACTGGCAAGGCGCGATGAAAGTGGGGAACACATCATGACCGTGTGGATCTGCCGAGCGTGTTGGGTCGAGCACCCCGACACTGTTCAGCCTCCCGAGACGTGCGCCATCTGCCTCGATGAGCGTCAGTACGTTCCGCGCTCAGGCCAGGCGTGGACGTCGTCGGCTCACCTGAGCGACGATGGCTGTCGCATTCAGCTTGAGGACGTCGAACCCGGCCTGGTCGGTATCAGGTCGGAACCCGAGGTCAGCATCGGGCAGCGCTCGCTCCTGGTGAGAAGGCCGGGTGGCAACGTGCTGTGGGACCCGATCGGGTTCGTCGACGACGCCGCAGCACGGCAGCTGCTCGAGCTCGGTCCTGTTGCGGCCATCGTGGCGAGCCATCCGCACATGTATGGCGTTCAGGTGGAGTGGTCACGACGGCTCGGTGGCGTTCCGGTGTACGTTGCCGCCGCGGGTCGATCGCATTGCACGATCAGCCGTCGAGTTGCCGTTCGATCGGCTGTACGGCAACTTCGGCGGCGTGGTCGATGCGGATGCCCGTGCCATCGTGCGGGCATCGGCCGACCGGTACATGGCGTGGGTCCGCGGCGACTTCGATCACCTGACGTGAGCTGAGCACGCGCCGAAACGAAGCGACACGCATTAGCCGTCGAATCGGCATAACGCAAGGGGTTCGACCGCTGCAAACGGCGGCGTATCGTGACCGCAATGACCGCCCCGGACTCGGATCAGCTGGAGATACACGACACCTCACGTTGGCCGGCATTCGCCGTTTGCCTCGGAGTGGCCGCCCTCACGATCCTGGACCTCTCCGGTGTGAACGTCGCACTGCCATCGATCCAGAAGTCGCTGCACACGAATTCGTCTGAACTGCAACTGATCGTCGCCGGTTACGCGCTCGCATTCGGGCTGTCGCTGGTGCCGGCAGGGCGATTGGGGGATATGCGCTCTCGGCGCACGATGTTCGTCATCGGCCTCATCGGATTCGCCGCTGCGAGCGCACTGTGTGCTCTCGCACCGAACCACATCTGGCTCACCGTGACTCGCTTCATCCAGGGAGCAGCGGCCGGCGTGCAGATGCCGCAGGTGCTCGGTATGGTGCAACAACTGTTCCATGGAAAATCGCGAGGGCGGGCGTTCGGCGTGTTCGGGGCGATGGTCGGCATAGCGACGGCGATCGGGCCGACACTGTGCGGACTGCTGATCGCCGTGGGCGGCACGACGAACGGATGGCGCCTGCTGTTCTGGTTGAACGTGCCGTGCGGCATCGTCGCATTGATATTCGCGCTGCGGTGGCTGCCTCGCGAGCAAGAACGCGACGAGGCATCGACCCAGCTCGACCCGGTCGGCCTCGTGCTGTTGGGCGTCGCGATCTTCTGCTCGATGTTGCCGTTCCTGCTGACAACCGGCGACAAGGGCGACGATCCGCTGCGTTGGCTGTGGCTGGTGGGCTTTGGCGTGACAGGGGTCGCTTTTCTGCTGTGGGAGCGCGCCTATCGTCGGTCCGGAAAATCGCCGATCGTGCACCTCGAGCTGTTCCGGACACGTTCATATCGCAACGGCATCATGATTGCCGCGGCGTATTTCGCAGCAATGCCCGCGACATTCCTCATCACGACGCTCTACCTGCAGGAAGGGCTGAGAATCGCACCGTTCTTCGCCGGGCTCGTGGTCGTCCCCTTCGCGCTCAGCTCGGCGATCACGGCGTGGATCGGTGGGCGGCTCGTCGACAGGTTCGGCCGCGCTCTTGTGGTCTGGGGCATGATCATCGTCACGATCGGATTCGCGCTCGTGCTTGCCGCAGCCACACTCGTGGCGAAAGGCCCGTCTGAGTGGTTCATGGCAGGCGCGATGCTCATCGGCGGTGCCGGAGGCGGGCTCGTGGTCTCGCCGAACCAGACCCTGACCCTGTCGCAGGTTCCCGTGGCGCAGGGAGGTGTGGCCGGTTCGGTCCAGCAACTGGGCCAGCGCATCGGCACCGCCGTCGGCGTCGCGTTGGTCACTGCGGTCTTCTTCGGCGCCGTCTCCGGTGGTGGCAAACACCCCAGCGGCGAATACCACGTGGCTTTTCAGAACGGATTCTTCGCCACTCTCGCGCTCCTGCTGATCTCGCTGCTCATCGGAGTGGTTGATCTGTGGCAGCGGCGCCGTAGCGAGGCCTGAAGAGACAGCGCATTGTGCGGCGCATGGCCGCGTGCATCGTTGTCGAAATAGACGTACACATCTCGTTCGAGTCCGTCCGGCGCGCAGGCTCCCGTTATCCAGCCATGAATCTGCCGAGCCCACGACCCGATGGCCTGAGGTGTGTAGTCGCTACCGTAGAGCTCCGTGTGCCCGTGCAACCGTATGTATACGACGCCGGAGGTCAGCTCCCGCAATAGCGGCCAGCGCCCCGCTCCGTCTGAAACGACCAGCGCGATCCCACGGGCACGCAGGATGTCGTAGCATTCCGCCGTGGCGCAACTCGCGTTGCGAACTTCCAGGGCGTGGATGAGCGGGCGGTCCACGGCCGCCGACGTCAGCGCACGGCCGGCCAGCCTCTCGTCGTGATCGCAAGCGAGGCGTGCGGCATCCAAGGTGGTCAGTGGCAGCGCGCGGCAGAACGCGTCCAGTGCGTCGGCATCGAATCGCAGATCGGCAGGCAGTTGCCACAGAATCGGTCCAAGCTTGCGCTCGAGCGCCAGAATGCCCGAGGCGAAGAAGTTCGCAAGCGCCTGCCGCGGCTCGCGCAGCCGGCGCATGTGGGTGATGAAGCGGCCGCCTTTGACCGCGAACAGAAAATCCTCTGGCGTGGCATTGCGCCAGGCAGCATATCGTTCCGGTCGCTGCAAAGAATAGAACGACGCGTTCAATTCGATACTGCTGAAGCGCGTTGCCGCGAACGCCAACTCGTCGCGCTGAGGCAGACCGGTCGGATAGAAGTCTCCTCGCCACGACGGGTAGTGCCAGCCGGACGTACCGATGCGCGCACGAGACTCCAGCGAAGTCACCTCACGACCTAGCGGCCGTGATCGGCCAGGATCTGAGCCACGTCGATACGAGCGACCAGGGCAGTCCAGTCGATGTCTTCGACACGACGAGCCACCTCCGGCGTCGCGTACACCGCGCCGTTGCGTTCGACCACGACGCCGTCAGGCACCATGCGGTTCAGCGCGCGCCTGACAGCGTCGTTGACCGCCTCCGGGTCGAAGTCGGCGCCATATGCCGCGTAGACCTCGGCCTTCACGGTGTAATCGACAACGGCAACGCGTGTGCGCCCGGCGTCGTCGCGGCCGCGTTGACCGAGGTCATCTGCGCTATTCACCCGACGAGCCCCTCTCAGCCCTTGCCTACGACCCGGTCCTGGCCCGGTTTGCGGTTCTCGGCGCTCACCATCCACGCCAGTTGTTCCAATCGCTCGATGAACCCGTGTAACACGTCCGCTGTGGTCGGATCGGCCTCGTCAACCCGATCGTGGACACGGCGCATCGTCGCCACGACCGCATCGAGCCGGCCGGTGACCATGTCGACGGTCGCCGCGGTGTCGACCTCACCCGCCGGGAACGGTTCGAGCGTTGTGGTGGATGCCACCGTCGACGATCTGCCGTCCGGTGCGACGTGGAGCGCACGCATCCGCTCGGCCATCCGGTCAGAGAACAGCCGCGCGTCAGCCACGATTTCGTCCAACTGCAGGTGCAGGTCGCGAAAGTTGTCCCCGACGATGTTCCAGTGTGCCTGCTTGCCTTGCACGTGCAATTCGATCATGTCGACGAGAACCGCCTGCATGTCCTCGCCCAGCCTCTTCGTCGCTTTCACCTTGTGCTCCTCCGACGTTCGTCTCATGTGCTTGGCGCGTTCGCGCTCCAAGTCGGTTCTCGCCCGATCATGCTGGTTCGAATGCGGTCCGTCAATGCCTTGACACGAGCGGTTCGGCTATGGCTATCGTGGTCAACTACAGCCCGGACGAACGGAGCGAGTGTGGTGCGCGCAGTTGCCGAAGTCGCGGTGTGGTGGGCTGCGGGCGTCCTCCTCTGGATGATTACCGTTTCTGTCATGGATATCGCCGAGATCGTCCTGGCCGTTGTGGTGCCGCTGATCTGCGCGCTGTTCGCGCGCAGGATCAGAAAAGTACTGGTTTTCGATTTGCCCCGCTGCGCTCGTGGTGGGGATGGGTGCGCCTGCTTCCTGCGGCGCTGGTGAACGATCTCGCGGCAGCGGTGCCTTTCATCGCGCGTGCCCTGGTGAGTCGGGCGTCCGTCGGCCGACGACACGATCGTTCGTGGCCGCCAGGCGATACGCCTGAGGCCATGACGTGGCGGGCCACCGCGGCGATCGTCGTATCGGCGACCCCGGCGACGTTGGTGCTCGACGTGGATCCGGATTCCGGTGACGCGCTGATGCACACGCTGCTACCCAGCGAGCCGGAATTGGACCAGGCGGTCACCCCGTGATCGTCTGGATCGTCGCCGCGGCAGTCTTGATGGTGGTGGGGCTCGGCGCGGCGCTTGTGTTCGTTTCGCGCGGAAGCAGCGTCGAGCGGCTCGTCGGGCTGCAGCTGGCCGGCGTCGTGGCAGTGCTCGTGCTGATCGCCGTTTCCGAGGCCGTCGGTCAGCCGGTCTATCTGATCGTCCCGCTCGTGCTCGCCGTGCTCGCCGCAACGGGCACACTCGTGTTCACCAGGCTTCTTCGGCCGGGGGCACCAGATGCGGAACGTGATGGACAATGACTGTCCCGGACACCATCGTGCTGGTGCTGCTCTGCCTCGCCGCCGTCGTGTTCACGATCGCGATCGGCGGAATGCTGGTTGCCCGCACGGTGCTGGACCGCCTGCATTTCATGGCTGCGATCACGTCGGCCGTGGCTCCGCTGGTCGCCATCGCCGCCGCCGTTCACGAGGGAGTGACGCTGAGCGCTGCCATGGTTCTGGCCACCGGATTGATTGTGGCGTTGTCCGGTCCGGTGCTTGCGATGGCCGTCGCTCGCGTCATCGAACAGGAGCACAACGCCGACACGGAAAGGTCTCCAGAATGAGCCTGCTGATCATGATCGCGCTCGCTTTGGTTCTCGTCGGCGCCGCCATCACGGTTTTCACCACCGATCCGGCCAAACAAGCCGTGGTGCTGTCCATATACGGATTCCTGCTCGCCGTGCTGTTCATGGTCATGCAGGCCCCGGATGTGGCACTCAGTCAGATCGCGATCGGGGCCGCCGTGCTACCGCTGATCGTGGTACTGACCGTCCGGAAAGTCGAGACCGTGCGCGCCGCGAAGCGGAAGCAGAAGCAATGACCAGAAGCATGCGCATGGTCGTGCTGGTCATCGGTGTCGCTTTCGTCGGAACCGCGTTGGTGTGGGCGGCGCTGTACATGCCGGGTTTCGGCGGCGACTGGCACCCGTATCGCGATCACGCCGCAGCCGCCGCGCTCGCGCACGCCACCGCAAATGTGGTCTCTTCCGTCAACTTCGATCAGCGCGCACTCGACACGTTCGGCGAAGAGTCCATCCTGCTCGGCGCGGTCGTCGGCGTTGCCGTGCTGCTTCGGCCCGTCGAAGGCGAACGGCGACGCAAGCCGAAGAATACCGGGCACGTTCTGGACTCCACTCGGCTCCTCGTCGTGCTTGCCGCTCCTGTGGCGCTGATCCTCGGGATCGACGTCGTCGCCCACGGCGCCATCACCCCGGGAGGGGGATTTCAAGGTGGCGTCATCCTGGCAACCGGATTGCATCTGTTGTATGTCGGCGGCCGATATTCCGCGTTCGATCGACTTCGACCACTCGGCCTGTTCAGCCAGGCCGAGTCGATCGGGGTGATCGCGTTCGCAGCGATCGCAGCGAGCGGACTCGCCGCCGGTGGTGCATGGCTTGCGAATTTCGTGCAGCACGGCACGCTCGCGCAGCTGGCGTCCTCCGGCACGGTTCCGTTGCTCAGCGGCGCCGTCGGCCTGGCCGTGACCGGCAGCATGGTCGTCCTCGTCGCGCACTTCCTGGAGCAACGCCTTCTGGTCTGGCCGCCGCGATCGGAAGAATCGGCATCGGCGAAAGGCGATGAGGGCGAGGAACGGATATGACCGTTTATCCGTATGTGGTGGCTGCGGTCATCCTGTTGCTCGGTGTGATCGGCATCGCGCGCAGCCGTAACCTCGTCCATGCTGTCGTCTGCCTGGCCGTCGCCCAATCCGCAACATACGTGCTGCTGATCTCCATCGGCTATCAGCACGGCGGTGTTGCCCCGATCTTCTCATCGTCATCCACGGCGCCGAAGCACATGGTCGACCCTGTCATGCAGGCGCTCACGTTGACGGACATCGTCGTCTCAGCAACGGTGACCTCGCTGCTTCTGGCACTCACCATCCAAATCGCCAAACAGCACGACACCGTCGACCCGGACGAGCTTCGCTCGCTCCGAGGCTGAGATGACAGCGGAGGTACTCGCCGGCGCACTCATGCCCGCCGTGATCATCGCCCCGATCGGGGTAGCGTGCGTGCTGCTGTGCCTGAGCCGTTGGCTAGATCGTCCCTTCGTCGATGCCATCGCCTTCCTCGCCGCCGTAGCGGTATCCGTGGCCAACGGCACCCTGTTGGCGATGTCGCAACAGCAGCGCCTCGTTGTCTGGCTCGGCGGATGGACGCCGCGACACGGACTCAGCGTGGGCATCGCGCTCGTCGGCGACCAATTCAGCCTCGGAGTCGCGTTGGTGGCCAGCGTTCTCATGAGTTGCGCGCTGGCATTCTCCTGGCGATATTTCACAGACATCCATACCCACTACCACGCGCTCATGCTGCTTTTCCTCGCCGGCATGACCGGATTCGCCCTGGCAGGCGACATGTTCACGATGTTCGTGTTCTTCGAGTTGATGGGTGTGGTGGCATACGCGCTGACCGCGGTGAAGGTCGAGGAACCGTCGGCCGTGCACGGCGCCATCAACTTCGGAATCATCAATTCTCTCGGCGCATACGTCACGCTGATGGGCATTGGCATGCTGTACGCGTCGACGGGCCAGTTGAACTTAGCGCAGCTGTCTCGTGCGCTCGCGCAGCACGGGGCCGATCCGCTCGTGGTGATCGGATTCGTCGCCGTCGCAACGGGCTTTCTCGTGAAGGCGGCCGTGGTCCCGTTCCATTTCTGGCTTGACGACGCGCACGCGGTTGCCCCGACACCGGTGTGCGTGCTGTTTTCCGGGATCATGGTCGAGCTCGGCATCTACGGTGTCGCGCGCCTGTACTGGATCGGCTTCAGCGGAACCCTGGCGGCCGGACAGATCGCACGGATGTTCGTGGTGATGGGGATCGCTACGGCGCTCATCGGCAGCGTCATGTGCCTGCTCCAGCGGCATCTCAAGCGTCTCCTGGCCTATTCGACGATCGCACACACCGGGTTGTTTCTCATCGCCATCGGTTCGTTTGATCCGGTGGCAACCGGCGGAATCGCGATTTACGTGATCGGTCACGCAGCAATCAAGTCCGTCCTGTTCCTGACTGCGGGAATCGTCCTCAATCGGTACGGCAGCGTTGACGAATTCACACTCCGGGGGAGAGGGAAGGATGCCCGTGCGGTCGGTGTCGTGTTCATGCTTGCCGGCCTCGCCCTTGCAGGCCTTCCGCCGTTCGCCGTCGGGCTGGGCAAGGGCATCGGCGACGAAGGTCTCCTCAGCGCCGGTTTCGGGTGGGGTCCCCTCTTGTTCCTGGTGATCTCCGCGCTCACAGGCGGTGCGGTCCTGCGAGCGGGAGCGCGCATCTTCCTTGGGATCGGACGAGCTCCCCGAGGCGTCGAGCAAGAGGGCATGACCGGCGATGAGGAACACCGCGAGATCGCCACCGGTCTGAACCACCTGCCGTGGACGATGGCGGCGCCGTTGTTCGGACTGCTTGGTGCCGGCGCGGCCGTCGGGCTGATTCCCGGGCTTGGTTCGCAAGTGGTACAAGCGGCCGAGCGCTTCATCGACCGCTCGGGCTACCTCGCCGCCGTGTTGAATGGTTCCGCCACGTATTCGCACGTCGTGACGCCGGTTGCCGGATGGAGCGCTGAGGGCATCATGTGGTGCTTCGGATCCGTGATTGCCGCGATCGCGGTCGCCGGGTTTGCGCTCTATGCACCGCTGCTTCCGCGCGTCATCACAGCCGCGGCAGGGTCGCTGAGGGGCGTGGAGCGCGGACTGCGCAGCATTCACTCCGGCCACGTCGGCGACTATGCCGTGTGGCTGCTGATCGGCGTCGGCGCCGCGATGGCTCTGGCGTTGTTCCCCGCCTGAGCGTGCTCTCGCGCCGTCACAGGGCTGCGCGCGAGCTTCAAGGCTCCAGATGCGTACAATCGAGTGCGAGGGAGTCGTGCTGTCGACTTCTGGTTGGCATACGCCCATCAGCACGCTCCGATGGAAACGTGTCGTCGGACGAAGAAAGCGGTGGTGCAGTGGGTGCGCTGATCTATGGGTCTCCTGCGATGGAGCTCGAGTTCGACGATCGCACGCTGTCACACCTGCAGGTCGTGATCGGCAGCAAGCTTCGTCGTGGCGAGAGCTTCTTCTTCTCCTGGAAAGAGGCCCAGCAAACGGCGGACCGGCGCAGCAGCGTGTGGTTGAGCCC
>Ga0164242_10000934_pt1 | contig 34654 bp, 29 predicted proteins | sample OricomgcompostMG_FD_108783 | JGI IMG/M metagenome (GOLD analysis project Ga0164242, IMG submission 108783) | Miracle-Growth compost microbial communities from Emeryville, California, USA - Original compost - Miracle growth compost (MG) ... | reverse complement strand
GAAGAACGTGGAAGGCGTGCTGCGCGACATCGCGCGCGTCGGCCGCGACGCCATCGTGTCGTTCCCGAACTTCGCCTACTGGCCGCACCGCATCGCATTGCTGCGCGGCCGCATGCCGGTGTCCAAGAGCCTGCCCTACGACTGGTACGACACGCCCAACCTGCGTTGCGCCACGATCAAGGATTTCGCCGACCTTGCCAACGAGGTCGGGCTGGAAGTGCTGGAATGCGTGGCGCTGGACGACGGCAAGCCGGTGTCCTTCCTGCCGACCTGGCGCGGCAGCCTGGCCGTGTTCCGCCTGCGCAAGAGGGACGCGGCATGACCGGCGGCCTCGCGTCCGGCGCGCGGCAGGAGGGCAGCGGCCTGCTGCGTTCCAAGCTGTTCTGGGTCAGCATGCTGTATTTTTCCGAGGGCTTGCCGCTGGGCCTGTTCTATGACCTGTTCCCGGTCTATTTCCGCCAGCAGGGCGTGGAGCTGTCGAAGATCGGCCTGCTGAGCTTGCTCGGTCTCGCGTGGACGCTGAAGTTCCTGTGGGCGCCGCTGGTCGACTACACGCGCCATCATCGCTGGTGGATGGCGGCGGTGGACGTCGGCATGGGCATCGTGATGATGGTGTGCGCGCAGCAGGCCGGTTTCGGCCCATGGGTATGGTTCGCGATCGGTACCTTCACGCTGCTGTCGGCGACCAACGACACGGCGATTGACGGCTACACGATCGAGCAGCTGGACAAGCGTGAACTGGGCCTGGCGAACGGCTTTCGCATCGGCTTCTACCGCGTCGGCATGCTGGTGGCCGGCGTGCTGCTGTGGATATCGGACAGCGCCGGCTGGAAGGTAACCTACGGCGCGGCGGCGGCCCTGTTCCTGCTGCTGGCCGTGGTCTGCCTGCGCGCGCCGAAGGAGCCGCCGCGGCTGCCGGGCGAGCGGCCGTCCAGCCTGCGCAGCGAAATGGCCGCGCTGGCGCGCCATCCGGCGCTGATCGCTGCGCTGGCGCTGTTCGTCGTCGGCCTGCTGTGGCCGGTGATCGCCACGCTGGACCTCGGCGCGCTGCGTCCGTTCAAGGCGGCCTGGTGGTTCCGCGGCATGCCGGTGTTCCTGATCCTGGCCGCGGCGGCGCTGTTCACGCGCGCGCTGCGCGGGCAGTCGAAGGACGCGTCGGCGGTCGCCGCGGGGCCGATGTTCGGCGCCGTCGTCTCGTTGCTGAACCGCAGGCACGCGCTGGCGCTGATCGTGTTCATCCTGATCTTCAAGCTGGCCGACTCCTCGATTGGCTTCATGATCAAGCCGTTCTGGGTCGACAGCGGCTTCACCAATACGCAGATCGGGCTGGTGTCAGTCAACCTCGGGCTGGGGCTGTCGATCGCCGGCGGCGTGCTCGGCGGCTGGTACGCGGACCGGGTCGGCATCTTCCGCGCGCTGTGGGTGCTGGGACTGTGCCAGGGATTGTCCAACCTCGGCTACGTGGTGGCGGCCTGCTACATCCCGGCGGCGCCGCAGGGCGCGCACATCGCGCTGTCGCATCAGATCCTGATGTACACCGCGAGCGGCATCGAATCGTTTACCGGCGGACTCGGCACGGCGGCCTTTCTCGCCTTCCTGATGGCGATCGTCGACAAGTCGCGCGCGACCACGGAGTATGCGATCCTGTCGTCGATCTTCGCGTTCTCGCGCTCGGTGGCCGGCTGGGCCGGCGGCATCGGCGCGCAGCACATGGGCTATGCGGCGTATTTCGCGCTGACCTTCGCGCTGGCCTTCCCGGCCTACGCGCTGCTGCCGTGGATGAAGTCGGTGCTGCAGGAAGCCGACGCGCGCCGGCCGGCCGCCGCAGAGGGCGCCTGAGCTAGCGCAGCACGCGCGTCAGCACGTCGCGCAGCGTGGCGGCCAGCTCGTCGGGCCGGAACTTCCCCACATAGGCGTCGGCGCCGACGCTTCTGACGTGGTCCTCGTTGGTGGCGCCGGACAGCGACGAATGGATGACCACCGGCAGGCGGGCGAGGCGCGGATCGCCCTTGACCTTGCGCGTCAGCGTGAAGCCGTCCATTTCCGGCATTTCGAGATCGGTGAGGAGCAGCGCCACCTTGTCGGCGACGGTCTTGCCTTCGGCGGCCGCGGCGCGGTCCAGTTCCTGCAGCTGCAGCCATGCCTCCTGTCCGGTCTTCGCCATCACGAAAGGCAGCTTCATCGTATTGAGGCAATTGGCAATCAGCATGCGCGCCGACGACGAATCGTCGGCCACCAGGATCACTGCGCCGGGCGGCAGCGCCGGCACGCCGGCCACGGTGTCGTCGGAGACGTCCAGCGTGTCGGACGGCATCACGGTGCGCAGGATGCGCTCGACATCGAGCACCTGCACCAGGCGCACGTTGTCCGGATCGTCGCCGAGCCGCGCGATGCTGGTGATGGTGCCGCCGCCGCTGGCCGCGCCTTCGGCGGCGCGCACCTGGTTCCAGTTCAGGCGCACGATCTCGTCGACTTCCTCGACCGCGAAGGCCTGCGTGGTACGCGCGAATTCCGTCACCATCAGAATGTTGAGTCCGGTCCTCGGCGTGCAGCCGAGCACGGCCGGCAGGTCGATCACCGGGATCAGCTGGCCGCGGATGTTGGCCATGCCCATCATGTGCGGCGGCGAATTGGCGATGGAATTGATCGGCGGCATGGCGACCAGTTCGCGCAGCTTGAAGACGTTGATGCCGTAGACCTCGCTGCGGTCCGAATGCGGTGAGGCGCCGAGGCGGAACAGCATCAGTTCGAACTTGCTGTTCGCGGTCAGGCCGGAACGCTCCTCGACTTCCCTTTGCGTGGCATCCATCTGGTCTCCTTGGCGGCAGGCCGATGCGTGCCGGCTGCCTGTCCCCTGTTCGTCGTCTCGTCCCCGGCTGGCGCTGGCCGCCATCGCTCGGGCGTCGTCCAGTTTGCCTCTTCCGCATTCCGGCAGGCAACCAAAATCTGCGCCGTGCGCGCGGAAACCAACAAAAGGCGATTCACGCCAGCCACTTCGCGCGACCGGCCGCGACGGCGATGGCGATGCCGACCAGGCCGACGAAGCCGATCGCCATGCCCAGTCCCCAGCCCTGCGCGAGGAAGCCGATGACCGGCGGCCCGAACAGGCCGCCGCTGTAGCTGAAGGTCGCGACTGCGGCGAGCGAAGCGGCGCCATGCCGCCCGGCCGCGCTGAACACGAACGGAAAGACCGCCGCCAGGCCGGCGCCGGCGCAGGCGAAGCCGGCGATCGCCAGCGCCTGATCCGGCGCCAGCACGGCGGCGAAGATGCCGGCCGCCGCCAGCAGTGCACCGTAGGCGACTACGCGGCGCGCGCCGTAGCGATCCTTCAGGCGGTCGCACAGCAGCCGCGCGAGCAGCATCAGGCAGGCGAAGCCGGCATAGGCCAGCGGCGCCACGCCGTCGCCGGCCCGCAGCCGGTCCTTCATGAACACGCCGCTCCAGTCGGCCACCGCGCCTTCCGCCACCGCGCCGCAGAAGCCGATGATGCCGAGCGCGACCACCGGCCCGTGCGCGATCGCGAAATACGCGGCCTGACGCGCCGGGACGGTCGGGCGGCAGGCCGCGATAGGCGACGGCCAGCAGCAGCGCCAGCGCGAACGACGCCAGCAGGTAATGCCGCCACGGCGACACGCCGGCCGCCGCCATCGCGCTGCCGAGCAAGGCGCCGATCATCGCACCCAGGCAGAACCAGGCATGCAGCAGCGACATCGTCGAGCGGCCGGCCCGCTTTTCGTCGGCTGCGCCCAGCGCGTTGATGGCTACGTCGAAGCAGCCGATCGCCATGCCGAAGCCGACTACGGCAGCGAGCAGCCACGCCATGCCGGGCGCGAGCGCGAGGCAGGGCAGGATGGCGATCAGGCCCAGGCCGGCGTAGCCGGCGGCGCGGCGCGCGCCGAAGTGGCCGACCAGTCCGGCCGCGAGCGGAAAGGAGCCGGCCGCGCCGAAGCCGCCGCCGAGCAGCACGATGCCGAGCTGCGCCGGGTTCAGCCCCAGCGCGTCGCGGATCGACGGAATGCGCGCCGCCCACGAGGCGTACACGACGCCGAGCAGGATGAACAGGAAGGGAATCGCGCCTTTGTGCAGGCGCAAGCGTACGGCGGAGAAAGATGCCTGTTGCATCGGGAATGGAGATCGGTATGAAGGAACGCGGATGGACACATCGGCCGTTCTCGTGACGGAGCGGACCTGAAGGCTTCGGAGAAGCGCATGGGCGCGCGAGGCGAGGCGGCATGCCGTCGCCTCACGCGCAGCGAGTCATCCTTAGCCGAGCTTCAGCCGGCGCGCGACGTCCAGCGCGAAATAGGTCAGCACGCCATCCGCGCCGGCGCGCTTGAACGCCATCATGCTTTCCATCATCGCCTTGTCGTGGTCCAGCCAGCCGTTCTGTGCGGCCGCCTTGATCATCGCGTACTCGCCGCTGACCTGATAGGCGAAGGTCGGCACCTTGAATTTGTCCTTCACGCGCCGCAGGATGTCCAGATACGGCATGCCGGGCTTGACCATCACCATGTCGGCGCCTTCGGCCAGGTCGAGCGCGACTTCGCGCAGCGCCTCGTTGCCGTTGGCCGGGTCCATCTGGTAGGTGGTTTTGTCGCTCCTGCCCAGCGTGGCGGAGGAGCCAACCGCGTCGCGGAACGGGCCGTAGAAGGCCGAGGCGTATTTCGCCGAGTAGGCCATGATGCGCGTGTGGATGTGGTGGTGCGATTCGAGCGCGTTGCGGATCACGCCGATGCGCCCGTCCATCATGTCGGACGGCGCGACGATGTCCACGCCGGCGTCGGCCTGCGTCAGCGCCTGCCTGGTCAGGATCGCGCAGGTCTCGTCGTTCAGCACGTAGCCCTGCGCATTGAGCACGCCGTCCTGGCCGTGGCTGGTGTACGGATCGAGCGCGACGTCGGTCAGGATGCCGAGCTCGGGGAAGCGTTTCTTCAGCTCGCGCACCGCGCGCGGCACCAGGCCGTCCGGATTGGTCGCCTCGATGCCGTCCGGCGTCTTCAACTGCGCGGCGACGACGGGAAACAGCGCCAGCACCGGGATGTGCAGCGCCACGCATTCCTCGGCCACGCCGAGCAACTGGTCGATGGACAGGCGCTCGACGCCCGGCATCGAGGCGACTTTTTCGCGCTGGTTGTGGCCTTCGGTGATGAAGACCGGATAGATGAGGTCGGAAGGCGTCAGCACCGTTTCGCGCATCATCGCGCGCGAGAAGGCGTCCTTGCGCATGCGGCGCATGCGGACCGCGGGAAACTGGGTATGGTGGGATGAGGATCTGGTCATGGCAATCCCGGCAAACGTTTGGAAAAAAGCGGTAAAAATCAGTGAACCTTTTCGCGGCCTGTGACATCCTAGCCTGCAGATGCCTTGCATCTCCCGCTTCTCCTCCCTGAGCGGGGCCATTTCGCTCAATGCGTTATGGCGTTATTGCCCCGAAGATACTCCCCTTTCTTCGGGGCTTTTTTTATTCTTTTTTCTTCCGGCGCACGCTTGCCGTTTTGTCCACGCGCGCGTCAGACACCGCTGCGCGCGGCATCGTTCGCCGCCTCGCCGGCGTCGGCGTCGTCCAGGCCCAGCAGCGCCAGTATCCTGGCGTCGGCTTCCTCCAGTCCGGTGCGCTTGAGCGCGGAGAACAACTGCACGCTGTATGGCGGCGGGCCGCCGTCCGGCGTTGCATAACCGGCCAGCACGGCGCGCGCGCTGCGCAGCGCGGCGGTCGCTTCGCTCCGGTTCAGCTTGTCGGCCTTGGTCAGCAGGCAATGGACCGGCTTGCCGGTCGGCGCGAACCAGTCGAGCATCTGCACGTCGAGTTCGGTGAACGGACGGCGTGCATCCATGATCAGGACCAGCGCGCACAGCTGCGCGCGCCGTCGCACGTAATCGCCCAGCAATTCCTGCCAGTGCAGCTTGGCCGCGCCGGACACTTCCGCGTAGCCGTATCCTGGCAGGTCCACCAGCATTGCCCGAATCTCGTCGGCGCGCACGGCATCCTTGCGGTGCTGCCCGACGTGCGCGCCGCCGATCGAAAAATAGTTGATGTGTTGCGTACGCCCCGGCGTGCGCGAGGCGAACGCGAGCTTCTTCTGGTTCGCCAGGATGTTGATCGCGGTCGACTTGCCGGCGTTGGAACGGCCGGCGAAGGCGATCTCGGGGACATGCGTATCCGGCAGATCGCGCAGGTGATTCGCCGTGGTGAAGAAGCGGGCTTGCCAGAGCAGGGACATGAAATGCGGGAACGGGCGGCTGCGGCGGAAATGCCGAAAAGCTATTGTACAATGCGCCGTGATGTATTTCTTGCGCCGCGGAAGAGACTCCGTATCTGAATTGCACTTATAAGACGGTCGCCGCAGAAGCTTGACGGCGGATCCCACAATCAAGTCTTCAGAGGTGTTTGAATGAATCGTGCCGCCTGCTCCGTCATGTCGTCCCTGCTGGCCCTGCTGCTGGCCATCGCTCTTCCGGCCGGTGCCGCGCAGGAGGACGCGGCCAAGCCCGACTCTGCCAAGGGGCAGACGCTTTTCAGTACCGGCGATCCGGCGCACAACATCCCCGCCTGCATCGCCTGTCACGGCGCCGCCGGCAATTCGACGATCGCGCAGAATCCCACGCTGGCCGGCCAGCATGTCGCCTATCTGCGCAAGGAGCTGGGCGATTTCGCAAAGGGCGCGCGCAACAACCCCGTCATGTCGCCGATCGCCAAGGCGCTAAGCGAGGCGGACATCCGCAACCTGGCGGCCTACCTGGCGATGCAGAAGACCGCACCGGGCGCGGCGCACGACAAGGACACGCTGGCGCTCGGCAAGAAGATTTTCCGCGGCGGCATCGCGGAGAAAGGCGTGCCGGCCTGCGCGGCCTGCCATAGCGCCGACGGGCACGGCATCCCGGTCGAATTTCCGCGCCTGGCGGGGCAGCACCAGGAATACACGATCGCGCAGCTGACGGCCTTCCGTGCCGGCGCGCGCAGCAACAGTGAACAAATGCGTACCATAGCGGGTCGGATGTCTGATCAGGAAATCCGCGCGGTCGCAGATTATGTCGCCGGCCTGAGGTAATTTGCATGGCTGCGGCGCAGGCAGGGGCGGCCGAGGCTGCCCCTTTTTGTTTTGCCCGCCGGCGCGGCGGTACATGGTTTGAAGGAAGAGCATGACGAGCGAAACCGAGACGAGCACCGGCGGCTGGGAGATCGCCACCCGTCGGCGCTGGCTTGCGGAGACCGTCGAACTGCTGTCGTCGATGCGCTTTGCGATCAGCCTGCTGACGCTGGTCGCGATCGCTTCCATCATCGGCACGGTGCTGAAGCAGGACCAGCCGATGCCCGATTACGTCAACCAGTTCGGGCCGTTCTGGTTCGCCGTCTTCGGCAAGCTGCACCTGTACGCGCTGTATTCGGCGTGGTGGTTCCTGCTGATCATGGCCCTGCTGGTGACGTCCACGTCGCTGTGCCTGCTGCGCAACGCGCCCCGCATGCTGGCCGACATGCGCAGTTGGCGCGACGGCGTGCGCGAGCAGTCGCTGCGCAATTTTCATCACCGCATGGAATGGCATGCGGCGCTGCCGCGCGAGGCGATGGCGGCACAGATGCTGGCGCGCCTCGGCGCCAGGGGCTATCGCGCGCGCGCGTTCGACAAAGGGGACGCGACGCTGGTTGCCGCGCGCAAGGGCGCGGCCAACCGCTGGGGCTACATCTTCGCGCATGCCTCCATCGTCGTCATCTGCCTCGGCGGCCTGCTGGATTCCAACCTGCCGATCCGTATTCAGAAGGCGATGCTCGGCAAGACCTCCTTTTCCGGCAGCGGCATCGTCGCGCAGATCTCGGACCGACACCGGCTGGGGCTCGGCAATCCCACCTTTCGCGGCAACATGCTGGTGGCCGAGGGCAGCAGCAGCAATACCGCGATCATTCCGCAATCCGACGGCGTGCTGATCCAGGACCTGCCCTTCACGATCCGGCTCAAGCGCTTCGTCATCGACTACTACTCGACCGGCATGCCGCGCCTGTTCGCCAGCGACGTGGTGGTCACCGACAACGACAGCGGCAAACATTTCGACGCCACCATCAAGGTGAACCATCCGCTGGTATACCGCGGCATTTCCGTATACCAGTCGAGTTTCGAGGACGGCGGCAGCCGGCTGCAGCTGGTCGGCTATCCGATGACCGGCGCCGGTGACAAGACCTTCGCGATGCGCGGCGTGGTCGGCGACAGCACGCCGCTGGCCGGTTCCGGCTACACGATCGAATGGGCGGGCTTCCGCGCCTTCAACGTCGAGAACATGGCCGGCGACAGCCAGGACGCGCGCGCGGTCAGCTTCCGCAGGCGCCTGTCCGAGGATCTCGAACGCCACCTCGGCTCCGCCGCCAAGCCGGCCGCGGACCAGCAGTTGCGCAACGTCGGACCCAGCGTGCAGTACAAGCTGCGCGACCGCGACGGCCAGGCGCGCGAATACAGCAATTACATGCAGCCGGTGATGCTGGACGGCGCCGACGTTTTCCTCGCCGGCATGCGGCAGTCGCCGTCCGAGCCGTTCCGCTACCTGCGCATCCCGGCCGACGACCACGACACGGTAGACGAATGGATGCGTCTGCGCGCCGCGCTCGAGAATCCCTCGCTGCGCGCGCTGGCGGCGCGGCACTACGCGGCCCGTGCGCTGGACCAGGCGTCGCATGCCGGCGGCGCGCTGCGCGAGCAGTTGCGCGCTTCCGCGTTGAAGGGCCTGACTATCTTCGCCGGCGACGGCCATGACGGCGGTTATCTGGCGGTATCGAAATTTCTCGAAAGGATCCCGCCGCAGGATCAGGAAAAGGCCGCGCGCGTCTTCATGAAGATATTGAACGGCAGCCTGTGGGATCTGTGGCAGATCGCGCGCGAAAAGGATGGCTTGCCGCCGGTCCCGCTCGACGAGCGGCACGGCCGCTTCCTGCAGCTGGCGACCAACGCGCTGTCCGATTCGTTCTTCTACGGCGCGCCGGTCTACCTGCAACTGCGCGGCTTCGATCAGGTGCGGGCTTCCGTCTTCCAGGTCTCGCGCTCGCCGGGCAAGAATGTCGTGTACGTCGGCTGCCTGCTGCTGGTGCTGGGCGTGTTCTCGATGTTCTACGTGCGTGAACGGCGCATCTGGATATGGCTCAAACCGGAACAGGACGGCACGCGCGCGCTGATGGCGATGAGCTCGCAGCGCAAGACGCTGGATTTCGAGCGGGAATTCGATACGCTGCGCGGGGAATTGCCGAAGCCGGATTCCGGCAAGTAGGGCGCGGGACTATACTTTCGCGAAGCCGGGCGAACGCCGTTCGCTCCCGGCACGTACCAGGAGAATGGCATGGACATCGCACAGCAAGGCGTCTACGCGCAGCCGCCCGGCTTCTTCCGGCGTCTCGGCGCGCTGGACTGGCTGTACGGCCTGGCGTTGCTGGCCGGCGCGCTGTTTGCGCTGCATCGCTACGCGCACTACATGGGCCCGTACGAACAGGCAATATTGGTACTCGCCGTGCCGGTGTTCGCCGCGCTGGGCTGGCACTGGAAGCCGGTGCGCTGGCTGATGGCGCTGCTGGCGGTGCTGGCGCTGTCGGCCATCTTTCTGTACGGCGGCGCGCTCGACGCCGCCGATCATCGGTTCCTGCTCAAGTATTTTCTGTCCAGCCAGTCCGCCATCCTGTGGATGAGCGTGCTGTTCGTGCTGTCCACGCTGTTCTATTGGGGCGGTTTGCTCGCCCGCTCGCCGGTCGGCGCCGCGATCGGCAACAAGCTGTGCTGGGGCGCCGTCGTGATGGGTTTCACCGGCATGCTGGTGCGCTGGTACGAGTCCTATCTGATCGGCGCCGACGTCGGCCACATTCCGATTTCCAACCTGTACGAAGTGTTCATCCTGTTCTGCATGGTGACGGCGCTGTTCTACCTGTATTACGAACAGGTCTACGCGACGCGCCAGCTCGGCCCCTTCGTGCTGCTGGTGATCAGCGCCGCGGTCGGCTTCCTGATCTGGTACACGGTGTCGCGCGACGCCGCGCAGATCCAGCCGCTGGTGCCGGCGCTGCAGAGCTGGTGGATGAAGATCCACGTGCCCGCCAATTTCATCGGCTACGGCACCTTTTCGCTGTCGGCCATGGTCGCGGTCGCCTATCTGCTGAAATCCCACGGCATGCTGGCCGACCGTCTGCCGCCGCTGGAATTGCTGGACGACGTGATGTACCAGGCGATCGCGGTCGGCTTTGCCTTCTTCACCATCGCCACCATCCTGGGCGCGCTGTGGGCGGCGCAGGCCTGGGGCGGCTACTGGTCGTGGGATCCGAAGGAAACCTGGGCGCTGATCGTCTGGCTCAACTACGCGGCATGGCTGCACATGCGGCTGATGAAAGGCTTGCGCGGGCGCGTCGCCGCATGGTGGGCGCTGGTCGGCCTGCTGATCACGACCTTCGCGTTCCTGGGCGTGAACATGTTCCTTTCCGGACTGCATTCCTACGGCAAACTGTAGAGCTGCGTGAGGTTGCCTTGCCAGGATGTTCATTACGTTAATGTAATGAAACTTCCAAAAAATCCGCGTACTCTGATCGGCATCCAGACCATGCGGAGTCGCGCCATGCTGATCCCACGCAAGCCGAACGGAATCGATCGGCCCTTCCCATCCGAAATCACGCCGCGCGCGGTGTTCGAATCGCGCCGCAGCTTCATGCGCCAGCTCGCCGCCGGCACCGTCGCCGCCGGCTCGCTGCTCGAGATGGCCTCACGCCAGGCGTTCGCCGCCGATGCACCTAACTTGCAGAAGCTCGCCGCCAGGCGCAATCCCAGCTACGTGGTGATGGACCGCGTGACGCCCTACACGGACGCCACCACGTACAACAACTATTACGAGTTCGGCACCGACAAGTCGGATCCGGCCCGCTATGCGTCCGTGCTGAAGACGCGGCCGTGGACGGTCGCCGTCGAAGGCGAGGTGAAGAAGCCGATGACGTTCGACATCGATACGCTGCTGAAAATGGCGCCGCTGGAAGAGCGCGTCTACCGGCTGCGCTGCGTCGAGGGCTGGTCGATGGTCATCCCGTGGATCGGCTACTCGTTCTCCGAGCTGATCAAGAAGGTGCAGCCGACCTCGAACGCCAAGTACGTGCAGTTCGTCTCCGACGCGGACAAGTCGGCCATGCCCGGACTCAGCTATCCGGTGCTCGACTGGCCCTACGTCGAGGGCCTGCGCATCGACGAGGCCAGCCATCCGCTGACGCTGCTGACGGTAGGCATGTACGGCGAAGTGCTGCCCAACCAGAACGGCGCGCCGATACGTGTCGTGGTGCCGTGGAAGTACGGCTTCAAGTCGGCCAAGGCCATCGTCAAGATCCGCTTCGTGCGCGACCAGCCGGCCACCGCGTGGAACATGGCTGCGCCGAACGAGTACGGCTTCTATTCCAACGTCAATCCGCACGTCGATCATCCGCGCTGGTCGCAGGCCACCGAGCGCCGCATCGGCGAGGACGGTTTCTTCACGCCGAAGCGGCCGACGCTGATGTTCAACGGTTACAGCCAGGTGGCGCCGCTGTACGCCGGCATGGACCTGCGCAAGTATTTCTGATCGTCGCGCGATCGAAACGAGAACCCATCATGGCATTCCCCACGCCACGTCAATTGACGGCGATCAAGGCGGTCGTCTTCCTGCTCGCGCTGCTGCCGTTCGGCAGGCTGGTGTTCGGCGCGTTCACCAATGGCCTCGGCGCCAATCCGGTCGAGGCCATCACCTGGAGCACCGGCGAGTGGACGCTGTATTTCCTCACCATCACGCTGGCGGTCACGCCGCTGCGCCGGCTGACGCAATGGAATTGGCTGGTCCGGCTGCGCCGCATGGTGGGATTGTTCGCCTTCTTCTATGCCGCGCTGCACTTCACGGCCTTCTTCTGGTTCGACCATTTCTTCAACGTACCGGAAATGCTGAAGGACGTGGCGCGGCGGCCGTTCATCCTGGTCGGCTTTGCCGCCTTCGTGATGCTGATCCCGCTGGCCGCCACCAGCACCAACGGCATGGTGAAACGGCTGGGCGGCAAGCGCTGGCAATGGCTGCATCGGCTGATCTACCTGATCGTGCCGCTGGGCCTGCTGCATTTCTGGTGGATGCGGGCGGGTAAGCACAATTTCGAGGAACCGCTCATCTTCTCGGCGATCGTGGCGGTGCTGCTGTTGCTGCGCGTGGTGTGGGCCTGGCAGAAGCGCGTGAAGGAGCCGGCGGCGGCGCGCCGCCCGGCGTGAGCGCGGAAGCGAAAAATGAAAAAGGCGGATGGATTCCATCCGCCTTTTTTGCATGCATGATGCGCAGCGCTCAGGGCAGCAGCGACTCCAGCGCGAACAGCTCCGCGGGCGACTCGCGCCGGCGGATCAGGTGCATCTGCGTGCCGTCCACCATCACTTCCGCGGCGCGGCCGCGCGTGTTGTAGTTGGAGGACATCGTCATGCCGTAGGCGCCGGCCGACATGACGGCCAGCAGGTCGCCCGCCTCGATCGCCAGCGGCCGCGCGCGCGCCAGCCAGTCGCCGGATTCGCACACCGGGCCGACCACGTCGTAGGTCTGCGCCGGCGCATCGCGCGCCACCACCGGCTCGACGCCGTGCCAGGCTTCGTACATGGCCGGACGCATCAGGTCGTTCATGGCGGCGTCGACCACCGCGAAATTCTTCGTCTCGCCGTGCTTGAGGTATTGCACCTCGGTCAGCAGCACGCCCGCGTTGCCGACGATGGAACGCCCCGGCTCGAACAGCACCTTGATCGTCGTGCCGCCTTGGCGCGCGGCGCGCCAGGCGTCGAGCCGCGCGAACAGGCGATCGAGGTAGTCGCCGACCGGCACCGGCTGCTCGTCGCGGTAGCGGATGCCGATGCCGCCGCCCATGTCGAGGTGGTGGATGGCAATGCCCGCCTCGGCCAGCGCGTCGATCAGCTCGATCACCTTGTCGAGCGCTTCCAGCAGCGGCGCGTCGTCCAGCAGTTGTGAACCGATGTGGCAATCGATGCCGACGACTTCGATGTGCGGCAGCGCGGCCGCGATGCGGTAGGTCGACAGCGCGTCTTCGTAGGCGACGCCGAACTTGTTGTCCTTCAGCCCGGTGGAAATGTACGGATGGGTCTTCGCATCGACGTTCGGATTGACGCGCAGCGAGACCGGCGCGCGCTTGCCCATTTCTGCGGCGACGTCGTTCAGCCGGTGCAGCTCGGGAATCGATTCGACGTTGAAGCACAGGATGTCGTGCGACAGCGCCAGCCGCATTTCGTCGCGCGACTTGCCGACGCCGGAAAAGATCACCTTGCGCGGCGAACCGCCGGCCGCCAGCACACGCAGCAGCTCGCCGCCGGAAACGATGTCGAAGCCGGAGCCGAGCCGGCCCAGCAGATCGAGCACGGCGAGGTTGGAGTTGGATTTGACCGAATAGCAGACCAGCGCGGTTTCCTCGCCGCGGCCGTTGCGGCGGCAGGCTTGCGCGTACGCCGAAAAGTTGTCGACCAGGGCGGCGCGGGAATAGACATAGGTCGGCGAACCGAAGGCTTCGGCGACGCGCGTCAGCGGCGTGCCTTCCACCTGCAGCACGCCGTGTTGGCGGGAAAAATACGGCATCTTCGGATCAATAGGGAATGGAGGGAACCACGGGTACGATCTTCGACGAATCGTCGGCGGCGGGCGACGGCGTCGTCGTCGCGGCGGGCTGCGACGCGGGCGCTCCCGGCGCCGGCGGCGGCAGCGCAGGTGTCTTGCGCTTCGCCTTGGTGGCCGCTTTGCCGTGCGGCATTTTGGCGTCAGGCAGGTAAAGCGGGCCCTGCTGGCCGCAGCCTGCCAGCATGCCGAGGCTGCCGGCGAGGGCGACGAGCGCAAGACAGCGCGATAAACCGGGGCGGGACTTCACGATTAGAATCACTGTTCGACAAAATGTGTTGGAGTGTAGCATGACCGAAACCGAATTCCTGGCGCGCGCCGAGCAGGCGATGGACCGCATCGAAGCCGCGCTGGAAGGCCTGAACAACGCCGGCGAGCTGGATGTCGAATGCGCGCGCAGCGGCAACGTGCTGGAGATCGAATTCGTCGACAACGGCACGAAGATCATCGTCAACAGCCAGGCGGCGATGCAGGAATTGTGGGTGGCGGCGAAGTCCGGCGGCTTTCACTTCCGCGCCGACGGCGAGCGCTGGGTCGACACTCGCGACGGCAGCGAGTTTTTCGCGGCGCTGTCGCGCATGATCAGCGCGCAGGGCGGCGTGCAGGTCGAACTGTAGCCTCACGCGGCCGGCCGTTTGGCGCTAGAACAGTTCGTTCTTCACGGCGTCCTTCGTGGTCGGCGGCGGCGCGGTGCCGTCGTCACCCACGCCGATGCTGCGCACGCCCACGCCGGGCGGCGTCTCGGCATAGTAATAGTCGCCGTTGACGGTGATGATGCCCGGCGGCATCGTGCGTTGTGCCATCGGCACGCCCTTCAGCGCGTGCTGCATGTAGCCGATCCAGATCGGCAGCGCCAGGCCGCCGCCGGTCTCGCGGTTGCCCAGGTTGCGCGGCTGGTCGAAGCCCATCCAGGCCACGGCGACGATCTGCGGCTGGTAGCCGCAGAACCAGGCGTCGAAGGAGTCGTTGGTGGTGCCGGTCTTGCCGGCCAGGTCGGTGCGCTTGAGCGACAGCGCCTTGACGCCGGTGCCGTGCTTGATGACGTCCTGCAGCATGCTGTCGATGATGAAGGCGTTGCGCGGATCGATGACGCGGTTGGCCTCGTCGCCGGCGCGGTCCGGCTGGGCTTGCGACAGCACCCTGCCGTTGGCGTCGGTGATCTTCGAGATCAGGTAGGGGTTGACCTTGTAGCCACCGTTGGCGAAGACTGAATAGGCGCCGACCATCTGCAGCGGCGTCACGGCGCCGGCGCCGAGCGCGAGCGTCAGATAGGGCGGGTTCTTGTCGGCGTCGAAGCCGAAACGGGTCGCGTATTCCTGTCCGTACTTGGGTCCGATCTTCTGCAGGATGCGGATCGAGACCATGTTCTTGGACTTGGCCAGCGCCTGGCGCATCGTGATCGGGCCGTCGTATTCGTTGTCGTAGTTCTTCGGCTCCCACGGCTGGCCGCCGGTCTGCGCCGCGTCGAAGCTGATCGGCGCGTCGTTGATGATGGTGGCCGGCGACAGGCCCTTCTCCAGCGCCGCCGAATACAGGAAAGGCTTGAACGAAGAGCCGGGCTGGCGCCAGGCCTGCGTCACGTGGTTGAACTTGTTGCGGTCGAAGTCGAAGCCGCCGACCAGCGCGCGGATGGCGCCGTCGCTCGGGTCGGCGGCGACGAAGGCGGCGGCCACTTCGGGCATCTGCGTGATGCTCCAGCCGTCGCCGTCCTGCACGACGCGGATGATGGCGCCGCGCCGGATGCGCTTGTTGGGCGGTGCGCTGTCGGACAGGAAGCGCGAGGCGAACGCCAGTCCCGGGCCCGAGATGCTGATTTCCTTGCCCGAGATCAGGGCGGCCGTCACCAGTTTCGGCGTGGCGCTCAGCACGACGGCGGCCACGATGTCGTCGCTGTCGGGATGGTTGGCGAGTTCGACTTCGATCGCCTCTTCCTCTTCGTCCTTGTCGGAAGGAATGTCGATGTAGCCTTCCGGGCCGCGGTAGCCATGGCGCTTTTCATAGGCCATCACGCCGCGCCGCAACGCGAGGTAGGCCGCGTCCTGGTCCGCCTTGGTGATCGTCGTGTAGACATTCAGGCCGCGCGTGTAGGCATCTTCCTTGAACTGGTCGTACACCATCTGGCGCGCCATTTCGGCAACGTATTCGGCGTGGATGCCGAATTCGTTGCTGCTGGTCTTGATCTTCATCTTCTCGTGGATCGCCTGGTCGTACTGCGCCTGCGTGATGTATCCCAGTTGCAGCATGCGCAGCAGGATGTATTGCTGGCGCGCCTTCGCCCGTTTCGGATTGACCACCGGGTTGTAGGCGGAGGGCGCCTTCGGCAGGCCGGCCAGCATGGCGGCTTCCGCGACCGTGATGTCCTTCAGCGGCTTGCCGAAGTAGATCTGCGCGGCCGACGAAAAGCCGTACGCGCGCTGGCCGAGATAGATCTGGTTCATGTAGATGGTGAGGATCTGGTCCTTGGTCAGGTAGCGTTCGATCTTCCAGGCCAGCAGCGCCTCGTAGATCTTGCGCTTGAACGTCTGTTCGCTGGACAGGAAGAAGTTGCGCGCGACCTGCTGCGTGATGGTGGAAGCGCCCTGCCGGGCGCCGCCGCCCAGGTTGTGGATCGCCGCGCGCAGGATGCCGGTGTAGTCGACGCCGCCGTGCTCGTAGAAGCGGTCGTCCTCGATGGCCAGCACGGCCTTCTTCATGATGTCGGGGATGTCCTGGCTGTGCACCAGCGTGCGGCGCTCTTCGCCGAATTCGCCGATCAGCACGTTGTCCGCCGAGTAGATGCGCAGCGGGATCTTGGGACGGTAGTCGGTCAGCGCATCGATCGAAGGCAGGTGCGGATAGGCCAGCACGAACACGAACAGGACCATCAGCGCGCCGCATACCGCCAGCCCGGCGAGCAGGCCGATCAAGCCGAGCACGGCGCGCAGAATCTTGCGGGAGAGGCTTCGGTGGGGTGCGGCGGATGCAGAGGAAGGGTGGTCCGGCGAAGATTGTTTGGAAGCCATGCAGACGAACCTGGAATCGATGTCCGGGCATTATAGCGGGCTGTCCTGAATGTAAAACCGGCTGCGGGACGATGCGTAACCTCCTTTTCCGCCGGGCGCACCCGAGTGGACATTTGGCAACGGGTTTGCAAATTACTTGACGGAAATTGCTTTACACTTTTCAAGCCTTGTTGCTACGATTTAATGTAACGTTTTACCAAAGCCTGCTAAGCATCCGTTTTTTAACGATTTTTCATTGACAGGCCGGCTACGTGCCGATGCCGGGCAACCCGGCGGCTTCACTGCGCCGCTTTAAATACAAGAACGTTTCAGGGAGAACTGTCCTTGGCTTTAGATCTCGGCTTCTTATTCGGCAAGAAGAATCCGCCATTGGTCGGGCTCGACATCAGCACTTCCGGCATCAGGCTCGTCGAATTGTCGGAAGCGGGCAAGAACGACTTCCGCGTCGAATGCTTCGCGTCGGAACCGCTGCCGCGCGGCGCCGTGGTGGACGGCAACATCGAGAACATGGAGCAGGTTGCCGATGCGGTGCAGCGCGTCTGGAAGAAGAGCGGCACGCGCGCGCGTTTCGTCGCGATGGGCATGCCGCCGGCTTCCGTCATCACCAAGAAGATCATTCTCCCCGGTGGCCTTTCCGAGGAGGCGCTGGAACTGCAGGTGGAAACCGAGGCGAGCCAGTACATCCCATTTGCGCTGGACGAGGTCCGCCTCGATTTCGACGTCATCGGCGACGCCGAGAATGCCCCGGAGGACGTCGAGGTGATGCTGGCCGCCACGCGCAAGGAAAAGGTCGAGGACCGTGTTGCGGTGGCCGAAAGCGCCGGCCTGACGCCGACCATCATGGACATCGAATCCTACGCGGCGCGTGCCGCCATCGAGCGCATCACGCGCCAGCTGCCGAAGGGCGGACAGGGACAGATCATCGGCCTGTTCCAGCTCGGCACGCAGGTGACCCACGTCTCCATCCTGCTGGACGGCCAGGTGCTGTACGAGCGCGAGCAGCCTTTCGGCGGCCACCAGCTGACGCAGGACATCGTGCGCACCTACGGCCTGTCGTACGAGGAAGCGGAAATCAAGAAGAAGACCAACGACCTGCCGGACGGCTACCAGGCCGAAATCCTGCAGCCCTTTCTCGAAAACGCCGCGCTCGAGATCACGCGCGCCATGCAATTCTTTTTCACTTCCACGCCGTATAACCGCGTCGATCAGCTGCTGCTCGCGGGCGGCTGCGCCATCATCCCGGGGATGGCCGACACGATCGCCAGCCGGACCAAGCTTTCCACCTCCGTCGTCAGCCCTTTCGCCGGCATGCAGCTGGGGGCCGGCGTGCGTGAAAAGCAACTGCGTGCCGAAGCGCCGGCCTATCTGGTTGCCTGCGGCCTGGCCATGCGGAGGTTCGGCTGATGGTCAAGATCAATTTGCTGCCGCACCGCGAGGCAAGGCGCAAGCTGCGGCAAAAGGAATTCGTGGCACTGCTGCTGCTGGGTGCCGTCGTCGGCGGCCTGATCGTGCTGATGGTGGGCGGCTATTTCAGCGCGCGGCTGTCGAGCCAGCAGCAGCGCAACAACTTCATCAAGCAGGAGAACGCCAAGCTGGATCACCAGATCAGGGAAGTGGCGGACCTGAAGCAGGACATCGCCGCCCTTAAGGCGCGCCAGCAGGCGGTCGAGGACCTGCAGGCCGACCGCAACCAGCCGGTCTACCTGATGGATGAACTGGCGCAGCAGGTGCCTGAGGGCGTCTACTTGAAATCCTTCAAGCAGGATGGCCAGCGCGTCGCGCTGGATGGCTATGCGCAGTCCAACGAGCGCGTTTCCGAGCTGCTGCGCAACCTGGGCAACAATTCCGTCTGGCTCGATCATCCCGACCTGATCGAGATCCACGCGGTCAACCTGGGCCAGGGCAAGGATGCCAAGAAGGTGTTCGAATTCAACGTCAACGTCGACATCCGGCGCCCGAGCGAAGTGGACCAGAAGGCCGCGGACGGCGGCAAGGCCAAGAACGCGTCCGCCAAGACGGCACGCAAATCCTGAGATGAGACGCGCACCATGGCAGATCTGAAGAAAATCGGCGCGTCGGTCCGCGCGCAGTTTCGAGGCCTGAACGGCATTCCGCCGGCGCAGTGGCCGCTCGTCCCGCGGCTGCTCTGCGGCGCCGGCGTGATGGCGGTGGTCATCGTGCTCGGATGGTATTTCTACTGGAGCTCGCAGCTCGACGACCTTGATCGCGCCGCGACCGAAGAGGCCAGCCTGAAAGAAGCATACAAGTCTAAGGTGCAGCAGGCGATCAACCTGGACGCCCTGCGCAAACAAAAGCAGCAGGTCGGCGAATACGTGCTGACGCTGGAGAAGCAACTGCCGAGCAAGGCGGAAATGGATGCGCTGCTGTCCGACATCAACCAGGCCGGCATCGGGCGCGGCCTGCAGTTCGAACTATTCAAGCCGGGCCAGGTGATCGTGCGCGACTACTATGCCGAGCTGCCGATCACGATCCGCGTGACCGGCCACTATCACGACATCGGCGCCTTCGCCAGCGACATCGCGAACCTGCCGCGCATCGTCACCCTGAACAAGATGAGCCTGGTGGCGGGCAAGGACAACGTGCTGACGCTGGACGCCGTCGCCAAGACCTTCCGTTATCTGGACGAGGATGAAATCGCTGCGCAGCGCAAGGCGGAAGCGGCCAGGAAGAAAAAGGGAGGCAGAAGAAAATGAAAAGCCTTCGCTTCACGCTGCGCGTCGCGGCTCTGATCCCGCTGCTGTGCCTGTACGGCTGCGGCGACAGCGGCATCCAGGAAGTCCGCGAATGGATGCAGCAGACCCGGCAGCAGACCCGGGTGATGGTCAAGCCCTTGCCACCGCCGAAGAGCTTCCAGCCCTTCACCTACGATGCCAAGGGCAGGGTGGATCCGTTCAGCCCGGACAAGCTGCTGGTCGCGCTCGCCAAGACCCGCGGCACGGGGTTGCATCCGGACATGAACCGCCGGCGCGAACCGCTGGAGGAGTATCCGCTGGATAACCTGCAGATGGTCGGCACGCTTTCGAAGCCCGGCAAGACCTATGCATTGATACAGGCCGGTAAATCGATCTACCCGGTCGAAGTGGGAAATTACATGGGACAGAATTTCGGAAAGGTCACCAGGATTACGGATTCCGAAGTCCAGTTGAAGGAAATCGTTCAGGACGCATCCGGTGAATGGGTCGAACGTGATGCCAAGCTAGAATTGCAGGAGACGCAAAAATGATGAGGCTGCAAAAACAATCCGGACATCCGGCCATCGTGCGAGGCGCGCAGCGCCTGCTTGCGTTCCTGTTCCTGACGCTGCTTTACGGCATGGCGTCTGCCGAGCAGAACGCGGTCCAGTCGATCACGGCAAGCCAGCAAGGCGCCAACGTCATCATCAAGATCGCCATGCAGAATCCGGTGCAGAAGCCGCCGGTCAGCTTCACGATCGACAACCCGTCGCGCATCGCGCTCGATTTCGCCGGCGCAACCAACGCGACGGGAACCAGCCGCCAGGACATCGATTTGGGTGACGTGCGCAGCGCGAACGTAGTGCAGGCCGGCGACCGTACCCGCCTAGTGCTCAATCTCAATCGCTCCCTCAATTACGCCACGGTGGTGGACGGCAAGGTCGTCGTCGTAACCATCGACGGAACGGGTGGCGTGCCGGTGCCGGTGAACAGCGCCGGCCTGCCCGTTCCGGTGGCCAAACCGACCGCCACGTCGCAGGCCATCCGCGACATCGATTTCCGCCGCGGCGGCGACGGCGCGGGGCGCATCGTGGTGTCCCTGCCCAACGACCAGGTCGGCGTCGACGTGCGACGCGAAGGCAACAAGGTCGTCGTGGATTTTGCCAACACCAGCTTGCCTGACGTGCTGCGCCGCCGGCTCGACGTGTCCGATTACGGCACGCCGGTCAACACCATCACAACGCGCCAGATGGGCAGCGACGTGCGCATGACCATCGAGCCGCAGGGCGATTGGGAGCACAGCGCCTACCAGAGCGATTCGCAGCTGGTGGTCGAAATCAAGCCCGTGAAGACGGACGGCAACGAGCTGGGACAGGGCATCAAGAAATACACCGGCCAGAAGTTGTCGCTCAACTTCCAGAACGTGGACGTGCGCGCCATCCTGCAAGTGATCGCCGACTTCACCGGGCTGAACATCGTCACCAGCGACACCGTCACTGGCAACCTGACGCTGCGCCTGAAGGACGTGCCGTGGGACCAGGCCCTGGACATCGTGATGCAGGCCAAGGGCCTCGACATGCGCCGGAACGGCTCGGTGATCTGGATCGCGCCGCGCGACGAGCTGCTGACCAAGGAGAAGCTGGAACTGGAGCAGAAATCGCAGATCGCCGACCTGGAGCCGCTGCGCACCGAGACCTTCCAGCTGAACTATGAAAAGGCCGACGCCTTCAAGAAGATCTTCGGCATCGATAGCGGCAGCCGCAGCATCCTGACCAAGCGCGGCAGCGCAGTGGTCGATCCGCGCACCAACCAGCTGTTCGTCACCGACATCCCGTCGAAGCTGGATGAAATCCGCGCGCTGATCAAGAAGACCGACATTCCGACGCGGCAGGTCATGATCGAGGCGCGCATCGTCGAGGCGAGCGACACCTTCAGCAGCGACCTCGGCGCGAAGCTGTCCTTCGGCGTGCAGCAGAGCAGGTTCAACCTGGGCGGCCAGCAAAGTCCGTCGACCACGACGACGTCGACCACCTCGACACCAACTACCGGCACGACGACCGGCTCCTCGCCGACCGCCGTGGACGGCAGCTCGATCAACCTGCCGGCTACGGCCATCAACGGCGCAGAGCCGGGCTCGGTCGCGCTGACGCTGTTCAATGCGGCGGCGACCCGCTTCATCGGCCTGGAGCTGTCCGCGCTGGAAGCCGACGGCAAGGGCAAGATTATCTCCAGTCCCCGCGTCATCACCTCCGACCAGTTGAAGGCGCTGATCGAACAGGGCACGGAAATCCCCTACCAGCAGGCCACCAGCAGCGGCGCGACCAGCGTCTCGTTCCGCAAGGCCAACCTGAAACTGGAAGTCACGCCGCAGATCACGCCGGACGGCAAGGTGATCCTCGACGTGGACGTCACCAAGGACAGCGTCGGCATCCAGACCGATTCCGGCCTGGCGATCGACACCAAGCACGTCCAGACGCAGGTGCTGATCGACAACGGCGGCACGGTGGTGATCGGCGGCATCTACACCCAGACGCAGACCTCCGGCGTGAACAAGGTGCCGGTATTGGGCGACATCCCGGTGCTGGGCAACCTGTTCAAGACCACGAGCAAGGAAGACGACAAGACCGAGCTGCTGATCTTCCTGACGCCGAAGATTCTTAACGACAAAATAGCAATGAGGTAGGATGCCGCCTGTAGCGGCGCCGTACCGGGGCCGCATCGTGAAAGAGTTGCACAACGTGGGCGGTAATATCTTCCTGGTAGGCCTGATGGGGGCCGGCAAGACGACGGTAGGGCGGGCGTTGGCCAAGCGGCTGAACAAGCGCTTTGTCGACTCCGATCAAGAGATCGAAGCGCGGACCGGCGCTTCGATCCCGCTGATCTTCGAGATCGAGGGCGAAGCCAGCTTCCGTCAGCGCGAGGCGGAAGTCATCCGCGACCTGACCGCGCAGAATGACGTCGTACTGGCGACCGGCGGCGGCGCCGTGCTCAATGCCGACAGCCGTGCCTATTTGAAGGCGCGCGGCACCGTGATCTACCTGCGCGCCAGCATCAACAGCATCCTGCAGCGCACCAGCCACGACAAGAACCGCCCGCTGCTGCAGACCGCCGATCCCCGCAAGACCCTGGAGGAGCTGACCCAAGCGCGCGAGCCACTCTACCGGGAGGTGGCGCACATCGTCATCGACACCGGCCGCCCTAACGTACAATTCCTGATGCAGGCGATCCTGACGCAGCTCGATGCCCTGAACAAGCGGGCGCCGGCCGACGGCCAGCACACCAGACATTCCCGACCGGATTCATCCATGCCCTCCTCGCACATCCCTCCCACCCTGCTGCAAGTCGAACTCGGCGAACGCAGCTATCCGATCACCATCGGGCAGGCACTGCTGGACGACAAGGCGGTCGTCGTGGCCCAGATCAAGGGGCCGCGCGCGGCAATCGTCACCAATACGGTGGTGGCGCCGCTCTACCTGGAGCGCCTGAAGCGGACGCTGGCTGCCGCCGGCAAGGACGTCGTCGAGATCGTCCTCCCCGACGGCGAGGAAGAAAAGAACTGGGCCAGCCTGATGAAGGTCTTCGACGTGCTGCTGGCGGAGAAATGCGACCGCAAGACCACGCTGCTCGCGCTCGGCGGCGGTGTCATCGGCGACCTCACCGGCCTGGCCGCAGCAACTTACATGCGCGGCGTGCCCTTCGTCCAGGTGCCGACCACGCTGCTGTCGCAGGTCGATTCCTCCGTCGGCGGCAAGACCGGCATCAACCATCCGCTCGGCAAGAACATGATCGGCGCCTTCTACCAGCCGCAGGCGGTGATCGCCGACACCACCACGCTGGATACGCTGCCACCGCGCGAACTGTCGGCCGGCCTGGCCGAAGTCATCAAGCACGGCGCCATCATCGACGCCGCCTTCTTCGACTGGATCGAAGCCAACATCGGCAAACTGATGGAGCGGGAACCGGCGGCGATCGCCTATGCCATCCAGCGCTCGTGCGAGATCAAGGCCGACGTGGTGCGCCAGGACGAGCGCGAGGGCGGCCTGCGCGCCATCCTCAATTTCGGCCACACCTTCGGCCACGCCATCGAGGCCGGCATGGGGTACGGCGTCTGGCTGCACGGCGAAGCGGTCGGGTGCGGCATGGTGATGGCGGCCGACCTGTCCTGCCGTCTGGGCTACATCGACGTGCGCACTAGGGAGCGCATCGCCGCGCTGGTCGAGGCCGCCGGCCTGCCGACCGTGGCGCCCGACCTCGGCATCGAACGCTGGCTGGAGCTGATGGAAGTGGACAAGAAGAACGAAGGCGGCCAGATCAAGTTCATCCTGCTCAAGCCGCTGGGCACCGCGTTCATCACCACCGTGCCGCACGACGCGCTGGTGGAAACGCTGCGGGCCTGCATCGGATAGGCCCCGATTGCGATGCGCATGATGCGGCACGACTGAAATGGATACCGGCCTGCAGCTTGCGCCTTATGCGGCGCGACCGGAACGTTCCAGCGGGCGCCGCTTCTCCGAGCCGCCGCCCGATTCGCGCACCGAGTTCCAGCGCGACCGCGACCGCATCATCCATTCGTCCGCCTTCCGCCGGCTCGAATACAAGACCCAGGTTTTCATCAACCACGAAGGCGACCTGTTCCGCACCCGCCTGACGCACAGCATCGAAGTCGCGCAGATCGCCAGGTCGATCGCGCGCAACCTGCGCCTCAATGAAGATTTGGTGGAAGCCATCTCGCTGGCGCACGATCTCGGCCACACGCCCTTCGGCCATGCGGGGCAGGATGCATTGAACGACTGCATGCGCGACCACGGCGGCTTCGAACACAACCTGCAAAGCCTGCGCGTGGTCGACAAGCTGGAGCAGCGCTACGGCGCATTCGACGGCCTGAACCTGATGTTCGAAACGCGCGAAGGCATCCTCAAGCACTGCTCCACAGCGAACGCTCGCAAGCTGGGTGAGATCGGCCAGCGCTTTCTGGAAAAGAAGCAGCCGTCGCTGGAAGCGCAACTGGCCAATCTCGCCGACGAGATCGCCTACAACAACCACGACATCGACGACGGTTTGCGCTCCGGCTTGCTGACGACCGAGCAGCTGGATGGCATCGATTTCTACGCGCGGCACCGGCGCGAGGTGGAAGCCGCCTATCCAGGCATCGGCGGCCGCCGGGCCATCAACGAAACCATCCGCCGCATGATCAACGCGCTCATCGTCGACCTGACGGACGCCTCATCGCGGCGCATCGCCGAGGCACGCCCGGCGACGCTGAACGACGTCCGCAATGCCGGCCCCCTGATCGCGTTTTCCGAAGCAATGCGCGAGGAAGCGGCCACGCTCAAGGGTTTCCTGCACGAGAATCTGTATCGGCATTACCGCGTCAACCGCATGACCAGCAAGGCGCGCCGCATCGTCACCGAACTGTTCGATGCCTTCATGGGCGAACCGAATCTGCTGCCGCCGGATTACCAGGCGCCGGGGAGCGACCACCAGGACGAGTCGGTGCAGGCCAGGATAGTGGCGGACTATATCGCGGGGATGACGGATAGGTATGCGATTAGGGAGCATCGGCGGTTGTTCGTGATTGACGAAATGTAAATGAATTAATGTGCCGATTGGGATGAGCCTCAAATCCACTACCTTTCAATCCCTAAAGCCTGCCGTTTGTCGATTTGTATTCTAGGGAATCGGAACGCTCATATAAATTAAATGCTACGGGAGAAAGCAATGAATAATGGATCAGCCACTTCTTGCAAAAGGCAATCGGGCTTTACCTTGATCGAGTTGATGGTCACGGTCGTGATCGTCGCCATTCTTGCCGCCGTAGCGGTCCCGATGTACGCCGATTATGTCAGGCGTGGAAAAATTCCTGATGCGATTTCCAATCTGGCCTCCAAGAGGGTACAGATGGAGCAGTATTTTCAGGACAATCACTCGTATAGTGGCTCACCCGTTTGCGATGACGATACTGCGACGAGTCAGTATTTCGACTTCAGCTGCACTGCCGATCCAACGGATACAACCTATACCCTACAGGCGGTCGGCAAGAATTCGATGGCAGGCTTTACCTATACCATCGATCAGGACAACAACAAGGCAACGACGATTACCGGAGTCTCCGGTTGGACCGGAAATACCTCCTGTTGGGTAACCAACAAGGGGGGCACGTGCTAAGAGCGTCAGTTCAGAAAGGGGTGACCCTGATTGAAATGATGATCGGGCTGGCTATAGCCATTATCTTGTTCGTACTGGCTGTTCCGAACTTCAGTACCTTTATACAGAACACCAAGATTCGCAATGCCGCAGATTCCATTCAATCGGGATTGATGTTGGCCCGGGCGGAGGCAGTCCGGCGCAACGCGAATGTGCAGTTTGCTCTTTCCGGCACAGATTCTTCCTGGACGGTTGCTTGCGAGACGGCGGTTGGAGATATGGATGGTGACGGAAAGCCAGACTGCCCCGGTCCAAGTCCTACCGCGACTACACCGTCATACATCCAATCCAGGAAGGCGGCGGAAGGTTCGGCTAATGTCGTCATTGCTACTTCGGAAATCAATGCCTATACCCAATCAGCCGCTGCTACTCCGGTATTCTCCGGCACCATCAGTTTCGATAGCCTGGGAAGGGTAAACGGCGACAGTTTGAATCCTGGCGATAACGCCATATTCACTATAACGGGGCCACAAGCTAGTTCATGCCAGTCGCAGGGAGGAACGTTGCGTTGCTTGGAAGTGGAAGTGACCTCGGCAGGACAAATGCGGATGTGCGATCCAAACCTGACAGTTTCGAAACCATCCGATCCCCAGGCCTGCTAGGAAACCGACATGTCTATTTGTTCTTGCAAGTCGCCAAGTAGTCAGTCCGGCATGATGCTGCTGGAAGGTTTGATTGCGATACTTGTTTTCTCGCTTGGCATACTTGCGATTGTCGGCATGCAGGCAACAGTCATCAAGGAAGTTGGAGATGCGAAGTATCGGTCGGATGCGGCGATGTTGGCAAATCAACTGATCGGTACGATGTGGGCAAGTGATCGTGCTTCTTCATCCCTGCAGAATAACTTCGATACAAGTTTAGGTAGCGGTTCGACTGCATTGACGCAGTGGGAATCACTAGTCAAAAGTACGCTGCCTGGTGTGACTGGTGATAATCAGCCGACAGTTGGCGTCGTTTCCTATCCTGGAAATTCAAAAGACGGCACAGTAACCATTACTCTCTATTGGTCGGCTCCAGGGGAGGTTGCTACACAAGTCGAGTCTCATAAATATGTCGCGATCGCACAGATTCAGTAAGACGGCCATGTCAAGAAATCTCCGGCTGCCATACCGCTCCACAGGCATTGGTCTGGTTGAAATCATGGTCGGCATCGTGATCGGCATGCTGGCAATCATTGTCATCATGCAGGTCTTTTCGTTATCCGAAGGAAGAAGGCGTAGCTCGATTAGCGGAAGTGATGCAGAAGGAAATGGCGCGATCATGCTCTATCAACTGCAAAGAGATATCTCGCAGGCAGGCTATGGCATGAGCGGTACGGACTTGTTTAACTGCGCTACGCAATGGCAACCTTCAAATGAAAGTACCGATATCGCGACACCGGTTCCACTTGCACCTGTAACCATCAATTCCAGCATCATTCCTGCTGGTGATATTAATACCGATACGCTGCTGGTCATGTACGGAAATAGCAATGGAGAGCCGCAGGGCAATCCCATTTATTCCCAGTCGGGCAACATATACACGGTCCAGATGCCAACTGGATTCCTTGTCGGAGATCGTGTCATTGCTGCACCGGCCTCTTGTGCAAGTACTCTCCTGCTGGATAAGGTCACAGTAGCGCCTGTTCCTCCCAATGATGCGACGACGATTACCGTGGCGACAGGTTCTTCTGGCGCCACCCTATATGATTTAGGCCAGTCCCCAACCATCGTCGCCTATGCGGTCCGCAACGGAAATCTGACGATGTGCGACTACAGTGCCTATGACTGTGGAAACGCAAGCTATGCGCAGGCCGGAAGTGCAGGTACGCCGAGCACCTTCAATCCTTCGGTGTGGGTTCCCATCGCCAGTAACGTGGTTAGTCTGCGTGCGGAATATGATAAGGACACCAGTTCGACCATGGATGGATTTGCCGACGCATTCGACCAGATTACGCCGGGAAGTGCGAGCGATACCAGCGGTATTGCACCGAATTGTGGATGGGCGCGCATTTCTGCCATTAGGTTGGTATTGGTGGCGAGAAGTAATCAGTATGAAAATCAAATGGATGCGGTGACGACCAGTTCCCCAGTATGGGCTGGTACGTCGGATGTGCCAAGCGTCCCAATTGTTCTGGGTACAGCAGCGGACCAAACCTGGCAGCATTATCGTTATAAGACATTCCAAACGGTCGTTCCGATACGGAATATCGCGTGGTTGGGAGTGCCGACGGGATGTTGATGAGCGATTTTTCCCTGATATCGTTGCGCTACCGGCCCGCCAGACAGGAGGGCGTAGTGCTGATCGTCGCATTGATCGTGTTGGTCGCAATGACCTTGGCAGGTCTGGCGTTGATGCGGTCGGTCGATACGGCAAATCTAATCGCAGGTAATTTGGCTTATCAACAATCGGCCATCCATTCGGCTGACACCGGCATCGAAGATGCGGTTAATTGGTTGGTTGCTAATAATGGTACAGATACATTATCCAATGATTTGCCAAGCCATGGCTATTATGCGAACGGGAGTGATCCTCTTCATAGCCCGGCACAAAATGTATCGTGGGATACATATTGGAATGCCAATAATCTTGCTTCAAAAGCCTATCCTGCGTATGAACTGAGTACGAGCCAGGACGCTGCGGGGAATCTCGTTTATTACGTTATTGACAGGCTATGTAATGACTATGGCAGCGCGACCGGTGGAGCTACATGCATTTCCTCGCCGACGGTATCGACATCACAAGGATATGACGAAGATGCCAGTTCTCCTCCCCTTAACGCACCTTCTGTCATCTATTACCGAATTACTGTCCGGGTGGACGGGCCGAGAAATACCGTAAGTTATGTACAGGCTGTGGTCGCGATGTAGCGACTGCCAAACCGAAGTTGATCGGATCTGAATGGATTCAGACCGGGAGAGCATCATGACAGCCCTTATTTCTATGAAAAAAAGAATGGGAAATTTTCTGGCAGCTTTTCTCTGTGTGCTGCCTGTATATGCATTTGCGGTGGACATTTCCAGTATTCCATTGGCGACTTATTCTGCCGCGTCTTCCACGGATGTAAAGCCTAATGTCCTATTCGTGCTGGATGGTTCAGGAAGTATGGCATGGGATTTTATGCCGGATTGGGCCTGTACTACCACTTATTCGACCATAGGGAATAGGTCCTGTACCAATGGCCCATCCCAACCCCAACCATCTGGTTCTGGAACAACGGAATGGCTCTTCAAGAATGCCGCCTATAACGGTATTTACTACAATCCTGCAATCACTTATACCCCGCCAGTCGCGGTTGATCCCGATGGCTCACTGGATACAGCGACCTATCAAAACATGTCGGGAGTTTCAGCTGCGACTGGAGCAAATCCTTCCGATCCCTTGCCTAATTGGGAGGCGGTCAAGGACGACGCATATTGGGTTCAGGCGCAAACGTACTCAAATTTGCAGGCAGGAACAGGTAATGCGCCATTTCCTTATTTCTTCACAATCGTGCCAGGTGAATACTGTAAGGACGCTAGCCTGACAAACTGCGTTACTAGTGGCGCCGCTACAACCGACTATCCTGTTGCGGCTAAGGTCAGGTGGTGTAACAGTTCTAGTCTTAGTACGTGTAGGGCAACTTTTGATTCTGACTCAAGTTATACCTATCCGAGGGCGGCGTCTCCCTACGCGGCAACGATTCGATTTTCGATATCTAATAGTTCGTCAGCAACGGTGACTGCTGTTAATGTCAATGGCGTGCAAATCTCAACTGGGTCAACATCAGCTAGTGATTCCAATACATTGGCATCGGACGTTGCTGCACTTATCAATAGCTGCGAGTCCCAGTCTTCGTGCGCAAAGGGATATGTTGCTTCGTCTTCTAGTAATACGGTAACTATATATTCATTGACGCAGATAAGTTCGGGACCAAGCGTTAGTGGAAACAGTAACTTTAATTATTCTACCAATGCAATTTCAAATAATGTGCCAGGAACTAATGTATTAACCATTATTACTCCCGCTATCACTAGCTATCCATATCCAGGAACATTGGCGAAGGCTGCGACGCGTACCGATTGTGTCGGAACAACTTGTACTTATGATGAGGAGATGACCAATTACGCGAACTGGTGGACCTATTACAGAACGCGTATGCAAATGATGAAGACTGCGGCAAGCAATACATTTGCGTCAATCGATACGCCGGCAGATATCGCCGCAGGCACGTCGCGCTTCCGTCTCGGCTTTATGACAATTGATGTTTCTCCGGCGTCCTCGCGCTCAGGGAGTTTTCTAAATATCGGGGATTTCACCGGGACCCAAAAATATAAATGGTATCAGACTCTAATTAAGATTAATCCTACTACCAGCACACCATTACGAACCGCATTGGCTACTGCAGGAAAGCTTTATGCCGGGGTTCTCGATGGCGATACCTTGGGAGGAGTGTCCGTTACTGATCCGGTGGAATATTCTTGTCAGCAAAACTATACGATTCTGTCGACAGATGGATTTTGGAACGAAACCCAGACTCCAACCAAACTGGACGGTTCTACGGAAATTGGAGAGCAAGATGGGACATTGGGCGCTCCTTATGCCGATCAATATGATTTACAGGAAACAGAAGCTACCAGCGACTTATATTACGCAACTGGGACGCTGCAAAAGGGGAAAATATCTCGGCGAGGGGGGGTGACATGGCAAGATGCAACCTCATGCACAGCTGATAACAAAACTACTGCGTGTCAATACAAGTGGACTTCGGGACAACTTGTGGTTCCCTCTAGTTCACTTGCACCCGGTAGCCCTGTATGCACAGACAACTATACCCCGGCGGGGTCAACCGGTACGTATATTGCACCTACTGCTGGTAACCCGGTAACAATGTGCTACTACAACCAGCCATCCAGTCCGGCGGCGGTAAGTTCCTGCACTTCCGTGCCTCAGTCTAGCGGGCCACAATACTATGTTACCCATGCAGTTGATTGCGAATATACGGGTACAGGAGGAGTTGCCAATACTCTAGCCGACGTGGCGGCGTACTACTATAAGACGGACTTACGTACTGGTTCGCCAGACAGTAGCGCTGATACTACCGGGACGTGTACGGGGCCCGTTATACCACCTGCCACGACACCAAATGACTTATGTGCGAATGATGTGCCGACAAGTGGACGCGACAACAATACTGCGCAGCATATGACCACTTTTACACTGGGGTTGGGCGCGCAGGGCAAAATGGTCTATGCGCCTACGGATGGTAAAGACTACTGGAATGATAAGAGCGGGGATTTTTACTCCATATTGACAGGAGCGACTGCTGACCCGACCAATGGGATTTGTTCTTGGATGAGTTCTAGTTCAACGTGCATATGGCCTGCTCCGGTATCGAATAAAAATTCTACGATTGATGATTTGTGGCATGCGGCGGTAAATGGGCGCGGTACTTATTTCAGTGCCGCCAATCCATCGTCGTTGGCTAGTAGCCTGACCAATACATTGACGACGATTTCAAATGTTCCCCGTCCTGGTACTGCCGCTGCTGCGGCAACCAGCAATCCGAATGTTACGCAAAGCGACAACCTTGTCTTCACGTCGTTCTATGAGTCGGTGCAGTGGTATGGTGAGTTGACTAGGCAGGAAGTAGATTCGTCTGGAATTCTAGGCAATGAAGAGTGGTCCGCAGCAAATGCGCTGGATTGCGCCATGACGCCCTGGATGGCGAATTTTACCTATCAACCGGGAGACGTATATTCTTATAATGGAGGCTGTTACATAGTCAATACGCCTTATGTGACAGGAAGTACCCAAGGCGATGTCGACACGAAGAATTCGAGTGCCATAAGCATTACCGTTGGGGGGGCGCCGGTAGCAGCTACGCCGCTGGCACACGCTCGCCGCATTTATACGAGGGGTGATACGAGCGCTACGGACAAGACACTCATTCCTTTCCAATGGACTAGCCTGTCTGCTGATCAGGCATACTTTGAAGAGCCGTATATTACTTATACGCCAGCTAGTGGCTCTACGCCATCATCCGGGCTTTCCCAGTTTTGCTCGCCGTACGGAGATGGATCAAGCGGTGGATGTTTGACGAAAACTCAGCAGACAGCGAATACGATTGCGGATGGAGGCGCTGCAGGAGAAGCCTTGGTGGATTTCCTCGCTGGCAGTCGTACAAATGAAGCAAATATGTCGACGCCTTATTTCCGGCAGCGTACGCATATTCTTGGCGACATCGTTTCGTCTCAGGCGGCATATGTAAAGACTCCTATACCTCAGTACAAGGACGCCAATTACACGGCGTTCAAAAATTCCTCGGTTGTTACATCCCGGGTAGGAACGGTATTTGTAGGTGCAAACGATGGCATGCTTCATGCGTTCGACGTGACAACCGGACAGGAAGATTGGGCATACATTCCGAGTTTCGTTCTGCCCAATTTGTACAAGTTGGCCGACCCGAATTACACGACGCAGCATCAGTTCTACGTGGACGGTTCGCCGCAAACCGGGGATATTTGTCCTAATGCCCCTACTTCGACATGCAGTGACAAAGAATGGGAAACCATATTGGTGGGCGGACTAAACGATGGTGGCAAAGGCTACTATGCATTGAATATTACTGATCCCAACAATCCCACGTTCTTATGGGAATTTACTAGCGCCGATATGGGTTATAGCTATGGCAACCCGATCATTACTAAACTGGCAGACGGAACTTGGGTAGTAATCGTAACTTCAGGTTACAACAATGCCGACGGCGTAGGGCATCTCTATGTGCTGAACGCTTCTAACGGCCAGCTGCTTCGTGACATTAGCACTGGAGTTACGGCAGGCTTGGCGCGTATCAGCGCTCATGTACTCTCACCTGATACCGATAATACGGCGACTGCCGTATATGGCGGCGATACGGCTGGCAATCTATGGCGCTTCGATATCAACAACAATATCGGTGCACCGGGATATGATGCGCAGCTTCTTGTTAGTTTCAAGGACGCAGATGGTAATCCTCAGCCGATTACTACAAAACCTGCTGAAGCGACGATCAACGGAAGCCTTGTTGTTTTCGTGGGAACGGGACGTTATCTAGGAACAACAGACGTTTCTGATACGGGTACGCAGTCTTTTTATGCGGTAAAGGACAATTTGGGTTCGACTACCTATGGAAATCCGCGTATCGCGAGCAATATGTTCGTCCAACAGACATTCTCGGACGGCACTTGTCCTGATAATGCTCCGTCCACGGTATGTACTCCTGGGCAGGCGATACGTACTAGCAGCAATAACCCGGTCAATTGGGCAACCAACAATGGCTGGTATGTTGATTTTCTTACAGATGGAGAGCGGTCTGTCAGCGATGCACAGCTCCAGCTTGGCACGCTTGGATTTACTACGATTACTCCACAAACTGGTTCTGCGAATGCCTGCTCCGCTTCTTTGTCGAGCGCCCCAAGCTATCTTTATGCATTGAATTACGCAACGGGTGGCGCAGTTGATAATTCCTATGGAATCAGCGCCGTTAGTCTTGGAGCCGGTTATGCGACTGGAGTGACGTACATAGAACTACAAAATGGTACGGTTGTGGCGTTGGTTAGGACGGCAAACGGTACATCTATCAATACGTCATCGAGTAATCCACCGGTTAATCCTCCGGGTGTGGCGGGAACACGCAGGGTATCTTGGCGGGTGATAAATTAATGATAAGAATAAACAGGGGAACGATGTTTGCTCCCTTTTCTATAAATGGCATTTCTGTACTTTGAGTAACCGTTTTTTGCATGGCCTTGCCTGGTTCTTGTCGATTGCTATTCATGTTATGGCTATTCTCATTTTGGAAAATGGATCAGGCCGACAAAATATCGGCCAAATCTCAGCCAATATACTGCGCGTTGAATTAATTCCTGATAAAAGTAGTGAATCAATTCACGTGAGTGAAGATTCTAGGAAGAGGTCGGTTCAAGTTCCAATACCGGTTCCTCAGGTTATTGAAAGCAAGGGGCGTATTTCGGAATCCCAGTATGCTGATGGAAAGTTCTCCGCGGTGAAGATTGAGAGAGAGCGTGATCCACGTTATTTTCATCCTAAGGATCTAACTGAGCAGCCGAGCGTCGTACGAAATATTCCTCCTGATTTTCAACTATATCTGCCACAAGGATTGCCGGAGCCGGCGAAAGTGGTCTTATTGATCAATGAGCATGGAAGCATTGACCAAGTGGTTGTTCTTAATAATGTGCTTCCTGTTCAGGCGAGAAATGAAATAATTAATGTATTCTCAAAAATTAAATTTCGTCCTGGAAGAATTTCTGGAAAGCCGGTCAAAGTACAACTGCAGATTGAGATTGGGTTGGGGAGTGGAATAATAGTTGGGAGGCCAAGAATCATACATTGATGGAGATGTTCTACATTGCTGCACGAGACGCTGCTGGCTGTTCTACATTTTCTTGAATAAATAAAAAAGGAGGCCAGTACTGGCCTCCTTTTTTATTTATTCAAGGTGACCTAGGACGTCAAAACAGCATCCTCCGGCAACCGCTTGATCCCCTCATGCTGATGCTCCTGCTGCTTCGACTTGTACTTGATCACCTGTCGGTCGAGCTTGTCGATCAGCGCGTCCACTGCGGCGTACAGGTTGTCCGCGATGCTCTCGGCATGCAGGTCCTTCCCTCGCACATGCAGGTTGATTTCCGCGCGCTGGCGTTTTTCTTTCTCGGGGAGTTTGTCGACGGTCAGGATGACGGCGACGTCGATGACGTGATCGAAATGGCGTTTGATGCGCTCCAGTTTGCCTTGTACGTATTCTCGGATGGCTGGGGTCAGTTCCAGGTGATGTCCACTGATGGTGAGATTCATACAGCGCGCTCCTATGAAATGCCGCCGGCGGTTCGGACGCCATGCTTGCCTTCTGCGCCGAACACAGCGGGTAACGACGAACAACAAGGATCCAGAAGGACGTATTACAGCGACTTGCGCAGATTGACGGGAGGGATTTTCAGGGCTTCGCGGTATTTGGCGACGGTACGACGCGCCACTACCATTCCCTGTTCCGCCAGCATTTCTGCGATCTTGCTATCGGAGAAAGGTGTTTTCGGGTCTTCCGCTCCTATCAGTTGCTTGATGAGTGCCCGGATTGCGGTAGAAGATGCTTCGCCGCCTGCTTCCGTCGCGACGTGGCTGCCG
>Ga0164242_10000933_pt1 | contig 34663 bp, 19 predicted proteins | sample OricomgcompostMG_FD_108783 | JGI IMG/M metagenome (GOLD analysis project Ga0164242, IMG submission 108783) | Miracle-Growth compost microbial communities from Emeryville, California, USA - Original compost - Miracle growth compost (MG) ... | reverse complement strand
GGGCCGCAGACCCGCCACCAATGGGTATTGGAAGCACTTGGTGATATAAGTCAGCCTATTTTTCGGGCAGGGCAAAGACAATATACCCTTTGGGAACATCGGTTTCTACCTCAGCTGTGTCGCTTGTGGGGCCGGTAGAACAAACCACCAGGTATTGCCGCCCGTTGGCCTGGTACATCGCGGGTATACCTCCCGGGGACCTGCGTTGCAAATCATACTCCCACAAAAGCTTGCCAGTATCCGCATCAAAAGCGCGCAATTTCCCATCTTTGCAGGTCGCAAATAAAAGTCCGCTGGCTGTGACGACCATTCCTTTGTTTTGTGTACCGTTCGGCGTACCGGTTCCTTTTAATCCATGTTGATAATCGTCCCCTAGAGGAATCTTCCATTTAATGGTGCCTTGGTTTAAATCGTACGCCGCTATACCTGAAAAAGGAGGGGACATCAGGTTGGATACACCTACCCCCCAGTTATGGGCTTCTACGTATTCCACCTTCGGGCCGGTGTAATCGTCCGGATAAGCTTCCATGTGACCCTGAGCATCGGCTCCTTCTGGCATCGGAGCTCCTCCCGAGGCCACCACCGGACCGTCGGGGAGACCAGAGCTGGCCTGTTCGGCTCCCTGGCGCATTCGGCCGGAAGCAGAGGCGGTCAGATAACGGTATATGGCTTGCTTGTCGTGCTCTTCCAAATGGGGAAACGCCGGCATCCGGCCCCTACCCTGGCTTAACAGGCCTTTAAAGCCGGTGCTGTCTATCTTACCGGCAATATGGACTAAAGATGGTCCCCCTCCTGCGATACCGGCGCGGTCTGCTCCATGACACACTTGGCAGTGGGCGGTAAAGAGCGCCTTTCCCTCCCTGACAACTCCACTCCTCCGGCCGCCAAAGCCGCGCCTTTCCTCCCCGGGCGCGGAACGTTTTCTCAGCCGGTAAAAAGCGGGTAATTCTTGAAACATTACGTATACCATGCCTTTATCGGGATCGGCAGCCGTATTCCCGTAGTTACATCCTCCGACAGAACCGGGGCTTGCCACAGTCTCATACTGGTCGGAAGGAGGCTCGAAAAGTCCGGTATGGGCTGCTTCGACCCGCGCGGTCCATTTGGCCTTCTCTTCGGGAGAAAAATATGGATTCAGGTCGGCTACGGATACAACATGTCGGTTAAACGGAGGTACCACCGTAGGAATCGGTTGCGTGGGCCATGCATGTTCGTCGGGCATGGAACTCTGCGGAACCGGAGTTTCCACAATTGGCCACAAAGGCTTTCCGGTGACCCGGTTAAATACATAGAGAAAGCCATTTTTGGACGCCACGGCGACTGCATCTACCTTCTTACCATCATGATTAACCGTGATCAGCTGCGGAGCCGCGGTCAGATCATAATCCCACAAGTCATGATGTACGGTTTGAAAATGCCAGAGATATTTACCGGTGTTGGCGTCCAAGGCCAGAATAGAATTTCCGTAAAGATTTTTACCCTGACGGTCGGCCCCGTCGAAGTCATAGGTAGGCGATCCCAGCGGGAAATAAGCAATCCCCCGTTTTTCGTCCACGGATATTTCCCCCCAGGTGTTAGTGGCGCCTACGTATTTATAGGCTTCTTTGGGCCAGGTCTCATATCCCTTTTCACCGGGGAAAGGAATCGTATGAAAGATCCAAACCTGTTTTCCGGTAATCACGTCAAATGCCCGGACGTGTCCGGGCCCGGAGAACAATCCTTCTCCCGGGGCGGATCCTAAAAGAATCAGGTTTTTATAGATATGCCCGGGGGTAGTCGATGTAGCCCGGCTGATCAAAGACGGATCACGGTCCAGTCCCTGCCTGAGATTCACCACGCCATGATCTCCGAAAGACAATATAGACTTGCCCGTATTGGCGTCAATTGCCTGCAGGGTATTTTTCATACTGATAAGTAGCCGTTTTTGCTTTTTATCGGGACTTTGCCAGAAATTGATGCCCCGCTGAATAATGCCCTGTAAATTGGCATGAATCCAGAGTTCCTTGCCGGTGGTAGCATCCAAGGCCACCAGGGAGCTATTCTTGGCCAGCACGTACATCACGTTATCTACGATGATCGGATTAAAACGGTAATTGGTAGGGTCTCCCTGTGTCGAATACACAAAAGCCGGTTCCAGCTGGGCCACATTGCTTTTATCTATCTGGGTAAAGGTTACGTATTTGGAATTATCGGGACCTCCTCCGAAATCCTTCCATTCTGTATGTGGGGACGGTATGCTGCCGGCCGGGTTTTTCCTTTTATTCACCCAAAGGGTACCTATAACCACAATAGCCGCAACGATGATCCCCCATGCCTGCCAGCTAAGGCGCTTTGCTGAATTTCCGGTGTTGGGTTTTGGATTCATAAGGATCTGGTTTTACAAAACTTGAGCGAGGATCACTCGGTTTTTTTTTGAATTATTCCAGAAAATATGGATTTTTCTTAGTGCATTGGTTAAAGCCTTCGACTACATGTCATCAAACCGGTCTCTTATCGGCGGCACCAGCTGCAACTGTTTTGCAGATGACTCCACTCCGCCTTTGGGCACGGGAATACCCGCCGCCCAGACGATTGCGTTCAGCAAAAACCGGCGATAGTTATCATTGAGCAAAGCCGAGTGGTAATCCATTCCTCCCCAGATCAGCCCTCTTTCTTTGCCATTTTCATAAGCCCATGTCAGGCATCTGGTTTGCACAGGCCCCTGATTGGTTTTGGGAGCCTCCCCCATCAAAAGATTCGTACGGTGGGAATCTTCAGGGATCACCATAAATTTGGAAAATATTTCATCTTTATAGGTCCAGGGACCGACACCGCGCAGGATCGGATGATTCTTGGCCTTTTTGATCGGAGTGACGCTCCATATGCCCAACGGGTTCATCGAATAATGGGGCATCCATCCGCCACCAAACCATTGCGTATACAAGCGCCGGGCTTTTAGATTACTTGCAGCTACCGCCCAGTGCAGGATGACGATTCCCATACCTTGTTTGTGTAAGCTGTCCACTTGGTCCAGGTAATGAGTGATTTCGGGATCATACCCTCTTTTATCGGTGCTTGGCGGAAAAAGCGGATGGGTCTGGGTCTTGCTGCTGCTTTCTGCACTGCTTTCAATGACAATGGCTGCCGCATCTTTCATGTCATTGATGTCGTGTTCGGTCCGGTCATAGATAAACCGGGTCACAATCTTTACTCCATGGATATTGGTGACGCTGTCCAGGCAATGTTGCAGCACTAACAGGTCTTTTTTTGTTTCATGCCTGCCGGGATAAGCATGGTCTTTCGGCCCTGCCATAAAATAAATCACTTTGGTAGTTTGGGCCATGAGACATTTGCTGGGAACGATGAGCAAGGCAAGAAGGACAATAAGCCCCGTGCTTTGAAAGGCTTTTAACTGCTGCAAACCCCGGCCGAGGGATATACCCGCTTTTGTTGTCATGAGGTGTTGGTTTATGATGGATAAATTCTACGCTGACCTGAAGACACTAATCTTCCAATCCGGAATGCTCCGCGCTTTCACCGCTACACCGGGGATCTCCGGCCGGTTTCTGTCCCAGCAGGACATGCTGCCCTTTATTCTCCAATCCTCCTTGAGACGATGCAAGTAAACATGATGAGCTAGAAAAAAGCCATCACGATACCATGCCAGGGCTCTTCTTCGATCCGGACTGAGACACAGATAGTCCCTTAAGGAGTCTCAGGTGCCCGGCGCTATTTAATTGTCTTAATGACATTAAATCAAGCGCTTTTATAATAGAAATTGCATGAAAACGGGATTACCGCCATATGGAATTAAAAAATCTTAAGGCCCCGGCCTGGAAAATAGTACGGGTGTCTTAAATGAATGTCTCTAGGGGTGCTCTGTGGGATTAATTTTCGAGTCTTTAAATATCAGACTTGTAAATTGCCTCAGGGACCTTCGCCACGTCTGCCATTCATGGGAAGTCCTAGGCGACTCGTAGTACACATGTTTGATACCGGCCTTTTGGAGCGCTTCATGAAGCGCTTTTATGCCTGCGTACATCCGTTCTGGCTCTGCAGTTCCCACACTGAGATAAAGCAATTTTACTTTTTCGTTGAAACTTGCGGGATCGGACCAGACGCCATTGTACATTTCGCTGATATCAACTCCCGGGCGGAGGAAGCCTGCGCCGCTGAATCCGCCGATATATGAGAATTTATCCAGGTTGGTCATCGTGATTTGAAAAGTCTGGAAGCCTCCCATGGAAAGACCGGCCATGGCACGATGATCACGATCTGCAAGAGTCCTGAACTTCTTATCGACCATTGGAATGATCTCTTGGACCAATACTTCAGGAAACACATTCTCCGACCGAGCGGGCATGCCAGCTCCTGTGGTATGTTGATTAACCGGTCTTGAAGGGTCGGTGGCGTAGCCTCGGTCCATGACGACGATCATCGGTGTGGCTTTCCCGGCAGCAATCTGGTTATCGAGGATAAAGTCCATTTTGCCTTGGTCTGACCAACCGGTTTCGTCCTCCCCGGCTCCATGTTGCAGGTAAAGTACCGGATATCTTTTATCCTGACTTTGATCGTACCCCGGCGGTGTATACACAAAAGCTCTCCTCCATGCCTGGGTAATTTTAGAATAATAATGAACCGATCGTACCTGTCCGTGAGGTACATCTTTAGCCTGGTAATACGCCATGTCTTTGTCTGGGATATCAATGCCACTTGCCATCCTGCCCATACCATAGTAGGTCTGGCTAGATGGATTTGCCACCGGTACACCATCGATCAATAAGGAATAATAGTGAAACCCTTCTCCTATCGGGTCGGTGGTGACTACCCAGTAGCCCCCTGTATCTTTCACCATGTCATATTTTTTCACGAGGTCAATCTGCATTTTTTTTGCGTCAGGTGCCTTGATCCGAAACATCACCCGGTTATCCGGAAAGATCATAGGATACTGCTGCCCCGGAATATTGGTTGGAGAAGGAATCCCTTCGTTCAAATAGCTGTATCGCGAAAAACTAGACACATCAACCGGTTTAAAGAGCAACTGGGAAAACATATATAAACCGTTTTTCCATACCTTAAAATCATGCACCCCGGGCTCTATATAATATATATGTGGAATGTGATTTTCGGTAAGATAGTCGTGGGTACGCTTACTGATTCTAATTAATCCGTCACTGGCACCGCAGGAAATCCAAAGCAGTTTCAACTTTTGTTTAGCTATTTCAGGATTGGGAACTAATTCTTCTGGCGTTTTTGTATTAGGTGCAGCAGAAAAGGCGCCGATCCACGCAAACTGATCCAGGTGGCCCAACCCAAAATTCAGGGATTGTCCCCCACCCATGGATAAGCCTGCAATGGCACGATGTTCACTGTCCTTATAGACAGGGAATTTCTTTTCTATAAAAGGGATCAGATCACCTAGCAAATCCTTTTCAAAAGTGGCAAAAGCCTTTATTTTGTCCGGCGCCATTATATTACCCACGGCACGATCGTCCTTCATCGCCCTGCCATTGGGCATCACCACAATCATGGGTTCGATTTTTCCGGCCGCATAAAGATTATCCAATATCACCTGAGGCTTGCCGCCGTTCAGCCACTCTTTTTCATCGCCCCCAATCCCGTGTAGCAGGTATAAAACAGGATATTTTTTTTCTTTTGAAAATCCGGGTGGGGTATAAATCAGAGCTCGTCTTTTTGTGCCTACAGTTTTCGAGGTGTAGGTAATGGTATCTATTTTGCCATGCTGGATTTCCGGTTGTTCCATATCGAATCCCGGCTTAGCATGCCCGACAATATGTTGAGCCCGGGCACAAATGCCAAGCACAGCTGTAGCTGTAATGAACAGAATGATCTTTTTCATTATTTTAGATAATTGGGTGTTATCGGATAGACCTTATGACACATTATTTTAGGACGAAGGTGTATGTCGTTGTCCCTTCTGTGGGTATATCGTACACAAAGGTTTCTTTCAGTTTGGGTAATATGATGGTTGCTTTGGGTGAAATGATGGGTGCCGGTATTGTTTCGGTCTGATAGAATGGATTGGCGTTTTCCCCCACAGCCTCCTTTAATGCGCTGCCATCACTTAATTGCATGGCATTGGGTACTCGTAGACGCAGGTTTCCCCCTAATGTGGACCTTATCACCGCTTTTATCACCTTGCCGTTTTTCCACACCATGTTTACCACCTCAAAGCCGCCTCTGGCCCGAAGGCCAGAGACACTGCCCCCGGATTGCCAGGCATCCGGAATGGCAGGAATAAGGTCCAGCGTGCCGTCAGCGCTTTGCATCAGCATTTCTGTGATGCCGGAAGTGCAACCGAAATTACCATCAATCTGGAAGGGCGGGTGCGCATCAAAGAGATTATTATAACTTCCGCCTCCGTGGGTGTAGTCCACCCGGCCACGGAAACCACGCACCGGCGACAGCTGGTTTTGGAGCAGCTTATAGGCATGATTGCCATCCAACATCCTGGCCCACCAGTTTATTTTCCAGGCCATACTCCATCCGGTAGATATATCGCCCCGTTGAAGCAGGGTATTTTTAGCCGCGCTGTACAATTTGGGTGTTCTATATGGCGATATCTGATTGGAAGGGAATAACCCATACAAGTGAGAAATATGCCTGTGGTGATCATTGGGATCGTCAAGATCCTCCAGCCATTCCTGTAACTGGCTATACTGGCCAACATGCATGGGCGCCAGTCGGTTTCGCTTTTGCCTTAATGTATCTGCAAATGCGGCATCCTTATTTAAAATGTGGGCAGCCCGGATGACCTCGGAAAATACATCAAATATAATCTGATTGGTCATGGTGACTCCGGCAGCCAGCGGGGATCCCTGGTGTCCCTTTGGCGCATTCTCCGGGGATTCATCGGGGCAAATGACCAGCCAATGATATTTCGGATGTTCGATAAGATAATCCGCATAGAACATGGCTGCCCCTTTCAGGACCGGATATATCGAGTCCAGGAAGGCCTTATCGCCGCTGTATAAGTAATGTTCCCAAAGTTGCTGGATTGTCCATCCGGCACCATTGCTCCAGAGGCCCCAGGCCGCGCCATCTATGGCACCCGTCATCCGCCAGATGTCGGTGTTATGGTGTGCCATCCATCCGCGGGCACCATACATGTCATAGGCAGTCTTTTTTCCCGCTTCGGCCAACTCTTTCACCATGCGGATAAACGGCTCGTGCATTTCCGCGAGGTTGGTCTTTTCTGCAGGCCAGTAATTCATTTCTGCATTAATGTTGAGGGTATATTTACTATCCCAGGGCGGATACATCTTATTATTCCAGATGCCCTGCAGGTTAGCCGGTTGCCCTCCAGGCTGTGAAGAACAGATCAACAAATAGCGGCCATATTGAAAATATAGGGCCACAAATTGCGGATCATTGACCGAGCTGAAATTCTTCAAACGCTCATCCGTCGGAAGTTTTGCCGCATCTGTGGTTCCCAGATCCAGTTTTACCCGGTTAAAATACTGTTGATAGGCGGCAATATGTGCTTTTTTTATCTCAGCGAAAGATTGGGGATATGCCTTCTGGAGAAAAGAAGCCGCTTTGGTGTTCTCATTGCCGCTTATGTCTTTATAATTTATAAAGTTGGTGGCAATAGAAATATAAAGAGTGACTTCATTTGCCTTTTTTATGAAAAGTGTGCTATCGTCCGACGTGATACTGCCGCCATTTAATTTGAATTTGACAATTCCTTTAAATCTTACCTTGCCGGGTACGCCTTCATGACCGATCGAAACGCCTGCAATGATAAGTGCTCCGTCCTCGGAGGCTTTCGTGGTCGCCTTAGGCTGCGGTGTGGAAATATAAGCGTGGAATGACAGGCTGGCTGGCTTACTGGCCGTGAGGTGCATCACAATCACTCGATCGGGAAAAGAGGCCAGCACCTCCCGTCTATAGGTCACGCCATCCACCGTATAGGACGTCGTGGCTATGGCGGTTTCAATATCAAGTTCCCTGTAATAATTGGTATAATGGGCTTGCCCGGGAAACACCAGTTTCAGGCTGCCTACGGGTTCAAACATCTGACCCTGAGATTGCTTACTGATGATGACCTTATTGGCCAATTGCTCAGCCTGTTTTGGGTGCCCATCGAAGATCAATTTGCGGATCTTTGCCAAGGAATCCAGAGCCATAAGATTGTCGTTGCGATTCGGGCTACCACTCCATAACGTGTGTTCATTTAACTGAATGGTTCCGGTGTCTACATTTCCATACACCATGGCTCCCAATCTTCCGTTACCGATAGGTAAGGCATTTTCCCAGATGTGACCGGAGGGTTGGTTATACCATAGTTTTAAACCAGGCTTATCCTGAGAAAAGCCATTCAATGCAAGAAACAGCAGAAAAAAGAGGGAAAGTTTTTTCATAAAATTGTCGGCAAGAAAACCCATTTATTCTTTCACGGATGGGGGGAATGGCGCCACGATTCCTTTTTTTGTTTCATTAACTGTATGGGCCATGGGCATGCTTTACCCGGCTTATGCTACTTCAACCATTGCTTTAATTACGCCTTTGGCAGGATCAAGCCAGTTCGCGAATTCTTTAGCCACATCTTCAAAACTCACGCGGTGGGTGATATAGGTGTCTGGTTTTATTTCTCCTCGCTTTAAATGACCAATTACCCGCTCAAAATCCTGTACCGTGGCATTTCGACTGCTCATCAGTGTACCTTCTCGCTTGTGAAATGCCGGGTGGCTGAAAGAAATCTCGTTTTTCTGTAATCCGATCAACACGTACCTGGCGCCGTGTGCCATATAGTGAAATGCCGTATTAATGGCTTTCAAGCTGCCGGTGGCATCTATGACCACAGTGGGCATTTCACCGCTGGTGATCTCCTTTAATTGGTCGACGACATCAGATGCCGAGGCATATACCGCATAAGGCACTTTGAGCTTTTCTTGACAGCATTGAAGCCGTTGCGCGTTAATGTCCAGCGCAATCACTTTGCCACCCGCAATCTGGGCAAACTCCATCGCGCCTATCCCGATCGGCCCCGCCCCGATCACCAGCACATATTCACCTTGTTCCACTGCTGCGCGCCGAATCCCGTGAGCCCCGATCGACAAAGGTTCTACCAAGGCCAGTTCATCCAGGCTCAATCCATCTCCATGCAGCAAAGAAGAAGATGGAACAGAAAGATACTCTACCATTCCTCCATCCACGTGTACACCGCATACTTTTATCCGGGTACAGCAATTCGGCTTCCCCCTTCTGCATGCGATACACTGCCCGCAATGGAAATACGGGATAAATGTAACCGCTTCCCCCTTGTGAAAGCCTGGTGCATGATCAAATTCCACCAGTTCTCCGGCCAATTCGTGCCCTAGTATGCGCGGATATTCGAAGAAGGGCTGCGTCCCTTCAAAAGCATGTAAATCCGTACCGCAGATGCCTATTCTTTTAATCTTGATGATTGCCGAGTCCTTTTCCAATACAGGATTTTTTGCATTTTGATATGCTAACCTTCCCGGTTCGACACATGCCAGTGTTTTCATCTGTTGTGGTTCTTTTTGTCAATTATCGATGCGACTTTGCTTTTAACACGTGGAATCGCTATAGGGTCTTCTTTGTGCGCATTCCAATCATCCGAAAGTGCACCGGGTCATTTTTTCTTAACGCTCACCTTTTCTCCCGTGTATATAATAGACCTTACCTTCCGGGAGATACCAAGGCCATATCCTTCTGTTTCACTCACCCAAACAATATTAAATATATGTCTTTTTATAGCTCCCGGGAAGGAACCCTGTTGTTTCCCTATCGTGAGTGTTTGCGTATGTTCATCCCAAATAAAGGGTATTATCGTGTATTTTCCTTTCTCGTAGCCATAACCATCACCGGCGTCATTATACAGCTTAAATTGGCCGTCGGCTCCGGTATAAATTCTGATTTCCAGGGTATCCACTGGCTTTTCCGAGGTGTACTGTATGAACTTTCCCATCGGGACAATGGCGCCCGCTTTGACGAATAGTGGTATTTTGTCCTCCGGAGCCGGCGTGCCGACCACTTGGCCGCCCTCGAATTTTCTGCCGGTCCAGAACTCATACCAGCCGGTTGATTTGGGTAAATAGACATCCCAGCTGATTACGTCGGGCTTCGTGACCGGCGCCACGAGAAAAGCTTTGCCGAACATATACTGATAGGGCTGTTGTATGGCCGTTGTGTCATTTGGAAAATCCATGATCAGGGGCCGCATCAGGGTAGAATTATTGCGGGTAATCTGCCATGCTTCCGAATAGATATAGGGTATCAGCCGGTAACGCAGGTTGAGCATAGTCCTCATATTGGCCTCTACTGTATCGCCGTATTTCCACGGCTCGGTTTCGGTTTGGTAACCATGAATCCGGAATATTGGATTAAAAGCACCCCATTGAAACCAGCGTGTAAGGATATCGTGATATTTGGGATCGGTATATTGGGAGCGACCGGGACGGAAGAAGCCGCCGATATCCGTAGTCCAGTATGGCATACCGGTCAAGTTATAATTCAAACCGGCTACAATCTGCCTTCGGTAAGTATCCCAGTCCGACCCAATGTCGCCCGACCAGTTAATGGTCCCATACCGCTGCTGGCCCGCAAATGCGGAACGCGTCAGGATGGTCACCCTCTTTTGCGGATTTGATTTTCGCTGGCCTTCATAAACAGCCTGACTGACAAACAGAGGATAAACAAGGCGATAAAAATCACCCGGACCAAAATAGGTCTGCTTTCCTGCCAGCGCATCGTTCTCCGGTTCGGTGGCGTCCATCCACCAGGAGTCTACACCATGGGAAAACAAATTTTCATTTAAAGTCTCCCAGTGTACTTTCCTGGTTTCAGGATTAAATATGTCAATCCATGGGCTGTTGGGGATGTAAAGGTTTTTGGAAACATAGGCTTTGGCCACTGCTGATTTTTTATCCAGATTTTCCCACACAGAGATAGAAAAATGGGCATGCAGGTCGTGCAGTAGTTGGATAAACTCGCTGGGGTGCGGATAATGGGTTTGATCGAATTTAGGAACCCCCCATCCGTTTTTTCCCCAATATTGCCAGTCCTGTACGATTACATCTACCGGCAATTTTCTTTTTCGGAATTCTTCAATTGTTTGTACAAGTTCCTTCCCGGAATGATAGCGTTCCCGGCATTGCCAGAAACCATACGCCCATAGGGGAAGCAGAGGCACATTGCCAGATAATTGCCTGTAGCTGCTAATCACCTCATCGGCATTTTTCCCATAGAAGACCACATAATCCAGTGACCGGGCATTGGGTGACCGGAAGGTAGTTTCATTACCGGCCGGCTTCCAGGTAAGTCTTGGTGTATTGGAGGATTTGCAAACGACCTGTACCGTATGTGTGCCCGCTTTTAGTTTGATCAATTTACCAGCGGCAGGGGGCAGCCACAGGTTCGATTGATCAATTCTCGGTATCCCGTCAATGACCAACAGGTGCCGGCTCTCCATATTTCCCATGTCGATCATGATGGAATATTCGCCGTCTTTGTCCACTGTAAACTTTCCTGTATATAACGATTGCCGGCGGGCGACCCTTTGGGTGCCGGCAATCGTGGTTACTTCTGAAATACGGGTGCTTTCGACAGAATCCATTTTTTTCAGGGCCACGACACTGTCGCAAGGATTAAAAAGAGTGAGACCGTATTGATGCCACAACAAACCATAGCCTCTACTGGAGTAAAGAAAAGGGATAGCTATCTGTGAATTGACCTGAATTAATTTACGACTGACGTTCCGGAGGTTATATTGTCCATCCTGGAACTGTCCCAGCCCAAACAAATACTCATCTGCAGGAGAATCGAAACTTTGTTCGGCGGTAAAGCAACGATCCCCCATCACCGTACCAGGGATTAGCTTTCTGCTGTTCGCCTTTTCACTAAGAAATACCTTTCCGGTGCTGTCGGAGTAGTCAATAACGCCCGTTTCTTTATCAAACCGCACCGTGATGGCATGGGTGCTCAATTTCAGTGTGGAACCGGCTTCAGAAAATGTAAATTTAGGGACCGGGAGTTTGTGGACCAGGATCAATTCGCGGTTTTCTTTGATATGATCTTTTTCCCACCGCACCCTTATGGCATTATCGGAAAGGGGCACAATACTCAATACCCCTTCTGACAACTCAATGACAAGACGATCTTCCAACAGCCTGTATTTCTGATAACCTTGTCCGAAGGCAAAGGCAGGCCACAGGAAAAGCAATAACAGAAATTTTACCTTCATCACGCGTTTGTGTCAAAAATCAGCTTGAGAATTGTCCTTTATCGGCACTAAAGAGGCGGCGAAACCGCCGCGACGAAGCATTTTAACGGTCACCGAACTGGATTTATCCACTACCAGATAACGGGTGAGAAAATCTTTGTCATGTTTACCATCGGCGATCAGCGTCAGTTTATACTGAACGCCCTCTGGTAGAAAATCAAACGATATCGTTTTGATTTTTTCTCTTAATTCGGCATTGAGCCCTCCTATGTACCAGGCATTTCCCTTGCGGCGGGCCATCACGATGTCTTTACCTGGATATCCGTCGATCAGTTTCGTGTCATCCCATGCATTGGGCACCTTTTTCAGAAATGTTCGGGGAGCATCCGGCAATGCCTCATATCCTTCCGGCCGGTCCGCAAAATGTTGAATACCCGACTCAAATACCACGCTTAGTGCCAGCTCATGGCCATAGGATGTCACATGTGGAAACTGTGAATTGGTAAAAGTAACCGGAGTATAATCCATAGGCCCCACCACATTGCGGGTAAATGGAAGTATCGTATTATGCACAGGTGCTGCCATGGTAAAATCCGGGCCATTGTTATACCACTCTGCCCCTCTTACCGCTTCCATTGTCATCAGATTGGGATAAGTCCGGGACCATCCTCTGGGGACTAAACAACCATGAAAATATACCATCATTTTATACTGAGCTGCATCCTTGAGGATGTCAAGATAATATGTAATCATATTCTGCTTCTCGCTTTCGAAGAAGTCTATCTTTACGCCGGCAATTCCCATTTTTTTCAACTTAGTGAACTCCTGTACCCGGCTTTCATGGGTCAGCATTCTATCGCGGGGAGTGGCTCTCACCCCGGTATGGGGGCCGCCTGAGTTGTACCAGAGCAAAGGCTTTACACCCAGAGAAAGGATGTATTTGACCGCATCCTCCAGATTTCCTCCGTGGGTCATGGCGTCCCATTCCCAATCGAGCAAAGTATAGGGCCAGCCCATTTCTGCGGCCAAATCGGCAAATTTTCTGACAATCTGGTAATCCTTTGTACCATGATTATTGGACCAATAGTTCCAGGAAGCGATGCCCGGCCTGATCCAGGTGGTATTTTTAACCACGCTGGCAGGGGAAACATCATCGACCAATGTGGACTGTACGATATCGGCAAGCTGTCCCATAATAATCACCCGCCAGGGAGATTTCCATGGAAGCGTGATCGTAGGCAGCGCCTCGCCCACGCCATTTCCATCTTTTGGATCCGGGAAGGTGAGCTTATAGGTGGTTTTATTCGCGGTGTTGCTCAATTTCGTACCGCAATAGGTCTCCTCAAGGCCTGCTTCATGGATTAAAAACCAACAGGATTTATCCGCCGTATGAAATAAAGCCGGGTAACACCATTGCTGCTGCAATACCTGGTCATCATGCATCGCCTGATAAATTCCTTCGTTGGCAGGGTTCCACTTTTCCATCCATCGCATGGTTTGCTGCGGAATAGTATAGGCGGTAAGTTCATCATTCACCACAAAGGTTCCCTGCTTTTCCGGAAATTCATAGCGGAAGGCAACTCCGTCATTGTATGCCCTGATGATGACGTTCATTTTTGCTTTTGAAGTATTTTCAAACGACAGAGTTACTTCATTAGCGGAGTTGCTGCAACTGCTTTTTTTGCCGTGCAGCAGGGTATAATCTTCGTTGATTAAAACCGGATGGCTGGCTTTTAAAAAGCGAAGATTTGCCGCAAAATCCTGATCACTACGCGATAAGCCCAGATCAATGCGCGGTATGGCTTCCGAGATTTTTCCCTTTACCGCATAGCTTACCGTTAAAAACCATGAACCGGTGTCCGAGTTTCCCTGATGAAACAGGGCTACGTGAATTTTCTGATTGGGCGATACAACCGCTACTTTTTGACCGCACACTGGTGTGACGCCCACCAGCAGCATCAGCACGCTTACGATCCACCTTTTCCCAGCTGATCTCCGGGGAAAAAATAAAGTGGTCACCGATAAAAAAGCAAATCCTGTGTTCTTTTTCTTTGCCATATGATTCCTGGGTTCACAGTGACAGCATCTCTGATTGTTGCGGCAGTCCCCTGAAGGGAGGCTGCGGACTTGCACTTTCTCCCATAAAGGCGGGCGATGTGGTGGAGCGGGTTGTCATTGCAATCCGCCTTATATTCCAGGCACCGGCGACAGGTCCGTCCGCTGGTATCTGTGGATGCCCAAAGACCCTTATGTGCGCTATTTTCTCCTGTGGGGTAGCTCAGTTCAACCTTTGCCGGACTCCGCCATGTGGGCCCGCATATCTATGTGTTCCACAATAGCCCGGTGAAAAGGGCATATTGCAGGTCAGAGCCCCGTGCATCTCAGCTTAGAAAACACGCAGACGCGCGCTGTCGGGAGCTCGAAGGGCAGTGTTTACCGCCTGGGGTTCACCGGTTGATGATCTATTGGCTTTTAGGCCATAAAAACCGACTACCACCCCGGGGTCTGTATTTCCGGGCCGATTCTCTGCACTTCACTGGTGGCTACGGGCAGTAAATTCATCTTTTCCTGGTAAGGATTTTTCTGTAACAAAACTACCGGGGTGTAGGTGGTTTCGCCGGTTGCCAGATTCTTTTTAATATCCATGCCCCGTATAGGTCGGTTTTCGATCACATCGGCAATTTTCCATCTTCTGATGTCAAAAAAGCGGTGTGCCTCAAACGCCAGTTCTATTCTTCTTTCGTTATAGAGCCGTTGCCTTAGCTTTTCCCCCGTTACCGAACTCGGTATGGCAGGCATGCCTACTCTGGCCCTTACCTTAGAGATATATTCCCGGCAGAGGGCTTCATTTCCCAATTCAAATTCGGCTTCAGCATAATTCAAATAAATCTCTGCCAAACGGAAATACGGCCAGGGAATGGTATAAACGACTGAAAAATCAATGGGTTGATCTTCCGGCATGAATTTTTTCAGTTCATAACCGCTTCTGGGGTTATCACTGCTTTGCTTCCATGAATCATAACCGAATTTGTCACTGTTTGCCGATACCCACATTTCGAACAGGTCTCCATGAAAAATGGTGGAATCATGGATGATGGTCGCATCAAAGCGGGGGTCCCGGTTATAGTAGGGGTGATGAGGATCATAACCCGAGGCGGGATTAATGGTTTGCACATTCCCATTCCAGGTAAACGGAGGTTGTCCATTGATCATGTCATAGTCATCTACCAGGTTTTGCGAGGGCCCGTTGCTGGCCCACCAGCCGCCGTAAGCCCCATAGCGCCGGCCGAGATTGTTTGGAGGCGCTTCCTGACCGTTAGAGGTGGTAAAGTTTCTGCAAAAAATATACTCATTTTGTGCAGCTCCGCTAGGCTGGTTAAACAGCTTCTGATAATCCGGATAAAGAGAATATCCCCGGTCGCCATGCTCGGTGAATATTGCCGCGGCATCAGCAGCGGCCTGCCACTTTTGCATGTCGTTATCGGGATTGAATAAAGGAGAAGCCGCATACAAGCGCACCCGGGACATTAACGCATAACAGGCATCTTGTGTAGCCCTGCCATAATCCGCTTCCGTAGATAGATATCTTACCGGAAGATCGGGAAGCGCTTCAGAAACGTCCTTTTGAATAAAATCCACACACTCATCAAAGGTACTTCTCGTAAAAGTGACTGAAGTGGCATCCTCCAGTTTATAGGACTGGGTGACGATAGGAACGCCCCCGAATCTTTCGATGAGGTTGAAGTAGATAAACGCTCTTAAAAACTTCGCCTCTGCAATAAGACGGGGTTTGGCACTAAAGTCCAGGGCATCCGGGGCTGCCATTTTTTCTAAGAAAAGGTTGATCTTTCTTACATATTGATAACCAAGGTCCCAATAATACATGTACCCGCCCCAGTAATCTCCGCCGCCTACCTGACTAATATTATCCGGCGAATAAGTATTTAGTTTGAAAATATCCGCGCCGCAGCAGGGAGCACTGTTGTAGGCTTCGTCGGTATATTTTGAATACATGTGAATATAAAAGCCATGGGGAATGGCATTGTATAATTCAGTTTCATAAGCCTCGATCAGGCTTTCATCTTTCCAGACCGCGTCTTCTGAAATCCGGTCCTGTGGTGGAATGTCTAGGACATTTGTCTTACATGATCCCAAAACAATGGAAAATAATATAATGATCGTTATCTTTTTCATGTTTTAGCTTTTAAAACTTTACAGTGGCTCCGAAATTGATGATACGTTGAGGTGGGTAAGTAAGGTAACCACCATTAAATTCAGGATCAGCCCATTTTACATCTTTAGACCAGGTGGCAAGATTAAATGCGCTGGCAAAAACACGGACTTCTTTGAGAAAGTGGGTTCTTTCCAGTATGGCGGTGGGAAGGCTATAGCCAAGTTCCACGGTCTTCAATCTCACAAAAGTGGCATCAAAGAGAAAAAATGTGGTGTTACCCGGTTGCCAGGCATCTGATCTCGGTTTACTGCCGGTGGGGTTTGTTTCGGACCACCGGTCTGTAGCCCGCCAAACTGAAGAATTGGCAAAGTCGGTTCCCCCCAAAGCGCCGACAGTGCCGTCGTAGTTGTACGCACCGGTCTGTCCCTGGAAGAATATAGTCAGGTCAAAGTTTTTGTAGGAGAAATTCGAATTGAGACCAAACACATATTTGGGAATAGCATTTCTGGACTCCCGATATCTGTCTTTATCGTTGATTTCACCGTCGCCATTCAAATCAATAACCCGGATATCGCCGATTTGAGAATTCGGGCTATGGGGATATTTATCGAGTTCTTCCTGGTTGTGGAATATGCCATCAGCCTTGTAATACAGGTCGGTAAAAACAGGCTTTCCCGTAATTTTTTGATAGTCTTCCGCGGGGGGAACCTCATCCAAAAACTTCACATCGCTAGTCTGATAGGCAATATTGGCGCTCAGATTATACACCAATTGTCCGATCTTACTGCTGTGGTTGAGGACCAGTTCAAAGCCATGGCTGTCCACTTTTCCTAAGTTTTCATACGGAAGTCCCGGAAAGCCCAATATGGCAGGTACGGACAAATTACGTTTGATAAGAATATTATCTCTTTTTTGCATCCAATAAGTAAAGTCGATACCGAGCTTGCCATTCCAGAGTTGTGATTCCAGGCCTATATCGGTTTTTTTGGCCCTCTCCCAGGTGATATTGGGGTTAGCCAGCACACCGGCATAAATACCGGGGGCGTCATTAGTGCCAAATACATAATTGTTCCCGAAAAAGAACGACTGCAGATATTGATAGGTATCTATGCGGTCATTCCCTACCTCTCCGTAGGAGGCCCGTAATTTCAGTTGATCTACAAAAGGAAATGCTTCTTTAAAGAACTCTTCCTCGGATAATCTCCAGCCCACGGATACGCCGGGAAAAAAGCCATACCGTTTTCCTGCCGGGAATATTTGTGATCCGTCATTGCGGAATAAAAATTCCAGCAAATACTTGGACTTATAATTGTAGTTGAGGCGTCCAAAGTAGTTGTTATAGGCCCCGTCTGCAGCCGATCCTGCATTGCCCAGATCCGCAGCCGAATTACTTCCCTGGTTAATCTGGTCAATAGCGCTGCTCAGATAATTCTTTCTGGACGCATTGGCAAAAGACCAGGTCGTTTTTTGTTGTTCCCATCCCAGCATCAGAGCGATGTGGTGATTGTTCTGGATGGTCTTTTCGTAAGAGACCCTGAGGTTATACAGCATCGTAGTCCACCTGCTGTAGGTATCAGTCAAAGAGGCGTTCAGCGGCGGCACCTGCTTTTTATCATAATTTTCTGTATTCGTGTTGTATTCATAGAAGTAATACGGTGTTTCCCAGCTCTTTTCAAACTGGTTTCTTAAATCATAGTTGAATGAACCGTCCAGTTTAAGCCCTTTTACAAAAGGAACGGTATAGCTTGCGGTAAAAGTGGAATAAATCGGGTCATTTTCAATTTTATCATATCCCCGCTGGTCCATGAGCAAGGGGCTTTGACCGAGTCTGCCTCCACCAAGTAATCCATTGGGATAGACCCCCACAAGCGTAGGGTTGGCCTGCAAAATGTTTACAAAATTGGTGTTTTCACTTACCGGTGAATAGGTGCCGTTGCTTAAAGTGGCATATATATTGGCCCCTACGGTAAAGTTTTTCACCAAGTCGACATCTACTTTAGCACGCATGTTATACTGGTGGTAAGTGGAAGGCTCCGCTTTGAAGCTGCCATCCTGATATAAACTACCAAATGAAAGAAGATAGCGCACCTTATCACTGCCGCCGTTCACCTGGAGATCGATATTTGCTTGCGTGGAATGCGGCTTAAGCACCAGACCAACCCAATCTGTGTTGGGGTACAACACGGGGTCTGAACCATCGCGGTATTTTTGAATGGCCTCATCGGAATATTGCGGCGTATAGTTATTGGGGTCGCGATTCGCGCGGTAAAACACCCCTTCGTTATACACCTCGGCAAAAGTCGCCGCATCCAGTACATCAGGAACCTTGGTCGGATGGGCCATGGCATACTTCGTCGTGATCGTAAACTCAGCCTTCCCCCGGGTTCCGCTTTTAGTGGTTACCAGGATCACCCCATTGGCCGCACGGGCACCATAAATGGCTGCAGACGCATCTTTCAGTACCGATATGCTTTCAATATCCTCCGGATTTAGCCGGCTAAGACCGTCGCGGGGTACCCCATCGATCACTACCAGCGGGGCATTGGCGCTCAATAAAGCATTGAAATCACCTCCCGGTGGGGGAACGGTCCCGGTACCCCGGATTAAAATATCGGGGTCATCCCGGCCTGGTTGACCATTACGCTGATTAGCAATTAAACCGGGAAGGCGTCCTTGCAAGGAGCTGGTTACATTCGCGGCAGGGCTTTTAGCCACTTCGCTGCCCGCTACCTGTGAAACCGATCCGGTCAGGGTAGATTTCTTTTGTGTACCGTATCCGACCACCACGAGTTGATTTAGACCAGTAGCGGTTGAAGAAAGCGATATGTTGATGATCGTCCGGTTCCCTACCGGGAGATCCTTGCTGTTGTAACCCAGATAAGACACCTCCAGGGTGGCGTCGTCCGGAACTACCAGCACAAACCGGCCTGCTCCATCGGTAACGGTACCCGATGAGGTTCCTTTGACTTGTATGGTGACGCCTGCCAGGGGCTTGCCCGTGGCAGAATCAGATACAATGCCATGAATCTGTGTTTGCGGAGGCACGGAAAGATCAGGCAACAGGGGTGGCTGGGGTCTTGGCCCTAACAGGGGGCGCGGTTTCACGATAATGATCTGGTCGTCTATCGTATAGGAGAGCGGTTGATTAGAAAAACAGAGGTTGAGCACATCCTGGATATTGGCATCTTTTACGTGGAGTGTTACCGGAGAAGCACGCTGGATCGCCTCGTTGGTATATATAAAGTAGTAACCGGTCTGCTTTCTGATCTCCCGGAATATCTTCTTAAGAGACGCATCCCTTTCCCATATAGTCACTTTTTGTGCATAGCTTACTGCACTTACTTGTAAGGAAAGGCCAAGCAATAAAATACTTGTCAATTGCATAACCAGCGCTATTTTATGTACGCGGGAACAAAATCTCCCCTGCGCCTTGAAAAAAGCATTCAAATGCATGTCTATGTAGTTGAGTTAAGTAAAAAATAGTTCTGTCAAGCGGATGTTTGGGCGTATTGTTTTTCTCCCCCGGGGGCGTGCAACCGTTCCCGGATTTTTGCCAAACAGGAATGGGTATTTATGGACTCATGGTGGTTTAGTTTTAAAAGTAAACGGTTTTTTGGACTATGATATCATCCCATCAGCAGCGCGAACTCATTTATTTTGATGGATCGAGGAACGCTGCGACGATTCCATTTTTTAGTTTTCGGTTTGTAATGACTCGGATCTCTGAGTCCACCTGGTCGGTGAAACTAACTTTGAAAATAAAACTGTGGCCGATTGATATACAGACAATATCCCTTCCTTTCATCTGGATCAGCCCGCCCTGCTGCTATCGGGGAGAGTCCTGTCATTGTACGACATGCCAGACCAGTTTCCCGCTCCGTGTAATACCGGTAATCTGAAAACAGGGATCTAGGAAATAGTAAACAATCGCTGTGGCACTAGTCAGCGTCTTTGGGTTAATATCGGGTTTCCTTCATCCGGTGGCGACAAGGGCTCCCCGTCTATTCACTTTTCCCGATTGACTTTCAACACTGTGGGCAGCTTAGCCGCGTATCGTTGCGTTTTTAGCCGAAACGGCTTTAGGAACGATCGGATTCATGGTATCACGCATTTACCTATCTATTTCGTCGTCGCTGGTTCGGCCGGATAGGTATGTGGTAACCCAATATTTAATTGTCGTTTTGACATGAAATAAAGGGACCTATAATAGAAATTGCGTGAAAAAGAGATTACCGCCATATCCTCTAAAAAAAAATTTTCTCCTGAAAAATCGGGTTATTCTTCTATATAGCAGGCCTCATCATAGCGTTCGGCTTAATCCATACAATGTCAATTGATTAGGGCTGCCAAGGCTTGGTCGGCTGATTTCCTCGCCCACGGGTCTCCTGCGAAAGATATTTTTTGCACAAGATATATAGTAAGATCCGATTCCAATGCGGTGCGTTGTGCATGGCTTTTTCGGCTTTTTCCGGAGTGAAGATAGTGCACCGCGAAATATTTTTACCCCGGCTTTCATGCAAGCCGGGTTACTCCCTGCCCATGCGCATCGCCGCATGATCCTGCCTCATGAGGTTTCCGGGCTGGTCGCCGCGATCCAACAGATAGTTTTCCATCGCCAAGTAGTCCATTTCTGTATGCATAAAACAACGATAGGCATCTTCCGGGCTGCAGACAATAGGTTCTCCACGCACATTGAAAGAGGTATTGACCAATAGACCGATGCCGGTGAGTGCTTTGAAGGCCTGGAGTAATTGCCAGAATAAAGGGTTAATGTCCCGGTAGACCAATTGAATTCTTGCGGAAAAGTCCACATGTGTGATCGCGGGAAGAAGGGAGCGCGGTTGGTAAAGCCGCTCCTGCCAGGTCTCATTTTTCACTAAGGCTGCTTTTTGTGTGCGGAAAGATTCCTTCACCGGTGCAGTAAACAACATGTAAGGAGAAGGTACTTTCAAATCGAAATATAGCGCGGCATCTTCGGCGAGTACACTGGGGGCAAACGGCCGGAAAGTTTCCCTGAATTTTATTTTCTGATTGATCTTTTGTGGCATCTGAGGATTCCGGGGATCTGCCAGGATGCTTCTGTTTCCCAGCGCCCGAGGGCCAAACTCCATATTGCCCTGAAACCAACCGACTACCTTGCCTTCCGCCAAATGACGGGCGACACGCGCGGTCAAGTCTTCCGAGTGGGTAAAATGCTGAAAGGGAGCTCCATGTCGCCGGAGGACCTTCTTCACCTGTTTTGATCCGTAGGCAGGTCCCAACAAAGCACCCTGCATCGTGTCGTGGTGAGCTTCTTTCACCCTGGGTTGTTCAAAATACAGATGGTAGGCCGCATAAGCGGCCCCCAGCGCTCCTCCCGCATCTCCGGAGGCCGGCTGAATCCAGATATTTTTAAACAATCCCGATTCCGCAAGGACGCGGTTGGCAACACAGTTCAAGGCTACTCCGCCCGACATGACCAGGTTTGGCGAGCCAGATTCCTTTTGCACTTCTTTGGCTAACTGCAACACCACCTCGTTGGTGACCTGCTGAATGGCCAGGGCCAGATTCATATGGGCCGGTGTAATCTCCGATTCGGGCTTTCTGGGTGGCAGGCCGAAAAGTTGCGTCCATTGCTCATTCCGGGTCATTGTCAGGCCGGCCGCAAAGTCAAAATAGGACATATTGAGCAAAAATGAGCCGTCTTCCCGCAGATCGATCAAATGGTGTAGAATGGTTTTGACAAAGCCTTGGGTTTGCGCAGCATTGGGCGCCCCGTATGGTGCCAGTCCCATTACCTTGTATTCCCCGCTGTTGACGCGAAAGCCGAGGTAGTAGGTAAACGCAGAATAGAGTAATCCCAGTGAATGCGGAAAATGCTGTTCTTTATATACGGTGATGTGGCGGCCAGAGCCACGGCCTAAGGTTGTGGTGGCCCACTCTCCCACCCCGTCCAGGGTCAGGATAGCGGATTCCTCATAAGGGGAAGGATAAAAAGCGCTGGCGGCATGCGATAAGTGATGTTCGGGAAAGAGTACCGGAATGTCCCGGGGAAGGGCCAGTTCACGTCGCAATAGTTTGCGCAAAAATAATTTGTCCTTCAGCCAGAGCGGCATGGCCTTTCCGAAGCTTTTCATGCCGTGAGGCGCCATGGCATGAAAAGTCTCCAATAAACGCTCAAACTTGAGCAAGGGCTTGTCATAAAATACCACCGCATCCAAATCCTCTGCGCCGATTCCTCCTTCATCAAGCACATATCGGGTCGCCCGGCAAGGGAAAGAATCATCATGCTTTTTCCGGGTGAACCTTTCTTCCTGGGCGGCCGCCATCAGACGCCCATCCTGAAGCAGGGCAGCTGCACTGTCATGATAAAAAGCAGAGATGCCAAGGATACGGACCGCCATGGCGTTCAGAATATGCTATAAATGAACGGCGCCAGAGAGGATACACTGGAGAGCACCACCAGCAGGGCCAGCAACAACAAAATAGCGATCAGGGGCAACATCCAGAATTTTTTCCGCTGCCTGAGAAACAGCCACAGTTCTTTTAAGAATTCCATAGACCGGAGTTTTTCTTCAAAAGGTATGGGATAAATCTTCCTTGGTATAGGTATGATTACGCACATGCATCACAGACGTCCTGCTCTTTTTGAACGCTTTAAGCCGCAGGGAATCATGCCCCAGCCACCTGCGGCATAGCCCCATAGGCGTCACCACCAAAACGTATACTAGGCTGAGCAGTAAAGGAGACATGATGCGTGAAAGCAGCCGCGATAAGCCAAACCAGACGACGGCCAATGGATAGAACAGCCACGGGATCGTCAGACTTGCCAGCAATACAACAAACGCAGCGATGACCCAGCCTCGACCCCCTGAGTAGATCGCCCCCACAAGACAAACAAGCGCCGCCACCTGCCCGGTTTCCCGGGATTCGGCTTTGGTCGCCCTTTTAAATATGTCAGCTATCCATCCCATGGGTTTCATTTTTGGCGGTTCAATCTGGCTTGGATGGCCAAGGCATCGGTATTGTCCGGATCCAGGTGCAGTATCTTTTTCACATATCGCGCCGCCGCCACACGGTTGTTCATCCTTACATACGCCTGGGCGATGTGGCCTAACAACGCCACGTTGGCAGAATCAGCCTGCAGCGCATCTTTCAGCTGAATCACTTCTTCGGTATATTGTCTGATGGGCCCCAGATCCACTGCTGATGGATGATGGGCCAGGGCATATTCCAGATAGGGCTTGGCCAGAAGTGGCTCATCTTGTTGCAGGTAAAGTACGAAAATATACCGGGCTTTTTCAAAATCCGGAGCCAGCGCAAAAGCCTTTCGGAAGTAAAAAAGTGCCCGGGCCTCTTGTTGCAGCCGGCCATACAGATTAGCCGCCTGGTTGTAATATCCTGCTTCGGTCGGATGTTCCAACATCAGCGCCTCGGTCACTCGCCCGGCAGTTGGCAAATCTCCTGCTTGCAGACTCCGGGTATAAAGCGTTCTCATGGCTTCTTCCCAGGGAACCTGGGAGAAGGCCACCTGATAGGCCAACTGTTGGTGCCAATCGGCAGTGGGTGGCCTGTCGGTTCCAGCGGTATCATAGAACGGCCAGCTTCTTTTTAGCTTGTGCATTTTGAATGCACCCACCAGGGAATCTATCCGGGTGAGCGGCATTTGTGCGAATAACTGTTTTAGCGTCCAGGTATTTTCCGGACGGGCAGGGAGCACCTTCGCTTTTTCCATGGCGTGATAAAACGCATCGGACATCAGTCCATATCCCCGCAGATCGGGATGCACGTGATCGAGGATCAGGGAGTCTCCAATGATTCCCTGTCGTGCATGGGAGACAAATGCTTGACGGGTGTCTACCTCGTACACCTGATCATAGGATTTACATAGCCGGTCAATAATGGTATTAAAGGTGTCGGGAGCCCGAAAACGCAACGCGTCCAGATCTTTGGCCCGGGCAAGGTAGCCAGAGGCTTCAGGGATCTCGCGCCGCTGGAGCGCCAGGCGTCCCAGGTAATAATTGCAGCCTGCATGTCCGGGACATATTTTCTCCGCTTGCAGGAACAAGGAATCGGCTATTGAAAACTGGTGCGCTTGCCATGCCGCAATCCCCTGGCGGTACCGAGACATGAACCCGGGATAACGGACGGTATCTATCGCACTGATAAAAGGAGGTAAATCCCGTGTGTTAGACACCAGATTACTGAGAAATACCGGAATATGATGGCGGGTCAGCATCCGGAGCGTCGCCTGCATGTTGGTGGTAAACTGGCGAACCCCGCGCTCAAACAAAGCCGACCCGTAAGGGATCTGCTGTTGCGCCACCATGAACTGCATCCGCGTCTCAGAAGTTGTGCCCTGCCTCGGGTGATGCAAGGCCCGATAGGCATTAGTCAATAACTGCATGATCCGCAGGCTGCGCAGTTTGATGATCCAATTCACCAGCGTGAGGTTTCCCCCGAGGTGCTGCGTAGAGCCCACTCCCAGGGCACCATAGTATTCATTGTGCCCGCAGTAGATGAGGACGCCATCGGGTTGATAGTCGATCAACGCTTGGGCAAACCCCCGCACCGTATAAGAATTGACGGCGGTCAAAGAAAGGTTAATGATCTCAAATTGCTTGTCGGGATAAGCGTGCATCAACCGGTAAGCCAGCCAACGGTGAAAAGAACCATTATGAAAATAAGGATACCCGATAGTGGTGGATTCTCCCAGGACGAAGAAACGCAGGGTATTGGTGTCTTTATGTTTTTTAAACAGTTCTACATTACCTACCGTGGCAATTTTCGCATCGGGAAAATACCGGAGCGAAGCCTTCGGATTGAGGACCATGTATTTTGAATCGTGCGGGTACGGGATGAATACCCTTAAGTCGTCGCCATAATGGAAGAGTCGCAAAGAAAGCTCAAGCAGACCCAATAGGATCAGTGGAACCAGCACGATGCTGATCAACTTAAATATCCAGAGTCTTTTGGGGGCAGGTGTGTCCGCCATGGTTCGTGTTTTTTCCCATACATGTCAGGCGTGTTCCGGCAGCCATGAAACGCATAATCATCTAGCGGACGGGGTCCGATGCCCAGATTTCACGAATGGTGTTTTCATCTCCTGTCCCATCCGGGACGGCTGCGCTGGGGTTATTGGCGTAATACCATTTTTTATGATCCAGTGGCGAGGTGAGGGTTCGCCCTCCCGGCATTTCCACAAAACCGTTGGAATCGATTCTCCGTACCCAATCCCACGCATAGTGAAGCCAGTCGGTTCTGTAAGCTTTAGGTTGCTCGGCAAACCAGGAGATCTCGTCGTATCCCCAGATCCAATCAAAGCCCGAGGAAGAATTGTCGTTGGCCTGGCCCGGATGGTCACTTACCCCGTAATTATCGAACTCCACCAGGTAAGGCAGATGGGCACAACTCCACCCGCTGTAAGTCATCCCCCCTTTACTTCTTCGGTAGATGCCATCGGAGAATCCCAGCCTGAGCCGGGCTTTCTGGGGCGAGTCAGGGATTTCTTCGATCCGCAGCGGAAAAGCATGGAAATCCAACAGCAGCTTGCCCTCACGGACTAATCCTCCGCTGGGAACATGGGCGTCACAAAGCACCATATGGCGGCGGGCATGCTGGGAGGCATATGCACGGATCATGCTCAATAGTTGCCAATAGTGGTCCAGGTGAGGGTCGTTTTTATCCATCAGCTCCATTTGTCCCAAATGAAGCGCCTCTATACCCCGGTCAATATAAGAGGCCGCCAGGTAATAAAACCAAAGTTGGGTCTCCTGCCTGCTTACGTCCGGCACCGATGCCCCCTTTCGCCAGTGATCGACAAAACGGCCGTCCGAAAAAAGCATATCGGCATACCGGAAATGACGGTTTTCGACCGGCAGGCCAAAAGCTTTAAACACCCAGCCGGGTACCGCCAAGGTATTGACCTGAGTGGTGATGATCTCAAAAATGCAGGCTTCCACGATGAGGTCCGGATCCGCTTCATGCACCCTTGAGGCATAGCCGCGGATTTTCTCGAACTGGTCGGGCCAGCTTGCTTCATGGCCCCAGAGGCAGACACTACGGCCGATAAACTTGGCCCCTATGTGGCGGATCATTCGGAGGTTGTCATCAAAATTCCCCTGGCCGGTAAGCAGACCTTGCATGGTAATTGACCGGGATAAATAATTCTCCAGGACAGGACGGGAGATGGTTCCGTCAAATGCATAGCCGGCAACTGCCACATCCCGGGGCTTATTCACCCCCGGAGGTATTCCGCCTACTGCAATCAGTGCTGCACAAATCACTATGCCTAATATTTCCGTATGTGGACTGCTTCTCACTGCTTTATTGATTCATGGCATGATGAAGGAGTTTTTACGCCTCTGTTATCTTTTGTCGGCAGGCAAAGCAAAGGCCATATAATATCCGCCTGCCTTAAGCCCTCTGGCTCCTCCCACGGCAAGTGCCACATATTGCACCCCATTCACTTTGTAACTGACGGGCGTGGCAAAGCCTCCAGCGGGAAGCTGGTACTCCCAAACTACCTTTCCGGTCTGTCGGTCAAAAGCCCGGAATTTTTCATCCCGGGTACCGGCAATGAAGACCAGTCCGCCTGCAGTCACGATGGGACCCCCATAGCTCTCCGTACCGGTGGGTGGAATTCCTTTTTTGACCAGTTCGGGGTATTCTCCCAGGGTAACGGTCCAGAGGTAATCTCCCGTATTCAGATCGATCGCAGAAAGGGTACCCCAGGGAGGTTTTACTCCCGGATAACCATCCTGGTCCACCATTTTTTTCCAGACCTTGCTGACATAAGGCGGATGATACGGATAATTAGTTTGCACGGCCGGAACCTCGTCCTCTGGTGCAGCCGGCTTATGTTCATCTGCCCGAGCGGAGGCGTCTGGCTTCACGCCCAGCAGATAGTCAATAATCTCATTGCGTTGTTTATTGGGAAGACTTCCAAAAGAAGGCATCCGTCCCCGACCTGCCTCCAGCACCGAAGCAATCTGCTGGCGGCTAAGCTGACTGCCTATGTGAGTAAGGTCAGGAATTCCTTTGCCGTCTCCTTTACGATTCATCCCGTGGCAGGCCGAGCAATTAGCCACATAAGCAGCTTGTCCGGGTCGCAAAGACGCGACTTGCTTTTGTTGTGCTTTGGCAGAGATCATCTCCAGCAACCAGGGCGCATGGTTGGCGTTCTGATAGAGGATGCCGTTGGAATCAATGGCATTCCCGCCCCATTCTGCCCCGCCGCTGTAACCAAAAAGCAGCGTCCCCTGTGTACTGGGCGGCAGGAACTTCTTGCCGTGGCGGGCATGCATGTAGTGGGCCACCACATAATCATGCGACTGCTTGGAAATATTAGTCACATCCGTGTCGGCAAAGATCTGGTTCGCAAAGGGCAGCGGCTTGGTCGGAAATTTCTGGGTAGGCCATGGATGTTCTCCCGGAAGTGCGCCGGTAGTATCGACCGGACGTTCCTCCACCGGGAAAATAGAGGTGCCGTTATCACGATCCAATACATAGACCAGACCATCCTTAGTGGCCTGCACCACCACATCTACGGGCTTGCCGTCATGCATGACGGTCGCCAGGTTCGGCGGCAAGGGAATGTCCCGGTCCCACAGGTCGTGGTGGATGGTCTGATAGTACCATTTTAGTTTTCCGGTTTTGGCATCCAGAGCAATGATGCAATTGGCATAAAGGTTTTTGCCCTCCCGTTCTCCCCCGTAAAAGTCTGAACCGGGCGAGCCGGTACCGAAAAATACCATACCCCGCTTGTCGTCCACCACCATACCGCTCCAGTTGTTGACCCCACCGATCAGCTTGTAGGCACCTTTGGGCCAGCTGTCGTATCCGGGCTCTCCCGGCTGCGGGATCGTGTGAAAGGTCCAGAGCAGTTTTCCGCTCACAATATCAAAGCCCCGCACGTATCCCGGGGCTGCATCTCCGCCTTCCGATACGCTGGACCCCAGTACATAGACATTGTCGTATACTACTCCGGGAGAAGTGGCCCTTACCGCGCGTGGGCTTACTTCATAATTGATGCTTAACCCTTCATTCAGGCTTACCCGGCCGCTATCTCCGAAACTCAGGATCGCCTGGCCGTTGTCGGCATTCACGGCATAGAGATAAGACCCCGCTGTGTATAAAATGCGATGGTCCTCACCCTGCTCCCAATATACGACCCCCCGGCTAGGGTGATAGCTGGGTTTGGTATCGGTGAATGGATCAAATTGCCAGCGTGGTTTTCCCGTGGCGGCGTCTATGGCAAAAAGTTTAAGCGTGGCATTGGTACCATACATCACGCCGCGTATCACGATCGGCTGGCATTGGATTTCCCGGGCCCATTGGCGGCCCCGGCTGGTGTCAGGGGGATCATTGGCGTCGTAGGTCCAGGCCAGTTGCAAATCCTTGACATTATTTACATTGATTTGGGTGAGTGGCGAGAACCGGTTACCGGCCTTGTTCCCTCCGTATGCCGGCCAATCGTTGCCTACATGAATGGCAGACTCCTTGGTCGAAGGCGTGCATCCGGCAATCAGCGCACAGCCTATCACCAGGCGTCCCAATTTGATCTTCATTTTTTTCAGTCGGTTTTTTGAATCGTATAGAAGGTATAGGTCAGGGTCCAACTAAAGGTTTCCCCGGGGGCCACTTTAATATGGATGTAGGGTTCTGGACAAAACGTGGTGGCACATGCCCAGAATACCAGCCGGGAAAGCGGCTGGTCACTGGTGATGCGCACCCCTGCTCCGGAATTTTGGTTCTCCATCCGGATGTCGTAATCGGAAGCCTGGCTTCCATATCCATGCAGTATGGCATAGGCCTGTTCCCGTTTACCGGGTTTGCGCAAAAAGCGGATTTCCGAATCGTGAATTTCTGCGATGTCTCCGAATCCCCGGCGGCCCTTTTCTTCTGCCCGCAGGGCGAATGGGAATCGGATGACACAGCCGGGACCGGTAGGGCCGCCGTCCAGCATGAACAGGTTATGGTCGTATACATCGGTCTCGATGGTACGGGTGCCGGTATTTTTTAAGTGGTGGATTAGTTCCATCACGGGCTTTCCCTGCACCAAACGCACGTCTTTTTCATAATGATAGGCATAGTCACCACCTACCGTATGGGTAAAATGTACGGCATCGGCATCGGTTTGCACCGTCCACTGCCCCGCATCCATGATATTATAGTAACGAAATGGAGAATAGGTCTGATCCTTGGCTTTTTGCAGTACCCCTACGCCGATTTGCGTAAAGTTCCCTCCTGCCGCAGCTTCCTCATACCCCAAGGGAGAAAAAGATTCCACGGGTCCCATAATGGCATCATTGATGCGGGGATCATACTTATCAAACCACTGTCCACTGTAGGAATGTCCCTGGTAGGTCAGCGAAGGCATGACCCCCGACCAGTCAAACCGGGTGGATCGGTAGTAGCCCTGAGCGGTGTCGGGAAGATACAATCGGGCTTGTACGAGTCCATTGGTGATTTGGGCTTCCGGGAAGGAAGGCGGTGTGGTGCCGCTTGCCAGGATACAGGCCATGGCAGCCAGCCCGGCCACTCCAAGAATGAATCGTTGTCTCATATTACAATTAGATGTGTTAAAAATAGGCATGCCCCGCACTGAGCCGAGGCATGCCTTCCGGTATTTCCGGATTTAGCCAGGATCAGTCAAGCGGTTAAGGCCGAATAATCGTGCCATCCCGGCGGCGGATCGTCCAACGACCCGCGTGGTTATTGATTGGGTATTTAGCCGCAAGTTTCTCGTCCACGTCTACCCCAAAACCGGGAGCTTCATGAACATAAAGATAACCGTTTTTCAGTTCCGGGGTTCCGGGGAACACTTCCTTGATCTTGTCGGAAAAGAAGATCGATTCCTGGATCCCGAAATTCCATATTGCCAAGTCCACATGGGCCTGCGCGGCGTGTCCTACCGGGGATACATCGCCCGGACCGTGCCAGGCCGTCTTGACATTGAAGAACTCTCCCAGACGGGCCACTTTCATGGCCGGTGTTAACCCCCCGATTTCGGACAGATGGCAACGGATGTAATCAAAATAATGATGGGCCATCGGTTCCACGAATTCATTGAGATTGTTGAACAACTCTCCCATCGCAAAGGGAACCGTCGTGCTTTCTCGCACCTGTTTGAACCACTCCATGTTCTCAGGGGATACCGGATCTTCTATGAAGTAAGGATTATACTCTTCCAGGCGGCGGCACATATTGATCATGTCCATCGGCTGCACCCGCTCGTGCATGTCATGCAAGAGGTTCACATCTTCTCCGCACTGCTGACGCACCGTCTTGAACAGTTTCGGTACCGCCTGTACGTAGGCATTCTGGTCCATGAACTCGTCAGTCTCCTTACCGAATCCTGCCGTTTTAAAATCCGGTTGCTTGGCCAGATAAAGCGATCCATATCCTCCTTGCTGAATCCGGACGTACCGGAAGCCCTGGTCCATATATTTCTGCACATTTCCGGCGACCTCCTCTGGAGTCCGCCCGTCCGCATGGGCATAGCAATCTACGGCAAAGCGGGATTTACCACCAAGCAGCTGATAGACCGGCATCCCTGCACGCTTCCCTTTAATATCCCACAGGGCCTGGTCCAGTCCGCTCAGGGCATTATTGAGTACAGGGCCGTTCCTCCAATAGGAGCTTACAAAGAATGCCTGCCACATGTCTTCAATGTTATCGGCATCCCGGCCGACGGCAAAATCAGGCATGTAGCTGTTGATCGCCGTGACCACTGCCTCGGCACGCTGGGTGAAGGTCGCACAGCCCAGACCGTACAACCCCGGTTCGGTAGTCTCTACTTTCACCAGCACCAAGTTGGCACCTGCGGGTGCTGTGCCGATCGCCTTGACACTTTTAATCTTCACCGGAGGCATGCCCTTCGCATAGGATGGGGTCTCGCGATCGGCTGCCCGGGCTGCTGCCCCGGGGACAAGGCTTCCGAAAAGCCCCGCTGCCGATCCTAATCCGAGCATCTTCACGGCATCGCGCCGGTTGAATCTGTTTGTGGATGTTGTCTGCATGGTTATAGATTCGAAAATTTAGGTGATGAATTACTGGTTTGATCCTTCATTAGAGCATATTAATATCCAGTCGTTGGCTATCTCATAGTTCGCATACACCTCACCTTCCGCCTACGCCGGTAGTTGATTCACCGTAACACAAGTATTTAGGGATGCGCTCCATAAACTACTCCTTGCCATCAACCCGTCAATAGCCCGGGTTTTGATCCCAGTCCGGATTGAGCGCCATTTCCGGAAAGGGTATCGGGGCCAGATAGCGGGTACTGAGGTCGGTTCCCGGAGCAATCGGATTTTCTTTGGGACTCCGCACTTTGACAATATCAGGCAACAACTGCAAACGTACAATGTCAAACCACCGAACCCCAAATTCCCCTGCAAACTCATAAGCCCGTTCATAGACCACCGAATCCCGGAAGGCAAGTTGACCTAACCCAGGGGTAAGCGGCGGCTCTCCCGCCCGTTTCCTCACTTGATTGATGGCATCATACGCATCCTTGTTCGGTCCCGACCCCGCCATGGCAGTAGCTTCGGCAAAATCCAGCAACACCAGGGGATACCGGATAATATCGGTCGCCTTATTGGTGCTGGGCTGGATGGTCTGGATCGCATCGTCGGTTTCTTTCACGCCATCGCCATTGAGACCGGCCCGGAATTTCTTGTAATAGGGATGCTGGGCATGCGTCTTCGGAGAATCCCAGGGTACCAGTGTAAAAGTCGTGTTGTCAGGATTTCTCAACTTCAGCGTCGTATAGAAGGTGAGATCCGTACGGGTACATTTGGGCGCATTCTTAAAGAATGTGAGCTCCGGGTAGACATCATCCCATCCGCTGGATCCATCAACAGCCACTTCATCCAAAGGCACGTTCGTGGACCCAAAGCTGCGGTTCGGCAATCCGCCACTCACGTTGTAAGATAAAGAAAAGATGGATTCCGAACTATAATTCGTGGTGAAGACCTTGTCATAGGGAGTATTCAGATTGTATACTCCTGCTTTGATGACGGTATTGGCCTCTGCGGCAGCTAGCGCGTAATGGTCGGTTTGCTTTAAGGGCCAGCCTGCCATCGTTAGGTAAACATCGGCAAGCAGCGCACTGGCTGCATAGGTGTTGGGTTTACCGGGCTCGATCTCAGTACCCAGGTAGCTTTTAGCCGTGTCCAAGTCGTTGATGATCGCCATGTAAATAGAATCCACACTGGTCCGCGGCGGCCGTTCGCTCAAATCGAGGTTTCTCAAGATCAGGGGCAGTGGTCCAAAGGTCCGGACCAGGTAGTAATAGCAAAGTCCCCGGATAAAATGAGCCTGTCCTGCGGCATTTTTTTTCAGCGCTTCATCAGAGGCCACATTCTGATAATTGGCCAGGATATTGTTGGCCTGGTAAATGGCCTGCCAGGGGCCGTTCCACTGAGCGGTCAGGCTGCCATTAGTGCTGCCACCGGCCAGCCGGTCAAAATCGCGTTGGTCCTGCTTGTTTAACCCCGGATCAGTGGTTAAGTCATCCGAACCGAAATAGGAAGTCTCTTTGCTGGTAAATCCCCAGGCGCCATCCCGTGCCAGGCGCACATACATGGCGGCCACAGAAGCGTCCAGGTCACTCTGGGTCTTGAAGTACTTCTCCGGCGTGAGTGTCGCTTTCGGATCCTCGGTCAGCTTCTGGCATCCCGCAAACGCGATCAGCACAACAGATGCCAGGAGTATGGTATATTTCGTTTGCATCGTAATTAGTTTTAATGAGCCATTGAATAAAGGATTGGTTATAGACCAAGTCTTAGACCGAACGTAAAGGATTTGGGATTGGGAATAATCCCGAATTCCTGGCCTTGCACAATGGCGTTCCCATTATTTTCTATTTCCGGATCGTAACCTTTATAAGGTGTGAGTACCCACATGTTCTGGGCACTGACATAGACCTGCAGGGTCCGGATCTTGAACCTGTCCAACAGCGGTTGCGGGATATTGTACGCCAGCGACAGGTTTTTCAACTTGACATAACTGGAGTTATATACATACCGGCTGCTGTTATTGTAGTTATGGCTGGAATTACTCCAGGCAGGATTGTTCGTTTCATGATCAGGCGACCAGAGATTCTCCGGTACGGCATCCGCTATAGTCGCGTTTTTCATGTCTCCCAGCCCACCCCATAGATAAGCCAGCGTCTGGGAGAACACCTTGCTGCCGTATTGTCCCTGAAACAAGAAACTGAGGGTCAGGTCATGCCAGGTAATGTCGTTGGCAAATCCGAAAGTAAATTTCGGTGTCGCATTGCCCAGCAGTTGATAGTCTGCCGAAGTATAGGCGTTGTCCCCGTTGACATCCTGATATTTGGCATCTCCCGGTTTCATGCCGTATTGGGCGGCCTGGTCAGCTTCATCGGATTTCCAGGTACCCAGAAAACGGTATCCGTAAAACTCGCCCAGGGGCTTGCCGGTTACCAGGATGGCATTGACTGTGTTGTTAAATCCTCCTGTGATGACGCTGTCCAGGCCACCCAGGGAAACCACCTTGTTCCGGTTGAAGGAAACATTCAGGTGCGTATTCCAGGTCACCTTGGAATTGGTAACCGGGGTGCCGCTCAGTGAGAATTCCGCCCCGTTATTGGTCAGGTTACCGATATTGGTCTGGTAGGTTCCGCCATTGTCGTAGTATGGAACTGGCTTGGAATAAAGCAAGTCTTCGATCTTGTTCCAATAGAAATCCGCGGTGAATTCCAGTCTTCCCTGTAAAAAGGCAATGTCGGCGCCGACGTCATAGGCATCCTTGGTTTCCCAGCGAAGCGTTTTGGTGACGCCCGTCTGCAGTGGCGTGGCTACACTTTGCGTTGTACCATTATAAAAATAAGAGCTTTGGGATCCCCCGGATCCGATCTGTACGATGGTAGAATAAGCACCGACGTTCTGATTACCCGTTTTCCCGTAAGACGCCCGGAACTTCAACAGCGAGATTGCCCGGGAATTCTTCAGGAAGTTTTCCTGGGTAGCATCCCATGCAATACCGACTGAAGGGAAAGAGCTCCATTTGTTGGTCAAATGAGAAGAGCCGTCCGTACGGAAGCTTGCGCTGAGATAATACTTGTGTTTATATGCGTAATTCACCCTGCCCATCCAGGACACCAGGGCATCAGCGGTATATCCGGAGTTGGTTTGCTGTGTACTGCCCAGCGACAGGTTATAGTATCCGAGTGCATAGGTGATCATATCTTTGGCCGTTCCGCTAAAGTTCATATTTCGGGCAGCAGACGCCTCATAAAGGGCCGTTGCGGTGATGGAGTGATCTCCGAATTCATGCTGATAGGTCAAAAAGTT
>Ga0164242_10000932_pt1 | contig 34668 bp, 33 predicted proteins | sample OricomgcompostMG_FD_108783 | JGI IMG/M metagenome (GOLD analysis project Ga0164242, IMG submission 108783) | Miracle-Growth compost microbial communities from Emeryville, California, USA - Original compost - Miracle growth compost (MG) ... | reverse complement strand
CTGGGGTATACATGTTCCATTGCCACAACCTGATCCATGAGGACCATATGATGATGGCTGCCTTCAACGTGTCGACGATCACGGATCTAGGCTACAATGAGACCAACTATGACGACCCAATGGACCAAACCTGGCGGCCCAAACAGGAAGACGCATCGGCCTACGAATACGACGCGGTCAAGGAGCGTATGGACTTCATGTGCAGCTACCAACCCTACGACCACGCCAACGAGGTGGACGGTTGGCTAAGCTCCTACTGGGCTACCAAGACAAGGAGCAACGGCGGTCGCCGGAGCCGCCGTCCGCCGGCGGCAATGCCAACAGACAGGTTTCAAGGCCCAGCAGAGGTCTCCGATGCGATGCCTACAAGTGCAGGGTCCGAGTCCGGTCCGATGACGTCCAGAAGCGAGGCTCCAGAGGAAACCCAAACCAAGGGGCGGGTGGAGATTCACCCAAGGGGCACGAAGGGCCAGTCCAGAAATCACAAGCTGTAGTTACCGTTGTGGTCGAAGGATATAACTATCTCAGGTTTGCCAGTACTAGGGCTGATTCATAGCAGTTCCGGGTTTCGAAAGGCTGGTCGTATGTAAATAAAAGTACGTGGGTGGATTCCCCAACATTGTTTCGAGGAGGACATACCCCTGGCAATCCAGCCAATAATCGTAATGCAAGACTGTCCAATATGGGCGCATTTCCATAAGATTCTCAGACCACAAGCGGTACTGGATGTTGTGAGAGTGTTCCCCCGTCCTTGGCTACATCTAGATAACCGGACGGAACGAAGCTGAAATGATCGAGATGCTGGGGGCTCTGGCTTCTCGAGGGCTACGTTTACTCGATCACAATATTCTTTCCTTTCCAATTGGTTCTTCGGTCTGGCGTAGTATTTCCTCAATCTTCAAAAGTCCCTGCTGGGGCTGGGACTGGCTGGCGCCGTGCCTTGCTAAGCCTCGCTGGTGCTGTGCATGATCTCGTCATTGCGTTCGCAAGGTCTGTGGAGCCGAGCTCTAGAGCTGGAACGGCTATTCTCCGTCAGGGACATAGCCGATGACGCCCCGCCGCATCTCCCACTGCTGGTCACCACGCTAGCCTTGCCCTGGAACAGTGTTATATAGCCAACATGTGGAGGTGACAAATCCCCCCTTCCCACCCTCACGTGCCAGACATCGAGTAAATATCGCGGTTCGTGATGGCGGTGGGCCAAGTCGCGATCGCTCGGTTATTCTGGCTTCCGAGCCCATAGCGTCGTGCCGTCGTTGTCAGAATTACCACCTTCAGGTTGGATTAGCCTTTCAGGAGGCATCACGAGAGCCCGCACTTGGATTCATAGGCTAGATAACCGTCGAGGAGGCGTTCAACCAAAAGTCCGACCCAGGGGCGGAAAGTGACGGCTGCAACCATCTCTGGATAAGAACTCCCGTTGTTCAAGCTTCGGCCAGTTCCTGAGAAGCCGATTAGGTTGCACCCTGGCCATCATCAGGGAGTCACCTCCGTCATTGCCACGCCCTATCCTCGGAAATTCGCGATCCGGTCGAAGGCGGCCTCGGCGTTTCTGATATGATTGCACACAACCCGTGTTGCTTCGGACCGATTTAGATTTCCTTGCCAGTTACCTGTGTACTAAGTACTCGCAAATAGTTGTGGGGAAAAAGAGTCGAACGATGGACTAAGAGCGACAATACGAGTCCAGTGTTGCTTCGGAATAGCATGTGGATGCACGGGAGAGGGGGACCTTTAGAGGGAAATCAACGGCACCTTTAACTCCGAAAGTAACACGACATTAGCTGGGTAGCTAGAGCCAAGTGTGGATAGGTACACTCGTTGCCCACGGAAACGAATCCGCCTCATAAGTTAGCTACGGGCTATAAAAAGAAGGAAAAGGGTTGGCCGTCAGCGAGTGAGACGTTACGTCGTGTTGGCTCTTCCAAGATTAGGTAATTTGATATTGGAATGGTCATGACGACATGAGCGCTCCGGAGGTGAATAGCATACAGGCCTGCCAATTGATTTGGCTTACAGGTTGAGAGGGATATCAGCCCCATTGCGCCAGGACTTGTTTTTTCTTCTTCTTCCCGCCCTTCTTACCACCTTCCACCTCGGCTGCCTCCGTCTCTCCGGCCGGGCCTGCACCTGAGTCTGCCGCTCCGCCACCCCAGGAGAAGCCCGAGTCTTTGGCTCCACCAAAATCTCTCCTCACGGCGCCTCTACCGTAGCCAAATATCGTAGTAAGCGGCTTCGGTGCAGCGGGCAGTGCGGGAAACGCATCCTCGCCACCTCGACCGGCCGGGGTTGGTCGCCGAATGTTCGCGCCTCCGCCAGTGGAAGGTGCAGGGCCGGGTCTCGGCGTAGATATGCTCGTCGCCCCCATACTTCCTATCCAGCTAGGTTGTGCAGCTCGCGTGCTAGTGGACGCACTTGGGAGCGCCGGGAATGCCGACGAGACAGGGGCGGAGGGAGCAACGGCGCGGCTAAACGCGGGTGCGCTGCTGCTAGGGGCACCGGCTGAGGGTACATTAGCCCCCAGGCCGGCGGCGCTACCGCGGCGAGTGCTGTTCTTCAGGCGGAGGACGCGAGTCGAGTGCTTCTGCTGGGCAGCGGCGTTGGCAGGGCTCTGGGCTGTAGTTGGGCTGGCGGCGGCGGCATTGGCCCACCCACTAGAAGACGTGGTCGCTCCGTGCATTCCCCCTAGGCCAGGGAGGGACGGGTAGTCCTCGTTGATTGCGCGCCAGTTTTGCCAGGCCTTCCGTAGTGCTTCAGCCTTATGCTTATCCTCGAAGAGGTCGGCGACCTCGCGTACAAGAGTGCCGAGTGCGTTGGAGGACGTCTCGGAGAAGAGGGCGAAGAATGCGTCGATGAGCTGCTCCGCGGTGACGGAGCCTCTGTTATAAGAGGAGACGTGTGAGCGGAAGGCGGCCGTTTTGGAGGCGTCTTTGCCGAGAAGGCTCGATGCTCGCTCGATCACGCCGCTGTGACGGGCGAGGCTTGCTCGTTGTTCAGGGGTCATGGAGGATAGGTCATTGACATTTAAGGTCTCCATAGCGTCGGCGATGGGCTGTGCCGCTGGTTGGTTTGTCGGTGTTTGCGAAGGCTGGTTTGGCCGTGACGGTGCCGAGGCATTTGACAGCTGGCCCCCAAACGTCCGCGTAGTGACCGACTGCGCGGAATGGATGGCCATGTGGCGCTGGTAGGCAAGCTCGTCCCGTCGTAATGCCGGTGCCGACACCACTGGTGGTTGCTCCGAGTTAGGATCGCGACCTCTCCCCCCTCGAGGTTCTCTCGAGCTTTGGCCCCCTCGCCTCTCCTGTTGGTATGTTGGGCGGTAGTCGAATGACGACATGTCCACCAACCTTGCGTCCCTGCGAACATCCTTCGACAGAGAATCGGCATGTTCGCTCAGCTGGTGTGCTTTGAGATCCATCTCCGACTCGAACACGACAAACTTCTTCTCCTGGCATTCCCGGTCCAGGCAGGGGAAGTGATCCTTCCCGAAGTGCCGTTCTAGTGCGTTGTAGTCCTGGTAATAATGTGGTTGCCTCGAGTCCCTTCGGTCGCAGATGAAACATCGCTCATGCTTATTCCGGCAGTGTTCATACAGCTTGTCGCCGTCGTAGAACCGTTCCCCGCAGAAGTCGCAAAGGGGATGTCCCTTAAAACCTGTCTGGTCGATTGCCCCGGGCCGGTCGTCTCCTCGGCGCATATGCTTCTCCAACTCTTTGTCGGCAAAGAGTTCGTGTTCGTGCGTAAATACCTTCTTGTTACGAGTGCAAAGATCGCACATCTTCTTGTGGTGGGCAGAGCGGACGTGTCGGTGTAGATCGGGCCAGCCAAGGCCGGCGAAGTCGCAGGATGCGTCGGGGCAGTTATATCGCAGCAGGAGGACTGTATCCCCGACGATGTCTTCGTTCGCATATCGAATACCGATATTGTTGTCTGTGCTTGTTATGTCGGAATTCGTGTATGATTCGAACCGCTTCGTAACGTCGTCGGTGAAGATGACGAAGGGGGCAGCGGTCTGGAAAGGGTGCGTTAGCTTGCGAGTCGGCCGAACCGGGGGCTAATTTGTCAAACTTACTCGGCAATGTGGACAGTCCTTGCTCTTATATAACGCTCTCAACCTGAGGGCGCATATATGGCAGGTGATATGGTTGCATGGCGCGATCGCGTGGTGGCTAATGGGGTTTGCGCAGATGAAGCAGACCTCGGCTTCCCCGTCGTCGCCGCTAACTTGTGATTCCATCCGGGACTTGAAATCCAGCCCTTTCGGTGCTTGCGCTGCCTGTATAGACTGGGCAGCCTCCGTTGAGGCATCGGCGGGGACACTAGTCGGGATCGCAGGGTTGCCCTGACTGTTCCCCCTTCCCCGCCCCCGTCCTCGTCCCCCTCCGCGGACTCCGTCTCCTCGGCCCCGACCACGTCCACCGGCCCGGCCTCGACCTGGGCCCCGGCCCCTGTTGCCGTCCCCTCTTGCTGCTCGTGATGTTGACAAAGGACTCGGAGCTCTGCCATCACTCGCAGGAGGTGCATCCCCGCCACTTGAGGCCATCTCGCTGATGCTCCGGGGCAGTGCGTCGGTTGGGTATTTTGAGATTAGATTACGCAGTATGATAGGATATGCCCTCTAGATCTGACAGAGAGCGACGAACACCTGAAAGATCCAACGCAGGCGGAAGAGAGGAAGCTATTCCGATGTTACGAACGATAATCGCGGGTCTGGTCTCTCAGCTTTCCAGTGGTGGGGTCCTTTTTGATATTGGAGCAGGAATTTGTCGACGGGTGCTTAAGTAATCGAACCCCAGGTGGGCCCATTAGGAGGAGCCCCACCACCCGCCACAGCGGTGTTGGCTTTTGCTTGTGTAATCCGCCCGCTCAAGGGTGAGCTTGACTCAGCAACCCGAGAATTGGCCAATAGCAGAGCTTGCCTGAGTTCGGGGGGAGTCACGCCGTGCCAGTATTCCAGCTGCAAGTTCGAGTCACTTCCATGTCTATCCGTAATTACTACTCCTCCGCTACTCCGCTCCATGGCTGTGTTACATAGGTGGATTGCCCTCGTCAGTACTATTGACAGCAGGTGAATAGCGTTAGGTACTTAACTAGGTAAACGGGCAGTCATAATGACTAAAAAGAGCTGGACGCTCCCAAGTTCAGCCTGATCTTTGACTCATTCTAAGCCGCAAAAAGCAGATGGATAGCAGCCGAGACATTTTGCTTGACGAACAAGACACTCCGTCCTCAATAGGTGCCTGCTACTTGCCAGGCCGGGGAGCAGCCCCAACGCAGTAAAAGAGCCAGAGACCGCTTTTGTATGCCTGACGAGGAGTTTGTATCAGAGGTAGTAGTTCTGAGTCTTCTGACACAAAAGTCCTGCCCGTGGCCCTATTTATTAGTAATAAGTCACATGGTCTAGATGGTTGTTGGCACAAAAAAATGCCGGAAGTGGAAGCAAGGACATTCGGAGAATTGACGGCAATTGATTGGACAAGCCGGGATGACATGATCTGTGGGGGGCAAGCGCGATCCATCCCAGCCACAAGGTTCGAGCCTCACATCGAATCGATCGACATCACGCTCCGCGCCTTCAAATCCAAAACGCTAATCATCCTTTGGGGGTCGCCAAAGAGTCTCTGACCTTACACCAGCGCTACCGTCTCTTCCGCCTTCCCAGATTACGATAGAGTCATCCCCGACGTTAAAACCAGTCGGCTGATGGTGCTGCCCCGCCTCGTACCACCACGCTCTCTCCCTCCAAGCAAGTAGCGGGTCGCGGGGAAAGCTGCTCGTCGCAGTTTTGAAGCTCCCACAAGCTCGGAGCTATGATCTAGCATCACACGCCGATCTCTAAATTCGTTGCGGCGTCCAGTCTCCCTTTATCGTGCTCCCAGGCGGGCTATCGACCAGCCTCACCATTTCACCTACTCTCCGCATTGCCGCGTCGTCTCGCGATTGCATCTACTCTGCACTCGATTAATGCGCGCCCTGCCGCTGCCCACGACATGTCTACTCCACGTATGGAATTTTGACGCCCGCTCGGCCGATATGGGGACTGTTAAACTAACGAGTCACAGTGACGACGGAAGAGGAGATCGAGTTCACCCGCCTCATCGACAACATCCTTGCCACTGCGGACCTCCAGACCGTAACTAGGAAGAAAATCCGCCAAGGGCTGGAGGCAGCGGTTGGCAAGAACCTGAGCGAGCAGAAGGTAAGCTTCATGCCCGTTAATACCCACATAGCTGCCTACTGCACCGCCTGCGTCGTCTACCTCTAAGCGAAAAATTTCCCTTGCTAAATCGCCGTGTTCAGCATGCTGTCAGGAGCCTAATCGAGGCCCGGTTCGACGCCATCAACTCCGACGATGCCCAGGCCATGCCTACCCCCCCACTCGCAACCACTGAAGTTGCCTCCCCCAAGCGCGAAGCGAACGGTCACACGCCATCCGACGATGCCGACGCTGACGCCAACTCCCCCTCCGTCGAGGACGGGGAAATCGAAGTCTCCTCTCTCCCACCGCCAAACAAGAAGCAGAAGCGTGATAGCCCAACTGAAGACGCGGACGCTAAGTTGGCGGCCCGACTCCAGGCGCAGGAGAACCGATTAGCCCAGGGTAGGACCACCCGCGGCGGCAGTGCGGGCAAACCCTCGAAGCCGGGTAAATCCAAGGGCAAGGCAGCCAAGAAGAAGGGCGAGAAGAGGGCGCGGCCAGAAGGTGGAAGCGATGCCGATGCCGCCGACTCCGATGCGCCGCCCAAGCGGAAGGCCGGAGGTGGTTTCCAGAAGCCATTCAACTTGAGCTACCCGCTAGCGGAGCTCTGCGGTGAGATGCAGGTAAGTGACGCTTTGCTATGCATAAGAGACTCTGCGAGAAGTAAACTGGCTAACTGTCGAACAGCTATCCCGCCCACAGGTTGTCAAGAAGCTCTGGGAGTACATTAAGGGCAACGAGTTGCAGGATCCCAAAGATAAGCGACAGATACGATGCGACGAGAAGATGCAAGCGGTCTTCAAGACGAGTAGGGTGGATATGTTCCAGATGAACAAACTCCTCGGCCACCAACTCTACCCCATCGACGAGGAGTAGCTGCGGTTGGCGATGTTCATACCTGCACGGAGATAGCTTTTTGGGGACTAGAGCGGATATCTATACAACCTCCTGGTAGCTCTCGTGTTGGAAGCGCCGCGCGAATTATCCCCACGGGGCCCTTCCGAGCCTATCATACTTCAAATACGGACACCCACGACAAGGCAAACGAGGAAACGACGGCGTCTGGTATATATATGGAACGGCGCGCATGGACCCGTCCCGGCGTGGAGGGCGCTGCCATTGGTAGGGCTAGGACAGTCCTATCTCGTCGATATCGCTGCAGCGAACTGATCTGACCCTATTGGCACAAATCTGGACCCTTGCCGCTGCCCGGATACAAACGGTCCGCCAGGGTTTACTGGCAGTGGATCACGAGCGAGGTTTCTACTCAAGGGTGCATATCACGTCTTTTCGGGCGGGTCGCGCATAATTCTACCCCGATGCCGAGTTTGGCGGGGAGTATTCGTTGGTATCATCTCTTCATTTTTACGGAAGCACGACAGGCGTACTGGATAGTTGCTTATTAGGTCAAGTAAGTAGATAGCTTCAAGCTCAATACCAACAAATGCCAGCAAGGTATTATCTTGTGCCTTCGCGACGCCATGCCTCAGGGTGTACCCATCTACTACTGAACAGGAGCCCCGGTACTCATTACATGTGATTCGAGGTTCCATCCATAGGCCTAGAATCCCAGAGGCCGAGAATCCCAAGTTAATGCAGTTTCACCTTTCATCTAGCCGCTGAAAATTTCAACTTAAAGTCCCTCGATAAGCATGTCTCTCCCCGCTAGGACACGGTAAATGCCTGTTCTCCCTCACTTCTACTATGACAACAGCACCCGAAGCTCTTTTTTTCTCTTCTCCTACCTGGGCAAGGAACCTTACGAAGGTGGGTACCAGTAATGAGTACAAATCTTCGAGTGCCCCTACACAATCTATAGAACGATGCCACCGGACAATAGCCCATTGGTTGACCACGTCAAACACCTGCTACCGAGTGAACATAAGATGCCCATTTGTACACCTCCAGATTACTCCAGCTTTGCCGTAGTTGATTTTGCCAAAACCTCCAATTCTGACGAGCTTCGAACATTAGTTTTTAGAATCCCCGTACTGTCAGTGTCTTCCCAAACCAAGTAATGATACAAGATCGCCACCGTGGATGATTTCCACAATTGCACACTCGTTCCGCTATTCCTAACAAGGGTTAAGAGCAGAAATAGGAGGGAGAGAAGCTGCACAATGAGGGGGGGAATCAACCACTCCCAGCGGACCTGGACGAACACCACCTGGTCAATGCTGAACCCCCGAGCCGTGATGTTATAACTCGATCGTAACTGATCCGTCATGCTTGTGGCCATATTTTCGAGCGTCCGAGACATATTGCCCGTACGGAATACATCTCCCACTCCCTGGGGCCTTGACGGGGGTGACTCCCCATCGTAAATGGTACCGTTGAAGCGATTAGAGACGAACAGTACGTTTAAGGCGCTGATATCTGCAAGCGAGGCTTTCAGGACGGGTAGCCCGCTCTGATTAAACACCAAGCTGAGGTAATTTGTTGGATCTGGGTAGTTCCATGTCACTAGTCCGAGACCAATAGGGAACGAATCCTGTTTGTCTATCGTGAAGTTGTTGCCGGACGCAGACATACTCGAGTAGCTGTGTGCCGCGAGGCTAATATCGCATTCTACTATTTCCATTTTGCTAGGTTGTAAAATCCAATTTGAATGATCGCTCGGTACTCTCAGAGCGGCGATACGGACGATGTCTGAGGTAACGAGGTCGCCGGGGGTGATGGTTCCGTCATCGCCATTGGTGACGTGGAGGAGGGAGATGGTACCGACACTGACAACAGTCTGGTACGAAGTAGCTGAATAAGTCGCGTCAAGGGTAACACCTCCTGGGGTTGTCAGGTTGGCCCCCTTCCCATAGATCCCGTCCCATGATGATGAGTTCGCTGTTTGCAGAGTGGCATCGGTTACATCCTTGCAAGAGCTAGCGAATCCGAGGGATATATATGTGCTGTTCCAATAACATCTCGACGTGCAGTTAAACACAGCCGGAGAGTCGATATCGAACAGGCCTCTGTAGATAGCCCCTTGCATCGACATATCCGCAGTTGACGCTATAAACCGACAGGTCAATACTGGCGGTAGCAGCGAGTGGGCTCTCTCGCTCTCCTCTTAACTTGACAAATCTTTGTCCCCTTAACCCGAGGATGAGCATACCTTCAATGCCAAAAGTGGCCGAGCTACTAGCAACAAGTTTTGCTCCACCATAATAGGTATGGGTCAGGCCGAACAAGGCATTGCCATCGTCACGGGCAACGTCGACGGGGGAGAATCTGATGACCTGCTGGATGAAAACATCAAGACCCAACGCAAGCACAGTTGCCACGGCACCAATGCTCGCCAGTCCCCTCGGTCTGGTAGCAAGAAGTTTCAGGGACCCGATGGGTCCACGGCTGGCTTCTTCGAAAAGATCGAGGTCTCCTAGTATACGCGTAGCCATGCTGAAGTGCAGCCACTTAGACTGGCTAATGCAAGCAGCCACTGCGAGGGCGGCCGTCGATTTGGACGCCGTAGCAAAGATGGCGACCGTTGCCGGGAGGCTAAGAAAGAACGTCCACCGAGAGAGCGGTTGATCCTTCATCTTCACCAGGATAACGGCAATGCTAACCATGCAGCCGACGCTGGCGGACATAGCTAGTATCTCCCACGACCATCCTAGTGATCGGCAGCCGAGGCTTCCGTACTGCCGACGCTTGAGCAAAGGTTGGTGGCCGTGAGGATTTGTCCCCATAATACTGAGCGATTTGCGATAGGACTGAACGAAACATCGAATTATGCGAGCAAGGTTGGCCAAGCAAGTGGCGCAACCAGAAGAATGGGATAGTGATGTTTTTAACTTGAAGATGAAGCAGTACCGGACGCTGGTCCGAAACGAGGCTCTGGAGGCGCTGGTCTGCTTCACGAGAAGGTCTCTAAATTACCGTCACACGATATGCACGCCGGGATTGCTAACGAGTGGCTCGGCAGCTAACACAAATTGGTGTTACCCAAGAGGTTCAGCTGCGAGATTCAGCTTCGTCCATATCGGCCTGGTGAGGTTACAGTTCTGTGCCGAATCACCCTTTAAGGGGACCAAGAACAGAGTTTAAATCAGATGATAAGGTCGCGGGCGAGTAATATCTAGGTTACTTACCCAGTTGTACCAATTTATGGGCCTGGAACGACTATCATTGTTGGCTTGAAAAGAGAATGCCAAGCTGTCCTAGCTGTCCTAGCTGTCCATGACGCCGGCTACATGTCGAGCGCCGGTGGCCGGCTAATGTCAAGTTCATCTAAAGATAATTCTACGTACCTAATTGCTGTATATTAGCCCGTGTCTGTTGAACCTCTATTTTGGGGTACTTCCATGTTTCAGGGCGTTTCTTTGGCATGCCGTTCGATGCGAATGACGGCAGGCAGAAATCCTATATGCATGTAATATGTCAACGTCTTTATTTTCTGCACTCCTCCAATACCCCTTGTCTTGTTCGGATACCTTAGAGGGACTAGACTCTCTTCGCCCTGAACTGCTGCTTGATGCTAGAGCAACCACCACTTCGTGCCAAACCGAGCCACTTCAAGTGTCGAGGAACCAAGGACAACGGCGTTCCTCAGCCTGGCCTCGACTACAATCCTTGCAGCGCAAAGTGACAGCTTCATTCTCCAATTTTGTGATAGTCGAGCCTACTACGATTTTCTTGCAGTAGTTGCACAGGCACTCACGTGGATGCACAGTGTCCAGCACATAGTCTTCCTTGGACCCGAACGCAGAGCGTGCTACGTCAACAAGAAATTCATGCACCTGTCTGTGCAAGGTATGCAAAGAAGCTGGCTTTCTTGAGTAGATAGTCCCTCGTCATCTCCATAAACCTGACTAGTTCAGCTCGAATGGGCTCGAAGTTGGCGGCAGGCAGAGCGTAAACTCTTTCAACTGCCTTGGTATGAAGAAGCAAGCGCCTCGTAGCAAGATTTTCGGGGGTCGTTTGACGCCAGGAGGCACATATTCCTTCTGGAATTGATAAACGTCCTTTCGCAAGTACCACCGAAGCATTATGGCAGCTTGTTCCTGTAAGGCAGCAGGTCGAAAAGGGTTGCAAGCTCAAACAAGTCGGTGTAGGTAGAAAACGACATCGTCGTATCCTCAAACAGGTTGGCAACTTCGCAAGGAATTAGATGCAATTTGGGAGTTAGTGAGATAGCTCTCGCAATTCCATGCCCCGGGATCTTGCAGTCGTGACAACTCACGTGCTCCAGCATAGAGGTATGTGACCAACCAGCTAATCTTGGCTGGGTCCTGGTCGTACAGCATGATGATGCCTGTCTCGTTTCCTAAGAAGAGATAAAGGTCAGACTCAAATGGTAGGCTAAGCAAAGAACCCCAAAAAGGGTCGTTTAGGGGCCTAAGGGAAGGGGACGTTGGCGAAAGGAAAATCGAACCTTAAAAGGGTCTTTCAGGGCCTTTTCAAACAGTGTGGACCTCTGCAAATGATGTTTTGATGTAGTTTCCACGTCCGATTCCCACATTGGACAGGAACGTCAGAAATCTTTGCAGACCGGAGGAGGCTGGTGGAAACTTGGTGGTTAGCACATCAATGAACCCCTATCAGCACCTAGATTTCACCCGAGGTTCTCGTCACGCAGGAAGTGGTCGCCGGGCAAAATGTCAATTAATAGAGGCTTGCCGAATTTAGTGCCATGGCCTAGTGGGTACGCTATGGCGTATGAAGGGAGAACCCTGAATTTGTCTAACGAGGGTGTTGTCCGTATTTTCTTGGAGGAGGAGGAGGCGGTGGTTCTGCTAAATCGGAGTGGTGACCCGAGCCCAGGAAACGGTCTTTTTAAGACCGCTTTCTCAGTTAGGATTCATTTTTTGCTCAGTTCCTTTGTGGCCCACCCTCCAACTACCTTTTACTCTCCGTTTTCTTCCCCCCGTTTCCTCCCCCTTTTCCTCGCCCTTTTTCTCACACCCTTGTGCCCCAGTCACATTCTCCAAGCCCCTCGACACCCCCAAGTCAATGTTTTGATGTGGCACTAGCTCTTGATGAATGGCTAAACAAGCTCTGCTGAACGTAGAAGTTTGCTCCTCCTATTGGGTATATTAAACTGATCATCGGGGGCCTCTCGAGGTTGTTGACATGGTAAAGGTCGGTCGGTACCTTGGTACTTTGCTTCCAGTCGAAGTGTGGCTCAACTTCCTCGTTCTAGGCAGTGGGGACTCAATTTCAACCAATCAACGCTTTGTAATTATTGCGATGACGTCGGCACCCACCCTCCCTGCCGCCACACTTTCTAATATCTTGGTGACCAGCAAACCGGTTGGGATAAGAACGCCGCTTTCCCCATCCCTCGCCTTCATCCAACGATAATACATTTGTAGGAATTTTTAGTTATAAACTGTTCAACTAGTCCCGGTTAGTACACGTCCTGGTCGGCTTCATCTAAATTCATACAATGTAGCGAAGTCGCTGACGGTGGGAATCATAGAATCAAACCCAAAAACGGGGGATTAACAGAGATACAATGGAGTGGGCTAGGGACCAGTATAACAGACAATACGAGAGATGGGTCCCTTGGCTTGAGGACATCTACCTCCGATACTTCACCAGGGACAACAAAGCCAGCTACACTGCTAAAGGTAGGCCGAAGCTCTTTAAATCGCGACCCATCAGAATTTCTAATGATCTACACCGTAGATAACCTCGATAAGACCAAAGTAACCGGGGTCGAGCAAGTCGACACCGTCCAAGACGGCGTGAATAACTTCGCGGCAGGGCAGCTCGGCCAAGGTGGTCTGGCACAACCGATTGGTGATATGGCATCGAACCAAGGAGTCAACAGACTCGAACGACAGGGCAAGGATGACGGCGGCGGATATATCCCTGACGCGGCTGGTCCGGTGGCACAAGGTGGCAACGCCATTATTGGCGGAGCTGTAGCGGGCGGGAAGACGGCGGCTGGGACTGCGCAGAGCGGCCTGGAGAGCGTTGGGGGCCTGCTTGGCTCCGGTGGGAGTAAAAAGGGGACGTAATTTGCACAGTCTATGGGGAAAGTGATATACGATAGTTCAGGGGATTCTGTACTTTGACTTTCATTTATTTTTGTTGGAATGTGGACTAGTCAGAAGCCACCGATACCTTTAGTGTGTGCAAGATATCGTCAAATCTAGCCTCCAACTACGCAGGAGACATTTAGGGATAAGAAATATTTTGAAAAGGTTTAGCTGTGGAGGATAAAGAGAGTGACCGGAGGGGAAGATAATGCGAACTCTGTCAACTTGGCAGCCAGGGCTATGTCAAAGTGTAAGCGCGCCGAAACTCTTAATAAATGTAAAGAGTCATAGCGCTGGCGGTAGGGTTCATAGTTCAACCATTTATAGTTTCGAACCGATGAAGCAGTATCATGTACGGCGGTGACTGCTGTATCGTACTCTGACGTTATCTCGGTATCGTTGACAAGAACGCCTTAGCATGTCAAGGGCACGCGAGGCCATTGTTGAATTCCTTGGCGCCTGACTGACGAACGTAAGTATTGAGTTGACCAGGCTGACGGTCTCGGCGCGCGGCTTGTTCATCTCAACCAGCCAGAAAACAGGTTACATATTTGGCGAAGCGATGGAAGGGAAGGCCTTGCCGCTGACTGCCTTGGAGGAAGAAGCCGCCGTCGACGACGAGGTCCTTGAAGATGATGGTCTTGCGGCTGTTCCAGTCGGGGATCTTGTTCAGAATTGTGTTGATCTGGATATTCTCGTTTCAGTATATGCAGGACTCTTTGTTAGGTTGTGGCAGACCCAAGGAATCGACGAAACGGTCGGCGATGAGGCCTAGTTCCCGGCGGAATTGCACCGTAGCCGCGATGTCGACACCCCAGTCAATATCTACCTTTTCGCCTGCAGTATATCTGCGTAGAATCGAGCACCGGGCGACCTTCTAGCTCTTGACCCGATCTCCTGGACGAGTCTGGAGGAACGTCCGATCCATCTCCAAGATGCGATGTTGGCGCATGTACTCGAGCATGCGGGTTGGATCCTGAAACTTGCCAACATTTACCGGTAAGCGACAGCTCTAGGTGCTTCGTAGGTCATGGCAGGCGGCTGGCATGCGATTCAAAGGTAAGTTCATGTTGCCAAAGCTGTAAATTCTAGTCCGTGCCGTGTGAATGGTGCCGTTAGTCCCTTTAGTTTCCAACACCACGGATACCTGGGCGGAACAGGGTCTAGTCTTCAGTCTTTGGCCGGCCCTGGTATTGCGAGGAATGCCAAAAAGAGCATTCGCCAGTTTCTCTCTGCCACTAGCGGTGGAAATCGCTCTGTTGGAGACCATACTTGGCGGGCATGCGATAATATAGAATTGCGGCTTTATATGTTGCTGTGGATCAAATTCGGTGAGTCTGTCACGAAAAATACTGCGTCCTGACCGTCGTCCAGTCTGGACATGGCAAACGCCCCAACCCGATCCAGTTGGCGGGAGGCAAGTGTGGTGTTCACCGCTGAAATCAGGCACAACGGAAGGAAGCGCCAGAACAATTGTTTCCCCACTCCTGAGCTAGGTACCTTCCTACCTAGGCAAAAGTACCTTCCCGGAATAGTTGCCCTAAAAGCTTGGACCCCCTAGCGGGCAGCGTTTGCGCATAGGCGCTGCATAGCTCGTTATCGTCGTATCTCTTGGAGCCTCAATTCATCTCTACCGTCGATTGAAATGCTTCCCCGTATCAGCACAACTTCCTAAATTACAATTACGGATTGGCCTCGCTCGCAACGGCCAAATCTTACGCGCCATGTTGCTCTCCGTCGCGCTGCTTTTGAGCACCTCGCAGCTTGGCCTCGGTTCATCATTTGGCGACGCGCAAGCAGTCCTAGGCCTAACCCCGCAGGTTCAAGATGCCCCTACAAGTCACGTCGTTGACGAGGCGATTCTTGCCGTCCTGAAGATGCACCCAGACCCGGTTGATGCTCTTCTTTCCCTTCAGCCCGACCTGGCAGCTGAGCTCGCCCTGCCGCGCCTCTTGCACATTGTCGGGGAAAGGGAGCCGGAATGGCTGACAGAGGGAGACAAGCTGCGCCTCCGCAGGCATGGAAAGAAGTTCGTGGACATCACGGAGCATCACGATTTCTATGCCCAGCAGGCAGAAACTGCGTTGGCCGGTAAAGCTAGTAAGCTAGCATCCCAAACACCGCCGAGGTTCTCGCTTGGTGTTCACTCTTTTTTGCAGACCTACCCGAGTTTACGCATCAGCGCCTCGTTAAGCCCCTCTTCCCCCATATCTCGACACAGAGAATGCACAATGTCCTGAAACACATGACGGGATACTATAACCGCTTATATAACGGCGTTCACGGAGAAATGAGCTCCGAGTGGCTCCACGACCACATTGCCAAGGTAGGCAGCCTTCATATGCCACTAAGCAACGAGACCGTTTCCTGACTGGACCGGGTCGCAGATCATCGACGATTCCCCGTTCGGCACCCACATCTCGCTCGAGTATTTCACCCACTCATTTGCTCAGTCCTCCATTATCGCCCGCTTCGAGCCCAAGGTCCGCAATTTCTCCCTGCCCCTAACCATCCTTGGCGCGCACCAGGACTCAGCGAACTACCTTTTCCCCCTACTCCCCGCGCCCGGTGCCGACGACGATTGCTCCGGCACCGTCAGCATCTTAGAGGCGTTCCGCGTCCTAGCTGAGAGCGGATACATGCCCAAGGATGGTCCCGTCGAGTTCCACTGGTATGCAGCTGAAGAGGCCGGGCTGCTGGGTAGCCAGGATATCGCGAGGTATAAGAAGGAACAAGGGGCAAATATTGGCGCAATGATGGAGTTTGTGAGTCGTCTCGTCTGAAGCGAGGTAGTAGATGGACGATCTTCCAATGGCACTAACAGCATAAAAAGGACATGACAGCTTTTATCGCCCGCGACGCAACCGAAACCATCAGTTTCGTCTCCACACAGGCCGACGCTGCACTCACTAATTGGACACTGGAGCTGAGCAAAGAATACATCCCGCTCCCCGCGAAGATATACGAGCTCTCACCGTAGGCCAACAATCCTCCATACCTAGGTACCTATATATGGAGGCGAGCTAACAAGACCAGGCAAGCCGGCTCGGACTATATGTCTTACACTAAACTCAACTACCCGGCTGCCTTTGCCACGGAAGGCGACCCCACCCATGGCGGCTTCCCGGGCGACATGGACCCATATGTTCATGGTGTAAACGATACAATGGATGTCGACGATGATTCTGGCTACTTCTCTATCGACGTAGGCCCATTCTTATTCTTCTACTATGACATGACAGTTACTGATACTCTGTAGCACATGGCGAGGTTCTCAGAGCTCGCGATTGCTTTTGTTGTCGAGCAGAGTGGATGGGATAACACTTGGCGGTGAGGGACTTGGTTGAGTTTAGCTTGGAAGCCCCGTTTCAAGACCAAAACGGCGCTCGGTGTGTGCGTGAGTGGCATGATTTTTTTTAATTACACGCTCCAATTCTAGGGTGCCCCCAACTAATCAACCCAGCTTCTTTACGCTTGACAGACTTCAGGATCGATGCATCGTTTTGTTATTGTTGTTGTAGTGGTCGTGGGCGCAGCCCGCTCACACAAACACGCCTGTTGATTACCTTCAGTATCGGGGCGTCATCCACCCGCCCCTCTACCTCTATATCTCAGTAGAAAACCCCCGTCTAGAGTTGGGAATTAACATCAATTTCCCCTTATACCCCAGCCTAGAAAAACTAGAGGTGGTAAGGCGCCTTATTGTTCACTCGTCGGCTACGGTTTAACCAGCGATACTGTGCGTTCGCCACAACGGAGGCCACAACCGCGAATGAAGCAAGCCCAACGATGACAGTCCAACCGGTCCGGTACAATGGGCCATCCTCCTGCTGGAACAGCTGCGATCCAATGATCCCAGATGCATTGGCCGCCATGATGAAGACGGCCATAGTAATAGATCTCTCGCCGGCCGACCGCGCATTCAACGCCAACCACGACCCGTTCACCGGATCTACGTATTATTTATTAGCAAGGAATTGAGGGGAGTGGGGAAATGCATGTGTAGCTTACGCCAGGCTGCTGCGAAGGCAACTGTCATAGTCAAAAGCGCAAATCTCTTGTTTGCATTGTCGGACTCGATTAGGAGGCGATCCCCGAGCTGACTAGCGGTTAATCCATTTTCCCTAGCGTCACCGTGTAGGCCAGGAATGACTGATAAACTCACAATAAAACCCCAGTAAATGAGGAGCCCAAGGGCCACTAACGGGCCACGAAGTCGGGTTTTATCGCTGCACGCAAGGGAATAAAATCAGATAGGTGCCTCTTCGATAGACTCCCGGTGAACTTACGCCAAATAGCCCCAGGTCAAGTTCGTTACGAGCAAGATCCAAGCCCCGATAGATGACATGGCGTTTGATTGCAGCCTCCCGAAGCCGAACGAGGCTACCAATGTTGGGGCGTAAGACATCATGGTTGACATGGGCGCGAGAGCACTAATTGTTAACAGAATGTGAGGAATCAGCCTCCAATTGGTCAACTATGACACTGTCAGTTCATGTAACGAATTTCTTTGGAACCTAGCCGGGATAGAGGCTGAGTTACCGCTTGCTTCAGCTCTGCCCAGCTAACATGAGATTGCGCATGACGTTTCGAAGGGTCGTCAATCAAAACACGTTGGGTTAAGATGTATGACTCGCGTTCACTGAAGTACCTGACTCCAAGGAGTGATACTGGGTTGCTTGTCTGTTGCGGGAAGAGCGCCAGGAAGAGGAATCCTACGACCACTGTGAATATGCCTTCGATCTAAGATTGTATTAGACCTCATAGGACTCCCTCAGAATACAGACGAGTGATGGTGGGCTTACAAGGAACAACCACTGCCAACCTCCCAGGCCGCAGATGCCGCGCATGTGCAATCTGAATCTTATTAGCCCAAGGAGAAAGTAGATTGAGAGTGGGTGGGTGCTCACATTCCATAGGCAATCAGTCCTGTTGTAGCTCCTGCGGAGAGGTTGCCGATGAAGAACCAAGAAAATCGTTTGCTGGTTTCGTCTCTCTTATACCACCGTGTAATGGTAAATAGACTAGCCGGGATGAATCCAGCTTCAGCCAACCTGAACACCGGTGTTAGCTCTTTTATACTATCCAATTTGTGCCGTGGTTCGAGGTTTCTCACCCAAGGAGTAACCGGGTTGCCAAGAAAGGCCCGAGCCCCTTCTGGAACGCTTGGAATGTTGCTATTAGACCCCTATTGCCATTTTAGTAACCCGAATTGCCCTTCAAAGTCCCGAGACTCTCACCATGCAACAATCTGGAATCCAATCCATATGGAGGGCCCGACTCGATATAGAACTAGGTTACTCGGGATCTGATATTTTTAGATTAGTGGTGGGTGGTGATGAGCTCTGCTGAGCGTGTCGCGAACCTCAAGCAAGACAATGCCTAGAGAAAGTAGTTGTTGCCCAATGTTGAACTGATTTTGAGTGATGCCAACATCCGCAAAAAAGAAGTCCGTTATGGCATTTCCACTACGCGATAGACGTCAGCAACTTGTCTCAAGTCTGCGGCCAACAATACGACTTACATATTTCCCCTGTCCATCTGAAGGGCGAAGAAGCTAACCATTAGGAGAGGCATGACTAAGAAATCAATCTTCCGAACCAACGCCCTTTCCTCTGCTTCAGTCCAATCTGCTTCAGTGGCTTCCCCATCGCTTGCACTGACTTGGCTCCCCTCGACAACTTCGGCATGCTTTTCACCCGCCAGGAATTCGCCGCGTGGTAGAGCCATGGGTTCGGATTTGTAGTTAGAACCTGTCACTCGCCAGGGGGCATACGAGAACGTCCGCACCGGGGAGGCTTTATAGATGGACCATTGGTAGCAAAGGAGGGGCCTTTCCGGGCCCTGCCCTAAGCTAATAACCCCCACACACGTCGTTTATGACCAAAACTAGAGGCTAGGGAGCTGGTGCCATTTTAACGCCGGTGTCAACTTGCGTGCTTGATATGTGCCTCCTGGGGTTGACTGATCCGGACGGAATACGAGCTAGTCCCTTGTTGGCGTTGGTGCCATGCGTTCCATGCGTCACGTCATCTTCAGCAGATATATATCTCCTAAAACCGTCTACGCAACTGCAGGGCGGAATTACGAATCAGGTGCTGTCAAACTAGTAAAAGATAATAGTAAAAGGGAAGTGAACAGATGGAATCACCAAACGGTCCCTCGCCCATGTAGCTCCACGTGGGAACTGCCGAGTCCAAATCGGGTCCGTGAACCGGAGGTCACCACGATATCCGGATTGCAGGCTAGTACTTTCAACCGGGTAGCCTTCAGCCGCACCTTTTCCTAGTTGGGGACAAATGGTTGGGCACAAAATAGGATGAGTGGTGGTTATCAACTAACCAGAGCGGGGGTCAGAGAGTTGCCTCATTCTGGATCTTCGTGACGCAATCGAGATGCATTCTCCTTTGCGCGCCGATAATTGTCACACATGTGGCAGGAGAATTGGTACTAACATGGAGTTAGGAAACATGTCCGATATCCGGGTCAGGAGTCGAATGGCCAGTTAAAATGAATAGGTCTGGTATGGTCTGGATCCTTCCATGTTGAGAGCGTTCATTTGTCCCCCCGCGAAACAAATTTCTAGCTGAATTTTGATGCTTCGCAACACCGTTAAATTTACCGGCAATCCCCTAGCACGTACAAGCAATTGCGCTAGCCCATGGGCTCAGTGTCTGTTATCTGCATACCTAGTTTTGCATGTTTTGGCCCCTTCTCGACGGATATCAGATTGTGGTACCCAGCTTCGCGTCGTCATTGCTCGTGTGCTCGCCTCTGCTGTCGGCCCACGGAGTCATTTGGAAGAGCGCCGCTATTGTTAGAAGTTTTCGAACTAATTGGCGAATCCAGCCAATCTAATGGGCCTAAAAGGCGCCAACCGTACCGCAGAAGGCAGTGCAACACGTATGGTTTGTATGTTGGTCTTGATGTCCGAACAGGTAGGTTGGTGGTAGACTATATTAGTAAAGCAAGTGAGCCGTCAGGCAATGAGGGTTGAGGGTTGCGCGTACCGTCGCCATTAATCGAGGGAAAAGGCGACTACCAAGTGGAGCTCAACCTCAGAATGACAAATCTTTGATGTTGAGTACTGATTCTTGTTGCCTCTTTCGTGGGAAGGGTAGGTTTGGATAGGCTGTGTTATCGTGGCGCAGCTAATACTGGGTTCACCAAAGTAAACTAAGTGGTTGATCGGAGCTAAACACCGGGGCTTCCGGGTTGTAACGGGCTGAGTTGTTGATGGCTTCAGGCACATGGTCAGCCTACCTATCAAGCTAATGTAATTGGAATTTAATTGCCAGTAAGCTGGGCTTACGCGTTTGCATCACAAAACGGTTGCGGAGAGGGCAGCTGGCTGACACTCGATCACACCGGGCTCGTCGGGAGAAGCGATGCTTGCGAGGCGACGCTTCTCCGAGATTCGAGTATATAAACCACCGACTCCGTTGCCTGCTATGGAATCTCCAGACAAGCGATTCGAATCTCCACCTCACCTACATTGACCATAATACCTTGCACTCTATACAACATGGCCGCCAACCTTATCGCCGCCTTCTTGCTGTTTCAATGCATTTCAGCTTCGAGCATCCCATCCTCCAAACGAGCCCACGGAAACTGCAAGTCATTGGATATCCCTGTGTTTGCGACCTCAGATAGTGGCATCTACGACGTTCCTAGGGTGGATAATGACATCGATACGATAGCCTGGGCGATCTATTCCGATACTTGGTCCACTCTTGTAGGCCCAAACGTGTTGATTAAGAACACTACGACTTCCGGCACCTTCAACATCCATGCGCAACTGTGCATTCCCAAATCGCGCGAGATGGGAAAGGATGTCCTACAGATTGCCACCCACGGAGTGCACTACGACTCAAGATACTGGGATTCCGAACTCCACCGGGAGAACCAATCCTATGTTGAAGCAGCACTCAAGGCAGGATACGCCATCTTCACCTATGATCGTCTGGGAGTTGGCCGATCAGATCATCCTGACGCGTACAACGTAGTTCAATCACCTCTAGAACTAGAGATACTTCGACAGTTGACCTTGATGGCCCGAAATGGCACCTTGTACAACTTCGCGAGGAACGCAAAGCCATCCAATACAGCATTTAACAAGTTGACGAAACCGAGCAAGGTAGTTCACGTCGGTCATAGTTTCGGATCTGTCCTTACCACTGCTTTCATTTCCAAGTACGGTCCTCTGACCGATGGAGCAATCATCACCGGCTATATTGACAACCCACATCTTGGAAACGCTGGGATGGCGTCGTTCAACGCTAGATACGCCGCCACGAGCTCTCCTCCTTTCCATCGACCGAGTGGCTACGTTGTGTGTCAAAAGACCGGTATCCAGACCATCTTCTTCGCCGGCAATCCTGATACCGCATTTACCCAAGAAATGCTCGACTATGGCGATGCCATCAAGCAGCCAGTGCCCATTGGAGAGTTTGCCTCTGCCTATCACATCAGGGGCCTCGACGCTTCTTCTTTCAATGCGCCGGTACAATTTATGTTGCCTGAGTTCGACTTTTACATTTGCGGTGGCGATTGTAGGGGGGTTCCCAACATGGACGAGTTGGAAAAGACTTACCATAATGCCACTGCTATCGAAGTCGCCATCCAGCCGAATACCGGCCATGCTCTGCCCCTCCATAACAATGCCACCGCCGGCTTCCAGGTGACATTCGACTTCCTGGCCAGAAATGGGCTTTAGTTTATTCAGATCTCCTGTCCTGATCGGGGCGACTTCACTAGGATTCTCTATCCTGGCCTTTTGATCACTCGCGTTATTATCACTGCCTGTATTTTCACTCCCGGCTTTCTAGTCGCTTGCCTCACTGTCTCTAGCTGTGTTGTCGTTTGCTGCTCAGTTGCCTCTCATCTCATGTTTGCGATGATTAGTAGTATTTGAGCGGGTCATACGTAATTAGATTACTACCAAGTTAGTTGCTATCGAATTCATAATCTTGGGCCTGTCTACGAGTAAGCCTAACATTATAATGCCAATAGTGCTAGTGCTAGTGCTGGGTCTGATGAACCCAGAGGGAATCACATGCGGCTGGACGAGGTAGTCATCCGCCGCCTATCACAATGTTGGGCAGAGGTGGGTGTCACCGGGAGAACGATGGATCAACAGGTCAAGTTGCCGACTTTTCAAATCCTGTATAGCAAGAACTGAAGAGTTGTCTCATCTCTTACCGCTTTGTTGGTAAACGCAACTTATGACCCGGACATCCGGTGTGGCCCGCTACTACATAACGCCGAACTAGTTGTTGAAATAGACCTTTGTATAGAACTACCAGCCCCAACTTTATATATTACTGTATCGGCTCCCTTAGCTGTCTAATTACCGTTTATTCCGGAACCCGGCACAACCGCCCGTTCTGTGTTGGGTAGTAATCAATCTGGCCCGTGATGTACCAGTCCTCGGAACCAACGGCCGTCGGCGCATACAGGATGCCATGCGGGTCATACTGCTGCTTCAAGGCGTAGAGACGGGCGTAATTAGAACCGTAGAATGACTGCTGGAAGTTTGGTTCGTTGATGTCCGCCTCGTTCATGTACGCCCCCGCCCCTGGGCTGGCGTCACGCCACGACCCCAGTCGCTGCGTGAGGACCTCGCTAGCAGCTGCGATGTCGGCGGGGCTCGCCTCGGGTCCCCACGACGCTCCTACCATGATGTGAGCGAGGGTCTCCCGCCAGGCGGGGTTGACGGCGTTGTCTTGGTTGGCGGTTGGGTTGGAGGCCGCCTTGAGATTGTACCCCAGCACGAAGCCGGCTGCGATGGCTGCGTCGCGGATTGCGGCGGACTGCACAGCCAGAGCCGCTGGGTCTTCCCAGTTCGAACGGGGGAAAAGGCGCGAACCCGTATGGAAGGCCCAGGTGCCGACCACTTCGGTGGGCGCCGGGAAGGTCAAGTTGAAGGCGTTGAGCAAGCCGTCGTACTCGGTGTAGACAGCGTCATCGACGGTAATACCGAGAGCCGCGAGACTGGCAAACAAAGGGTCATTCAGCTGTTGCAACTGCGCCTTGTTCATGTTGTTTGCCCAGTGCGGCGCCATGCTGAAGCCGCAGGTTGTCGCGTCGCTGCATCCGATGGACCAGTAGCGGTATTGGCCGGCGTCTGCGTGTTCGGGGAACGTGGCCCATACGGCGTCCATGCCAGCCCAGAAGGTATCGCTACTTATATTACCATTAGTGCCGAAGCTGTAGGTTAAGGTCGTGACTGGCTGCTTTGGGTACGCGCGGATGACGAGCGAGGTGACGACGCCAAAGGTGCCGCCTCCTCCTCCGCGGAGCGCCCAGAATAAGTCCGGGTTGGAGTCCTCCGAGGCCGACACGAAGCGCCCGTCGGGAAGCACGACCTCCATCGAGAGGACTTGGTCAGCACCCATCCCGTACAAAGATGCTAGCGGCGAGTGGCCCCCTCCAGCAATGTAGCCGCCGCCTAAGCCGACAGTCTAGATAAAAGCATAACTTAGCATAGGGATACGAGCCAATAACCTGTGCAGGCATAGTTGACTTACTCTTGCAATACCGGCAACAACAACCAAATCTAACGCATCAGCGGCCTCGTACACCTTCATGGTGCCAACGCCGGCACCGATCTTGAAGGCGGGGCCGGTGTATGAGCCAGAGGTGAAGGTCGCTCCCAAATACTGAATTGTGTCGAGGAAGTTGGTCCAGATGGAGATAGAGCCGGCACCGACCGATTTGGCGTTGAAGTCATGGCCCTTGTTCTTGACGGTGACGCGCAAGTTGAGATGGCGGGCGAAATTGAAAACCAACTGGATCTGCGCTACGTTGGTCACTTTAACCACGTATGACGGGAGTCCACCAAGAGTACAGGTAGCACCGGTGCGGCCCAGCGTTGGCGGCATGCAAGAGACCCCCTCGTATAAAGGCCAGTCAATACCGGTGGGCTGGGATGATCTATGGTGGAGATGTTGGCAAAACGGCGCGTACAACTTGTCCGGCAGGCACCATCCAGAGGAATAAGAAGAAGAAAGGCAGAAGAAGCAAGGTTGTTGGGAGACTTTACTTACTGGAACGGTGGAAGCGACCATTTGTCAGTGATCTCCGAACACTTTGCGGAGTCATACTGAGGCCAGTCACTAAAGCACGGAGCGGCGACCGGAACGGCCTTGATTAAGGCACCGCCAAGCAGGATCTCCAAAACTAGCCACTCAATCTTAGACGGCCAGCCAGCGAGGCCTGGGAAGGCCTTGCAGGGCCCGCAGCTAATATTGGTGGAGCCCGTACGGGCGCCAACCGAACGCTTCCGGGGGACGGTGCCCACGGTCGGTTCGCCGAAGCTGAAGAGGGATGCGTCGGTCAAGTTCAACGCCGTCAGGTTGGCGATCACGTCGTCAGTGAGCTGCGCTGCCTCGAATTGAAAGTAGTTGACACCAGAGGCGGCGGAGTCGACTGGCACATCAACCACGGCTGGCGCGACATTGAGATTGGTGGCGGCTGCGAAAGGGGTGGTCAGCTGCAACTCGGTGAAAGCAAACATGGTTGTTAGGCAGGGGCTTCAGTGTGTTTCGGCTTCAATCCATCCGCATTACTGGGCAAGACCACTAGGTGGGAGTGTGTGGGAGATGGTTGGCTTGCACGTACGAACAGTGTCGCCGCCATCCTGGATAGTCTGCGACAACCCGACGTCGGGACACGCCAGAGCTGCGAGAAACAGGGCCCTGGCGACGCGGGTGAGAATTGGCGCGGAGGAATGCATGCTGGGATTTGCGTGAGGTGTGGCTGCTAGAGACAGAAGATGCGCCCAGAAGGAGGATGCGCCAGACGGAGATCGACAAGACACGGCTGGATGGGCTGAACGGGCGGGAGGAACAACCAAGAAACGTCCAGGCAATCAGCGTCCGACGTCTTTATCATTGAAACTGACACCCATGGCTCGGCAGCTCCTGTAATTTAGAGTACCACCTGGCTGGTATGATGTTGTATCTGTCGCCTGTATCAGGCTTAACAGGGCCGTACTATCGGCAACCGGAGAGCAGAGATTGGGCCCATTGGGGTGCTACTGTCGGAAGCCACTAGTGTACCAGTTTTGAAGTCCGGACTTTGGTTTGCACCGGGGGTATGTAAAAAGCTTAGCTGGGCGAAAGGTCGGGATACACGTTACTTCCTGCAGTCCACAGCGTGAATCGAAAGTACACTGGACCGCTCCTTGTCGAGATGCATATTACCGGGGGAGCGGGAGGTGGGGCCGACTCTCGGACCGCCATGAGATGCAGAGAGAAATGAGACTATTTTAATCAACCCGGCCGGTTGCGAGTCCGGGAGCATCTCGCTGAGGTATCCCCGCGGGTATCCTTGCAGTTGCGTGCGTCTAGCCCCGTGGGGAAATCGGGTCAAACCAGACCAGTTTGTTCATTCGAGGGGAAGCAATGCTCTTGTTCCGCGGAGTCGACATGCTGGTAATCCGGGCTGGGACTAATGATTGCACGTCCCTTGGCCCCGTCTTCTCCAACTGCGATGCATCAACCAATAGTTGAGTATGATGGTACCGAATGGCTCTGTTTCCTGTACGGCACGGGCCGCGCAGGATATATTTCCGGATACAACTGTGAGGTGAGGTGAGATGTTGAGGGGTATCAACGCGCCAACGCCGGGAGTGCGGTGTTTTCAATGATCACGAGAGAAGGTACGGATATATGAAGGTATATATAGTCGTACGTATGTATGTCATCGTGTTACGGAGTACACGTCGTGCACTTGCACCCTTAAAACAGCCCAGTCTTCGATGTCCCAAGCATTTCCCGGCTACCGGGACTCGCTGTTTGGTGATCAGGATCGATCCATTCTGTCGCAAATCAAATCCCTGCTTGCCCGGTGAATAATATTGGATTTCGTGCATAATGGTGCCAGCACCCCAGTCGCACTGGACCAGAGTGTGGCTGGTTGAACCTCTCTACCAGACTAGATGTGTCCCTGGTCTCCTGCAGCATCTGACTGGTCCCCTGCAGCATCTGACATGGGACAAGCCAAGCAAATCCTTCTGGAAATCGTCGAGGGCAAGTCAAGCCAACGCCACGCATTATCACATTCCCAAATGGTTCACGGCGTCGTCCATGGTCCAACATGGCTGGCATCTAAGAAAGGCACGCATTTGTGTGGCTTTCAACCGACTACCACCGATGTTTCCATCCCCTTCTTCTGCTATGTCCTCGGTTTAAGAAACGATCTCGCCCTCCAGTGGCTGCGCTGGGCACATCATCCTCGCTGTTTGATGGCCCTGACCTTTTTAACATCTACATCACCCAAAGGTTGAACCGCCAGATCATCCGATCATCCGGTACCATTACACGTACGAGACGTGACGAGCCCGAATGCCTGCACAACCTACTAGCTGGCTCCAGAACCTGGGCATCGCCATCGAGGTTGTCTGCCCAGCTCTAGCCTTGATCTTCACAACTCTCCGGATCTACATCAGGTCAAAGTCTAAAAACTTAGGATGGGGTAGGTAAAGCCTTATGCTTTGGAGAGGCGCTGCCGATCTCACCTGGCTACATCTCTCGCTTGACAACGACACCGCTGACCCACGTCGATCTTAGATGATGCGTTCCTTATCCTTGCCATGGCGCTGAGCCTGGCGATGGCCGTTGGTTCTATTATCGGTATGGTCCTGAGGTCGACGCTCTGGCGAGTGGGGCAACTGCGGACTCAGACTTACCAAGTATTTTAACACATTTAGTCATGAAGCTCGCGTACATTGGCATTCATATTTGGGACGTGCCAAAGGATGCCGATTTTGCCGCTGGTCTGTTGTGGATTTACATCGTGGGTGCAGTCTACAACCCGATTCTAGCCCTGGTCAAACAGTCGGTCTTGACTTTGTTGCTGCGACTTGCCGGCACCAAGCCTGCGGTTCGGATGGCCGTATGGATTACGGCCATCTTTAACGCCGCCGAGATGGTGGCCGTCTTTCTTGCCGTCATTTTCCAGTGCACCCCAATCGAGGCCTTCTGGAAGCCCCAGTTGCTAACGGAAGGCGGTCACTGCATAGAGGCCGTCCCATTCGGCCTTGCAACAGGCTGCCTGACGATCTTGACGGACTTGGCTACATTGGCCCTGCCCATCTACATCTTTTTCGACTTAAAGATAAAGAAGCGGACCAAGATCGCGCTAATATTCGTGTTTCTCCTCGGCTTTCTGTAAGTACCACATTCCCAGCCATGTCTCAGCCTCTATGGTTGGCTAGTTGATTGGGGCTAATAAACCCACCCGTGTGCGACAGTGTCACCATCGTCAGTGTCATTCGCCTCTACTACTTCCAACAACACCTCACCGACACCACAGATCCCGACCCAACGTTCAACCTCGGTTTCTGTGTCAGTACCATCGAGTGCAACCTCGGCATCATCACGGCCTGCGGGCCTGCTATGTGGCCGCTGCTGCGGAGCTGGATGCCTCGTTTGTTTAGCCGGCTGGGCATCTCCAACGGCTATGAACGCAAGCACGACGACAATAACGAGAACGGTTGGACTCCTAGTGACGAAAGCGGCGCTAGTGGCAAGAGGCCCGAGGCCGGCGGCGCCACGAACACTATCGGTGGTGGAAGCATCGGGATGGACAATCTCAAGGACGTGCGTGGCGACGGTGCGAGGGGCAGGACCGACATCCGTGTCTCGATGATGGATGATTCAGACGAGGAGGCACTGACACACCAGGGCGTGGGTATCATGCGTAGGACGGACTATACCGTTTCGAGGGACGATCAAGGCCAGAGTAAACCTTCCTCGGGTCATGGACACGACGATGTTGTGTCAGTATCTGGCGGGAAGGCAACGGGCCCAGAGAGCGTGTGTTAGCGGGCTTTGGGTATGTATCGGTCGTTCAAGGAGTTCATGCCAAGGAATAATTAGGGGCAAAAGAGTTCGGGAATAACAATTTACCTTGTACTATCATTGCAATCCTCTCACGAATATTTGACTGCTTACACTAGCAGGCTGTACGATACTTGGTCCCTTATTGCTTCTGTAGACCAGCATCAACACCCCTGCAACCCCCGCCCCCTCCCAATTATGCCGCTGCACCTCTACACATCCGGTCGCCTGCAACAACTGGCATGAAAACTGCATTCAATATTATCATGCCCTGACATGACCATGCCTAACACCACGTGATCTCCATGCAATACCTACATGTACCTACTTCGCGCAGGACCACGGGCCTAACCGAAACGCGTATTCCCGCGACTGTCCCACATGTTTCTGTAAATAGGAGGTAGCTTCCCTCCTCCATGCGCTAGATTTCCCCAGTGGGTGCGGTCCATACACCGCGCCATTCTAGCGCCATTCTAGCGCCCTTAACATTATTCCTGACAAATATTCTTGATTGAAAGAAGTCTTCAGAACTGGAGATTATATTAAAAAAGAAACCTGGATAAAAAAGGAGTATCTAACAATAGAGTTCGGGCTCGCTGGTCCAACATCTCTTTCCGCCGGCTTGCTGGTTTACTGGCTTCACCCGGTGTGTTGGTAATGTTGAGTGTTGCTGCCAGCTTTGAAGATTTGGTTGTTGCCAGTTGCACCCCTAGACTTTGTGCTTCGAAAATCCCCACCATCTTTCTAATCCTCCATGATCAAACCCCATCCATCCTCCTTCTGAGCTGACTGTAACTCTATCGTGTTTGTCATTACAGGTTACTCCCCAATACTTGTATGTAAACCTACCTTTTCTACCGCTGTGTACTACCATCAGTTTTCACCACTGCGTACTTCGTAGGCACATATCTGGTACCTACCTAGATGGGGAATCGAATCATAACGTCAACGGGCATCGTCATAGGAGTGTACATAAGTTGTGAGCAAAAGTCAACGGTAACCATATTAAGCCCATGAATACTGGGGGTTGTGCCACACTATGTCTTTTTATAGGGCTACGGATGTGCACTTCGTAGTTAGGAATCCTATATTCGGACATTGGTGGTTGGGGTTCGGTGAAGGAACGGCTGCAGCGTTTGTGAGTACGAAACTACATGATCAAACATCTGAACTCATTACATTCCGTCCGTACCCAACCCGTCCCAAACCCTACCTGCTTATGGGTGATGACTGAGAAAAGCTGTGTACTAGAAGTAGGTCTTTCTGCAAAGACGATCTAGGTAAGAACAATAATCTATTAATTCTAATCCTCCACATTTTTGCTTCCGCCTTCACCCTGCACCGAAAAGAAAACCAAGCATCTAAGTATAGTACATCCTAACCAAACAAGTTGGGCTCATCTAGGGGAAGAATCTCCAGCAGGTTGCCATCGGGATCCGCAGCAAAGATATTCAGCATGTTGAGCTGGCCCATGGCCGCTTGAATGTCGGCCCACTCCTCAGGGCTCAGGTTGGTCGCATCGCCGAGGCTATAGGGGTTCGCCATGTAACCCGTAGATGGAAATGGGTCGCCGACCCTTTTGTAGATGGTCACGCCAAACTCCTCGAGTCGCGCCTGCGTAGCCGGTATGTCGGGGACGATAATGCCTAGGTGGCTTATGGTGCTCGTCATCCTCGGCGGTCCGGGGATGTCCTTGCCTTCAACATCGAAAGAGACCAGCTCGAGCTTGCCGGCATCGTTGTTCTTGAAGCGGATGAGCTCCTCGGTTGTCTGGTAGGCGGTGCCATTCTTGCCGCCGCCGCTGTGTGCAAGGTAGGTGATGGAGAAGTGCTCCGTCAAATGGTAGGTGAACATCTTGCGCATGCCGAAAACCTTGGTGTAGAACTCTACGCTTCGCGTGATGTTGTTTACGTTCAGGGCAACGTGGTTCACGAAGTAACCCGTAGTTGCCGGGTCGGAAGCGTCTTCAGGTCCTGCAGTGGCATATGGATACTTGGAGGTGGAGTTGGTATCTCTCGGTTTGGGTGGGCTGCAGGCCATAGCTGCTGGCAGGAGCGCCAATGATAGGAGGGATCCCACGAGCATGTCTGCAACTGTGACGTCGGTAGTATGGGAAGAGATGCAAGGCTGAGAGTAGAGTCGAAAGCTGAATTGAAGCTGGCGTTGATGTTACCTTTGATATGACGGCTTCATGAGCTTCATTTATAAGTGTGTCAGGCGGCGCCCAGAGGCGCAGTGACCGTGTCGGCACTTGTGCGCTAATCCCAAGTGCGGTGCATTGCGCGCGACGTGCATGCTCCTTCGCCAAAATCTCGGAGGCACGGTGATTGGATTTGCATCCTTGCTACCGTTGACGACAGCAACAACATGCCGAATCTTAGATCGAAATACGCGTATCGGCAATCCTCCTTCACGGCTTCTGTTGAGGCGATGCTGCGATAAACCTGGCCTGCAAATGCCGTCGTTTGGCGATGAGCGCCCTAGCTTGCCACGGACGACGTTCAGATGGTGCGGGGTTTGTACACCACGGAGAGTGGCTCAGCAAACCGCGCATCAAGTAAAGACCGAGTGAGATTAGGGATGACCACCAAACTCACATCTGCAAATGGCAACATAAGAAATGACGACGTCCGGAGGCATGGAGAGTTTGGGATAGCCTTGATAAAAATTAGAAACCTCGACCTCCTAAGCGAATCCATCTTGCTAGGCTTCCACTTGCGGCACCTTCGCCCGCGCATCCACCGCTGGCCAGCCACGGAGGGCACTCCAACGCGCGCTTTATCGACGCGTATCCAAAACCCCCAGAAACGCCGCCCCCATCGCCCCCAGAATCGGGACGAACACCCAATGGCCCCACTCCCCGGTCCCAACCACCACTCTCGCCACCACGCCCTCTACGGCGGCGACACCCGCAGCGCTGAGCAGCACGCACCCCAGAGCCCTCGGGCTACCGAAGGCTACGGTCGCGATGATGGCGGCACCCGAAAAGATATCGCGCGCCCCGTAGATGGCGACGAGACCGTGGGCGAGGGCGCGGTCCGCTGGCGAGGCCGGACTTGGAAAGCCAAGGATGGAGAGGGCACTGTGGGGCCGGAAGAGAGCGTTGATTCCGAAGGTGATGGGGATGATGGCTGTACCAGTGGCAAGGGTCGAAAGGAGGGGGGATTGGGATGGTTGGATGGTCGACGACATGGTCTTGGACCGTTTGGGGTAGATGTCCGAAAGTTGGAAAAAGGCGAGGTGGTTGAAATGGCGTGGTGAGAAAGTGAAAGGAGGCGGAGGAGAGACCGATCGCCCACGGCGAACCATACGCATTCCGTGGTCAGCATAGTCAGCAGGGAATCCACATTTCCACTCGCCAATACTTGAAGTAGTGTGGCCGCATCCCTGCTTAGCCAGGCGGATGTCGCGCGATTAAACGACACCGTTATTTCCAGCACAAACTTGGTGCTGAGGCAGCAGTTTAGCAACCCGTATTTCGAATCCTCCCTGTCAAACCACTCATTCGGAAATCCAAATACTTTCCCGCCTAGGCTTCCTTGCCGAGCATTCCGGCCTCGGGGTCATAAATGGCTGCCTTACATAGTCCGTTGCCGGGTTATCTGAGGGAGAAGCCTACCCCGGTCACACAGTAATCTGCCGTTGTGCTTTGAGGAAATGGGATTGTAATATTCCTACTCGAGGACCTATGCGGATACTTTGTCCACCCTAGCTTGCAAACTTTGACTTAGCCTCGACGTCGAACGCGCAAACGAGTGATTTACGCCTCTTTCTTGCCGTCGCTCGGCGCAGCATTTCTCTCCGGTTGCACCGTTTCACATTCCCTCCTTCACAGAGTAACCAACTAGATTACCGGCATGTAGCACGAGAAGCGAGATCGATAACAGCACTACTGCGAAGTAGTGCTCCTGGGTAGAGGAGACTCCATTCCAGCATCGCCGATGCTATATCCCCGTTGCTTCGGAATACGGACAACACTCACCCATAAGTGCCGCTAACCAGTATCGATAGACCAGCCCGACGGCAAGAAAAAAAAAAGAATAGAATGGATGGACTCCATGCGAGGAAAGCGCCGCAGAGAGCTTGACGGGATGGTTCAATTGGAGATGACACCCAGGAACCAACTGCGAACAGGCATACCGCCTCATTCCTTCGTCGTCTCGCCTTTAACTTTGAGGATGGTCGGCGTCGAAACCTCGGGACATACCACCTGGCTAACAGTGCTTTGAAAGATGCTCTTAGGCACCTCCGGCACCTCACTGTCTGACGAAGATTGGCATCGTATCCAGCGGACAAGACACAGTCAAAGTGGCTCCCCCGTTATATACCGTTCCGTCAACCGCTTTCCATTTCTCACTCTCACCAGGTAAGTAGACCTCGCGTTGTCTCTGTCCAGGTGATAGGATGGGCGCAACCAGATATTTCGGCCCATACATGTACTGATCTTCTAGCGTCCAGCACTTGCCATTGGCGGGGAAGTCGTAGAAACATGGCCGCATAATAGGATCGCCCGTCTCGTGCGCCGCCCTCATCAGGCTCCTCGTGTAATCTCTCAACTCCTCCCGTATCCGGAGATACTTCTCACAGATGTTGTATACTTCGTCTCCATAAGACCAGACTTCGTTGGGGCCGCCAGAAAGACAGAAACTCCCCCCGGTGGTGCCTAACCTCGGCTGCTTCGGTTCTCGGTCACCATGCAGCCGCATGACAGGGCAGAAGGTGCCCCACTGGAACCATCTCACAAAAAGTTCCCGGAATTCGGGGTCGTCGGGAATGCCTCCATGGAAGCCGCCAATGTCGGTTGTGAACCACGCAAAGCCGGCAATGCCCATGTTCAGGCCGGCAGCAAGCTGGTTTCGCAGGCTGCTCCAGCTTGAAGCAATATCACCGGACCAGACCAAGGCGCCGTACTTTTGACTTCCGGCCCACGCACACCTCACCAAATTCACAATCTGGTCCTGTCCAGCCTCTTTCATCCCCTCATAGAAACCTTTGGTATAATCGTGTGGATAGATATTCCCCACGCTCAGGTTGGGCCCTGCCGCGTACCGATATATGTCAAAGTCATATACGGAGTACTCGGGTTCGGCTTCATCCAGCCAGAATACCTTGATGCCCTTATTGTAATAGTTGCGCTTGGCTGCCTCCCAAACAAACTTGCGTGCCTCGGGATTTGTCGCGTCGAAGTGGATGGGATAACCTCGACCTTCCATAGCGGCCCGGATACCCCTATCCTGCCTGATAAGAAGGCCACGGCGAAGCATCTCGTCATAGTTCTCTGAGCCTTTCTCGACTGTTGGCCAAATGGAAACCATAAGCTCAATATTGAGGCTCTTCAACTCCGCAACCATTGCATCTAGATACTCTTTTTGTTAATTTATTATTCTTTGCACCTATAGACAAACGTCGGGAATTGGGACTTGCCTGGATCTGGCCAGAATGTCGGATCAAACCTCCAGTCTCCCTGATTTGGCCAATGGAAATAGTCGCACACAATCAAGTCGATCGGTAAATTCCTTCTCTTGTACTCTCGGGCGACCTCCAGGAGTTCTTCCTGTGTCTGATAACGAAGCTTACACTGCCAGAATCCCAGACCGTACTCAGGCATGATTGGAACACGACCTGTTGCCATGGTGTAGGCTCGAACGATCTCGGCTGGAGAATCGCCAAGAACAATCCAATAGTCTAGGATGTCGGTGGAGTAGGCTTCAAATGTGGTTGTCAGATTGCTGAAGACCGCCCTTCCTATGCCGGGGTTATTCCACAGGAACCCATATCCAAGGCTTGACAAAGCGAAGGGAACGGTTGCCTGCGAGTTTCGCTGCGCGAGCTCCAAGTCGGCACCCTTCAGGTTGAGGAACGGCTGTTGATACTGGCCCATGCCGTAGATGCGCTCGCTGGAGTCTTGGGACTCGAACCGAGCGGTTAAGTGATAGTCTGACGAGCCCAGGCGAGGCTTCCATTCTCGGGCCTGGATTCTGAGTGAACTGCATTTTGGGTCGAGAATGTCCAAGCGGTGGCGGGCAAACTCTTCTAAGAGGATCTTCCCCGTTTCGGTGTTGGTCACTACGATCTTGCCACGACGGCTAATGGCGGCCTTGATCTTCCCATTGGTGATAGAGGCTGAGGTGCTCTGGATATCGATGTTCGGTTTGGGCGCCGTTAACTTCTCGGTGAGAGCCCAGTCATTATCTGGCAATATCGCTAGACAGGTCGCCCGGATTCGGAACGCGTTCTCTCCCCAGGGTTCAATGAATAGTGTCTCGGCATCGAACCGAAACCCCAAGCGGCGGCCGTCTTCATTGGTGAAGGCAGGGTCCGGCCGTGTGCCATATTCTTGGTTTCCAGCTTGTGAGGACATGCTAAAGATAGTCAAAGCAGGGAAGAAGCCGTGGCCACCAGAGATCGGGTTTAATCATCCGATGACTTTGACGGCAGTAGCATCTATACGCCCAAGTAGGGCAGAGCCGCGATGTAAGCCTAATATACCCCATGCCGACTTTATAGCGAGCTCGCACCTTTTGATCGAAGCGCAGCACCTCGTACAGCTACATCGAAGTATCGTCCAATGCAAAAAGCCCATTCATTTAGGCAAAATTAAACCCTGGAGATCCGCACGAAGCGATGACTCGACCCCATACCG